>Ga0153974_1000343_pt1 | contig 10681 bp, 9 predicted proteins | sample TSGA058MetaG_FD_104741 | JGI IMG/M metagenome (GOLD analysis project Ga0153974, IMG submission 104741) | Attine ant fungus gardens microbial communities from Georgia, USA - TSGA058 MetaG | ecosystem: Host-associated > Fungi > Mycelium > Unclassified | place: USA: Georgia, Yuchi Wildlife... | reverse complement strand
TGTGGTAGCTGCGCAGGGTGCTTTCGTCGAACGGCTCTTCCACCAGCGACGGGTCGATCAGTTCGGTCTGCAGGTAGGTGACGCCCTGCTGCAGCCACTGCTTGTACGGTGCACGGCCGCGGTTGATGCGGTCGATGGCCTCCGAATCGAGCAGGTCGCCGCGCTTGAGGTCGATGGCGATCATCTCGCCCGGGCCGAGCTTGCCCTTGCGCACCACGCGCTCGGTCGGTACTTCCCAGACGCCTGCTTCGGAGGCGACCAGGAAGTGACGATCGGCGGTCAGCATCCAGCGCGCCGGGCGCAGGCCGTTGCGGTCGAGGGTGCACACCGCGTAGCGGCTGTCGCAGGCGACGATGCCGGCCGGGCCGTCCCACGGTTCGCTGTTGAGGCCGTGGAACTCGTAGAACGCAGCCAGGTCCGGGTCCTTGAATTCCAGCGACTGCGTTGCCGGCGGCACCAGGATGCGCAGGGCCTGGATCAGCTCCATGCCGGCGGACACCATCAGTTCCAGCATGTTGTCCAGGCTCTGCGAATCGGAGCCGTGCATGGAGATGACCGGGTCGAACTCGCCGATGTCGAAACGGGGCGTCTTCCACACCTTGCTGCGCGCCTGTGCCCAGCGCCGGTTGCCTTCGATGGTGTTGATCTCGCCGTTGTGGGCGAGCATCCGGAACGGGTGCGCCAGCGGCCAGCGCGGCAGCGTATTGGTGGAGAAGCGCTGGTGGAACACGATGGCGCTGGAGGCCAGTTCGCGCCGCTGCAGGTCCGGGAAGAAGCGGCTGAGCTTGTCCGGCAGCACCATGCCCTTGTAGCTGATGGCGTTGGGGCTGAGCGTGGTGACGTAGTAGTCGGCGTGCGCGCGCAGCTGCTGTTCGCTGCGGCGGCGGGCCAGGAACAGGGCCAGGCCGAAGCCGGCGTCATCCTGGCCGACGCCGGCATCGACGAACACCTGCTCGATGCGCGGCAGGGTGTCGCGTGCCAGTTGTCCGCAGACGCTGTCGTCGGTCGGTACCTCGCGCCAGCCGGCCACCTTGCAGCCCACCGCTTCGATCTGCTGCTGCAGCTGCGTGCGGCAGGCCTGCGCGGCATCGGCATCGTGCGGCAGGAACACCAGGCCCGCAGTGAAGCGCGCGCCGACGGCGATGCCGGCTTCACTGGCCAGCAGTTTCAGGAAGGCGTCGGGGCGGCGCAGCAGCAGGCCACAGCCATCGCCGGTGAGCCCATCGGCGGCGACACCACCACGGTGGGTCATGCGCGAGAGCGCAGCGATGGCGGTATCCACCAGCAGGCGCGAAGGCTGGTCGTCGAGCTGGGCGACCATGCCAAATCCACAGGCATCGCGCTCGGAGCGCGGGTCGTAAAGCCCTTGGCGGTTGCGGGGGGCCATCTCTACCTCGATGCAGATTGAAATGAACGGGGACACTCCTGCCCGCTCTGTAGAGCACGCCCTGTACGTCATGGTGGAGTGTGCCGCGCATGGCGCGGCCCGTCGGGAAGCCGCTTGGCGCACGCCCATACGGCGTTGCTCACCTTGCGCAGGCACTCGCCTGCGCGGCGGCGCGCGCCTTGTCTGGCCGCACGCCAAGTGCCTTCACACTCACCCTGACGCACACGCCGTGCTCTTCCTGGAGCGCATCATGAGGCCACCGGATGCCTCGACTAGATCACAGGTTGCTGCAACGCCGCAATACACGGTTGCAGGCGCAACCAAAGCGCCGGCAAACGCTTACCGGCGCGGGGTTCCTCAGCCGCAGCGGACGCCGCTTACCACGTCCTTTGCGTCCACTTCGATGTTCAGGCGGTCGCCCAGGAACTCCATCGTGGTGACGTCATTGGGGTGCAGCACGCGCAGCTGCTTGGCCGCGGCATCTTCCTGGGCCTGCTTGCCGAGCGCTTCGGTGTAGGGCTGGCCGACCAGGCTCTGCACCTGGCTGGCATCGCAGTTGCCGACCGGCGGTGCTTCGGTGGCCTTGCCGGCTTCGTCGGCCGGCGCCTTGGCGGCCTCGGCGGCCTGCTGTGCGTGGGCGGTGGCCGAATCCTGCTCATCCAGCGACGGCGCCTGGCAGGCGGTCAGGGCCAGCACGGCCGGCAGCAGCAGGGCGGAGAGGGAACGGGCGCGGATCGGGAACGACATCATGACTCCGGAATGGAAGGGACGGTGAAAGGCCGAGCATAGCGGCGAACCCGCCCTCACGTGTTTGTCTTGCGTTATTGACGTGGCCACGCCGCGCCGATCGGCAGACTGCAGGCATGCCAGCGACCCCCACACCCGAACGCCAGGCCGCGCGCGCCGCCGGCCTGCGCTACGTCGATGACACCCAGCCCGGTTTCAGCCGCGTCCGCGCCGGCAAGGGTTTTTCCTATCGCGATGCCGATGGTCATGCCGTGCGCGATGCCGCCACCCTGCAGCGCATCCGCGCGCTGGCCATTCCACCGGCCTATACCGCCGTGTGGATCTGTGCCCGCGCCGATGGCCACCTGCAGGCCACCGGCCGCGACGCGCGCGGGCGCAAGCAGTACCGCTACCACGCCGACTGGGCTGCCGTTCGCGACGCCGGCAAGTTCGACCGCACCATCGCCTTCGGCCAGGCGTTGCCAGCGCTGCGGCGGCGCCTGGGCCGCGACCTCAAGCGGAGCGGTTTCCCGCGCGAGAAGGTGCTGGCGGTGGTGGTCGCGCTGCTGGCCGACACGCTGGTGCGGGTGGGCAATGAAACCTATGCGCAGGAGAACAAGTCATACGGCCTGACAACGTTGCGCAACCGTCACTTGGACCTGCTTCGGGGTGGCCGGGTGCGCATGCGCTTCCGGGGCAAGTCCGGGCAGTTGCAGGAGGTGGTGGTCGGTGACCGTCGGCTGGGCGCGCTGGTGCGCAGCGTGCAGCAGCTGCCGGGTCAGGCCCTGTTCCAGTACCGCGACGACGCGGGCGAGGTGCAGCCGGTGGATTCGGGCGCGGTGAACGACTACCTGCGCGAGGTGATGGGCGAGGACTTCACCGCCAAGGACTTCCGCACCTGGGGCGGCACGATGGCGGCGGTGCAGGCCTTCGCCGCCACCGAGCTGCCCGAGCCGGCCAGCCAACGCGCGCTGGCCAAGGCGCAACGCGAGGTGGTGTGCCAGGTGGCTGCGCGCTTGGGCAATACGCCAGCGGTATGCCGCAAGGCCTACATCGATCCCTGCGTGTTCGCCGGTTGGGAACGCGGCGAACTGACCGCACTGGCGGGCCTGCGCGGCCCGCGGCAGTGGGAGCAGGCGACACTGAAGGTGCTGCGCCGGGCCCGGCGGCTCAGCCGCAAGGCAGGTCAGCCGCAGTAGATGGCGGTGATGTTGTTGGTGCGGCCGGTTTCGATGGTCAGGCGATCCCCACCTTCCGTGGCTGCGCCGGCGGCCGGATCGGCAGCGCCGCTGGCGGTGTTGCCGCTGCGCTCGCGGCTGCCGCGGGTTACCTGCACGTGCAGGCTGTCGCTGTCCACGCGCGCACGTTCGATGGTCATGCCCGAAGCGGCCAGGCCGACTGCGCCGCGCACCTTGTCGGTGTGGCACTGGCCTGAAATCACCCCATCGATCGGCTGGACTTGGGCGACCGGGCTGCTGCTGCAGGCGGCGAGAGCGAAGCAGACGGCGGCGGTGGCAATGGCATGTTTCATGGGGGACGTTCCTCGTGTTGTGGCCTGCAGGGTGCGACGACACGCGTGGTGGCGGAATGAATGCCGTGCACGCGATGGACACAGTGCGCTCACTGCCGCCAACAGCCTGCGTGGAGACACTGCACGAGCGGCGCACGCCGCCCCCGGTACTGCGGCGCACGCGCCCCGGTAGTGCCGGCCGCTGGCCGGCAACCCCCATCCTCCCGAGGAGACCTGCATGGCCACCACCAAGAAGACCCCCGCCCGCCGCAAGGCATCGCCGAAGGTACGCAAAGGCACCCAGGCAGCGCCCGCCGCCGCCGAAGCCACGGCCGAGCGCCCGCGCGTGGTGAAGACCGCCACCCGCAAGGCCGCCGCTTCCGATCCGCGCGCGGCGCGTGTCGCAGCACGGCAGCGGCGCCTGCAGGACCAGGAAAAGGCGAAGGATGTACGCGTAGCGAAGAAGGCGGCAAAAAAGAAGACCGCCACCCAGGCCGGACCGCGCCATCAGCCGGAGACAATGCCGGCGCAGCAGCTGGCCAAGCCCGGCCACGAGCATGCACTGGAGCTGGCGCCGCGCTTCCTGGCCCCGGACTATGTTGGCAGCGGCAAGCTGCAAGGGATGCGAGCCATCGTCACCGGTGGTGATTCCGGCATCGGCCGGGCGGTGGCGGTACTGTTCGCCCGCGAAGGCGCCGACGTTGCCGTGCTGCATCTGGATGAAGCCAAGGACGCCGAGTTGACGCGTCAGCACGTGGAAAAAGAGGGCGGCCGCTGCGTGGTGATCGCCGGCGACGTGCGCGACCCGCGCTTCTGCAACAAGGCAGTCAAACAGGTGGCCAAGGCGTTTGGTGGCATCGACATCCTGGTCAACAACGCGGCGTTCCAGCTGCACTGCGAGCGCCTGGAAGACCTGGAAGATGCGCACCTGCAGGAAACCCTGCAGACCAACATCGGCGGTTACATCCAGATGGCACGCGCAGTGCTGCCACACCTGGGCGAGGGCGCCAGCATCATCAACACCGGCTCGGAAACCGGCCTGTTCGGCAGCAAGGCACTGATCGATTACTCGGCTACCAAGGGCGCGATCCATGCGTTCACCAAGGCGCTGGCCAGCCAGTTGCTGCCGCGCGGCATCCGGGTCAACTGCGTGGCGCCGGGGCCGGTGTGGACGCCGTTGAATCCGGCCGACAAGCAGGCCAAGGATGTGGCCGAGTTCGGCAAGGACAGTGACATGGGGCGGCCGGCACAGCCCGAAGAGCTGTCGCCGGCCTATGTGTTCCTGGCCTCACCGGCCTGCGCCAGCTACATCAGCGGGGTGATCCTGCCGGTGATGGGCGGGCCGCGCGGCTAGCGCGCGGCGGCAACGCCCTTGGGCGCGGCAGTGTAGAAACCGGCGATGCGCGGTATGAACTGCTGCGGATTGGCGCCGACCAGATTGGTCAGCACGACAACGGCGAGTTCGCGTTCGGGATAGACGATGAAGGCCGAGCGCGCACCGCCCATGCCACCCACCTGCAGGTCGGGTGCGGTGTTGAACACCGGCCAGCCTGCGGCCCAGTCGCCGGCACTGCCATCATTGAGGCGTTCGGCCGACCACATCTGCTGCACCGCGCGCTGCTCCAGCAGGCGTCCCTCCTGCAATGCAACCAACCAACGCGCGGTGTCATCAGCCGTGGTGAGGATGCCGCCGCCGGCCCACAGGCTGGGCGGCATGTCGTAGAACCAGTGCGACAGGCGCGGCGTTGCATCCTTTGCATCGGTGGCGCGTGGCAGGTAGCTGTACATCGTCGCCGTATCCGGGATCAGGTCGTAGCTGTCGCCGAACGTGGTGCGTGCCATGCGCGCGGTGGAGAACTGGCCGGTGGCCAGGAAGCGTTCGTAGGGCATGCCGGATTGCCGCGCGATGATCCGCGCCAGCAGGAGGTAGTTGGTCTGGTTGTACTGGAAGCGCTCGCCGGCCCTGGCCTCTGCCGGCAGCGCGCGAACCGCCTGCCATGCATCCTGTTCCGAACCCCCACCCAGCAATCCCTCTGCATCGAGGATGTCGGGCAGGCCGGAGGTGTGGGCGAGCAGCTGGCGCACCCGCACTGCCCGCCAGCTTTCGGGCAGGTCGTCGAGATAGCGCGCGATGGGCGCGTCCAGATCCACCCGCCCATCCTGTGCCAGCTGCGCCAGAGCGACGCCGGTGAAGGATTTGGTGGCCGAGTTGAGCGGGAACCGGGTGCTGCGGGTGGCGACCACGCCGTTCTCGACGTTGGCCAGCCCATAGGTTTCCGACAGCACCACTTGGCCATCCTTGACCACCGCGATCTGCAGGCCCGGGATGCGCTGTTCCTGCATGGTCTGGCGGATGAAACGACGGGTCTGGTCGTTGGCCTGGTCCTGGTTGGCGGAGACGGCGGCGAAGGGCAGCAGGCTGATGATCATGAGCAGGGTTCGTAGCGTCTGGCGAGGCATGCGGGTTCCCGGAGGGCGGAAAGATCGGCGGCGGTGACGGCCGCCGCAGGCGACAGGCCATGGGTCGGATGCGCGCCCGGCGTAAAAGGTTTAAGCCGGCTGCGCGCCCTACCGTTCGTCGGCCCATGACTTCCGGGGGGTTGACTACAGGTGTCGTCATGGCAACAGTAGCGACACGTGTAGTCAAGGGAGTGTTGTCATGCGTGGCAAGACCATCGGGGACCAGGAACTGGCCCTGCTGCAGTATGTGGATGAGCAGGCACCGGCCAGCGTCGGCGAGGTCGCCAGCGGCTATGGCGAACCGCGCGGACTGGCCCGGTCCACGGTGTTGACGATGATGGAGCGCCTGCGCGCCAAGGGTTACCTGCAGCGCAGGCAGCAGCAGGGTGTCTACCGTTACCAGCCCACCCGTGGCCCGGAGAGCGTGCTGCAGGGCGCCGTTGCCCAGTTCGTCGACAACACGCTGCAGGGCTCGGTGTCGCCATTCGTGGCGTACCTGTCGCAGCGGCAGAAGGTCAGCGACAACGAACTGGCCGAACTGGAAGCGCTGGTGGCCGAACTGCAATCGCGTCGCCAGGAGGACTGAGCCATGGATACCTCGATGTTGATTCCGATGCTGGAACGGCTGGGCTGGACCAGCCTGCAGACCGTGCTGCTGGTGGCGCTGGTGTACCTGCTGTGCCGCGCGCTGCCGGCACTGTCGGCGGCCACCCGTTGCCGGTTGTGGTGGCTGGTGTCGCTGCAGGCGGTGGTCGGTCTGTTGTGGAGCCAACCGCTGCAGCTGGCCTGGTTGCCCGCACCCGATGCGGTGGCAGTGACGACCGTGGATCTTGCGGCGGACGCGATATATACGATGGCACCGGAGGCATCGGCGCACCTGCTGGCGAACACGCCGATGGGTGATGTCGGCAGCACCCCGATGGCCTGGTGGGCGTTGGCCCTGGCCGCGCTGTGGATGTCCGGTGTACTGCTGATGGCGTTGCGGACCTTCGGCGAATGGCGCCGTTGCCGTGTGCTGCTGGCCGCGTCGTATCCGTGCGAGGACCAGGCGCTGGTGCAGGCGCTGCAGCTGGCCTCGGATGCGCACGGCCTGCGCCGCGCGCCGCGCCTGTGGATGAGCGACCAGGTGGACGCGCCGCAGCTGGTCGGGCCGTTCCGTCCGGTGCTGCTGCTGCCGGCGGGAATGAACGCGCTGCAGGGCGATGCGCTGGACCTGGCGCTGACCCACGAGCTGCAGCACCTGCAGCGTCGTGACCTGCAGTGGGGGCTGCTGCCTGCCTTGGCCCAGCACCTGTTCTTCTTCCATCCGCTGCTGCGCCTGGCCGTGCGCGAATACGCCCAGGCCCGCGAGGAAGCCGTGGATGCGGCGGTGGTCGGCCAGCACGGTGCCAGCCGCCATGCCTATGGCCGGTTGCTGCTGCAGCTGGGTGTGGCGCCGCAGCCACACCTCGGCGTGGCCAGCGCAGCGCCCAGCACCACCAGCCTCAAGCGCCGCCTGCTGTCGCTGCAGTCGCACCGGGCGTGCCCACGCCTGCTGGCCGTCGGCTTGACGCTGGTTGTATTGGCCGTGGGTGTGGCGCCGATGCGGCTGGTGGCCGCGCCGGTCCCGCCTGCACCGCCGGCACCGCCGCGCGCTGTGCCAGCGCCGCCGCCGCCGCCCGCAGCACCCCCGGCACCGGCAGCGCCGCCTGCCGCAGCGGTACCGGCAGAGCCGGCCGACTGGGCCGAGCCGGCAGAACCCGCCGAGCCTGAGGAACCTGCCGACGTCAATGAAGACGAGGAGCAGGACGCAGGCACCCATGCGCACTCGCAGACCACCATCGTCACCCATGGCCAGCTGGATCTGGGTACGCCGCCACAGCAGGCCTTCGTCCTCGTCGATCACGGCCAGGCGTTCGCCAATGCCGGCATGGACGATGTGATGCAGGCGCGCAGCCGGCTTGGTGACGGCCCCGCCCTGTGGTTCCGCCAGGGCGACAAGCGCTACGTCGTGCGCGATCCGATGCTGATCCAGTCGTTGCAGCGTGCCTATGCCGGCGCCGTCGACCTGAGCCGCCAGCAGAGTGAACTGGGGCGCCAGCAGAGTGTGCTGGGTCGTCAGCAGGGCCAGCTCGGCCGCGAGCAGGGCGAGCTGGGCAGGCTGCAGGGCGAAGAGGCGCGTGAAATCGCCCTCGCCGCCGCACGGGCTGCACGCAGTGCGATCAACGATCGCGACATCAATCGCGAAGCGGCAGCCGAAGCGGCGCGGGCTACACGCGGCGCGGTGGATGATGCGGCGATTGCACGCAAGGCTGCGGCCGAAGCACAGCGCGCATCACAGGTTGCCCGCAACCAGGCGCTGCAGTCCGAGCGTAGCCGCGAGATGAGCCGACTCGCCAGCCAGCAGGCCGCGCTGGGAAGCCAGCAGGCGGCACTGGGCAGTCAACAGGCCGCGTTGGGTGAGCGTCAGGCACGGCTGCAGGCACAGGCAGCGAAGCAGGCAGAGCAGGTCATCGCGCGTGCGCTGGCCAGCGGCAAGGCCGAGCGGCTCTGACAGAGCGGAGCGCCGGGCCATGCCCGGCGCCCGCAGCGGCGCGTATGCGAATGGAATTCGCCGGGCAGCGCCCGGCGCTACCCCATCAACCGCAGCTGGCGCGTTCGATACGGTTCTGCGCGTCCACCTGCACGGTCACCCGGTCCTGGCGGAAGTCCATGGTCACCGCCATCCCCGGTTTGACCACGCGTGCGTTGCGCGCGCCACTGTCGGCCACCAGCTTCTTGATCGTCGCTTCGTCGGCGGTCTTGCCGGTGAATGCGTCCAGCGCCTCGGGGCGGCACTCCTGCGGACCATCGGACACCTTGGCTGGCAGGCTGCCGGCATCGGCGGAGGCGTTGCCACCGGCATGGCTGCAGGCGGCCAGCGGCAGGATGGCTGCAAGCAGCAACAGGGGGGATCGACGCATGGCAGTACTCCTGGGTGGTGTTCAGTAGCGGCAGTGTCGCCGAGCCCTGTGTCAGTGATGTCAACGCGGCCTGGATCCGCCCTCTCCGTTCATCCGCTTACCAACGCCAGGGTTTCCCGTTCGCGCTGCTCTTCCCGCACCAACCGCTGCAGCAGCAGGGCCAGGGTCACCACGTCCTGGTGGTTGTGGTCGGCCACCCGGCGCAGATTCACCGCATCACCGCCACGCAGGTAACGCAGCCATGCGGCGGGGGCTTCCGAGCCGGGCAGGTCATCTTCGCGCACCACGCGCAGCAGTTGCCGCTCGATGGTGGACAGCTTGCAGTTCTCCCATGTACCGCGGTAACGGCGGCGGGTGGGATACAGCAGGTCGACATGGTCCAGTGCGGTGATGGGATCGGCCTGGCGGGCCAGCCGATAGCGTGTCTTCAGCAGTGGGGCATCGTAGCTGCGGCCGTTGTAGCTGCAGAACACGGTATGCGGCTGCAGCCAGCTGGCGAAAGCGGCCAGCATCTCCTCCTCGGCAGCCATCGTCGACATCAGCAGCTGGCGGATGCGCAGGCCTTCGCCACGCTGCGGGCACACATGCCAGTCGGCGGCGCCGATCATGAAGGCGCGGGTGCCGGTGCCGCCGGCCAGGCCGGTGGTCTCGGTATCGAAGAACAGCAGGTCGCGCGCAGCCACGTGCTCACCCTCGCGCTTGGCGAAGGCCAGCGACAGCGGCATGGCGGGAATCGGCTGCGGCAGCAGTGACTCGATCAGGAACAGGCCGGGCGCAATCTCGTTGCCGGGCAGTTGGCGATCCTGCGCGCTGGCGCGTGCCGGCGCAGGTCCACCCCGCGAGCGCATGCCGAGCAGGCGATGCAGGCTGCCGACCTCGGGCCGTCGCAGTGTTGCCGGCGCAGGCGTGGTGGTGGCGGTGCCGGTCGGCTTGTGGCGGATCTCCTGTTCCACCCAGGCAAACACCGAACGCTCGGCCGGTGGCTGCCGCGCATCGTTGGCGGCCATCAGTGCCGGCGGCGTCTGCTGCGTCGGCGCGGCAGGCGTGGCTGCTTTCGGGTCACCCGCCTGCTTGCGAAGCAGCCGCAGCTTGTCCAGGCTCAGGCTCACGGGGCGATCAGCTCCATCGTGTCGCGCGTGCTCACCACCACATCGGCCACCTGCTGGCAGGCCTGCGCATCGAACAGGTCGAGCACGCGCAGCGCCAGCGCACGCGGCGAGGTTTCATCCTGTTCCTGCGCGGCCAGCACCGGACCGACGCAGGCCGGGCAACCCGCCTTGCAGTCGCAGCGCTGTACCAGTTCGCGCGCGCGCTGCACCAGCTCGGCCTGGCGCTGCCACAGCGGCTCGCTCAGGCCGACGCCACCGGGGAAGTTGTCGTACAGGTATACGGTCGGCACGAATTCCTGCAGCAGTTCCACCGCGCCAGGCTCGCCATCGCTGCCCCGCAGCTGGCCGCGCCCGCTCTGGTCGGCAATCGCGATCCAGGTGCCATCGCCGTTGCCCACCGACTTCTGCAGGTCGCGCGCATCGGCCATCACCGCCACCGTGGCTACGATGTGCAGTGCATAGGCCGCGCCGAGGAACCCATCCAGCGCATCCTGCTTGCTGGCGAAGGCGCGCAGCAGCAGCGCCTGCGGCAGCTGCCACCACACCG
>Ga0153974_1000340_pt1 | contig 10754 bp, 10 predicted proteins | sample TSGA058MetaG_FD_104741 | JGI IMG/M metagenome (GOLD analysis project Ga0153974, IMG submission 104741) | Attine ant fungus gardens microbial communities from Georgia, USA - TSGA058 MetaG | ecosystem: Host-associated > Fungi > Mycelium > Unclassified | place: USA: Georgia, Yuchi Wildlife... | reverse complement strand
GCGTGAAGCGCTACGAAGTGAAGAACCCGCCGGCCGATGCGCCGTCGCAGGCGTACGTGCTGGACATGGTGGTCGAGTCGGCCATCGAGAAGAAGTAATGCAGAAGGGCGGCCGCGAGGTCGCCCTTCTTCGTTGTGGGCAGGGCCGGCCGCTGGCCGGCGGCTGCACACAGCTCAGGCGACCTGCGGAACATGCCGGCCAGCGGCCGGCACTACCCACATGCATCAGGGAGATCGGCATGAAACGGACGTACATGCTCGCACTGGCCTGGCTGGCCATTGGCATTGGCATTGGCATTGGCATTGGCAGCAGTGCACGCGCCGCCAGCACACCCACCACCGACCAGCTTGAAGCCCATCCGTGGCAGCTCACGCGCGCCACCGACGCGCAGGGCAAGCGTATCGACGCGTTGTTCGTCAGGGGCCGGGCGCCGTACACGCTGCGCTTCCAGCCCGGCTACATGAGCGAGTTGAACCTGTGCAACTACGCAAGCAGCCAGTATCACCTGCAGGGCGACCGGTTGATCCTGGAGAACGGCGTCGTTACCACAGCCGGCTGCATCCCTGCCGAGGTTGTCGAGCAGCAACGGCGTGCCAGCGTGCTGGTCAATGGCCGACCGGCCCCGACGCTCGCACTGGACGACAACGGCAGCCTGATCCTGCGCAACACGCATGGCGACACGGCGATATTCAAACCCGCGCCGCTGCCGGCGAAATGAAGAAGGGCGGCCACTGGCCGCCCTTCTTCGCTGGTGGGTAGAGCCGGCCGCTGGCCGGCTGCCACGTACAGCGGATGCCGGCCAGCGGCCGGCACTACCCGAAGGCTGTTATCAGGCCAACGCCGGGTTCAACGTGTAGGTGCCGTGCAGCGCCGCTTCGGCCAGTACGTGGCCGTGCATGGCACGGTACGCATCGGCGGTGGTGAAGCGTTCCGGCAACGACAGCGTGGCCACATCCAGCGCAAACACGCGGAAGAAGTAGCGGTGCACGCGCTCGTCGTTGAACGGCGGGTACGGGCCGTCGTAGCCGAGGTAATCACCGGCCATGTCCGGATTGCCGGCGAACCAGCCGGTGAAATCATTCAGGCCCTGGCGGCTGCCGGCCGGGCCGGCCGGCGCGGTCTTGCCCTTCACCACGAAACCATCGCTGCAGCTGCCAGCGGCGATCTCCTGCACCGAGGCCGGAATGTCGGCCATCACCCAGTGCACGAAATCGCAGCGCGGCTGATCGCGCGGCACGCTCATGTCATCGCGGCCGACCGTCTCCGGTACCGTTGGCACGTCCGGGTCCACGCACACCAGCAGGAACGAGCGGGTGCCATCGGGCACGCCGCTCCAGGCCAGGTGCGGGTTGCGGTCGGGGGCGAAGCCGGCGGCATCGCCGGCGGCGAACTCACGGTCGATCGGCGCACCGTTGACCAGGCTGTGACTGCTCAGTTGCATCAGATGCTCCTCACTCTTCCGGGTAACCCAAGCGCACCGCGACCGGGGTGAGCTGGGCGAACGCGGCGCCCATCACGTCGCGATACCTGCGCCAGTGGCCGGCAGGCAGGCGCGGTGCACCCAGCTGTGCAGCCGGCGGCATCGGACGCCCGAACACGCGGCCCAGCAGGTCGGCCATCGCATGCGCATCGTTGCCGATGTCGTCGATACGCAGCAGCACGTGCGGATACAGGTCTTCCTCGTGCAGCGCGGCGATCTGGGTCAGCGAACGCACCAGCCACTGGCTGGCTTCGGCCATCGAGGTCATCGCCAGCGGAGCGGCGGCACCGTAGGCGATCCAGTCCAGCAGCATGTCGCGCGGGTCGCGCAGCACCAGCAGCAGGCGACCCTGCGGCAGCTGCGGGCGCAATGCCCACAACAGCGCGTTGTCCCACCACAGCAGCCAGTCGATCACGGTGTCACTTTCCAGGCCGCGGGCGGGCAGGTGCTCGCGCCAACGCTCGACCAGGCGTTCCGGACTCAGCACGCCCGACGCCAGGTCCTGCAGCGTGTTGTAGTTCTGGAAGGCATCGTCCGGTGGCGTGGCGGTGTAACGATCACTGCGCAGCACCGGGCTGGCAGCGGCCAGGCCGGTTGCCACCCGCTCCACGCCCGAACCCGGGGCGCCCCACAGGAAGATCGGCGCCGAGCCGCTGTCGCGCGTCGCTTCGTCGATGCTGGCCATCTCCGGCCAGCTCGGCGGTGCCTTGGCCTGCGGCGGCAACGGCAGCCGCTGCGAAGCCTGGTCGGTCTGCAGCGCCATCCACGTACGCAGCGCTTCTTCCGGCTGCCCGGCGCGATCCTGGATCTCGCCCAGCCAGGTCCGCAGATCAGCGCGGTGTCCCTCCGGTGCCTGTGCGATCAGGGCCTGCACGCGCTCCACGGCGGCGGCCGGGTCACGCTGCAGCAGCCCCTCGACGCGACGGCTTTCACCGCTGACGCGGCCCGGTTCCAGGGTGGTGATGCGCTCGGCGATGGCTTCGCCCTGCTCATGCTCGCCGGCCATGTCATGCAGGCGCATGCGCGCTTCCAGCGCCGGCAGGTGGCCGGGCATCGCTGCCATCCAGCGCTCCACGACGGCTACGGCGCCGGCACTGCCGACGTCTTCCACGGCCAGTCGTGCCAGCCACAGGTCATGCAGCTGGTCATTGCTTTCCAGAGCGTCATCCAGGCGTGTGCGGGCTTCATCTTCGCGGCCCAGGCGCTGCCAGGACATCAGCAGCAGCTGCAGCACCTGGCGATCACCCTGCAGCGATTGCAGCAGCGGCAGCAGGTGCTCCAGCGCCTGCAGCGGCTGGCCACTGCGCAGTGCCAGTTCGCCGGCCAGGCGGCGCATCGGCGGCACGTCCAGCTCCGGCTCCTGCAGCGCCTGCTGCATTGCCTCGGCGGCGGCCTCCACGTTGCCCTGGCGCAAGGCCAGCTGCACCACCATGCCGTGCAGCGAGGACATCTTCGGGTTCAACGCCAGCACGCGACGGAACGCCTGCTCGGCAAACGCCAGCATGTCCTTGCCCAGATAGGCAAAGCCCAGCGCGTACAGCACGCGGGTATCGTCCGGCAGCGCCTGGCTGGCCGCCGACAACAGGGCCAGCGCACGGTCGGCGTCGCCGCGGCGCAGCGCGACCATGCCATCGATGGTCAGCAGTTCCGGATGGTCCGGCTCCAGCCGCGAGGCCAGGGTCGACAGCCGCTGGGCCTCGTCGAAATCATTGCGGCCCACCGCCAGGTGCGCCTGCATCAGGTAAGCCGGGAAGGCGTTGGGGTCCAGCCCGGTGGTGCGCAGCAGGGCTTCATCGGCACCGTCGAACTGGCGCAGTGCCAGCAGCAGGCCGGCGTGCTGCAGGTGCAGCTGCGCATCATCGGGGGCCAGCTGCAGCGCCTGCTGCAACGCCTCCATCGCGGCCTCGGCCTGGCCCTGCTGCTGCAGCGCAAGCGCCAGCCAGCGGTGGGCCTCGGCCTTGCCGGGTTCGTCACGGGTCCACGCCTGGGCCAGCTGCACGGCCTGGCCGGCATCGTTCTGGCGCAACGCTTGGAGGATCTGGTCTTGCATGGCCGTCCGGTTCAAGGTCAAACCCGCATTGTAGCGGGCCGCGCGCCGGTGCCGGTTCAGCCCGGCAGGACCCGCCGCAGGCGCTGTGCGACCCAGCGCTCGGAGAACCCATCGCCGCGCCAGTTTTCCAGGAAGCCACAGTGGCCGCCCCAGCAGGCGGTTTCCAGCCGCGCCTGCTGCGGCAGCTGCCAGTCGCGGAAGGTCGCGTAGGGGATCACCGGATCGTCCTGCGCCATCAGGATGTCAGCAGGTACCTGCAGCGTGGACAGGCGGTCGCCGGCGATGGAGTAGCCATCGAAATAGGCCTGCAACGAACCGAACGTGGTGTGCCGCTCGACCAGCCAGGCGGTCAGCGAACGGATGTCCATGTTCAGCACACGGTCGTCGCAGTCGCTCAGTTCGGGGAACAGATCGCGCTTGCGCCGCAGCGAGCCGGCCCACTTGCGGCGGAAGTACCAGTCGTACATCGCCGGGCCGTTCTCGATGTTCTCCATGGTCAGCCCGGGGTCGAGCACCGGGCAGACCGCGGCCACGTGCTGCAGCGGTACACCGGCGGCCGGTGCGCGCAGGGCCAGCCGCAGCACGAAGTTGCCGCCCAGTGAATAGCCGGCTGCAACCAGCGGCAGATCGGGCCAGCGCTGGGCGACATCGCCTGCGGCATGCACCACTTCGTCGATGAGGTTGGAGTGGAAGATGCCGGGATTGAGGTGATGGGTGTTGCCGTGGTCGCGGAAATTCAACCGCACCACGTCGAACCCCTGCTCCAGCATGCGGGCAGCGGCCATGCGCATGTAGCTGGATTCGGCGCTGCCCTCCCAGCCATGCAGCAGCAAGGCGATGCCGCGCGGTTCGCGCCCTTCGACATGGCTGTGCCACCCCTGCAGGCGCACACCTTCGCCACCATCGAGGATCAGCTCCTCGCTGACCGCGCCGGTGGCGGCCAGCAGCAGCAGGCCGCGCTGCAGGCGCATGCGGCTGGAGCTGAGCATCGACTGCAGGTGCGGATTGCGCAGCCAGCGCGGCGGCTGATAGTCGGACGCGGTGAGCATCGGCGCATCAGCGTCGAGGGTCGGTGGCGGAGACACGGCCACCCTCGCCTCAATCCCCGCTCATGGCCGCCACGATGCGCGCGCGCGAGGTTTCCGCGATGCGCCGACGGCCTTCCAGGTCCTGGGTGCCGATCGGCTCCAGGAAATGCACTTCGGTATGCCGCGCCGGCTCACCGAGCAGGCGCAGGAAATTGGCGAAGAAACTCTCGCCCGGGCCGAAGGCCACGATGGTCTGTGCATCCCCGCGCACGCCGTAGATCAGCGCCACCGGCTGCACCGGCACGCTGGTTTCGACGGCGGCCTGGAAGATGCGCGCATGGAACGGGCCAACGTCGTGGCCGCCGCGGGTACGCCCTTCCGGGAACACGCCTACCGCCTTGCCGGCGCGCAGGCGGTCGGCCATCACCTGCATCACCCCACCGAGCGATTCGGTGTTGCCACGCTGGTGGAAAATGGTCTGGCCGCGCGCGGCAAGCCAACCGACCACCGGCCAGCTGGCGATCTCGCGCTTGGCGACAAAGCCCATCATGCGCTGGCTGTGCAGGATGGAGATATCGACCCAGCTGACATGGTTGGCGACGAACAGCACTGCGCCCGGCAGCGGCTGGCCGACGCGCGACAGGCGGAAGCCGAAGATCCACATCAGGCCGCCCTGCCACCAGTTCACTACCTTGGCGCCGAAGGTAGCATCGCCCACGCGCAGCTCGCCCCATGGCGGAAGCATGCCGATCAGGATCAGCGGCAGGAACACGGTGATGTGGACCAACAGCAGCGGTACGCGGTACAGGTAACGGCACACACGCGCCACGCCGCCGCGGGGGGCCGGAGTGGGGGAAGTCATCCACGCACGATACCGGAGGGCTGCCATCGCTGCCAGCCGAATTCGGCCATAAGTCTCATTGACGGCGGCCATCGGTGGGGAACGCTGGGTTCCGCCGCCGTCACCGATGCCGCGACGGCTCAACCGTGCCCGGCCGCCACCACGGCCAGGGTCAGCCGCGAGATGCAGACCAGCCGGCCCTGCTCGTCCTCGATGCGGATTTCCCACAGCTGGGTGCTGCGGCCCACGTGCACCGCGCGCGCGGTGCCGGTGACCGTACCCGAACGCACGGCGCGTACGTGGTTGGCGTTGATCTCCAGGCCCACGCAGACCTGCTTGGCGGTATCCACGCAGAGGTTGCCGGCGCTGCTGCCGAGGGTTTCGGCCAGCACCACCGAGGCGCCACCGTGCAGGATGCCGTACGGCTGGCGGGTGCGCTCATCCACCGGCATGGTCGCCTGCAGCCAGTCCTCGCCAGCGGCGCTGAAGACGATGCCGAGGGTATCGATGGCGGTATTGCGGCTGAGTGCGTTGAGCTGCTCGATGGAAACGGCTTCGCGGAATACCTGGGTCATGCGGCTACCTTCAGAGGATGGGAACGAGGCCGGCGCCGAATGCGGTCAGCATGCGCACCAGCAGCCACTTCGGCCCGACATTGACCTCGGGGAAGTCGCCCACCGCGACATAGCAGCGGTGGAAATCGGCGCTCTGCCGCGGCAGTGGCTGCGGGCAGTCCGGGCCGGGCTTGAACTCGTAGTCGGTGGCGTAGCGCCACGGCCAGAAGTCGAGGATCGGCAGCGCCTCGGAGGCCTTGCCGACGCTGTAGTTCAGGCCGGACAGGACCGGCGGCTTGGCACGCGGCGCCACCGTCCAGGAGTTCTGCGGGTGGGTATCGCGCAGGATGCTCTGGGCCAGCTGCTCGGCGAAGGCCGGATCGTCGATGATCACCGCGCCTTCGGTGTTGTAGTTCTCGCTGCGCGGATCGAAGTTGTGGGTGCCGACCACGCCGATGCGGCGGTCGACCACCAGCGACTTCGCATGCAAGCCCATGCGCGCGCCCTTGCGGGTGACCGGCAGCGGCTTGTTGACCGCCTTGCTGCCCAGGAACGAGGGGCGCGTTTCGGTACGCAGCAGGCGGGTCTCGACTTCGCTGCCGGCAGCACGCCGGCGCGCACGGGCATTCTCATACGCACTGCCGGTACGCGGATGGATCACCCGCGCCGGCCGGTCGTCCACATCCGCAGCGGCCACCGCATCACCACCGCTACCGCCACCGGCATTGCTGCCCGCCGCGCTGCCACCGAGCAGCGGATTGCGGCCGGTATCGCTGCCCGGCGCTGCGATCGGGTCGGGCAGCAGGTTGCGGTAGTCGACCGGGGCATCCAGCGGGAACGGCTTGAATTCGAAGATGTTGAAGCCCAGCTCGCGCATGTTGCGCCGCTTGTACTTGTAGGACAGCGCATACACGATCGGGTTGTCGGTGGCGGCCAGGCTGTTGCTGGATACCACCACGCGCGGCGGCTGCGGGCGCTTGCGCAGCTCGCGGAACAGTTTCTGTGCCGGCTTGGACAGCACCAGGTAGGGCGTCTGCAGGATCACTTCGTGCTGCGCACTGGAGATCAGTGCGTCCAGCTGCGGCTCGGTGACATGCTGCCCGGCCAGTGGGGCGTCGGCGCGCTCACGCCGATGCTTGCGCGGCAGATCGGCCACATAGCGCACCGAGGCGACCGGCAGGGCGGTATCCACGAACGAACGGGTGACGAAGGCGACGTCGTTGGCTTCCTCGCTGACCCGCTCCACCCGCTCGGGCCTGCGGAACTGCGCCGGCGGCAGCAGCGGCACGCCCTGCTTGAGCAGGGTACGGCCGACATCGTTCAGGCGCTCGGCCGGCACGCTGCGCTGCGCGCGCCAGAAGGCATCGAAGTTGGCCGCCATCGCGCGTGCTTCGGGGCCGGCGATCAGCACGTCACGGTCGCGGAAGTTGTATTCGCGGTCCCAGTCGTAATAGTCGTCCTGGTAGTTGCGCCCACCGACCACACCGATCGCATCGTCAACCACCAGCAGCTTGTTGTGCATGCGCTGGTTGAAGCGGCGGAAGCAGCACAGCACGCTGCCGGCATAGTCGAAGTAGTTCAGACGGGCCTTGCCGAAGGTCGGGTTGTAGACCCGCAGCTGGAAGTTCTCGTGGGCACCGGCCAGTGCGCCGAGGATCTGCAGATCGGAGATCGCCGAAAGCTGGTCGATCAGCAGCCGCACCTTCACCCCGCGCCGCGACGCCGCCAGCAGCTCGTCGATGACCAGGCGGGCGCTGTCGTCCTTGTCGAAGATGTAGGTCTGCAGGTCGATGCTGCGGGTGGCGCTGCGCAGCAGGTTCAGGCGCGCGACCAGCGCACCTTCGCCCTCGTCCAGCAGGGTGGCGTAGTGCCGCGGCTGGTCCGGGGTCGATTCGCTGAACGCCCGGCCGGCCAGCGCCCGCAGGGGCGAATCCAGCGCGCAGCGGTCGGCCTGCTGGCAATCGACCTGGGTCGAGCGCGCCTGCACGGCAATCGCCTCGGCGCGATCACGCTGGGCATGCGACAGCGACGCGCAGCCGCTGCCCAGCAACACGGTTGCCAGCGCCAATACACGCAGCAAGGGATTCACGGTTTCGGCGCCTCGCTGAGGCGCGCACGCAATACGAAAGTCACTCGGTCACTCAAGGCAAGCTGCCAGCTGTCCATGCCATACCGACCTCGTTGCACGGTACCGCGGCTGACGACGTCGCAATCATAGCCGGGTCGGGCACATTCCGCTTTCTCGACCTTGAGCGTCTCCGGATGGCTGACCCCGCGCAGGGTCAGCCGGCCGTCGATACCGCCGCCCTCGGCAACCGTCTCTGGCCAGTACGGCAGCGAGTCGAACTCCACGAACGGGTAACGACCGGCGTCGAAGAACTCGGGGCCGCGCATCCAGCCGGTATAGCGGTCCTTGCCGGGAATCTCCACGGTGCGGGTGAACATCTTCAGGTGGACCTGGTGGCGGCCATCGGACAGCACCTCGATACGCCCCTCGAAACGGGGGAACACGCCCTCGATGCGCTGGCCGAAGCGGGTGCGGACTTCGAAACCGATCTGCGAGCGCACCACATCCAGCTGCAGCGTACGCGGCGGTTCGGCCACGACCGCCGGCAGCGCGGTCGGTGGCGGTGTGGCGGCCCAGGCCGGGCCGATCGCCAGAACGACTGGCAGCAGACAGCGGCCCGGCAACGCCAACCTCATCGGCTCACGGCCACCAGAAGGCGTTCAGGCTGGCCACGCCCGGCTCGATCGTCGCCTCGCGGGCGAAACCGAGCACGGCCACGCCGCCCGGCGGCATGCCACGGTAATCACTGCTGGTGCCATCGGTCATCAGCGCCACCAGCTGCTCCAGCCCGGGGTTGTGGCCGACGATCAGCACCCGGTCCAGGTCACGGCGCTCGTCCACCAGCGCGGCCAGGGTGCCGGGGGTGGCCTCGTAGATGCGGTCTTCCAGGCGCTTTTCGACATAGCCGATGGCTGCCATCACCGCTTCCAGGGTTTCGCGGGTCCGCCGCGAAGGTGAACACAGCACGCAGTCCGGCAGCAGGTTGTTCTCCTTCAGCCACTTGCCGGCGGCTTCGGCTTCAGCGAGCCCCACCGGCGACAACGGCCGGTCGAGGTCGGCCTGGCCGGTGGTGGCCGGTTCGGCGTGGGCGTGGCGGAGCAGGATCAGTTCGCGCATTGCGGGATTCCAATGAAGGGATGGAGACCTACGGCTGTTACAGCTTCAGCCAGGACAACAGGGGTTCCCAGTCGGCCTGGTGCTCGCGCACCTGGGCGGAGCGGTAATCGAAAAGACTGCGGCCCAGGCCGGTCATGACCACATAGCTCTGGCTGTCGCGCAGCTGGGCGACCACCGGATAGGGCCAGTCAGCCAGCATCTGCAGGGCCTGCTGCGAGGTCTGGGTCCAGGGCTTGGTGCGGTTCAGCACCAGCCCGACCGGCAGCTTGCGGCTGTGCACGCGCGGTACCTGGGCCAGGCTGTTGAGGAAGCCGACGATGGCTTCGATGTCCAGTGCCGAGGGCAGCACCGGCACCACCACGGCATCGGCAGCGTCGAGGAAATGCGGGATATCGTCGGCCAGCGCGCCGGCCGGTGCATCGATCACCACGGTATCGGTACCGTCGGGCAGCTTCTGCGCCCATTGCTTCTTGCGGTACACGTCGATCGGCAGCACCGCGCTTTCCAGGCCGGCCCGGCGCTGTGCCCAGCGGGTGCTGGAGCCCTGCGGGTCGGCATCGGCGATCACCGTGGCCTTGCCTTGCAATGCCGCGTACGCGGCCAGGTGGGTGGCGATGGTGGTCTTGCCCACCCCGCCTTTGGAACCGGCCACCAGGATCGTCTTCATGCCAGCCTCGCTTCCGGGTACGTGCCCCGAGCGTACACCGCCGATGGTGACGGAAGGTAGAGCCGTGCTGAACCAGTGCCCCCGGCCTTTGCTATCGTGGCGCCCCCGAAGGATCGAACCGCCATGAGCGAACTGCAGGACCTGAGCGCACTGATCCGCGCCAACACGCCGTTGATCGTGGTCGAGACCCAGGATGAGGGTCGCATCGTCGAGCTGTTCCGGCAGACGCTGATGCATGTCTGGCGGGCCCTGCACCGCTGGTCGATCACCGAGGGCCTGCGTCGCATCGACCTGGAGCGCGAGGACGAGCCGGTCGGTCCGCCCGATGCCAGCGCCGCACTGCAGATGATCCGCCAGGCCGACCAGCGCGGCGTGTATCTGCTGCTCGATTTCCACCCCTACCTGGGCTACGCCAGCCACCAGCGTGCCCTGCGCGACCTGATCCAGCGCCGCCACAGCGAACCGCACGTGCTGGTGCTGATCGGCGCCAAGGTGGAACTGCCCGCCGAACTGGAAGCCCTGGCGGTGCGCTTCAACCCGCGCCTGCCCGACGCCAATGCACTGTTGAAGATGCTGCGCGAGGAAGCCGATGCCTATGCACGCGAACACGGCGGGCGCCGGGTGGAAGTGGACAGCGAAGCGGTCAAGAAGATCCTGAAGAACCTGCAGGGCCTGAGCCTGGTCGATGCGCGGCGCATCGCGCGGCAGCTGATCTATGCCGATGGCGCGCTGCGCGACGACGACCTGCCACAGTTGGCGCGGCTGAAGTTCGAGCTGCTCAACCGCAGCGGCCACCTGTTCTTTGAACATGACAGCGCGCGCTTCGGCGATGTGGCCGGCGCCAACCGGCTCAAGCGCTGGATCAACCAGCGTCGCGTCGCCTTCATCGCCGGCTCGGCACCGGCCGGGCTGGACCCGCCGCGCGGCATGCTGCTGCTGGGCGTGCAGGG
>Ga0153974_1000339_pt1 | contig 10790 bp, 9 predicted proteins | sample TSGA058MetaG_FD_104741 | JGI IMG/M metagenome (GOLD analysis project Ga0153974, IMG submission 104741) | Attine ant fungus gardens microbial communities from Georgia, USA - TSGA058 MetaG | ecosystem: Host-associated > Fungi > Mycelium > Unclassified | place: USA: Georgia, Yuchi Wildlife... | reverse complement strand
TAGTTATGAATAGGAATAAAATTAAGTGAAAACTCATCAACAGTTGTTCCCTTACCTAATATATAAAAACTCGTTTTCCATTTTTGAGAGAAGTCGTGTTCTCTCTTTTCGTCATGATTAAAAAGGATACCTTGAGAAAGTTAAACCCATAAAAGAAAAAATAGGGTAAAAAAAGAGATGTATCTCCATGACTAATAAATTAGTCATGGAGATACATCCCCTTGAGACAACCAAGTGTTGATGCTCTTATTACAGCAAAGTCTTAAAGCTTCTTAACCAACTTCTAATTAATGTTCAACCCCTTGGTTTTTTGTAGATTAAATATTAGAAATAAGACTACTTTTTCTAGCCACATAAAGATTTGCTAGAACTTTCTTTTAGACACTTACTTATTGAAAAATTATAATTATTTAAACTTTCTTCCCAATCATGAAAATATCTAAAATTTCCTCACTGTAATTTAAACTTGTTTCATTTTCGTATACAAACAAAGGAGCTTCTACTCGAAGATTACCAGGATTTCCACCTTTAATTCCTTCAATTAATAACACATTAGCCTCGCGATTAATTCTTGGATATACTAAACGCATTCGTTTAGGTTCTATTTTGTACTTCTTGAAGATTTCGATTATTTCAATTAGACGATCAGGGCGATGTACCATTACAAAACGTCCTCCTTGCTTTAACAATAAAGCAGCTTCTAGAATTACTTCTTCAAGATTTACAAGAACTTCGTGGCGAGCTATCGTCAAATAATCATTTTTGTTAACATTACTATCAGGATTTATCTTAAAGTAAGGTGGATTACAAGTCACAATATCATGGACATACTTACCAATCAGGGTATGAATGCCTTTTAGATCACCTTGTATAACCTTTATTTGTTCCTCGAGATTATTAATAGCTACATTACGGATCGCTAAATCATAAGATTGCTCTTGGATTTCAACTCCTGTGATTTTCGCCTTGCTCCTGAGTGATAAAAATAACGGAACCGGAGCATTCCCTGTACATAAATCTACAATAGATTTGACATTCTTATTAATTGTTGCATAGTGCCCTAATAACGTTGAATCTAAAGAGAAGTTAAACATATCTGGATTTTGAATAATTTTTAATCCTTCGTACCCTAATAAATCGTTTAATACCTCACCTTTTTTTAAAATTAATTCTTTATTTTCCATTTTAAATTCCACCTATACTTAATCCACTAATTCACTTAAATCTATATCTAATTGTACATCATCATCTTTTCGTCCACGACGATCTAGAATTTTAATAATTTCATTTCTTTCATGCTTACGCGTGATATCGTGATATTCAACAACCACTGTTTCAGAAATCATATTAATCCCATTGACACGACCTTCACCTAATTCTGTCAATACTCGATTTCCTACATCTGGCATCTTTTTCATTAACTCTAGATAAGTATCATTTTCATACTTTAAACAACACAATAATTTTCCACAAATACCTGATATTTTTGCTGGATTTAGTGATAACTGTTGGTTTTTGGCCATCTTAATTGTAACAGTCGCAAATTCTCCTAAAAAAGAATTACAGCATAATACACGGCTGCACGGTCCTAAACCACCAATCATCTTAGCTGCATCACGAACCCCGACTTGACGCAATTCAATCCGTAAACGAAATGTATAGGCTAAATCTTTAACCAACTGTCTAAAATCTACTCTTCCATCAGCTGTAAAATAAAAAATAAGTTTGGTGCGATCAAAAGTATATTCGCATCCCAACAACTGCATCTCCAACTCATTTTTAATAACCAATTCTTGGCAAACCTTTAAAACATCTTCTTCATCAGCCTTATTCTTAAGATGTTTTTCTACATCCTCTGGTGTTGCTACTCGCATTACAACTTTCAAAGGTAAAAAAACATCTTTCTCCTCTACCCATTTAGGACCAATCACAACTGTTCCAAACTCCATCCCACGGATCGTTTCAACTAGTACATGGTCCCCCTTTTGAAGTTCAAAGTCTGCTGGATCAAAAAAATATTTTTTTCCTACTTGTTTAAACTGAATCCCTACTACCTTATATTGCATAAACAGTACTTCCTTTCATCTCTAAAAATAATTGATCAAAGCACAGTAAAGCATTTGCATTCGAAAGCAGTCGTCGCTCTGCTTCCATTATTTTTTGAAGCTTTCTCACACAATCATTTTGGGTATTTACTTTTTCACTTATAGTTAAATAATTCTGATAATTTCTGTAACTCAGATTATCTACTTTACCAATTTTTAAATTAAGTATATCACGATAATAAGTCATATATAACTTTAAATATCTTAAAGAAGCCCCTGGCTCTTTTAGTAAGTGTTGATATTGGGCAATTAAAACAGAAGGATCGAAATTAGTTTTTACAAAGCATTCCTCTGTTTTTAAAATTAAATCAATCATTGAAGCAAAATTTTCTGATTCAGATAATTCTTTTGCTTCATAAATATTTTGTGTTAAGGCAGCTACCAAGCTTGTATATTTAACAATTCCCGCTTCTTCATATTGCTTAATCAAATCTTCAGACATTAATCCTTTAAAAGATAAACAAACTGCTCTTGATCGAATAGTTGGCAAAAGTTTTTCCTTATTTTGTGTCAATAATAATGCATATGCTTCACTTAAAGGCTCTTCTAAAAACTTTAATAAGCTATTAGAAGCACTTACCGACATTTTATCTGCATCTTCAATAATATATATTTTAGCGCAATCCTCAGCGGCTTTTTTAGAAAACTCAGTTTGTAAAGCTTGGATTTGCTCTTTTCTTATAGATTGTCCCTCTGGAATAACACGAAAGACATTAACATGTCCCTCATTTTCTATCATTTGGCAATGACGACACTGACCACAAATTTTATCCTCAGACTCGCATAGTATCATTTTAGCAAAATTTTTAGCAACAGCTCCCTTACCAACACCGCGAGGTCCTTCGAGGATATACGCATGTACAAGCCTTTTTTTTTCATAGCTATTCACTAAAAACTTAACGATATTAGGTTGTTGTTTTTCTACAAACTCCCAACCTTTCATAGCTTTCACCTCTCATTAAGTGTGTGATTAATCAAAAAAATAATATAGATTATCTTTGTTTAAAGTTTCCATTCTTAATTTAGGAATTAACAAAGGGACTCTCAATCTTCACTTTTAGTTAGTCGTTTTAATCAGCCCTAAGGAAACTAATAACTTACCTTATTTCCTTATACTAATATTCATGAAATTTTCTAACACACAACTCTATTTAGATTCATTTACCTGTTTTAATTGCTCCATAATTAGTTGAAAAACATCTTGGCAGACTTCTTCAATCGTTTGTGCAGCGTCAACTACATGCATACGATCATTGGCCTCAACTTGTTTTTGATACCCTTCGTAAACTTTCTCATGAAATATCATTGCTTCTAAATCCAAACGATTTACTTCACGATTTTTATTATCCTCAATTCTAGCTAAACCTAATTCCGGTTTTATATCTAAAAAAATAGTTAAATCTGGTAGACAGTCATTAATAGCAAACTCGTTAATTTTATAAACTTCCTCAGTACCAATTTCACGAGCATGCCCTTGATAAACAATAGAGCTGTCTATAAATCGGTCGCATAGCACAACTTTTCCTGCTTTTAAAGCTGGATAAATTATTTCCACTAAGTGCTGTCTGCGAGCAGCTGCATAAAGTAAAGCTTCAGTACGACTATCCATTTCAGTATGTTCTGGATCTAAAATCAAATCTCGAATTTTCTCAGCGATTCGACTTCCACCAGGTTCACGAGTATATATTACATCAACTCCTACTTGAGATAACATTTTAATCACGTCATTAGCCACTGTTGTTTTACCTGAACCTTCTCCACCTTCTAGGGTAATAAATAAGCTGCTCATAACCAAACTCCTTTAATTATATTCTCACTAATGTTATTTAAAAATTTATTGGAAAATTAGCTTGGAACTATTCAATAAGATTAACAGCCAACCTAAGACCAATCCTTCTTATAAAATTAACAACACTTAACCTTCATCTTAAAAGGATAGCATTGAATTTGTTCATTACAAATTCACTTTCATTATCTCATAAACTATCTATGTTTTCCATTATTATTAACTAATCTTTGGCGATTCAAGTTATTACATCAAATAAACGCTTTCAATCCGAATTAAAGCTTTGCCCAAATTTAACCTAAAAACACCTCTATGCTCAATCCTCGCATCAAACACAGAGATATTTTTATATTCTAAGATGTTGAATCTAATATTAGCTCAACTACCAAGCAAATTAACAAAAAGCCTGTCATTTTAATTCCTGCTAAAGTATATCGTTCTCGATCACTTCGCTTCTTCTTTATTCGCTTTGGAAATTTAACTCGCTCTCGCCACTTTTTCTTCTTTACGCCTCCCTCTTTTTCCTCCATTATCATTGCTTCCGCTTCTTTTTGTTTTAATTCATAAAAATATAAACTTAATTGCATCCCTAAGTCATATCTAATCTGGGAAAAATTCCTCATCATGTTCTCAATTAAATCCTCATATACCTCTTCATTCATATTTTCTACATCCATATCTAATAACTCATGATTATGCTTTTGAAAAATAAGAGAATCTTCTTTAGCAAGTTTATAACAAATCATTAGAAAATCTTTATCTTCTGGAAAATCTATTAAATTACTTACTAGTAAGGCTCTAGCTTCATGGAGATTCCGTGTCTTTAAACAATGTTTTAATTGCTCTAAGCGACTTTGTTTTTCCATAGTATTTTCCCCCTCAACTAAACTTTTATCCACCTATAATCATTAATTTCAAACCTCTGTAAAGATGAATTCCTAGTAATATAGTATTAAAATAGCCCAATTTGGTTCATAGCTTTTAGCAATAAATCCGTTAGAATGATGGGTTACCTAAATAGAGTCGGCACTAAAAGTCAAGTGGAATGGAGCTTTCAGCTTTCATAGGATTTTTAACAACATCTTTTTTAGCTAGATAAAATTTACAATGGGTATAATTAAACCTCAAAACATCGTATTTTATCTAATATAATCTCTTTTAAAACAAGAAAAATACATTGGGAATGTTTTTTATATTTGAAAAAATTCTGATGAAAATAAAGGTTTTTAACACTGAAATCTTACCAAGTTGTGAATTTTGAGATTTTCTTAAAATAAGAAGAAGCCAAAATTTAAGACGTAATTAGTATAAATTTCAAATCCCTCAAAAAAACACGATAATTTTCCATATCGTGTCCTTAAGTTATTGACATTGCACACATCTGATTGCGCCTACTGATGTGAAAGTACTTCTAAGATAATTAAAATAACTAATTATCCTTTTTTAAATTATGCTCTATCCACCCAAATCACACGGCGTAATTGAATGAGTGCAGTTGGTAAAAAGGCTAAAAGATAAATCATACCTAACTGTTGGAACGAAAGTTGAACAACCATAAATGGAGCATGGAGTGCTGGTATCAATAAGATTGCATTTAATAAGATAAACCCAATAACAAAGGCACCAATGATATATTTATTAGTGAAGAAACCTAGTTTAAAGAGAGAATGCTCACCGCGATTATTAAAACCATGGAATAAGCGTCCTAAACAAAGTGTCGAAAATGCCCAAGTTGCTGCAACTGCTTGTCCAGACGGTAAAGCAATATAATAAGCAATCATTGTAAAGATAGCAATTAATATACCGTCTAAACCAATTCTCTTAATCGCTTTACGATTTAAAATAAAATCATCTCGACCTCTCGGTTTATTATCTAATAATTGACTAGACGGTTTTTCTAAACCAATGGCAATAGCAGGTAAACTATCTGTTACTAAATTAATAAATAATAAATGAACAGAATAGAAGGGAACAGGTAACACAAAAATAGTAGCATATAAAATTGCTAAAATAGCTGAGAAGTTCCCCGATAATAAATAAATAATTGAGTTTTTAATATTCTCATAAATATTACGGCCATTAACAACTGATTTAATAATAGTCGCAAAATTATCATCCATTAAAATCATAGATGAAGCATCTTTTGAAACTTCTGTTCCTGTAATCCCCATAGCAATTCCTACATCAGAACTTTTTAGGGCTGGAGCATCGTTAACTCCATCACCTGTCATCGCTACAACATGTCCTAACTCTTGCCATGCTTTGACAATTCTAATTTTATGGGTAGGGGCTACGCGGGCATAAACGGAGATATTCTTAAGTTTCTCTAAGAGTTGAGTATCAGATAACGTATCTAATTCATTACCATCCATCACTAAATCTCCTGCTTCATAAATTCCAATCTGCTCTGCAATACTTCTGGCTGTGACTTTATGATCGCCCGTAATCATAATCGGCTTAATTCCTGCACGTTTACAATCAGCAACTGCTTGGGCACTTTCTTCTCGTGGCGGATCCATTAAAGAAATTAACCCTAAGAAAATTAAATCTGTTTCATCTTCTAACTGAAGCTGGTCTTTATTTTGAACCTTATATGCAAAAGAAAGCACGCGTAAACCATTATTAGCAAATTTTTCATTGGCCTCACTAATGCGGGAAAAGTCTGTTTTTGTTAAATCTCTTACCCCTTCAGCTGTTAATATCTTATGACACCGTAGTAGTAATTCATCAGGTGCACCCTTAACAAACATGATTGGCTCTCCATCAATTTTTTCTAAAGTACTCATAAGCTTACGGTCTGAATCAAAGGGTAACTCGCTTAAACGGAGATATTGACGCCGTAATTCCTCTTCATCTAACTGATAATGATCTAATAAATCCACAAGTGCTAACTCCGTAGGATCACCAATTCTTTGCTCTTCAGATGTGGTCGCATCACTACACAGTGCACATGATAGCAACATTAAGCGATCCAACTTTTGTTCTGTGATTAATTCAGTTGGCTGGATAAGTTCATTACGAATAAAAATTTGTTGAACCACCATTTTATTCTGAGTAAGGGTTCCAGTTTTATCAGAACAGATAACTGAAACTGCCCCTAAAGTTTCAACACTATTAATTTTTTTCATAATCGCATTTTCTTTAGCCATTTTTTGCGTTCCGATAGCTAAGGTAATCGTCACAATTGAAGCTAAAGCTTCTGGAATTGCAGCCACAGCTAAAGCTACCGCAAACATCATGGCTTCAATTATCTCCACGCCTTGAATTAAATTTAATATGAAAACAATGAAACAAATGCCAACAATAACCATGGAAAGACGTTGGCTAAATTTATCTAAATCTCTTTGCAGTGGAGTTTTACGTTCTTTTGATTCATTCATCAGAGTGGCAATTTTACCAATTTCAGTATCCATTCCAATGTGGGTAACAATTGCCAAAGCACGCCCATAAGTAACTAGCCCACTGGAAAATACCATATTCACCTGATCTCCCAGCGGACAATTATCTACTAAAATAGGTGACGATTTTTTATCAACACTAACTGCTTCTCCAGTTAACGCACTTTCGTTAACTTGAAGGCTATGTGATTCTAAAATTCGGGCATCAGCACTAACAATATCGCCTGCTTCTAATAAGAGGATATCTCCTACTGTTAATTCAGTTGAAGAAATTTCTTGTTTATTTCCATCACGAATAACTCGAGCCTTTGGTGTTGAAAGCGACTTCAAGCTAGATAAGGATTTTTGTGCTTTTACGGTTTGTACCGTTCCTACGATGGCATTTAAAACTATAACTGCTAAAATAACGATGGTACTTTCAACATGGTCTGTAAATAATGAGACTACGGCAGCTACAATTAAAATGAGAACCAAAACATCCTTAAATTGGTTTAAAAAAACAATCCCTATTGAAAGAGGCTTTTCTTCCTGTAAAGCATTTCCACCATACTTATTTTGCCTTTCTTTAATCTCATTTGTAGACAAGCCCTGCTTTGAACTTTGTAACTCTTCCAGAACTTCTGCTTCCGTAACTTTATAAAACTGTATCATTCCATATTCCTCACTTTCATACAAGCTTATCCTCATTTGATTATAAGTAGATCTAACTACCCCACTACTTAGCTAATTTTCTACCAAATGGCACCTCACTCCTTTTATTTTTGTCAATATCCCCGAATCCATACTAACAAAAAAGGAGTATGGTCACACATAACAGAAAAAAACGAGGCTTATTAAAAGTAATTAGCTTTTAATAAGTCTCGTCTCTAAGATGAGGCCAGAATCAAAAATGATTCGGGTATGTTGACCATCATCACACCTATTCGTGTTGACTACTCCCTTATTTATTTATATTATACCATATATTTTATATATATTGTAACCCTATTATTATTTTAAACGACTTTTTTGCTTTAGAAGTTAGAGCCTAAATAAAATATTAAAAATTACTCTTAACTAAAGTAACACTATTTATAGTGAAAATTCAAAATAAAAAAAATTTAATTGTAAAATCAGGAATGTATCACCTAGAACGCTTTTCATCAAAAATAAAGTAGGGGAACTTCTTCGAAGCTCCCCCCTTATTAAACCCCACCGCTCTACTAAGGCATACGGCTTACCAATAGTATTTATGCATGGGCCGACTTGATTTTCATACTTCACGCTCTCGCATTTGGTCTGCTAGTAAGCAATGCCCTAAATTAAGCTTCCGATTGAGTTGTTTTACCAAAGTATCATCATCTCAAAGGTTATCACACGTAACAAGATATATTATCTAAGTACGACTGCCTGTCCCACAAAAACGGCTGACAAATCAATTTTGTCAACCGAAAATTGGTTTACATCATACATTTCAAAGTTTGTTGAACAGGTTTAAGTTTTTGTTGATTAAAAAACTCAATTTTTTGATGATCATTAGCTAATTCATTTAACTGAATATGATTCAAACGTAGCTCTTTTCCATACGCCCGAACTCCATTAAATAAAATACGCCCGTATTGCTCTAAATCAAGATCTGAATCTACCATAAAGTCTTCAATTTGCAGATATTTATAGCGCAAACTTCCTGGAATAGAATATGCCTCCACAATTTTAATTAAAGCCATTCCCTTAATCTGTCCCTCCAGTTCTAGAACAATATAGTCTGTAGACGCATCATTAATCTTTTCCTCTACCCATTCTTCCCCCATGCTCTTACCTTGGAAATTAGTTGGCTGTAATTGATGACGGTGCAGATTCAAATTAAAATGTAACCTATTTAACACTTTAACATCTTGAAAATTTGCTAATCTTAGTTTCAAATTTATCCCCCCTTAACCTTACGATTTTAAAGGATATGCTTACGACTAAGATATATGTATTTTTACACAAAAACTATCAAAATTTTATTTACCACTAGAACCTAAAGCCCCGATTCCACGCTCTGATTTCATTTCTAACAAATCAGCATAGGACCTCTCCTCAATCTCAAGTTTCGGTACTTCCACCATCATACATTGACAAATTGCTTTCTCATAGGGATAAACTACTGTCCCTTCAAACTGATTAGCCACACTTTCTTTAGCAATCACTAACGGTTGACTGTTATGATTTGTCATCGCCACAAACCACTCTCCACGATAACCGGAATCAATGACACCACAACGTTGTCCAATACCTTTTGATCCTGTCGAACCTCGTTCTTTCAAAATTGCCACATAATCACTAGAAAAAGCTGATGCAATCCCCGAAGGAATTAGCTTCGTCTCATGAGGTTCCAAATAAATAAAATCCTCATCAAAACACGCATAAATATCAAAGGCTCCATCTTCTAATCGCTTAGAAGGAATCACCGCGTTTGGTTTCAGTTTTGCAAAATAAATACTCACTACTAACCACTCCTTTATTCTTAATACTCGTCGTCAGGAAGTAAACAGACTTGTTGACTTACTAATGAAGATTGTACATCAATAATTCGTTGATTTCGACTACCTCGAAACTTTAATTTTAAATCTTTGAATTCTTGAATAAATTTTCCATCCACTAATACATCACAATGTGTTAAAATCTCACGTCGATTTGGATGAACCACAATCTCTTCATAAGTATAGCCTGAATAAATCCAAATATTTAACTGAGTCTCTTTTTTAATTCTTTTGATTAAGTTTTTCAAATCTTTATCATTAATTTGATCCATTGGTTCGCCACCTAAAATAGTGACCCCTCGAATATTAGAATCTTTAAGGTGTTTGATAAATTGATTTTCAATTTCTTTAGTCCACAAATTTCCATACCTAAAATTTTGATAATCCTCATTAAAGCAACCTAAACATCCATGGGTACATCCTGAAACAAACAAGCTTGAACGAATACCTGGCCCATTCGCAACATCATATTTCCGAATTTGTGCATAATACATATTCATTATCCCCACCTATTTTATCTAAATCTAGTTTATCATAGATAGCGTTTTTCATGCTAATAATTTTTTAAAATTAAACATCCTAAAGCGTGCCTGAATTATCCAAGAGAAAATTTTCAGGCACGCCCTAATTTAATTAAATTGACTACTTATAACAACTATAGCTTTAAACTTTTACCATTAGTACTAATAACCTCTTTGTACCAATAAAAAGATTTTTTTCGATACCTTGCCAATGTTCCACTACCATCATTATGCCGATCTACATAAATGAAACCATATCGCTTATCTAACTCTGCGCTAGCAGCTGATACTAAATCAATTATTCCCCATGAGGTATAACCAATAATTTCTATGCCCTCATTAATAGCCTTTTCTAACTCAAGTAAATGATTTCTTGTAAACTCAATTCTATAATCATCATTTATTACCAACTTTCCTGTGCTATCTTTTTCAACTTTATCTTTATGTCCCATTCCATTTTCAGCAATAAATAACGG
>Ga0153974_1000337_pt1 | contig 10830 bp, 8 predicted proteins | sample TSGA058MetaG_FD_104741 | JGI IMG/M metagenome (GOLD analysis project Ga0153974, IMG submission 104741) | Attine ant fungus gardens microbial communities from Georgia, USA - TSGA058 MetaG | ecosystem: Host-associated > Fungi > Mycelium > Unclassified | place: USA: Georgia, Yuchi Wildlife... | reverse complement strand
CTGTGGGGAGGCGGGGTGGGTCCGGTTGCGGGGGACGCTGCAAGTACGTCCATGTAAGCTCGGTCGCGCCATCCATGGCGCTCACGCCCCCGCAACCGGACCCACCCCGCCTTCGACAGTTTTCCGCAATCTGTCTGGATGGCGTGGTTTGCTATTGGTAGGTGTCGACCTTGGTCGACAGTAGATCCACGCCATGCGTGGATGCTTTTCGTCCCGATTTCGAAATATTCGATCCCGATGGAGATTCATCCACGCATGGAATGGATGTACCAACCGCCACCGGGAAACTCTCGAAGGCGGGGTGGGTCCGGTTGCGGGGGCGTGAGCGCCATGGATGGCGCGACCGAGCTTACATGGACGTACTTGCAGCGTCCCCCGCAACCGGGCCCACCCCGCCATCCCTCAGGAAACCCGCTTCTGCCGTTGCTTCGGCTGCTGCCGTTGCTTCTGCGGGTGCAGGGCGCAGCCCTGCCGAACACCCCTTACTTGACCGCAGTCACCTGTACGTCGATCACGCCGTCGCCGACCCGGGCCTGCAGTGCGTCACCCGGTTGCACCTGCTCGATCCGGCGCACCAACGCGCCATCCTCTGCACGGGTCACGATGCTGTAGCCACGCGCGACGGTCGCCAGCGGACTGACCGCTTCCAGCGAACGTGCAAGGCCACGCAGGCGCAGCGCATCACGCTGCAGCAGGCGCTGCAGCGCGGCCTGCGGGCGACCGCCCAACGCGGCAAGGCGACGTCGCAGCGCCTCCATCTGCCGCTGCGGATGATGGCCCCTTAACACTGCAGCAGCGTGGCGCAAACGGGCTGCGCGACGCTCCTGCTGCTGGTTGTGCGCCGCATGCAAGCGACGTCCGAGGTCCAGCTGACGACGGCGCAGCAGATCCAGTCGTGCCTGCGGACTCTGTGCGTTCAAGCGCAGCAGGGCGCGATCAGCGCGCTGCATGGCCTGCTGCATGGCGTGGCGTTGCAGCTGCACCATGCGAGCAGCGTTGCGGCGCAGGCGCAGGGCCAGATCGCGCTGATCGGGTACCAGCAGTTCCGCGGCCACCGATGGCGTAGGCGCGCGCAGGTCAGCAGCGAAATCGCTGAGACTGAAGTCGGTTTCGTGACCCACCGCCGAGACCACCGGCGTGCCGCTGGCGGCGATTGCGCGGGCCAGCGCTTCATCGTTGAAGGCCCACAGGTCTTCCAGCGAGCCACCACCACGGGTCAGCAGGATCACGTCGTAGCGACCGCTGGCATCGGCGGCCTGCACCAGGCGGGTGATCTGCGCGGCAGCGGTTGCGCCCTGCACCAGGGTCGGCAGCAGATCCACTTCCAGCAACGGGAAGCGGCGGCCGAGCACGCTCAGCACATCGCGCACGGCGGCACCGGTGGGCGAGGTGATCACCGCCAGGCGCTGCACGTGGGCCGGCATCTGCCGCTTGCGGGCCGGGTCGAACAGTCCCTCGGCTTCCAGCCGCGCCTTCAGTTCCTCGAACGCGCGACGCAGTGCGCCTTCGCCGGCTTCCTCCATGTGGTCCAGCACCATCTGGTACTCGCCACGGGCGTCGTACAGGGTCACCTTGCCGCGCACCAGCACGCGCATGCCCTCGCGCGGAACGAACTTCAGGTACTGCGCCTTCATTCTGAACATCGCAGCGCGCAACTGTGCACGCGCGTCCTTCAGGGTGAAATACAGATGGCCGGACGCCGGCCGCGCCACGCTGCCCAGTTCGGCTTCCACCCAGATCGCCGGGAAGCTGCCTTCCAGCAGGTCGCGCGCCAGGGTGTTGAGCTGGCTGGGGGTGAAGACGTCGTTGTTGCGTGGCTGCATGGTGACGGCGTGGGGCAGATGGAGCAGGGGGCTCAGGATCGCACGTCAGCGCTGGCCGTGCTGGGCCAGTGCCCATTGCACGTGTTCGCGGACTACGGGCGAAGCAGCCTCGGCGCGCGTCTGCAGCGCCGACAGCGTCTCTGCCGTGGTTGGCGCATTGCCCAGCGCCACGGCGATGTTGCGCAGCCAGCGCTCGTGACCACTGCGGCGGATCGGGCTGCCTTCGGTACGGCGCAGGAATTCAGCTTCGTCCCAGCCGAACAACTGGTCCAAGCGTGCGGTGTCCAGGTTGTTGCGGGCGCGGAAGTCAGCTTCGTCGGTGCGCTTGGCGAACTTGTTCCAGGGGCAGACCAGCTGGCAGTCGTCGCAGCCATAGATGCGGTTGCCGATCAGCGGTCGCATCTCCACTGGAATCGCACCGTCATGCTCGATGGTCAGGTAGGAGATGCAGCGGCGCGCATCCAGCCGCTGCGGGGCGGTGATGGCCTGGGTCGGGCAGACGTCGATGCAGCGCGTACAGGTGCCGCAGTGCGCGCTGGCCGGCGTGTCGATCGGCAGCGGCAGGTCGATGTAGATCTCGCCGATGAAGAACCACGAGCCGCCGTGGCGGTCGATCAGGCAGGTGTGCTTGCCGATCCAGCCCAGCCCCGCGTTGCGTGCCAGCGCGCGTTCCAGCACTGGCGCCGAATCGACGAAGACGCGGTAGCCCAGCGGCGCCACTTCATCGTTGATCTGCGTGGCCAGCTTCTGCAGGCGGTTGCGCATCAGCTTGTGGTAATCGCGGCCGAGCGCGTAGCGGGCGACGTAGGCGCGCCCCGGATCGGCCAGGGTCGCCCACGCTTCGGTGTCGTCCCTGTGGCTGTAGTCCATGCCCACCGAGATCACCCGCACGGTGCCGGGAAGCAGCTCTGCCGGGCGCGCGCGCAGGGTGCCGTGGCGTGCCATCCAGTCCATCGTGCCGTACAGGCCCTGGCCCAGCCAGTCGGCCAGGTGCGCCTCGTCCTCGCCCAGTTCGATGCCGGCGATACCGCAGCGCTGGAAGCCATGCGCGCGCGCCAGATCGCGGATGCGCTGTACGGCCAGGGCCGGATCGAGGGGGGCAGGGACGGGGGACATGTGCACCAGTATAAAATCCCCGCATGGCCAACCTCGCCGATCTGTTCGATTCCCGTGCCGCACGCACACTCGATGCCCAGGCCTCCGCGCTGGCGGGCGATGGTGGCTGGGGCCTGATGGCCCAGGCGGGCCAGGCGGCCTGGCAGAGCCTGCTGCAGCACTGGCCGCAGGCGCGGCGGATCGGCGTGGTGGTTGGCAGCGGCAACAATGGCGGCGATGGCTATGTGCTGGCCTGTCATGCGCTGCAGGCCGGGCGGCAGGTGCAGCTGATCGCGCTGCCGGGCAGCCCACCTTCCACGGCGTTGGCGCAGCGCGCCGCGGCGGATTTCAGGTCCGCGGGCGGCACCGTCACTGATTTCAACGGCGAACTGGCCCAGGCCGATCTATGGGTTGATGCCCTGTTCGGCCTTGGCTTCTCCCGGGCACCAGAGGGCGCGGCACTGGCCTTGATCGAGGCGCTGAACGCGCAGCAGGCGCCGGTGTTGGCGTTGGACGTACCCAGCGGTGTCGACGCCGACCATGGCTGCGTGCCGGGCGCAGCCGTACGCGCGGCCCTGACAGTGCAGTTCATCGTCGCCCACCGCGGCCTGTACACCGGCGATGCACTGGAATACACCGGGCGCAGGCACTTGGCACCACTGGCGCTGGCCGATGCGGCCTGGCAGGGTGTCGTCGCTGCTGCAGAGTGCTGGACGCAGTCGCGCCTGCCGGATCTGCTGCCGCCGCGCCGTGCCAACAGCCACAAGGGCGAATCCGGCCATGTGCTGTGCGTGGGCGGCAACCATGGCAGCGGCGGTGCCATCGCGATGGCCGCCGAAGCTGCGCTGCGCGCTGGCGCGGGCCTGCTGAGCATCGGCACCCGCCGCGACCATGTCGGCCCGCTGCTGGCGAGGTTGCCTGAAGCGATGGCGCACGCGCTGGAAGATGGCTCAGCGCTGCCGGCGTTGCTTGCAAAAGCCAGGGTGGTGGCGATCGGCCCGGGCCTGGGCCAGGACGAATGGGCGCGCGCGCTATATGCGCGTGTGCTGCAGTCAGGCCTGCCGCTGGTGATCGACGCCGATGCGTTGAACCTGCTGGCGCAGGATGCACATGCGCTGCCCGATGCGATCCTGACCCCGCACCCCGGCGAAGCCGCGCGCCTGCTGGAAACCACCACGGCGGCAGTCCAGGCCGATCGCTATGCCAGCGCGCAGGCGCTGGCCGAGCGCTATCACGCAGTGGTGGTGCTGAAGGGGGCGGGCAGCATCGTCGCCGCGCCCGGCCACGCACCGCGACTGATTGCGGCCGGCAACCCGGGAATGGCGGTGGGTGGCATGGGCGACCTGTTGACCGGCATCATCGCCAGCCTGCGCGCGCAGGGCCTGCCTGCGTTCGATGCGGCAGCAGGCGGTGCGCTGCTGCATGCCCTGGCCGGCGATGTCGCCGCCGCCGACGGTGCCCGCGGCCTGCTTCCCACTGATCTGCTGGCGCCCCTGCGGCGGCTGGCCAACCCGGAACGTTCCCGATGACCGAATTCTTCCTTGCTGACAGCAACGCCACCGAACTGCTGGGGCAATGGCTGGCAGCTACCCGCCCGCCGCAGGCGCTGGTCGAGTTGCGCGGCGATCTTGGCGCCGGCAAATCGACCACGGCGCGCGCGCTGTTGCGGGCGCTGGGCGTGCAGGGGGCGATCCGCAGCCCCACCTATACCCTGGTCGAGCGCTATCCGTTGGCCAGTGGCGGCGAGGCCTGGCACATGGACCTGTATCGCATCGGCCAGGCCGGCGAGCTGGATTTCCTCGGGCTGGACGAGGGCAGTGCCGAGCTGTGGCTGGTCGAATGGCCAGAGCGCGGTGCCGGTGCGCTGCCGCCAACCGATCTGGTGGTCGCACTGGAGATTGAAGGCCAGGGGCGTCGCGTGCGTCTCACTGGCATCAGCGACACGGGACGTGAATGGCTGCAGCGGCTTCCCGAAGGTGGCGACTTGCAGGCCCTTTCTGTCGGCTGACGAGAACAAACACCGGCAGGTTACGGATTATTAAGGAAAAAGGTGTTGCATTCCGTTCAGTGCGGTGATTGAATCCTGAGTCATGCGCCCGGGGAATCGACTCATTGCCATCTGTGCCGCCGTCGGACTTGGTCTGGCGAGCGTCAGTGCGTGGGCCGGTGAGGTCCGCCAGGTGCTGCTCAATACCGGTGCGACCGGAACCCGCGCGGAAATCGCCCTGGTCGGCAGTGGTGGCTACAAGACCCTGTCGCTGGCCGGTCCGAACCGGCTGGTGGTCGATTTCCCCGATTCCAGCGCGGTGCGCAACCTGAAGATGCCGTCGCCGCAGGGCGTGGTGACTGCGGTGCGCACCGGGCAGCCGGTGCCGGGCACTTTCCGTGTCGTATTCGACCTGGCCGAGACGGTCGCCCCCTTCCGCCCGCAGATGCAGCGCGAAGGCAATGAATCCAAGCTGGTGATCGAGTGGCCGGGCGATGGCCCGGCCGTGGCCGCCGGTCGCCCCGCGCCGACGCCTGCGCCGACGCCTGCGCCGACGCAACCGCCAGCGGCATCTTCGGTGAGTCCGGCTCCGGTCCCGGGCCCGACCCCGGCACAAACCGCACAGTCCCGTGGTGATGCCGCGCGAGCCACTGCGCTGTTGACCGCGCAGGTCCAGCAGCAGGCCAGTGCCAGCGCAGCGGCACCCGCCGCGCCGACGCCGGCGCCGAGCACCACCCCGGTGCAGATGGCGGCAGCAGGTACCACCGCCAGCAGCACCCCGACGTCGTCGCCGGCAGCCATCCTGGCTGGTCAGGCCACCACTGCAGTTGTGGCCACCCAGCCGAAGCCGGTGCCGACACCTGTTACGCCGACCGAGTCGCCGCGTCCGACCATGCCCAGCGATGCCTCGCGCATCCGCATGCAGCCGGGCATGCGTCACCTGGTGGTGGCGATCGATCCGGGCCATGGCGGCCAGGATCCGGGCGCCATCGGCCCGACCGGCAAGCGCGAGAAGGATGTCACCCTGGCGGTGGCGCGTGAACTGGCCCGCCAGGTCAACGCTACGCCTGGCCTGAAAGCCTTCCTCACCCGCGACAGCGATGTGTTCATCCCGCTGCCGATGCGTGCGCAGAAGGCGCGTGCGAACAAGGCCGACATCTTCATTTCGATCCATGCAGACGCCGCCGAAAACCGCTCGGCCACCGGTTCGTCAGTGTATGTGCTGTCGACCAAGGGCGCGTCTTCGCAGCGTGCACGCTGGCTGGCGGACAAGGAAAACGCGGCCGATCTGGTCGGTGGCGTGCGCCTGCAGCAGACCGAAGGCACGCTGGCCAACGTCCTGCTGGACCTGGCCCAGAGCGGTTACATGAAATCCTCCGAGGACGCAGCCGGGCACGTGCTGGGCGGCCTGAAGCGTATCGGCAACAACCACAAGCCGAACATCGAGCGCGCCAACTTCGCCGTGCTGCGTACTTCGGACATGCCGGCGATGCTGGTGGAAACCGCGTTCATCTCCAACCCGGATGAAGAGCGCCGCCTGATCGACCCGGCCTACCAGCGCAAGGTCGCCGGTGCGGTGCTGGATGGCGTGCACACCTTCTTCAGCCGCCAACCGCCGCCGGGCACGTTGTACGCCGCGCGCGCGCAGGCCGAGATCGACGCTGCAAGCACCGTGGCGGGCGGCAGCAAGTAACCCGCTGGATCGCCCGCGTCCACTGGAGCCAGGCCACGCCTGGCTGGCTGGCGCCGCGTACGGTGGATCTCGACTCTCCCTGGCGCCGCTCCGCTATCATCGTGGCATGACGTCTGCCTGCCTTGCCTGCCCATGAACGCGCCCGATCCGCGTCCGATCCGGCCGCTGCCGGAAATCCTGATCAACCAGATTGCCGCCGGTGAAGTGGTCGAACGACCCGCATCGGTGGTCAAGGAACTGGTAGAGAATGCGATCGATGCCGGCGCCAGCCGCGTCGATATCGAGTTGGAAGAAGGCGGTGTGCGCCTGATCCGCATCCGCGACAACGGCAGCGGCATTGCCGCAGAACAGTTGCCGCTGGCGGTTTCGCGGCACGCCACCAGCAAGATCGCCAACCTGGATGAGCTGGAAGCAGTGGCCACGCTGGGTTTCCGTGGCGAAGCGCTGCCGTCGATCGCCTCGGTCAGTCGTTTCACCCTGGCCTCGCGCCGTGCCCATGATGAGCACGGTTCGGCACTGCAGATCGAAGGCGGCAAGATCGGCGAGGTGACCCCGCGCGCGCATGCGCCCGGCACCACGGTGGAAGTGCGCGAGCTGTTCTACAACGTGCCGGCGCGGCGCAAGTTCCTGCGCGCCGAGCGCACCGAACTGGGGCATATCGAAGAGTGGCTGCGTTCGTTGGCGCTGGCCCGTCCCGATGTCGAACTGCGCGTCTCGCACAACGGCAAGGCCTCGCGTCGCTACAAGCCGGGCGACCTGTATTCGGACGTGCGCCTGGCCGAGACCCTGGGCGAGGACTTCGCCAACCAGGCCGTGCGCGTGGACCACAGCAGTGCCGGCCTGCGCCTGCATGGCTGGATCGCGCAGCCGCATTATTCGCGCGCCAGCACCGACCAGCAGTACCTGTACGTCAACGGCCGTTCGGTACGTGACCGCAGTGTCGCCCATGCAGTGAAGATGGCCTACGGCGACGTGTTGTATCACGGCCGCCAGCCAGCGTATGTGCTGTTCCTGGAGCTGGACCCGACGCGCGTTGATGTGAACGTGCATCCGGCCAAGCATGAGGTGCGCTTCCGCGATTCGCGGCTGGTGCATGACTTCGTCTACCGCACCCTGAAGGATGCACTGGCCGACACCCGTGCCGGCATGACCGCGCAGGAGATCGGTGCCGGCGCGGGGCATCCGGCCGAAGGCGACCCTGCGGCGGCGATGCCGGGCGCGACGGCCTCCAGCTTCGGCTACGTGCGCGGTCCGGCACCGGGTGCGGGACAGGGCGGTGGTGGCTTTTCCGGTTGGCGCCCGCAGCAGCCGCTGGGCCTGCAGGTGGCCGACGCACCCGCCGCCTATGCTGCGCTGTATGCGTCGCCAGCGGGTGCCGAGCGTGGTGCAGTACTGCCGCCGATGCCGATGGAGAACGGATTGCCGGTCACCAGTGCCGACGCCGGCGTACCTCCGCTGGGTTACGCCATTGCCCAGCTGCATGGAATCTACATCCTGGCCGAGAACGCCGAAGGCCTGATCGTGGTCGACATGCATGCGGCGCACGAACGCATCGGCTACGAGCGGTTGAAGAATGCGCACGATGGCATCGGCCTGCAGTCGCAGCCGTTGCTGGTGCCGATCACCCTGGCGGTGGGCGAGCGCGAGGCCGATACCGCCGAGGCGGAGGCCGATACGCTGGCCGCGCTCGGGTTCGAGATCACCCGTGCCGGACCGGGCGCGCTGCACGTGCGCAGCATCCCGGCGCTGCTGGCCCATGCCGAACCCGAAGGCCTGCTGCGCGATGTGCTGACCGACCTGCGCGAGCACGGCCAGAGCCGTCGCATCGCCACTGCGCGCGATGAGCTGCTGTCGACCATGGCCTGCCATGGCGCGGTGCGTGCGAACCGGCGCCTGACCGTGCCGGAAATGAACGCGCTGCTGCGCGACATGGAAATCACCGAGCGGTCCGGCCAGTGCAACCACGGCCGACCGACCTGGGCCCGTTTTTCGCTGGCGGAGATCGACCGCTGGTTCCTGCGCGGACGTTGAGGGGAGCACCGATGCGATTTTGCCGAATGGGCAGCCTGCTGGCGGCCCTGTTGTTGGTGGCCTGCAGCCCGGCACCCACGCCGGCACCGGCTGCCGTTGAGGATCCGGCCTTCGCCGCACAGCAACAGCAATGGCGGGTGCGGCGCTACCAGGACCTGACCCGGCCCGATGGCTGGACCGCGCTGGTCGGCTTGCACTGGTTGCAGAACCGATCGCACTTCGTCGGCAGCGGCGACACCAGCGGCATCCGCCTGGCGGTGGGGCCGGCCAAGCTGGGCCTGCTGCGCCGTGAAGGCGACCAGTGGTGGTTCACGCCGGAGTCCGGCACGGATGTCACCCTTGATGGACAGCCCGTGCGCGGGCGTGTGCGCATGGATACCGACAAGGATCCGCAGCCGACCCTGCTGGCCTTCGATGGTGGCAAGGGCCAGCTCAGCCTGATCCGTCGCGGCCCGCGCGATGCACTGCGGGTCAAGCATGCCGATGCACCCGCGCGCCGCGATTTCGCCGGCCTGCAGTACTGGCCCGGTGGCCCGCAATGGCAGGTGCAGGCGCGCTTCATCGCGCATCCGCCAGGCAAGACCCTGCCGATCGTGGACATCACCGGCCTGACCACCGAGATGCCCAACGCCGGTGCCGTGGAATTCGATCGCGACGGCCGCAGCTGGCGGCTGGAAGCGATCGGCGAACCGGGGCAGCCGCTGTTCCTGATCTTTGCCGACCGTACCAGTGGCCACGGCAGCTACCCTGCCGGCCGCTATCTGGATACCGATGCGCCCACGGCCGACGGCCACGTGACGATCGACTTCAACCACGCCCACAACCCACCGTGCGCGTTCACCGCCTATGCGACCTGTCCGTTGGCGCCGCCGGAAAACCGCCTGGACCTGCGCGTGGAAGCGGGTGAAAAGACGTATCACCTGCCTGAAGGAGAGGGTTGAACATGTTGATGAAACTGTTGCTGCGCAGTGCCGTTTTTCTCGCTGCCTGCGCCGTCGGTCCGTTGGCCGTCGCGCGCGATGCGCCAGCCGAAGCCACGGCCGGCAAGCCGCCGGTGCCGCTGCTGTGGAAGGTCACCGGGCAGGGAGATGCACGCCTGTACCTGCTGGGTTCCTTCCACCTGTTGAAGCCGCAGGACTATCCACTGTCGACCGAGGTCGAGCAGGCATTCGAAGCCTCGCAGCGTGTGCTGTTCGAAGTGACCCCTGAGGAACTGCAGTCGCCGCAGATGGCCAGCCAGATGGTGCAGGTGGCTACCCGCAAGGACGGCAGCGAACTCAAGCGTGACCTGGATGCGCCGACCTGGCAGAAGCTGCAGGCCTATGCGACGCAGAACAAATTGCCATTGGCGCAGTTGCAGGGCATGAAAGCGTGGTTCGTCGGCCTGACCATCACCGTCGGGCAGATGCAGAAGCTGGGCCTGGACCCGGAGCTGGGGCTGGACCGGCACTTCATGCAGCGGGCGCAGAAGGCCGGCAAGAAGACCGCAGGCCTGGAAGACATGTCCAGCCAGATCAACCTGCTTGATGGCATGAGCGTGCAGGAGCAGCGGCAGATGCTGTCCGAGGCGCTGGACGAAGCGGGCAAGGGTGATGCTCAGGCGCAGATGCTGCATGAGGCCTGGCGCCGCGGCGACGATCGCCTGCTGTGGAGCCGGATGGGCGTGGAGATGCGCCAGAAGTATCCGCAGCTGTACCAGCGCATCAATACCGACCGCAACGATGCGTGGGTGCCCAAGCTGCTGCCGTACCTGCAGGCCGGGCAGGGCGGTACGCTGGTGGTGGTGGGCGGCCTGCACCTGCTGGGCAACGACGGCGTGGTCGAGAAGCTGCGGGCGAAGGGGTACAAGGTCGAGCGGGTCTGCAAGGGCTGCAGGAAGTAGAACCACGCCCCGCGTGGAGGCGTTCAAAACAGAACGGCGCGCTCATGGCGCGCCGTTTTCGTATCCGCCGGGGCGGGGGGGCTCAGCGGCGGGTCTTGCCGCCGGTGCCGGTGCCGCCGGTCGGATCGTTCGGCTTGCCGGCCGTACCCGCGCCGGTGCCCGTTCCGGTGCCGCCCGGACGCGGGCCACCGAAACCGCTGCCCATGTTGCGCTGGAACTCCTGCCACAACTCCAGGTTGCGCTCGGTGAGCTGGTTCATCATCGCCCACGGCGTCTGCCCCAGCAGGTTGCCCATCTGCTGGCGGAACTGCTGCTGCTG
>Ga0153974_1000336_pt1 | contig 10831 bp, 19 predicted proteins | sample TSGA058MetaG_FD_104741 | JGI IMG/M metagenome (GOLD analysis project Ga0153974, IMG submission 104741) | Attine ant fungus gardens microbial communities from Georgia, USA - TSGA058 MetaG | ecosystem: Host-associated > Fungi > Mycelium > Unclassified | place: USA: Georgia, Yuchi Wildlife... | reverse complement strand
TCCGCCGATTCCGGCCAAGCGCTACTTCACCATTGGTGAAGTCAGCGAACTGTGCGACGTCAAGCCGCACGTGCTGCGCTACTGGGAAACCGAGTTTCCCAGTCTCGAGCCGGCCAAGCGCCGTGGCAACCGTCGTTACTACCAGCGCCACGACGTGCTGATGGTGCGGCAGATCCGCAGCCTGCTGTACGAACAGGGCTACACCATCGGTGGCGCGCGCCTGCGCCTGGATGGTCCGGATGCGCGCGAGGAATCGGCCTTGAGCAACCAGATCATCAAGCAGGTGCGGATGGAACTGGAAGAAGTGCTGCAACTGCTGCGTCGCTGACCCATTTCCGCCGTAATCCGCTATACTTCACGGCCCGCCGCACTGGCGGGCACATCGCAGCATCAGTCGGGGCGTAGCGCAGCCTGGTAGCGCATCTGCCTGGGGGGCAGAGGGTCGTCGGTTCGAATCCGGCCGTCCCGACCACTGTGATGTAACAGACAAGCCTGCGCAGCGATGCGTGGGCTTTTTTGTTACGGCGTTGTATCCTGCGCGCACTCGTACTACCGCGGCTGCTGAACCCGGTACTCACGAGAACACGATCATGGAAACGCAAAGGAACCGCGCCTGGAGGCGCTCGCAGTCGCGCCACCACGCTGGCGACCACACGGCAGCACCGTCGATCTTCAAGCCGGAAAAGAACTGGAAGCTGATGTATACGCGCGGCGACAAGCTGCTGCGGGCGCGCCAGCTGGGTTTCACCTATCCAGTCCTCAGCCCGCGGCAACTGCTGGACCAGGAATGTTGAACCTGTTGTTTGTCTGCAGTCGCAACCAGCTGCGCAGCCCCACCGCTGAAGCGATGTGGCAGCGCCGGCCAGGTATCAGTGCGCGCTCGGCAGGCACCAGCCCGCATGCGCGCCGGCCCATCAGCCCAGCGGACATCCGCTGGGCTGATGTCATCTTCGTGATGGAGCCCAAGCACCAGCATCGGCTGCAGGCGAATTTTGCCCGCCTGCTTGAACACACGCCGCTGCACTGCCTGGATATCCCCGACGACTATCGCTGCATGGATCCGGCGCTGATGGCGCTGCTGGAAGCGAAGGTCGCGCCTTACCTCACATCGTCAGTAGCGAAGCGGTAGATCAACTCCGGATCGCCTTCGTCGAGGCCGCGCACGATGCCGCACTGCTGGAAACCAGCGGCTGCCAGCAGCCGCTGCATGTTGGCGTTGGATTGGTTGGTGGAGGTGAAAAGCCTGGCACCTGCGCTGCACGACGTGGCATGCAGAAGCAGCGCGCTGCCGACGCCGTGTCCGCGCAGTTGGCGCGGCGACCATCAGCATCTCGATGAAGGCTTCACCGAAGAAGTGCCGGTGCTGGACCCGGTAGCCGGCCAGCGTGTCGTCGAGTTCGGCGACGTGCATGTGGCCGTCCGCCAGCCATTGGTCGATCTGCAGGGCACGCCGTGGGTCATCGGCCGCAACGCTGTCCAGGGCGATCAGTGCCGGAAGATCCGTGCACACGGCCGCGCGTATCCGAACTGCTGGAGCCCGCACGTTCATCGCCGACGGCTGCGCAGCAGCAAACCGCTGCCGCTGACCAGGCAGGCCAGAAGCGTGAGCAGCGACAGGGGCAGGTGGAATTCATCGCGACCGGCCGCAGCGAAGCCTGCATGGATGAGGGCTGTGCCGATACCCAGCGCGCCGCACAGCAGTGCGTAGCGGCGCGCAGAGCCCAGGCCGAGCACGACCTGACGGTAACCGTGCAGCAGTACGCCGATGGCAAGCAGATTGAAAAGCAGGAATCCCTGAATGCCGCCGGGCACCTGGAACATCCGCCACTCCTGCCAGAACGCGGCATCGATCTGATGCAGCAGCAAGGACATCATCGTTGCCAGGTACCAGCGTTCCATGCGGTGTTTCCTGCTGCGGGAGCTTCATTCTAGCGATGATGGGCCCGCAGCCATCGCACTCAGTAGACGCGGAATTCGGCGCGGCAGCCGTCGCTGACCCATACACCGCGTCGGTCCCAGCCCCAGTTGCGGTCCTCGGTGCAGGGGGTGACCGATTTCTGCTTGACCAGCCGCACGTCATGACGGACGCGGATGCGGCACTGTTTCTCCTTGTTTTCGTAGGATTCGCAGACCAGGCGCTCGCCATCGCGATCACGGTCACGCCCACGCCCACGCCCGGGCCAGCGGCCACGCCCGCGTTCTTCGGCGACGAATTCGGCGCGGCAGCCGTCGGTAACCCACAGCATGCCGCGGCGCTGTCCCCAGTTGTCATCTTCAACGCATCGCGTCACCGACAGCTGCCGCGCCAGTCGCGCGCGTCCTTCGAACGGGCACTGCTGGGTCTTGTTGAAGTGCGATTCGCAGGTCGTGCGCGGTGACGATTCGCTGTCGTAATCCTGTGCCGAGACGGTCGTTGCGGCCAGCAGCAGGGCAAGTGCAGAGCCGCCCAAGGGCAGTAGCAGGCGAAGGCTCATTGAAACCTCGGTTTGGGGATGGGACGCAAGAATGGCGCACGTATGGCGCTCTGCGACGACTGCGGGCTGCGCTGGCTCAGGACGGATTTATAAGTGTGCGACGGCGCATGCAGGGCGTTACATCCCGTATCATCCCGGGCACATCCGATTGCATCGGTTTACAGTTTTTTACACGTTCCAGCGCTTTCGGACGCGGCCTTCGGGCATCGCCCGTGGCCGCTGGCGCGGGTGCGGACAAGGATGTGCGGACCACGACGACCACAGGGGGTTGCGTTGATCAGCAGTATCGTCATTCATCGGTCGGCCGGCACAGGCGCGGCCGACGTGCAGGTCCTGGACACGACGTTCAAGGGCAAGCGTGTTTTTGTTGCGTGGGGCCTGCGTGGCCTGGAACTGACCCGCGAAGCCGAGCCGGAAGATACGGTTGCGGCCCGCGATGCCTTGCGGCGGGTTTCCCGCCAGGCCGACGGGCCGCGCAGCAGCGAGATTTTCATTGCCAGCCAATCGGGCGTGGCCATCAGTGTCTACCGGATGCTGACCGAAGCCCGCAGCGGCGACGCCGTGTTCTTCCTGTGCGATTCGCCACCGGTGGTGGAATGGCTGGTTACTTCGCTGGAAGTGCAACCCGAATTGCCTGCGTGACCGGACGCCTGACCGTGCAGTCGAGCCTGCTCGACTGCACCCCGCCGTGGGTTACGCCAACGCTGCGTCCACTGCCGCGCGCGCATGCAGGGTCGTGGTGTCGAACAGCGGCACCGGGCTGTCTTCGGCGCGTACCAGCAGCATGATCTCGGTACAGCCGAGGATGATCGCCTCGGCACCGCGGGCAACGAGGCGCTCAATCACTTCGACGTACACCTGCCGTGATCGCTCGTTGACCACCCCGGCGATCAGCTCCTCGTAGATGATCGCGTGCACCTCGCGGCGGTCATCGGCCTCCGGAACCAGTACGTCCAGGCCGAAGCGCTCACTCAGGCGGCCACGGTAGAAGTCTTCCTCCATGGTGAAGGCGGTGCCGAGCAGGCCGACACGCTGCAGACCGGCCTGCACGATCGCCGTGGCAGTCGGGTCGGCGATATGCAGCAAGGGCAGCGGGCAGGCCGCCTCGATCTCAGCAACGAGCTTGTGCATGGTGTTGGTGCAGATCAGCAGCAGGTCGGCGCCACCGGCCTGCAGCCGCTGTGCGGCATCGACCATCTCGTTGCCCAGGGCATCCCAGTCGCCGTCGTGCTGCAGCTGCTTGATGCGGGCGAAATCCAGCGACCACATCAGCAGCTGCGCCGAATGCGCGCCGCCCAGCCGCGCGCGTACCTCTTCGTTGATGAGGCGGTAGTACTGTGCCGAACTCTCCCAGCTCATGCCACCGATCAGGCCAAGCGTCTTCATGCGTGTCTCCGTGCCGGGGAAGCGCCATTGCAGCACAACATGGGCCAGGACGTGCAATTGTGGGTGGACCCGTCGCAGCAGCTGCCGACGGGCCTGATCGGCGTGATAATGGGGTACGACAGGCAGAGGGCAGGGCGATGGGCGAATGCTGTAGCTGCGGCAAGACGCTGGATGTGGCAGCCATGCAGGCGCGCCACCGGCGCGTGCTGTGGATCGTCCTGCTGATCAACCTGGCGACCTTCCTGATGATGGTCGGCGCGTCCTGGTACAGCCATTCGTCCTCGTTGCTCTCCGGTGCGCTGGACAACCTGGGCGATGCGGCGACCTATCTGCTGAGCCTGCTGGTGGTGGGGGCCGGCGTGGCGGCCAAGGCGCGGGTTGCGTTGTTCAAGGGCGTGCTGATCCTGGCTGCGGCCGTGGCAGTGGCGGCACAGATCGGATGGCGGCTGGCGCATCCGCAGGTCCCCCTGTTCGAAAGCATGGGCCTGGCCGCGCTGTTGAACCTGGCTGCTAACGGTTTCTGCCTGTGGCTGCTGACGCCGTATCGCAATGATGACGTGAACCTGGCATCGGCTTGGGAATGCGCACGCAACGATATCTTCGAGGGCGTTTCGGTGGTGCTGGCGGCGGGGCTGGTGGCGCTGTTCGGTGCCGGTTGGCCGGACCTGCTGGTCGCCATCGCGCTGCTGGTCGTGTTCCTGCGCTCGGCGCTGCGGGTGCTGCGCATCGCGATGACCGAGCTGCGCGCATCGCGCATTGCCACCGGCTGAGCCGCACCGGCTGTAACCGTCGAATCGACCCCGGACTGTACATGGTGGTGACAGCCGCTGCGCACTATCCTTGCAGGGATTATTACGGTGGATGAAGTGATGGCCCTGCATACCTGGTGGTGGTTCCTGGCGACAGTCTTCGTGCTGTGTGGCACGCCGGGCCCGAACATGCTGCACATCCTGGGTCGCAGCGTCGGCCTGGGCTTCCGTCGCAGCGTGCCGGCCATGGCCGGGTGCCTGCTGGCGATGCTGCTGGTGCTTGCGGCGTCCGCGGCTGGCCTGAGCGCGGTGCTGCGATCATCGCCGATGCTGTTCGATGTGCTGCGCTACCTGGGTGTGGCCTACCTGGCCTGGCTGGGCATCAAGGCGTGGCGGGACAGCTACCGGCAGGCGCCGGTGGCGACAGACGTCGATGCAGCAGCGCTGGCGCCGGTGCACGGTGCCTGGGCAGTGTTCCGTGGTGGCCTGCTGGTGGGGTTGAGCAATCCCAAGCTGCTGCTGTTCGCCGCCGCGTTCCTGCCGCAGTTCGTCGACCCCGCGCGTGGCCAGGCCGTGCAGTACACGGTGCTGGTGGCGACCTTCGCCACCTGCGAACTGTTCTGGTACGTGATGTATGCCGCAGGCGGACATGGGCTGCGCCGTTGGCTGGCAAAGCCATTTGCGCAACGCTGGTTCGAACGCCTGGTCGGCAGCGTGTTCCTCGCTTTCGCAGTGGCGCTGCTGCGCTTCCGGCCGCGCTGAGCGGGTTCGTTTCACGCCGCGCCTGCGACCTGTTCACGCGTGTGGCATCGCGGCGTACCTAACCTGATCCCACCTTCAGTATTCCCGCCAGGGAGAGGATCGACATGATCAAGTGGGCCATCATTTTCGCCATCATCGGCCTGATCGCCGGTGCGCTGGGTTTCGGCGGCATCGCCGGCGCTGCCGTGGGCATCGCGAAGTTCCTGTTCTGGGCCGGCATCATCATTGCCGTTGTGCTGTTCGTGCTTGGCATGACCGTCGCCAAGAAGGTCGCCTAGCCCGGGTGTTCGTGCAGCAGCGCGTTCAATGCGCGCTGCTGTGCGAGAACAGGTTGATGACCAGCACGCCGGCACAGATCAGGCCGATACCGATCAGCGCCGGAGCGTCCAGACGCTGCTTGAACACCAGCAGTCCGATCAGCGAGATCAGCACGATGCCGACGCCGGACCAGATCGCATAGGCGATGCCGGTGGGAATCGACTTCATCGTCAGCGACAGCAGGTAGAAGCACACGCCGTAACCGGCGAGCGCGCCCAGCGTGGGACCGAGCCGGGTCATGCCTTCGGATGCCTTGAGCAGGGACGTGGCGATCACCTCCAGCACGATCGCACCGGCCAGGTAGACATATGGGTTCATCGAATCCTCCTGCTCATGCCGGTTCGCACAGCTTCAATGCCTCCAGGGCCATGGCCTGGGCATTCTGGCGCTCGTTTTCGTCCAGCGGCCGCCCATAGGCGGTGGCCCAGTAACCATCGGCAACGCAACGCGCGGCGTACAGGCGCGGATCGCTGGCTTCATCCGGGAACTCGGCGAGCATGCCGCGCAGCCACGTGCGCCAGTAGACCAGAAGCGCCGGCTCCAGCATGTTGCCCATGGTGAGCCCGATGTCGTTGATCTGCTCCTGCTGCAGCAGATGCTCGAAATTCACCTGCACATAGGCACGGCTGAAGCCGCCATGGCGGCGCGGGGACTGTCGCAGCACCGCACGCACTCTGTCCTCGAAGTCGGCGATGAGCGAGGTCAGCGTCGCCTCGATCAGGTCCTGCTTGCTGCTGAAGTGATGGAACAGCGCGCCCTTGCTGACACCGGCGGCGTCGGCGACGTCCTGCACGGTGAGGGCCGCCAGCCCATTCTGGCCGAGGGTATGGGCGGTCGCGTGCAGCAGTGCCTGGCGCACGCTGTCGGGCGCCTTGCGGCGGGAGCGGGGAGGGGATTCTGTCATGGGGGGAACGAAACCGACTGGACGGTATGATTGTAGCGCGGGGCGATGCGCCCGGCGCGCACGATCAGATCTTGAGCTCACTGCAGATAGAACGCGATGCCGGTGCCGAGCTGCAGGTCGGGGCTGTTGCGATTGAGGCCCAGGTCGAACGAGGCGTCCAGCTGCACGTTCGGCCGCAGCATCCAGGTCAGGCCTGCGCCGGCGATGGCCTGGTCGGGTTGCTGGTTGGCGTGGGTGAAACCGGCTTCGAGATAGGTGCCAAGCCGCTCGGTCACGCTCAACGAGAGGCTGGGCGACCAGGTGGTGCTGCGCTGGCCGGCGCCACGCTGATGACTGCCATACAGCGCGCCGCTCCAGCGGTCGTTGAAGCTGTGCTCGACGCTGGCGGCCAGCGCGTACTGGCGGCCGTCGCTGAAGGCTGCATCGCCACGCGCGATCACCCCGCTGGCCAGCAGCGCCCACGCCGTGCGTTCGGTACTGCCGGGACCTGCCCATTTCACTCCGACGGTGCTGTCGCCGGCGCCGCGCTGCTGCGTGCGCGGCATGTCGGGGCCACGTTCTCGCTGACGCTGCCATGGCGTGGACGCCAACTGCAGTTCCCAGCCCGGAGCCAGCCCGGTGCGCAGCAGCAGGTCGCTGGACAGCGTCGTCGTGCGCAGGCCGTCGCGATCACGCTCACGTTGATAGCTGGGCAGGCCCAGTTCGACGGCAAGGCCGCCGCGCGGCACCGTGTCGGTGCCGAAGCCGATGCCGGGACGATCGAAGCTGGGAGGTTCCGCGCCCAGCACCGGGGTACTGGCCAACGACAGGGCGATCAACAGGGTGTGGCGCATGCGGGTTCCGTCTCGCAGGGGGTCTTCAGCATGCCCGGCGATACTGTGCGCGCGGCGTGAGCCGCACCGCTCAGTCGCTGATGCGGGCGAAACGCGCCTGCGGGCCGTGCTCGCCGGGCACCTGCTCAATGAACATCGCATAGGGCCGCACCCACAGGCCGCCCTCGCCATACAGAGCGCGGTAGAGAACCATCGGTTGCAGCGTCTCACTGCTGCGGACGATGTCGATCACTTCGTACTCGCCACCCTTGAAGTGGCGGTAGCGGCCAGGTGCCAGCGCGGGCAGCGGGGTCAGGTCGGTCATTGGTGGGCCCGTTACCTGCGTGCCAGCGACGCAGGGGTGGCGCAGTAGGCATCGATGGCTTCGGCGGTGTTGGCCAGGCCCTGCGCCTGTGCCAGTTCCCACGGGCGCTCGCAGCGCTGGCTGCGTTCGCACCACTGATAGCCGGCCGAACCGATGCAACCGTGCGCATCGCGATCGCCACCGACCACGGGTGTGGCGGCGTCATGGGTGACTGGTTTTTCCGGGCTGGCACACGCGGCCAGAGCCAGCAGCGGGATCAGCATCAGGACTTTCATGGGCGCGGCTCCGTGCCGTAAACCGACAGTCTGTTCGGTCCCGGCAGCAGCGGCAAGCATCGCTGGCCGATCCTCAACTCAGCGATGCGCGGACCAGTTCCTCGATCAGTACCAGGTAGCTGGCGGCGAAATAGAACTTCAGCAGCGTCGAACGCTGCAGTGGAAGCGAGGTGCGCATGTGGAAGGGGCCCCTGTTGATGACGATAGTGTGAAGCGCGGCTGACTTCGTGACAAGGGTCACGGAACGGGTTTCCTAAATGGCCTCAGGGATGTGATGGGGGGCGCTTTCTGAGGCGATGGTGGGGAGTTTTCGGATAAATCCGATAGGTCTTCTCCGGGGCGCTGGCTAGGCTGGTCGGGCATCGGAGATCGGCCTTGCGCCGGTCCCCGATTTCCCAGAACCGCAGGAGCCCACCATGGTCATCACTGTCCAATGCACCGCCCAGCGCTGGTCCGTCCTGGATCCGCAGACACGCGCGACCGAAGTGTTCAGCACCGGTGCGGCCGCCTTCGATGCCGCTGCCTCGCGGGCCAGCGAGCATCACTGCCGTACCGGCCAGCACAGCACCGTGCGCGTGGAAGCGCTGGGCACAGCGGTCGACGCGCTGCACTTCGGCCGCTGAGCCACCGCAGCCGCAGTCAGTTGCGGTTGGGTTGGTTGAATGGGGGAAAAACCGCCGTCGCGGCTCCCTCTGTGCGCCACGCCGGGAATCCCTGATGCTTGCCTCCACCGTATTCACCTGGAGACAAGGGATGGGCAAGGGACTCACTTGGCGCACCGTGGCGTGCACCGTGTTGCCGATGATGGCTGCCGCTGGCGGCGTGCAGGCGCAGAACTATGGCTATGACGATCGCTACGATGATCGTGGTGGCAATGGCATCGTGCGTTGCGAATCGATCAAGAACCGCAGCAACGAGTGCCGGCTGGAAGGACGTGCGCGCATGATCCGCCAGTTGTCCGGCTCCCCCTGTGTGGAAGGTGAGACCTGGGGCCAGTCCCGTTACGGTGTCTGGGTTACCCAGGGCTGCCGTGCCGAATTCGTCGGTGAATACCGGCGGCCGGGCGGTGGCGGCGGTGGTTGGGGTGGCGGTGGTGGCAACGGCTGGGGCGGAAGCCAGTGGGGTGGTGGTGGCCAGGTGATTGCCTGCCATTCCAATGACCGGCGCCAGCAGTACTGCGATGCGCAGGTTCGTCGCGGCGTGCGTCTGGTACGACAGGAATCGCGCAGTGCCTGCATCGAAGGCCAGACCTGGGGCTGGGACCGCCGTGGCATCTGGGTCAGCAATGGCTGCAGGGCCCAGTTCCAGGTGAATTGAGCGGTTGTCGCAATCGGCTCAAGATCAGAAAAATCTGATAGCGATCACACTTCTTTCCTCGTATTGTCGACTCCCGGGACGCCTTGCGCGTCCCGGTTCGCACTGGCCATTCCTGTCGCGCCTGGTGCGGTCATTCTCTCGTCGTCGATACGCTGTTCAAGGAGTGAGCAACGCATGTTGATCCGACTGCAATGTGAGCAGCGCCAATGGCGCGTGCTGCACCCGGACAAGCCGGAGCCGATCGAGTTCCGCGATGGCGTCCGTGCCTTCGATTTCGCCGAAACCCTGGCCCGCCTGCATTTCACCGATACCGGCCAGCGCGCCTCGGTGCGGGTGGAGTCCAGCGGTGCGTTTGTCGAGGCGATCAGCTACGGCTGAGCACGCCGCGTGTCGGCACGGTCCGCGCCATCCACGCTTGGCGTGGATCTGCTTCTGCGCCACCAGCAATCTGGTAGATCCACGCCATGCGTGAATGAGGAACCTGGGGAGCCACGCATGGCCTGGCCCCACCAGACCCCTGCAACGCTCTCAGCCCGCCGCGCTCAACGGCGGGTTGCCGGCGGCCAGCTGCGGCCAGCGCTTGAGCAGGGCCGCACGGATGCCGGCCGCATCGATGCCGGCCTCGGCCAGCAGGTCCTCGCGGCTGGCGTGATGCTGGAAGGCATCGGGCAGGCCCAGGTGCAGGATCGGACGCAGCACGTCCTCGGCATTGAGCAGTTCGGCCACGGCCGAACCTGCGCCGCCCGCCACCACGTTGTCTTCGATCGTCACCAGGGCGTCGTGCTGGTTGGCCATGGCCAGCACCAGCTCGCGATCGAGTGGCTTGATGAAACGCATGTTGACCACGCTCAAACCCAGTTCGCGACCCACCTGTTCGGCGGCGGCGACGGTGCTGCCGAACGCGAGCAGGGCGACGCGGTTGCCTTGCAGGCGCAGCTCGCCCTTGCCGATCGGCAGGGTCGACAGATCGCTGCCGGCATCCACGCCGGTACCGCTGCCGCGCGGGTAGCGCACCGCAGCCGGGCCGGGGTGCTGCAGGCCGGTGCTGAGCATCTGCCGGCACTCGGCTTCGTTGGAGGGTGCCATCACCACCATGTTCGGCACGCAGCGCAGGAAGCTGAGGTCGAGGTTGCCGGCGTGGGTTGCACCATCCGGGCCGACGACACCGGCGCGATCGATCGCGAACAGCACATCCAGGTCCTGGATGGCCACGTCATGCACCAACTGGTCGTACGCGCGCTGCAGGAAGGTGGAATAGATCGCCACCACCGGCTTGCCGCCCTGGGTGGCCATGCCTGCGGCCAGGGTCACCGCGTGCTGCTCTGCGATGGCTACGTCGAAGTAGCGCTGCGGATATTCCCTGCTGAAGCGCACCAGGCCCGAGCCTTCGCGCATTGCCGGAGTGATGCCATACAGACGCGGCTCGGCTGCGGCGGCGTCACACAACCAGTCGCCAAACACATCGGTATAGGTGGGCTTCTTCGCGCCGGTCTTGGCCACCAGGCCCTT
>Ga0153974_1000335_pt1 | contig 10845 bp, 9 predicted proteins | sample TSGA058MetaG_FD_104741 | JGI IMG/M metagenome (GOLD analysis project Ga0153974, IMG submission 104741) | Attine ant fungus gardens microbial communities from Georgia, USA - TSGA058 MetaG | ecosystem: Host-associated > Fungi > Mycelium > Unclassified | place: USA: Georgia, Yuchi Wildlife... | reverse complement strand
TTATACCAATAAAATGAATCTTTTCTCGAGCGATTTAATGTACCCTGACCCTCATTATTTTTATCTACATAAATAAATCCATAGCGTTTTTTCATTTCCCCAGTTCCTGCACTAATTAAGTCAATACAACCCCAAGGTGTATATCCAATTAAATCGACTCCGTCCTGGATACTTTTTTGCATTTCTATTATATGTTTTCTCATATAGTCGATACGATAATCATCATGTATGCTACCATCAGGTTCCACTTGGTCATGAGCTCCCAAACCATTCTCAACAATCATAACGGGAATCTGATAACGATCATACACTTCATTTAAGGTATAGCGAAGCCCCACCGGGTCAATTTGCCATCCCCAATCACTGGCTTCAAGGTAAGGGTTCTTAACCCCTCCAAAAAGATTACCTTGACCTTTATCAGCTTCTTTGTCTGCTGTCAAACAATTTGTCATGTAATAAGAGAAGGTATAGTAATCCACTGTTCCTTCTTTTAAAAGCTCTGCATCCCCATCTGCGAACTGAATCTCAATCTCTTTTTGTTTAAAGTACTCCTTCATATAGTACGGATATTCTCCTTTTGCCTGAACATCTCCACAAAACCAGTTCATTTTTTTAGTAAACTCTTGAGTGAGTAACATATCTTCCGGCTTACATGTTAGGGGATATGTAGTTAAATACGCAATCATACAACCAATTTTAAACTCTGGATTAATGTCACGCCCAATTTTAACAGCTTTCGCACTAGCTAAAAATGCGTGATGTAACCCTTGGAACCTCAATTGCTCATCGTCATAAGGATGATGGGCATCTGTCGTCTTCTCATGTAAAATACCTAAAACATTTAAATTCCCTAAAGGCATTGTCGCAAAGTTAATTTCATTAAAGGTTAACCAATATTTTACTTTATTTTTATAACGTTCAAAAACAGTTTGAGCATATTTAGCATAAAAATCAATACAACGACGATCAGCAAATCCATTATATTTTTTCACCAATTGGTATGGAAGTTCAAAGTGGCTTAACGTAACTAAAGGTTCAATCCCATATTTTTTACATTCATCAAATACGCGATCATAAAATTTTAATCCTTCTTCATTAGGTGACTCATCATCTCCATTTGGAAAGATACGTGTCCAATTAATGGATAAACGGAACACTTTAAAGCCCATTTCTCCAAATAAAGCAATATCTTCTTGATAACGATGGTAGAAATCAATGGCTTCATGAGAAGGATAATAAGTTCCCGACTCAACCTGTCGCGTAAACCTTCTCCTAACATCCTTCGTTCCACCAGTCATCAAATCCGCAATACTCACCCCTTTACCACCTTCTTGCCAAGCTCCTTCACATTGATTGGCTGCAGTTGCACCTCCCCATAAGAAATCCTTTGGAAACATTCTTTTATCAGTCATTGTAGCACTCCTTTTTCCTAATATTTATTTTAAATCCATTACCCTCTAATTTAGGGCTGCTTTAATCTTAATTCCAAACTTCTTTCTTTTCTCATCTTATACTTATGACCTAAAGGAATTAGTGAATCACACTCATTAATGTATCTCCAAAGTCAACGGTCTCCTCATTAGTTTCTACAATATCTATATACGCCTTGGTATTCGTAATAATAACAGGCGTAACTAACGAAAATCCAGCTGTTTCTATAGCATTTAAATCAAATTCTAATAAAACCTCGCCCTTCTTCACCTGAGCCCCTTGAGCCACCTTTGGATAAAAAGACTGTCCCTCTAATCGGACGGTATCCATTCCAATATGGATTAAAATTTCAACTCCATCTCCAGTTGTTATCCCTAAAGCATGATGGGTTGGAAATAAGGTGGTTAAAACTCCGTCTGCTGGTGCAACTACCTGTCCTTGTTCAGGATAAATAGCCACTCCTTCTCCCAAGATATTTTGGGAAAACGCCCGATCTTTAACCTCACTTAATGGAATCACAAGCCCAGATAAAGGAGATCCTATCTTACTTACTTCAACACTTTTTTTTTACTGCTTTTTTCTTCTGCTATCGTTTCGTCTTTATATAAAATAAAGGTTACCACTCCTGAGAACACCATCGCAATCAAAATACCAATAACGAAATTAATAATTCCTCCTAAACCAGCATCCGGACTTAAAGTTCCTGGTAAAGCAAAGATTCCAAGTCCTGCCATTTGGTAAGTCGTCACACGAGTAATAGCTACATAAAGTCCTCCAATAGCAGCTCCAATACAACTAATAACAAAGAATTTTAGTCTGGGAAGGGTGATTCCATAAATCGCAGGTTCTGTAATTCCAAATATACCTGAAATCCACGCTGGAAGTGCTACATTTTTTAATTGTAAATCCTTTGTTTTTAACCAAATCGCAAAAACAACTGCTGTTTGAGCGAAGCTTGGAATTCCAAGAATAGGCATTAATAAGCTGGGATTTCCAGTCATTAAATCTGTAATTAATACAATAACAACACCATGATGGACACCAAAAACTACTAATACTTGCCACAAAGCAGCTAATAAAATTCCTGCTAAAGGTAAACTAACTCCTGAAATAGCTGTTAGAGCCAAGCTTAACCCATACGCAATAGAATTCGCAATAGGGCCAATAATACTAAAACCAATAGGGACTGCAATCATCAATACTAACATAGGAACCACAAATGTCTTAATAACATCTGGAATCACTTTTTTCAAGGCTCTTTCAAGAGGAGCGGCAAACATAATAATTAAAAGAATGGGAATAACTGTACTACCATAACTAACTCCACTTATATTCAACCCAAAAAGAGACACACCCTCTAAATTTTGAATATCCGGATAAATAAGTGCCGCTCCAATCCCTGCTCCTAAAAATGGTGTCATATTAAATTTTACTGCCGCATTATAACCTAAAAAGATAGGAAAGAAATAAAATAAAGCATCACCTGCTGCATCTAAAAGTAAATAAAGGGCATGAGTATCAGGCAGTACCCCGGAAATATTTAAAATGGATAAGAGTCCTTTAATCATCCCACTAGCACATAAAATATTTAAAGTAGGCATCATAATGGCCGACATATAGTCTTGAATAACTGCTCCAACTGATTTTTTTTGCTTTTCTTGTAGCTGCTCAGAAGCCGACAGACTTATCCCTGTTAATTCACATATTTCTGCATAAACATCTGAGACATGGTTTCCAATCACCACCTGATATTGACCTCCACTTTTCATTAGTGTTACGACACCATCCGTAGATTTAATGGCTTCATCATTTGCTATTTTCTCATCTTTTAAACGAAAGCGAAGCCTCGTAGCACAATGCATTAAACTTATAATATTATCCTTTCCACCAACATTTTGTACAATTTCCTTAGCTAAAGATTCGTATTTTCCCACTTTCAATTCCTCCTTCTAAAATTTTTTAAATACAGAAGGTTTGGCCAACCTAATGTCACCATCCTATAAAAGTGTCTTTTATCCCCTCCTTAATTTAGTTTATATATAATCACATTTTCTCCATTCAGTTGTATATTTTTCACAATAAAATAGTTTAAAACTTTGTTGTATTTAACGAAATTGAGATAAAAAGATTTATTTAATGTAAATTTTGGGAGTGTTAATTCCCTAATTCAATATATGACAGATCATTTATCGACTGAATGGTAAACTCACCATCTTGATAAGTCACTTGTGAAACGCTGGCGTTATCAATTAACGTAATGTCAGCATCAGGATCCAGCGCTGATAAGGTTTTAATAATACTGTTTCCATGAGAAACGATTAAGATATGTCGCGAACCGTCTTCCATAGCTACTTCTATGATATCATCGATAGCCTCTAATAAACGCTCTTTTACCATATCGGCACTTTCTGCTGGCCATCCCATTTCAGAAGCATCCTTATTTTGATCCATTTCATATAAGAAATTTTGCACTTCATTGACCCCGTCTGCAAAGCTTCCTCCTAAGAATTCCTCTAACGTTACCCCTTTTTGATCTGCCACAGCCTGTAACATTTCCATATTTGGCTTCGCTTCAAATGAACCAAAATTAGCTTCCCGAAGTCGCTTGTCTCTCGTGATTAATAAATCATTTTGACCGTTATTATTTAAAATGAGTTCTGCTGTTTCATAAGCTCTACCACTATCACTGCTATAGACTTGATCAAAATGAATACCAGACTTTTCTAACCCGCTACCTAATTTTTCTGCAACTTCTATTCCTTCGGGAGTCAGTGGAGAATCGATCCAACCTTGAGAGATATCCATGGTATTTAGCATCGTTCTTCCGTGGCGAGTAAAATATAGCGTAATCGGTTCATCTGGATCCACATTCCCATTTTCTACCTGATTACAACCTACTACAAGAAACATCACAGCTCCTATTAAGATAAATAATTTACTTAATTTTAAAAAATCTCCTCCACCAACATTCATTACAATTTCTTTCGCTAGATTTTCATACTTTCCCATTTTTAACGCCTCCATTTTCTAATATTAAATAGATTCTGAAGGTTTGGCCAACTTAATGTCACCATCCTATAAAAATGTCTTCTATGACCCTCCTTAATTTAGTTTATCTATATAATCACATTTTCTCTTATGACCTGTTAAGTCATGGGAGGTACGACTAACTCTTATGGAGATAGAAAATTTACTGACCCCAATAAGGTTACACGTTAATGTGTTTATATCTGCTGACTATTTTTTACAACTTTTTCTATATGAATCGTTAGGTACATGGCTTCTTCTTCATGAAGCTCATATCCATAAGATTCCAAAATATATTGACTAATTAGATGAGAACATTGATAAGATTTTTCATATTTCTTTTGAATATGTTGCAACAACTCAATATCTTCTAAATCATCATAAGTAGTTTCAGCAAATAATCGTTGAGCAAAGCTTCTTAAATGAACGACAAATCGGTAATAAGATAAAGAATCTTCATTGTAGGTGATTCGGAAATGATATTTAACAATATTTAATATTTCTGAAATAACTTTCGTAATGTTCATTGTTGCGGAAAAATCTAATTCTAATTGCGCGTTAACAAAATGAAGTGCAATGCTAGCTGCCTCGTGATCATCATAACTTGCCCCTAAGCGTTGATTAATTTCTTCGACTGCTTTTTCTGCCACTAAAAATTCTTCTCGATATAAACGCTTCACATCCCACAGCATTGGATTTTTAATATAAGTATTGAATTTTGATCGCTCCGCCATCGTATTAATATGATCTGTTAAGGTTATATAAATTGAATTATGGAGCTTTTTACCAAGTTTCTCTTTGGCGTAATCGATAATAGCTTCACTCATTTCTAAATATTTTTCGGGTACCTCAGCAAGTAGTTGTTTAAATCTCATAGCCTCAGTTTTATTCTCTAAAGAAAATACTTTATCAATTCGATTCCGATCGATTTCATCTCCAACCTTTAAACCGAAGGCTAATCCTTTACCCATGACAATAACTTCTTTATTTTTTTCATTAGACGTGACAATCACATTGTTATTTAAAATTTTCTTTACCTTCACAACACTCACCCCTTAGTTGCAAAATAAAAACCTGTCCAAAAAATGATGATTATTACACATCATTTATTTAAACAGGTTTAGCATGCACTAGTTAAGCAAAATTAACTGAGCATTCACTATCCATTTGTAATCGCTTTATCAACTTATCTTTAACATACCATAATTGTAAATAACTGTCAATAACTATCTTTTAAAAAGTTTTATCCCTTAGCTTGTAACCTCCACTCTAAAGGTTTTCTAATAAAGCCTCTATACATTTTTAGCCCTACCCCTTATACTTATAAGTAGAAACTAATCATAAAGGAGCCACGTATGATTTTATTACAAACTAGTAAATTAACTAAACTTTATTCAGGGACACCGATTTTTGAAAATGTTCAATTTGAAATAAAAAAAGGGGAACGCATCGCTGTTGTCGGTCGTAATGGAGCTGGAAAATCCACCTTATTAAAAATTATTGCTAACGAAATTCCTTACGATGAGGGTGAAATCCATAAACCTCAAAACGTAACCATTGGCTATTTTGCCCAATCCAGTCACATCCATTCCGAGGATACCATCTACAATGAGATGTTGAAAGTTTTTGCCCAAACCCTTGAATTAAAAAAGCAACTAGAGTCTCTTAGCCTTAAAATGTCTGAAGTAGACCCCACTAGTGAAGCCTACCTTAAAATTATCAATCAATATCAACAAATGAACCATCAATTTGAAATGATGAGCGGCTATACTTATGAGGCCGAAATTAATAATATTTTAAATCGCTTCAAATTCAATGAAATCGGCTTTGATCAGTACATATCCAACCTTAGTGGGGGACAAAAAACCCGCCTAGCTTTAGCTAAGCTCCTGCTTCAAAAACCAGATATTTTAATTCTAGATGAACCCACCAACCACCTGGACATCGACACCCTTGAATGGCTGGAAACCTATCTAAAGAAGTACTCTGGATCTATTATTATCGTCTCTCATGACCGCTTCTTCCTCGATCAAATTGCGAATACAATATACGATATCGAGTTTCGAAAATGTACGAAATATAAAGGAAATTACTCCGATTTTCTCGACCAAAAAGCGATGGCTTTTGCCTCCATTCTGAAGCAATACGAAAAGCAACAAAAAGAAATTTCAAAAATGGAAGACTTTATCAATCGTAACATCGTCCGTGCTTCCACCACTAAGCGGGCCCAATCTCGCCGCAAGCAGCTTGAAAAAATGGAACGCATTGAAGTCCCACAGCTTAACGACAAATCAATGGGGTTAAGTTTCGAAATTATTCGCCGTAGTGGAAATGACGTACTGCAAGTAGAAGAATTAGCTATCGGATATAACGGAAAAATCATTTCCCAAGATGTGAATTTTCTAATCAAGCGCCTAGATCGCGTGGCTCTAATTGGACCTAATGGAATTGGAAAATCCACCCTTTTGAAAACTTTAATGGAGAAAGTTCCAAAAATTAAAGGAGAGATTCGTTTTGGAAAAAGTTTAGATGTGGGATATTTTGACCAAGAGCAAGCAGAACTAACATCAACTCTCACCGTTTTAAATGAACTCTGGAACCAATTTCCCAATATTCCTGAAAAGGATATTCGCACCTTACTTGGAAATTTCTTATTTACTGGTGACGATGTTTTCAAGACAGTTAACCAGCTATCTGGAGGGGAAAAAGTCCGCTTAGCTTTATCCAAATTAATGCTTGAAAAAAACAACTTTTTATTACTAGATGAGCCAACAAACCATTTAGATATTGATAGTAAAGAGATGCTAGAACTAGCATTGGAAAACTACGAAGGAACCGTCCTATTTATTTCCCACGACCGTTACTTTATTGATAAAATTGCCACCAAAGTTTTAGAAATTACTGAAGATGGGCTACAATTCTTCGATGGTAATTACTCTGAGTATTTAGAAAAGAAAGAGCAACTCTTTAAAGAAGAAGAAGCTTTAGCATCTCAAAGCGCTGAAACCCTGAACCCAGTTAATGAATATGAAATGCAAAAACAACAACGTCGCCTTGAACAACAACGGAAACGTCAATTAGAGGATCTAGAGAAAAAAATTGCTCAATATGAAGAAGAACTGGCGTATAATCAAGCAGAAATTTTTAAAGAAGAAATTTATCTTGATTCTCAAAAATCAGCTGCTGTTCAAAGCCGAATTGTAGAACTAGAAACACTATTAATGGAAGCCATGGAAACATGGGAAACCTTAGTGTAATTTTAAAAAATGAGAGCCACGAAAACACGATATCCATCGTGTTTTTTTGATACAATAAATACATAGGAGAGAGGAACTCAGTAAGCGGGTAAGAATAGCCTGACCTCCTTAAGAAAACCAGATACAGTCCGATTAACTGCTCACTCTCAAAATCAAAGATATTTTGAAACGAGGTCAACATCTCTTGCTTTTATCTGTAAGTTGAAAAGGTTGATTTCGAAATTAGAATAAGGTTAATCTAATGGAATGCTGATAACAAAAAAAATCTAGAACGTAAATCTAGATTTTTTCTATTATTTATATCCAATTCTTGTTCTTCAATTTGAACTATTCGGAAACTCCAAATAGTTCAATCTACATATCTAAAAAACTACAAGGTTCCCGAAGTACCTTGTAAGCATTGATTTAAAAATAAAAATTGTAAAGATTGTCTAAAATATCATTTTTCTTTAACCAATTAGGGATTGACTTTGATTTAAAAACTAGATTTCCATTCTTAAATTTAGCAACTAAATTCATCGCATTTGAATTATCAAATAATGATATTTTATCACAATATTGGAAAACCTCATTCAAATTTTCAAAAGATTGATTGTATCTTCTTATAACAGCTTGGTGCTCAATCCCATGCCCACCTTGGTTTACTCTTTTTTCAATACGTTCTAAGGCAATTTCAACATTTTCTAAGCCTACATAATATAAATGAACTTCGTAACCCAAGCGTTTAGCTCTTTGAATATTTTTAAAAATTGCTTTACCTGTTAATGTGGTTTCTTGGTTAAACGAATATCCCTTACTGAAATATTCTTTAATTAATTTTACCGCTTCTTTTCCACACCGAAGCTGTAGATTGTCATCTCTCCAAGTACCCACTCTAGCTACCATCTCATCCGTATTGATTCGCTTCTCTTGATTAGATGGTTTGTAGTATTGATGGTAAAACGTACTTTTTCCTGCACCATTAACTCCTGCAAAAATTGTATATTTCTTCATTACATCCACCCAGACTTTTCATTTTTAGCCACCGCATCCATAAAAGTATTTTCTAAAATATGATTAGCTAAATCAAACAAAGCTTTTCTTTTATTAAAATCTTGCTCATCTGTTGCCACTTCCAACAAGTCAAACAACGGAAGCTCAACATATTCATCTAAATTGTACCCATCGATAACCATAGTCTTCACTCCTTATAAAGCTGAACACGGCGGTTAGGAGAGGGCAAATTTTTGGAATCTTATCGCAAAAGGAGTGATTTTCTCCTGACGCGATGGAAAAAATATTGCCCCGAATGCCGTGTGAAGCTAGATTTGCTTAATATCTATAACATTATTATATACGCTCTGAGCCAAAATTAACACTCTATATATTTTCATTCAATAGAAAACAACAATAATTCAATTACCACATTTATTAACCTGAGAACAGGCATCAGCTTTTTTAGGAGTTGATTCAAAATCATTCGACAATATATTCATGCACACGATAACTTAAAACGATTCATGATCGGTCGACAAGAAAGATACTCAGTCGAGATAGTAAGGTTATATTTACCATATAAGGGAGTATTCAATCTAGCTGCCCATGGCAGTCGCCCAAGTAGAATAACACCCTTGCCCAACGAACCCTTCGGGACTCTTATTGAGCTGGCTTATCTTCTATCGAAGCTCCTAAACGCCATGCTCCGCTTTTTATACAGAAAGGAATTGATAAAAAATAGCTAGTATTGTAAAACAAGGGGATTCCTATGGGGTTCAAGTTTCAATTTATAAAAATGGACAACACATGAAATTAACCAAAACTATTATCCTTCATAGAAATATCCTCCTTTTTATCTGATGATGCAGGTCGGCAAACCGCATTTATTGTAGACAAAAAGGAGGATTTTTATTATAATACCATGCTAAAAGCTAACTCCCCCCCTGTTGCATAGCAGGGGGGTCAAATTCATAATAGAAAAAAAGGAAATTTTGTTTGTGATCAAGTAAATGATTGCCTTTCACCACAGGTTATGTAAGGGTACAAAGTTGCTTATTTTTTTTAGAAAAATTCTTAAAATTTATCAAAGTTGTAATAAATCCTGAAATTCCACCACTCATAATTGCTGTAATGGAGTGCCCAAGAATATTTTCTGATAAAGTTGTGGGAATTCCATATTCTCCAATTATTAATCCTACAATAATTGCAGTCATTATTGTACTCATTAAAGCCCCCATTATAAAGTTTACAATGGCATCTTTTAAGATTGATTTAATTTGCTTTTCTATCTTCAAAATCACGTTTTCACCTCTTCAAAAATACTGACTAAGATCTCAAAATTTAATTCTTGAGTGTGAGGTAAAACTTTTGCTGCCTCACTTAACTCAGTTGAGCATCCTATACCGATAGAAATAGCTTTAGCTTTATTAATAGCGATTACGCCTGCAATAGAATCCTCAATCCCAATGCAGTTTTCAGGATTAGCTCCAATTTTACGAGCCGCTTCTAAAAACAAATCAGGGGCAGGTTTTCCCGCTTTTATTTCAGCTGGATTTGCGATAGCATCAAAGGCATCTCGTAAACCAATTTTTTCTAAGATGAAAGGCCCGTTTAGACTTGCGGACGCTAAAGCCATGGGAATGTCATTCAATTTTATTTCCTCAATTAAATCTACAATTCCTGGAAGAATATCTTCTGGAGTCAATTGTTCAATATATCTACGGTATAGCTCATTCTTCTCCAAAGCTAAGCATTCAACAAAATCCTGCACCACATCCAGCTCTAAAAACTCTAAAATTATTTGTAAAGAATCAGAACGACTCACACCCTTTGTCTTCTCTTCTAATTCGTCTGGAAGTTTCCTATTAAAGTGTTTTTTTACTAACTCACGCCAAGCTTTAAAATGAAACCCAGAAGTATCAGCAATAATGCCATCCAAATCAAATAAAACCCCTTCAATCATATTTACACCTCATCATGCGCCCATTGTTGCGCGCTGTATATTCATAAAGTTAAACTCAATTTTATATTTTGAAAACTGTAGATATTCATTTTTAATTCATGAAAATATACTTTATAAAAAGAAGTAGTTTTACATAAAATCTTCTCTTCTTTCATTTAAGATAGTCGTCTTTCTCAGTATCTCATGAATATT
>Ga0153974_1000334_pt1 | contig 10904 bp, 15 predicted proteins | sample TSGA058MetaG_FD_104741 | JGI IMG/M metagenome (GOLD analysis project Ga0153974, IMG submission 104741) | Attine ant fungus gardens microbial communities from Georgia, USA - TSGA058 MetaG | ecosystem: Host-associated > Fungi > Mycelium > Unclassified | place: USA: Georgia, Yuchi Wildlife... | reverse complement strand
GGTGCTTGTTGCCTGTAGCTAAGCGATACGGGATGTATCGGGGGCAGTTGGGTGACGACGACTGGAGCTGAAAAGACCGCAAAGGTGGTGTTATTTCTAGCCAGAATTAGTATCACCACCTATCATGGTAAACATCTTTCCGCCAATCATATAGCGTGTGACTTTCCATTCTTCTTTAAAATCTTTTATGGCACCCTTTTGTGATAAACAATATGCATCTAACCATTCATAGTTCATAAAATCTGGTCTCCTTTTATTTAATCAAATTTTTAGTTACTATGCCCATAATTATAGCATGAGTTACCTTTCTTACAATAGACAAAAGTCTGTTATTCAATTATTTGTTACATCCGTCATTACATGCAAACAAATACCTAACTGTCTGCGGTGTTCTTAAAGTTTTACCTAACCTACTTACCTCACAAACCAAAGGAAGTTCTAAATTTCAAGCTCATGTAAAGAAATTCACTTGGAAAGATATGACCTAGCTCGTGGTAATAAATGAAGTCAGTGTTTTCACATCATAACCAGCTGGGGATCTATCATCCAGAGATGCAGAAGAATCACAACAAAACATTGCACTCACACATCATTTGCAAGAGGCGGATAAATTGCTAGGAACCAAATTCCTCGATTTCATCATTGTGTGATAATAATAAATTTACATCATTAAAGGAAAAAGGATATTTATAAGGAAGATAAGTTCCCAGTGAGTCGCTTTGTAATATGACTAGACGCCAAATTAACCGCCATTAGTGGTGATTTTAAAAGCCTAGATAAGTTTTATAAATAGAAAGAAGAGAGCCATCGCGTTTTATTAAAATAATATTCTTTTAACTAATGAATGATAGAATTAAGGATTATTAATCATTTATGCTTTACCCATTGGCTTTAATTGGTTACAAGTATTTAATAAAATATAATTTATCTACTCCCACAACTGGGTAGTCAGAAATCTTGGCTAACAATTTAAACCCAACTTTCGGATAAAAATGGGCCCCCTGATAGCTATAAGTAGTTAACAGTAAATGATGACAGCCTCTTTCCTTCGCTTTTTCTTCTACAGCTTTCATTAGGAGCCTCCCTAGACCAAGCTGGCGATAATCCTTATTAATAGCAATCAAGCTAATATAAAATTCTCCCATCGCTTCTTTGGCCGTCAGACCGCCAATCAAAGTTTCATCCTCATAAATACCGAAAGCATACTCTTTTTTCGTATAGTCAGTAGGCATTTCCGGATTCATCATTTGACTATGATCATCCAATAAATTGACCAGATAATCTTCAATATTAATTGTTTCTTTAACTTTAATGTTCATTATACTCCTCCTAAATCGAATTCTGTCTCTCTCCCATTATATTGACCCATCAATCAAACATTTATCTTTAGGTTTCATTTTTTCCCCAATATAATAAGAACATTTACTAATCAAAAGATTAGTGTATGAATATGTTAGATTTTCTGGAATATTTTCAAATAATTCCAAACTTTCAATCTCATAATTGGGAAGCTCACCCAACTCGCTAATCTCGGCATAATAAAGCATCCCGAAAGTCTCAGTTTCCCTAATGATAGAACAAGCAGACACCGGTGTCAATTCAGAGATAATTGCACCTGTTTCTTCAAATAATTCCCGCTTAGCAGTATTTAAAATAGACTCATTTCCGTCTCTTTGTCCCCCAGGTACTTCATACTATTTCTCGCTAGAAATAACACCACCTTTGCGGTCTTTTCAGCCCCAGTCGTCGTCACCCTTCCGCACCCGATACTCACGTATCGCTTAGCTACAGGCTTCCTAGTCCGGAACCGAAAATTCTCACAAATTCGGTATCATTTCTAAACGGAATTAGTATCAAATGTTGTTCTTTGTTTATGCTGACAAAATAACCATTTATTTTGATAGCGAGACACAATTATTGCAAACTTTAGCAACGAATCATCAACATCATTTTGTTTATAAAACTTTATTTTACTCATAAAAATTCCTCCCTGTTTAATAAAATTATATCTTAGCAATCCATCTCCTCTACAATTAACTGATATTTAAAACAAGTTGATTTCTTAAAACCAACACTTTCATAAAAATGATGAGCGGGATATGCCGTATCTAAACAAATCAAAGAAATTGTCTTATAACCATTTTGTTTTGCAAATAATTTATCATGATATCGTTCAACTTTCAGTCTCAGCTTACTACTATTAAGATATTCACAGTGAGCGATTAAAACATCCTCCCTTTTAGTATCTAACAACTCTTATTATACTAATAATTTCCACAGTTAATTTTTTGAATATCGTAAATTTTGGATTTAATTAAAGAAGAATTCATCAGTAAGAACACCATAAAAGATAAGTATAGAATATTTGAAAGTTTAGTTGAATGTTAATTAAATCACTAACGTTAAAAAGGTACTTATAATTAAATAACATTAACAGATAAATAATACCCGCTACTTGATGCGTTTGATCAACGTTAATATTATTTCAAGTATCCACAATTTTAAACGACTCTACTACTAATTCAAGCTCTTCGTACATTTCTCTTTTATATGTTTCTGTTTTTTTCTTAAACAATCTACTGTATTATAAATATTTTGACTTCGGCAAATTAAGGAAATAACTGCCACACCATCTACACCCGTCTCTAAAACCTCACTTACATTTTTTTCACTAATTCCTCCAATTGCCACTATTGGCAATTCTGGATATGCTTGAATCATGTCATATAAAAATTCCGTCCCAATAGGCGCTTTTGCATCTTTTTTTGATAGGGTTGGATAAATAGGCCCTATTCCTATATAATCAACTCCTGCCTTTAGTGCTTCTTCAATTTGAGTTTGCGTATGAACGGACAATCCTAATATTTTATTACCAATTTGTCTCCTCACTTCTGAAATACAACCATCTTCTTGTCCTATATGAATACCATCAGCTTCTAACTTCACGGCTAACTTCACATCATCATTTACAATAAAGGGAACCCCATAGGAGCGACAAAGCTGTTGACACTGGCGAGCAAATTGCTCATAGGACTCACCTTTAAAAGCTTTTTCCCCTTTTTCTCGAAATTGAAACATAGTAATTCCAGCTTCTAATGCTTCTTTTAAAACTTCAAGGGGCCTGTTAGTATCCGAGCTCCCCATAATAAAATACATATTTAATAATTTACGATCCACAACTTATCCCTCCCATTGTTGTCGTTAATTTTAACTCACTTCAACATCTGCCTTTTGATTATCTGCTTCTTGATATACAAAGTGATTTGTAGGTCCATTTCCATTGCCTAAGTTTAGCGGATTTGCAATCGCTAACTGAACAAAGCGTTTTGCTTCAATAATTACTTCTTTTAAATTCATACCTTGTCCCATAAACGAAGTCAAAACTGCAGAAAAAGTAAAACCTGTTCCATGAGTTTGCGTAGTTTCAATTCTAGGACACCGTACCGTCACCTAAAAAAGTTTGAAAAATCTTTAAATCTGCCTGAATCCCGGCTCCTCCACCACTATCTAATCCAGCAATTGTCATCACAACATTCATATTATCTCTCCATCGAGTATTGGTTTAATTGATTTAATAATTCAATTTGGAAACTCCCTAAACCATCAGCCTTCTCAGAAGCCACTTCAGCAATTTCTTTATAACTAGCTAATAATTGTTGTAAATTGTTGACCTTATCTCCCTCTAAAGTAAAAACTGCCGCTGTGAGAGCTCCTAGTAAACATCCTGTTCCGGTAACTTCTGTAATCTGTCTATTTCCACCTGTAATCTTAATGACCCGAGAACCATCTGTAATGACATCTTTTACACCGGTCACAACAACCAGACAGTCATATTTTAAAGCAAGACTTTTAGCTGTTGCAATTACATCCAGTTCACCAGATCCACTGTCAACTCCTTTTACTTGCCAGGAATCACTTTGTCCTAATGCTGCTAACTCACCAATATTACAACGAATTAATGCTATTTTCACGTGTTCTAAAATATTAAACGCGACGGTTTGGCGAAAAGATGTAGCTCCCACTCCAACAGGGTCTAATACAACTGGAATCCCTTTTCTATTTGCTTCCTTTCCAGCTACAATCATTGACTCATAAGTACGTGTATTTATTGTTCCTATATTCAGAAGTAAAGCATCAGCAAGAGCCACCATCTCTTTAACTTCCTCAAGCTCATCTGCCATCACCGGTGAAGCCCCTACTGCTAATAATCCATTTGCTGTAAAATTAGCAACAACATAATTTGTTATACAATGAACTAAAGGTTGAGACTGACGAATTTTTTGTATAATCATACCTTATCACCTCTATTTTCGAAATTTTACATCTGATTTAAAAAACTTCCTGAAACGAAAAAAACTCTTTTACAAACGTAAAAGAGTTCATATCCAATAAGTAGATAAACAATATCTTATTAAATATTGCTCCCTACGCTAGTCTTAACTAACAGGTTCTAAGGGTCAGGTCTTAACCTTCTCAACACTAGAGTGTTCCCCTGCAATAACATTTATAAATCATATTTATTTTTAATTTTATCTTAACCAGTAGCTCACACAAGAGATAACTAGTTGAACTACCCTTTTCAACTATTATCTTTTAATAAAACAAATACTAAAACATTTTATTAACAGTTTTATCTTAGCATTATTTAAGATATTTTGTCAATTTTTTAATTTTCAGCAAAGTTATTTTAATTTAACCCTTTGTGTTATAACATCATATCCCGTATATGCTAGGGCTAATGCCCCCATTAACAAACGCTCATGAGCCAGCTCTGTTGTGGTAGCATCAGCCATCTCTTTCGAATGCCCTGTAAGTGGCGCATCGGTAATACCTATATACGGATGAATAACTGGGCAAACATTACTAACATTTCCAATATCCACAGATCCAGTATTTTTATTAGCAGGACGTATATCTGTAATTCCCAATTGACGTAAATTATCATTGAATGCTTGAGATAAAACAGTATTTGTTTTTAAATCATCATAAGCGAGTTCATAATTACTGACACATAAAGTAGCTCCTGTCATTAACGCAGCTCCTCGGGCCACATTTAGTACCTTCTCTTTAACAATACTTAAGTATTCCTTAGTTTCAGCACGAATATAAAATTGGGCTGTTGCCTCTTCTGGAACAACATTAGCTGCTACGCCTCCCTTAGTAATAATTCCATGAATACGTACATCACTAGTCACATGTTGACGAAGAGCATCAATTCCATTAAAAAGCTGAATTACAGCATTTAAGGCATTCACTCCAGCTTCTGGAGAAGCTGCAGCATGAGCAGGGCGCCCTTGATAATCAAACTGTAATGCCTCCATCGCTAGTGAAGTCCCACTTTCTACAGTGAAACCAGCAGGATGAACCATCATGACAGCATCCATTTGATCGAACATCCCTTGATTTGTCATAGCCACTTTAGCACCGTTAGTCTCTTCTGCAGGTGTTCCAAACACATAAACTTTACCACCAAGTTGATCTAATACCTGGCTTAAAATGACACTGGCACCAACACTCATCACTCCAATCATATTATGCCCACATCCATGGCCTACTTCCGGTAAAGCATCATACTCACTCAAAAAAGCAATTGATGGTCCAGGCTTTTGGCTATCATAAACTGCCTCAAAAGCTGTATCTAATCCTGCGACAGGACATTGAACCGTAAAATGATGCTGTTTTAAAAAATTAGTCAATGTTTTAACAGCTTCATATTCTTCATTCCCTAACTCAGGATGAGCATAAATATAATCGCTCATCTGACATAAATGTTCTTTTAATCCTTCACCTATCATTTTTAATTGTTCTTTCACATTTAAAACCTCCTAACCATTATTTCTATTTTAATACAGAACCCAATCTAAATCAAAGTATATTCACTTATTTGAAGTGGAGATAAACACCCTCAACTGCTTCAAAAAATATCACCTAACCATTTAAATAATTGTCCTATTATTTCATTGATTCTTTATCAGAACTTCACTCCTTATTCATAAACAGAAAGTATACTAACAGTAGATTAAAAAGAAGGGAGAAATAAATATGTTGAAGCGAGCATTAATTTTAACTGAAATAATTGCCTTACTTATTGGAGGAGCTTCATTGTTATCTTTTAGTGCATTACACTTTAATGATCAAGTTAGTACTTTACCTCTAAATTATGAAAATATGAGCGATAATCCTATCTATAATCACAAACCAAAACAATTTCCTGAAAACATTTCCAGTGAAAGACAGGAAGATGAAAACTACACAATTACTGATGATTTTGATTTCGAAGAAATTCAAGAACCTTTTACTCCTTCAAAGCCAGACCATGAACATTCAATCCCTAGTCTTTCAGAACTAGGAATCAATCGAACTGATCTCTAAAGATTAATTATAAACATCCAAGTTTTTAAGTCATAAACACTAAGATTACAGTCTCCATGGCGATTGTTTTAATAACTTTATCCACAACACCTGATAAAAACAGGAAAACTCAAAGTATTGAGGATTCCTGTTTTTGTTTAGACCAAAATTTTAATTTAATTCCAATCTATTTTCTTGTTAAGTGACGAGATGTATCAGCACAAACTTCCATGGCTTTCATCACACTAGCACGCATCCCCGACTTCTCTAACTCTACGACCGCTGCAATTGTTGTTCCTCCAGGAGAACAGACAGCATCCTTTAATACTCCAGGATGAGCCCCTGTTTCCAAAACCATTTTTGCTGCCCCTAAAATAGCTTGCGACGCAAAAGTATAGGCTTTTTCTCGTGCCATCCCTTGCAAGACAGCTGCATCGGCTATTGCTTCAATAAATAAATATATATAGGCTGGCGATGAACCACTAACTGCAATAAAACTATCAATTAAATCTTCAGTAATCACTTCACATTTTCCAAAACTCAAAAAGAAGTTCGCCCTATACTGATAATATGTCCATAACTTGTCTGATCTTAATTGGATCAATTTCTTGCCCTGTTCTGACGGCCATTCCAAAATGAAAACATTGAGCCAACGTCTCTTTTTGAATGGTAGCAACATTGGAAAGGGTCAATCCGCCTCCCACTAAAATATCTAAATGAGCCCTTTGTGCCACTGAATCCTTAAGTACTTCTAGATTCTCGTCAATGGGGTTCTCAATACCGCCGGAAGTCAAAATATTCGTAATCTGTGGATATTGACTTAGGGTTTGAATACTTTTAACAACATGAGTCTCATCCACAGCCCGATGGAAAGTAACCTCTAATCCCCGGCACTCTGCTAGCAATCGCTGAATATTAGTGATATCAATTTCATTTTGAGGAGTCAGAACTCCCAAAACGACTCCATTTACACCTAACTGTTTCGCTACCCTAATATCTTGTTTCATAATTTTGATTTCTTCATCCGTATAAACAAATCCCCGACTATGAGGTCGAATAATAACGTTAACAGGTATTTTGACTGCTTGGATAACCGCCTCAATTAAACCAAAACTTGGAGTTAAGCCTCCTTCACTTAAAGCTGACACTAACTCAATTCGATCAGCTTTCGCCTCTTCAATTCGTTTTGCATCTTCTAATGTCACTGCAATAATTTCTACTAGCGCCATCTCTTATAACCGTCCCTTGATTGCGTCTGCAACAAATTCAACGCGAGGTCCCACAATCACTTGAACATTAGTTGAATTTAATGTAACAACGCCGCGGGCTCCCACAATTTTCAAATTCTTTTCATTGACTAAACTCGCATCTTTTAGAACTAAACGTAAACGAGTCGCACAACTATCTACTTTAACCAGGTTTTTTGCACCACCTAAATATTCGATATACTTAACGGCTAGCTCTTCATAGTCGCCATTTATCTCAACAACTTGATCTTCATCATCATCATCTTCTTCACGACCAGGAGTCGGTAAATCTAATTTCGTAATCAAGAAATAGAAGACCACAAAATACAGAACTGCCATCAAGATCCCTACCAAAATGATCATTAGCGGTTGGGTTGCTAAATTTGCATTAAGGGCATAATCAATAAAACCAGCTGAGAACGTAAACCCATGTAAAATGCCTAGAGATACTACCAGATAACCAGAAATTGCAGTTAGCAAGGCATGTGCTAGTAATAAAACCGGTGATAAAAAGATAAACAAAAATTCTAATGGCTCCGTAATCCCCGTTAAAAATGCCGTTAATCCTAAAGAAAATAACATTCCTCCTACCGCTTTGCGTTTTTCTTTTTTCGCTGCAAAATAAATGGCTAAAGCGATAGCTGGTAGACCAAACATCATAACTGGGAAAAATAAAGTCATAAAATTTCCGGCTGTTGGATCTCCAGCAAAGAAGCGATATAAATCACCAGTTGCTCCATTAAATTCTCCTAATTGGAACCAAAAGAACGTATTTAAGACATGATGAAGCCCCATGGGAATTAACAAGCGATTAAAAAATCCATATAAGGCAACACCCAATGCTCCCATTCCAGCTACTCCAATAGAGGCATTAGCTAATCCTTGTTGAATGAATGGCCAAATCATTGCAAGTGGAATGGCAACGACAAATGCCACTAAACCTGACATAATTGGGACCGTCCGGCGCCCACCAAAGAAAGCTAAGTATTCCGGAAGTTTAGTACTTCTATAGCGGTTATAACACAGTCCAGCTATAACCCCGGCTAATATTCCACCTAAAAATGAAATTTCTAAGTCAGAAGCAACAGTTTCTGGGTAATTATTATCCCAATAAGCTTGAGTCACATGAGTTAGTGTTAAATAGGTAATAACACCTGCAAGTCCAGAAGCTCCATTTTGATCATCGGAAAGCCCTATGGCAACCCCAACAGCAAATAACAATGGTAAAGAGCTAAATAACGCATCTCCTGCTGCCCCAAAATACGGAAAAATTTGGGGTACTCCTGGAATAAACTTTAACACTTCAATGACGTCTGGCTGCCCAATTCTTAGCATGATACCTGCAATAGGTAAGCAAGCAATGGGCAACATTAATGACTTTCCAATATTTTGAAGAAATTTTAACATGTTAACACCCCTTATAAAATTTCATAATCGCTTTCGTTAAGTAAAGATGCAGCTTCTTCATCTAAAATAATGAGCACATCAGGATGCAACTTTAGAATAGATGATGGAACATTAGCTTGAATTTTCCCGTAGACAGTATCAAAAATTGCCTGTGCTTTTCCTAATCCTGAAGCTAATAACATAATTTTTTTACTTTTGAAAATTGAACCAATTCCCATTGTAATGGCATGAGTTGGAACGTCGTCCATCCCATTAAAGAATCGTGCATTGGCTTGACGTGTAGATTCATCTAACTCTACAACATGAGTCCCGGTTTCAAAATGTTGATTAGGTTCATTAAAACCGATATGGGCATTATTCCCGATTCCGAGAACCTGTAAATCAATACCTCCTGCTCCTTGAATTCGCTGATCATAACTCAGGCATTCAGCTTCAAAATCTGTAACATCACCTTTAGGTAAATGGGTTCGCTCTGAATGAATATTGACCAGATTAAATAAGTTTACTTCCATAAACTGATAGTAACTTTGAGGGTTGTCGTGAGATAAACCACAATACTCGTCTAAATTAAACGTGGTTACCTTAGAAAAATCAATTAATCCTGCTTCAAAAAGTTTAATCAATTCCTTATACATCCCAACAGGAGTACTCCCAGTTGCTAATCCTAAGACTGAATTAGGTTTTAACGTCACTTGACTTAATATTATTTGTGCTGCCTTTTTGCTAACCTCGTTATAACCTTTACAAACTAAAATCCTCATATCCTGCCACCTCACTTATTTATCTCATTTTGTTCAATCTAATTGATTATAGACAATTCTTCCTTCACAGATGGTTAACTGACAGTTTAACTCATCATCTAAGATAATAATATCTGCATCTTTTCCTATTTCTAAGCTTCCTTTAGTTTCACTAATTCCAATGGAATTTGCTGGATTTAATGTAGCTAAATGAATAGCCTGAGGCAAACTAATGTCGGTGTGATCATAGAATTGCTTTAACCCTTGATTAAGAGTTAAAATACTTCCAGCTAAGCTGCCATCCTTTAATCTAGCCGCCCCATTTTTGACAATGACTGGCTGCCCACCTAAATCATAATCGCCATCTTTCAAACACCCTGCTCTCATACTATCCGTTATCAAAACCACTCGATCATTTCCTTTATTATCTAATACAAATTGGAAGAGTTCAACATCGCTATGAATCCCATCAGCTATTAACTCGCAAAACACATCTGTCATTAATGCGGCCCCTACAACTCCAGGCTCCCGATGATTTAACGGCGACATCGCATTAAATAAATGGGTGACGTGAGAACATCCACAAGCAAATGCTGCCTTAGCCTCTTTAAAAGTTGCATTCGAGTGGCCTATAGATAAGGTAATCGAAGTATTGTCTTTCACTGCTTTTGTAAACTGGTAATTAACATCTAACTCAGGGGCATACGTTATTAATTTAATCGTATCTAGATAATCTTTAATGAAGTCATAATCTGGCTTTACCATATAATCAGGGGCTTGAGCTCCTTTATACTTTTCATTAATAAAGGGTCCCTCTAAATGAGCACCTAAAACTTTTGCTCCCTCTATAGGTTGATTCATCCAAAAGCGTACATGGTCCAATGCTTGATAAATATCAGCTTGACTCATGGTCATTGTAGTGGGTAAAAAGGACGTCACACCATTTCTAGCAATTCCTTTACTTATGACTTCGATTGCATTTACGTTAGCATCCATAACATCAGCACCACAGCTACCATGAATATGGACATCTATAAAACCCGGGGCAATATATAAACCTTTAGCATCAATTAACTCACAATTTTCAGGAATCTCATCCTGAATACAATGAATTTTTTCATCAAAAATTAAAATTTTATTTTCTAAAATTTTTTTTGGC
>Ga0153974_1000333_pt1 | contig 10926 bp, 8 predicted proteins | sample TSGA058MetaG_FD_104741 | JGI IMG/M metagenome (GOLD analysis project Ga0153974, IMG submission 104741) | Attine ant fungus gardens microbial communities from Georgia, USA - TSGA058 MetaG | ecosystem: Host-associated > Fungi > Mycelium > Unclassified | place: USA: Georgia, Yuchi Wildlife... | reverse complement strand
TACATTATTTATTTTAAATGTGGGCAGAATTTTCTATTCTGACTTTGGTTTGTTTTATCAACTGCCAAGAGATTCTGGGATGCTATATAATGTAACTCAAACGATTGACACTTACGTTTACCAGGCGTTAATGCATCAAAATAATTTAGGGATGTCAGCAGCAGCAAGTTTTTATCAATCTATCGTTGGATTTATCCTTGTTCTTACAGCAAATGGAGTCATAAAAAAAATAAGTCAAGAAGATGCCTTGTTTTAAAAGATAGGGTAATAAAAAATATTAAGAGGGCGTAAAGGAGATTTATAATGGATATTAAAGCTAAAGACGAAAAAGCAGTTCAAATTTTAGCCCATGTGGTCTTGATTTTTTTATCTGCAATGGCAATATTACCATTTATATTGTTAGTGAGCGCTTCATTTTCAGATGAAGCGACTGTTATTACGATGGGGTATCGTTTTATACCAACTGAATTTAGTTTAAATGCATATGCTTATATATTTGAAGAATGGATGCAAATTGGTAGAGCTTATGGAATTACGATTTTCGTTACGGTTGTAGGTACTGTTGCCAGTATTTTAATGACCTCCATGTTTGCTTATGGGTTAACTCAGACAGATGTAAAAGGAGTAAAAATCCTCTTTATATTCGTGTTATTTACTATGTTATTTAATGGTGGAATAGTTCCTACATTTTATGTCTACACCAATATAGTCAAGATTAGAAATACCATTTGGGCGTTAATTTTACCCAACTTGTTAATGAATGCTTTTAATATTATTTTAGTTAAAAATTACTTTAAGCAAAATATACCAGCTGAATTGTTGGAGTCTGCTGAAATGGATGGAGCCGGTTACTTCACGATTTATTATAAAATCATTATGCCACTTTCCATGCCGATTTTAGCAACTATAGGACTGTTAACCGGTGTAAGTTATTGGAATGATTGGACAAATGGTCTTTATTTTATTAACGACGAAAGTCTTTACAGTATTCAACACTTACTTAATAAAATAAATGAAAATATATTAGCTCTAGCCAATAATTCTGCTAATTTAGGAGGTATTGATCTATCCCAGCTTCCAAGTGCCACTATGAGAATGGCTGTTGCAGTGGTTGCAATTGTTCCCATTATTATAGCTTATCCATTTTTCCAAAAATACTTTGCCAAAGGAATCACGTTAGGGGCTGTAAAAGGTTAATAAAATAGCAGAAAAAGGGAGATGATTTGTAATCTCCTTTCTTCTTAAATTGTATGATAATTTGATTAATTTAAAAAGAAAAAAGGAGCAATTTACATGGGAATTAAAACTATCAAAATCAACCACTTAAAAAATCCACTGGGATTTATGATGAAAGAAGATCCTGTTGTTAGCTTTAAAAGAACAAATACAGAACTCGTTCGAATTAAAGTGCCTGGACATTATGATAGTGGAGAAATAACCGAGATAAATCCTGTTTATCCTTTGCCGATTACATTATTACCGAGAACGAGATATGAGGTTTGGGTGAATGATAGCAAGGCTTGGTTTGAGACGGGCAAGATGTCAGAAGAATGGATTGGAGAATGGATTACTACAGATTGTAGTAGGGTACCCATACTGGGTAAGAAAATAATAATAGAAAAAGAAATTACAAAGGCGCGTTTATATGTGGGATGTTGTGGCCTATATAGGTTTGAAATTAATGGTAAAAAAGTGGGTAAGGAATATCTAACGCCATATTTTAATAGCTATGTTGACTGGCAACAAGTTATTACCCATGATGTTACAAAGTATCTAAAAATCGGTAAAAATATTTTAGAATCTACATTAGCTGAAGGTATTTATAAAGGTCGTTTTGGTTTTGATGAGCAAACAGATATTTATGGTAATACTTTGGCTCTGATTGCCGAGCTCCATGTAGAGTATAGTGATGGAAGTAAGGAAGTTATCAGTACTGATGATAGTTGGTATGGGCGGTGCAGCAATTACGAAACAGCAGAAATTTATAATGGAGTTGTTGTTCATTTCAACAAGAAATCAAATCAAAAGGTTCCGGTGAGGTCATTAGACTTGGATAAATCAAAGTTAGTAGATCGGATGAGTCCTCCGGTGATTGTAAAGGAAACATTACAAAATAGTCAAGCAATCATAACTCCAAAAGGTGAGTTAGTGATTGATGTTGGACAGAATATGGTTGGATGGCTAAAAATTAATACGACCCTGTTTGCAGATAAAAATTTTAAAATTAGGTTTTTTGAGGTACTTGATCCTGAAGGGAATGTTTATACGGCCAATTTGCGGTCAGCTAAGGCAGAATTGGTATATAAAACCGATGGTTTAGCTCGTGAGTTCGAACCAGAATTTACCTTTTATGGCTTCCGATATGCACATATCGATATTGAAGGATTAGATGAAATACCCCTCGAGGCTTTTACTCCGTGTGTGGTTTATAGTGACATGGAAATGACTGGTTATATAGAAACATCTAATCCGATGGTTAACCGCTTATTTTTAAATGCTTTATGGGGACAAAAGGGTAATTTTGTTGACGTCCCTACAGATTGTCCACAGCGTGATGAACGATTGGGGTGGACAGGTGATGCTCAAGTATTTGCTGGAACAGCGTATTTCAACATGGATTGTGCAGGTTTTTTCGCTAAATATATGGAAGATATGTGGCATGAACAGCAAGCTAGAGAAGGTGGTGTTCCCCACTTTATCCCTTCATTGAGAAAAGAGAAGAGTAAATCCGGAAGTTCTGCTGCATGGGGGGATGCAGCAACTATTATTCCGTGGACAACATATATGCACACTGGGGATAAATACTTGCTTGCACGTCAATATCCCAATATGAAGGCTTGGGTTGAATATATTCGACGTCAAGAACGTGGCAATTATTTATGGGATACTGGATTTCATTTCGCTGATTGGTTAGCACTAGATTCAGCACGACCGGAAAAACCAGTTGGGACAACACCCTCATATATGGTTGCAAGTGCCTATTATTTATACTCAACTGAACTAACGGCAAAAGCAGCTGATGAGCTGGGATATGTTGAAGATGCAAAAAACTATCGCGAACATGCTCAGAAAATCAGAAAGGCAATTCAGGATGAGTTTATAACACCTAACGGACGGATTGGGAGCGATACTCAAACAGCTAATGTAATCGCCCTGTTTATGGAATTCGCCACTGACAAGGAAAAGGCAGCAGCCATGCTTAATGAAAAAATCATTAACAATGATGGATATTTGAATACAGGTTTTGTTGGAACAGCATATATTAACCGTGTTTTAAGTGACTACGGTTTTAACGACACCGCTTATAAATTATTGCTAAATCGTGATTACCCTGGTTGGTTATATACTGTTGAGCGGGGAGCCACTACGATTTGGGAACGTTGGAATTCCATTAAGCCGGATGGCAGTTTGGGAGATGTTTCAATGAATTCTTTTAATCACTATGCTTATGGTGCGGTCATGGAATGGATGTATCGCAATGCAGCAGGACTTCAACCTTTAACGGCGGGATTTAAAAAGATTCGCCTGGCTCCTCAACCGAATCCGCGCTTAGAATGGCTAAAGGTTTCTTATGAGTCGCCTTTCGGAATTTATCGTTCGGAATGGAAAATTTCTAAAGAGGGAATAGCCTTTATTTTTGAAATTCCAATTGGTTGCGAAGCAGAGTTGGTTCTCCCAGATGCTCCAGATGATCTTGTAGAAAATGGAAAGATCTTAACGGCGGGTACTTATCAATTTAATTATCAACCGACTAAGACTTATTTTATTGAATATCATTTAGATTCTCCAGCAATGGAAATATTTGAAAGAGAACATCTTAAAAGGTGGTTAAACGAAAATATAGTGGGTTTCAAAGAACTCAGTCACATAGCCTTTATAAGACCTTTTGTAGGAAGTTTGAGAGAATTCTTAACAGCACAAAAAATAGAAATTAATAAAGTAACGGAAGAAAAGTTAAAACAGGAATGGAAACAGGTTTATAGCTGGGATAATTAAAAAAATTCTCTAAGGAGTTACGATAATGGAAAAAAGGGTTGTTTTCTTATCCTTATTTAACCAATAAAAAATAGAAAAAGAAACGGTCTTAAAAGAAGAGTATCGAAAAAAAGCGCGATAAGCTGCTCAAAAGTCCTTCGTATTATTAAAAAATGAACTTTTACCATTGAAAAAAGAGTTGAAACGTGGTTTAGTCGGTACCTTAGCAGTAGAGAAAGAACAAATGCTAGGAGCGTGGGCCATTGGTGGAAGTGGAGCTGATTGTGTAATAAAGAAGATAACACTGTAGAGGTAACGATTATTAAAATAGAACAGATATACCATTTTGCATTTTAAAACTGATTATTGCGATATTTTTGCGTTAGGCGAGGCATATTGGACTAAGCATTGCTCTAGTATCGTGTGTGGATATGTAAAGAAGTCCAGACGTGAAAAATATCGATAAGATGTCGATATTTTTATTCCAAAATGGTATTAGAAAGGAAGAGAATTGTGCAATATCAAAATCCAATCATTAAAGGTTTCTACCCTGATCCTAGCATTTGTCGTGTAGAGGACACTTTTTACTTAGTCAACTCCTCATTTCAATTTTTGCCAGGTGTTCCCCTATTCGCTAGTAAAGATTTAGTCAACTGGAAACAAATTGGTCACTGCCTCACAAAATCTAGTCAAGTAGATATGAGAGGTGTAGAATGCTCAATGGGAATTTTTGCACCTACTCTTCGTTTTTATGAAGGAAAGTTTTATTTGGTGACAACAAATATTGTCAAAGATCAGGGTTCAAAGTACAAAGATGATAATTTACCATTTCATATGGTGACAAAAAACTTTATTTTAACGACAGATAATTTAGAGGGTGAGTGGTCTGAACCGATTTTTATAGACATAAATGGAATTGATCCATCTCTGTTTTTTGAAGATGGCAAAGCCTATGTTCAGTATGCTATTTTTGAAACAGGTATAGCACAAGTAGAAATTGATGTGAACACTGGAAAATTATTAACAGAGCCAATTATAATTACAAAAGGTAGTGGAGGTTGTCGTGGAGGGACCTCATATGTATCGAATAGGTGACTATTATTATTTAATGACCGCAGAAGGAGGCACAAAAGCTGGACATATGGTAACTATCCGCAGAGGGACAAATATTTGGGGACCATTTGTAGAGTGTCCTTTTAATCCTATCTTAACCAATCGAGATAGAGGCAATGAACGACTTAAAAATGTGGGACATGGAGATTTAGTAGAGGATGCATTTGGAAACTGGTGGTTAGTAGCCTTAGGAGTAAGAGATGTTAACGATCGCAGATGTTAACGATCGCCATCACTTGGGACGAGAAACCCTTCTTTTACCAGTTACTTGGAGTGAAGACAAATGGCCAGTTGTTGCCAATGGCTATGCTCAAATTGAGATGACGGGTCCACTGCCTAATTTTAATGGACAAATTAAAAAAACCATTGAACAAGATGATTTTGACCAAGATTCATTAGGTTTGCAGTGGAATACAATGCGGGAATTTATTAAAGATCAATACTCTTTAACAGCAAGAGCGGGATTTTTAGCCATTAAAGCTAGTGAAGCAACATTAGATGATTTAGACAGAGTTAGCTTTATTGGTAGGAGACAACAGGATTTTATTTGTGATGTTGTCGTTAAACTAGAGTTTGCGCCAAAAAATCAATATGAAGAAGCGGGACTTACCGTTTTTGGAGATAATCACCACCACTTTGATTTATTTTTAACAAATGTTAATGGAATAAATAAAGTAATTTTGCGCAAAAAAGTGGCTGATTTACAAAGTGAAACCATAAGCGACATAACCTTGGCGTCAACAGTCTATTTTAAAATCCAGGCAACAAAGGATGAGTATGAATTTCTCTATTCTCCAGATCATATCAACTATTATAATATAGGAAAAACGTATAGTAAGCACATCTCCAGTGAAGTCATAAACTCCCCTTTTACAGGAGTTTATCTAGGCATGTATGCAACTAGTAATGGTAAACATTCAGATGCGATCGCATATTTTGATTACTTTTTATACGAAAGTAAAGAATAGGTTATGGTTTACCCTGATCCCCCTCCGTAAAGAAAGGCTAAAACTATTAAACTTTGTACCGAATATATAGTCTTGTTTTTAAATATTTTTAATTGTGTATTTAGTTGAAATTAATAATTTAGTAGGGAATTAAAGATCATGGAAATTATTTATGGGATACTGGATTTCATTTCGTTGATTGGTTAGCATTAGACTTAGCAAGACCAGAAAAATCACATGGCACCATCAGATATAGTTGTAAGTGCCTATTATTTATACTCAACTGAAATAACGGCAGCTACTGAGCTGGGATATGTTGAAGATGCGAAAAAATATTGTGAACATGCTTAGAAAATCAAAAAGGTAAATAGATACTAATAAAAAAATTCTCTAGGGAGTTACCAGTTAGGAGTGTATGATGAAAGAACAAATTTGGAATGATAATTGGAAAGTTTGGGAAGAGGAGAATGCTTTTTCTTTAGTCTGGGATATTCCTCAACACGCTCAATCCATTAACTTACCTCATGATGGGATGATTGATAAACGTCCCCATATGAAGAGTAAAAATGGTTGTAATACAGGATTTCGTGATGGATCAAATTTGGTGTACGTAAAGAACTTTACGGCACCCCATCATTGGCAGGATCAATCTATCTATATCAAATTTGAAGGCGTGTATATGAATTCACTTGTTTATTTAAATGGGATTCAGGTGGCAAATTGGCCGTATGGATATTCTACCTTTTACGCTGATTTATCAGATGCCTTAAAAATAGGCCAAGAAAATGAATTACGAGTTTTGGTGAAGAACGGCAATATGCCAAATAGCAGATGGTACACCGGCACTGGTATTTACAGAGATGTTTATTTACTTATAGGCGGAAAAAATTATATTCTCCCCACTGGATTAAAGATTACTGCTGAGCAAAATGGAGAGGTTAGAGTGGTCACTCAAGTAGCAAGGGAGGGAACTGTAGACGTCACTATTATAGATGAGCAAGGAAATACCGTTGGGATGGGAACAGGCACGGATTGCTGCTTATTTGTTGACTCACCCGCCTTATGGTCGGCTGAACATCCCAATCTGTATAAATGTAGAGTTTCCCTCAATCAGGGTGAGGACGTAGTAGAAAGTCTCTTTGGATTTAGGAGTTTAGCTTTGGAAAAAAATCAAGGCTTATTGGTTAATGGGGAACCCATAAAATTACGGGGTGCTTGTATTCATGGGGATAATGGATTGATTGGAGCAGCAGAATACGATGGAGCAGCATTTAGACGGATACGTATTTTAAAAGAAGCGGGATTTAATGCAATTCGGATGTCTCATCATCCGATCTCACAAAATCTACTTCGTGCATGTGATACGTTGGGTATGTATGTGATGGATGAAGGATTTGATATGTGGACACGACCGAAATCGGATTTAGATTATGCTTTATACTTTAACGACTGGTGGGAACGAGATTTAGAAGCCATGGTTCATAAGTGTTATAACCATCCCAGTGTTTTGATGTATTCATTGGGGAATGAAATACCTGAAATTGGAAGTGAGCAAGGTTCTAAATTAACTAAGAAAATGGTGGATTTGATTAAATCGTTAGATGAGACTCGCTATACACTAGTTGGGATTAATGGGGCTTTTGCAGCGGGTGATCAAATGAAGGAGCTTATGAGTGACATAGCTAGGATTCCCAATGGTAGTGTTAATGACTTTATGACAGTAATGGGGACTAAAATGGATGACATTGTTAAGCATTCTATTATTTCAGAGAAACTAGAGTATACGGCTGGGATTACGGATATTTCAGGCTACAATTATATGACGGCTCGTTATGAACTGGATTTAATTGAACATCCTAATCGGTTTATTGTTGGCAGTGAAACTTATCCACCACAAATCGCTCGTAACTGGGAAATCATCGCTCGCGTTCCTAATGTAATGGGTGATTTTACGTGGACAGGTTGGGATTATATAGGTGAAGCAGGCGTAGGAGTCTGTGCTTACACTTTCGGCGAAGGCGGATTTGGAGCGAAATTTCCTTGTCAATTAGCGTATTGTGGGGACGTTGACCTGACAGGATTCCGGCGCCCATTATCATACTTTAGAGAAATTGTGTTTGGGTTGCGAAAAGAACCCTATATTAGTGTTCAAAACCCAAATCATTATGGAAAAAAATTAATTAAGACCCCTTGGATTATGAGTGATAGCGTCGCTTCATGGAATTGGGCTAGCTGTGAAGGTAAGCCAGTCGTCATAGAGGTCTATAGTAATGCAGATACAGTGGAATTATTCCAATCTGGAACCTCATTAGGACAACAAATAGTGAAAGACAATCAGGCTCTCTTCGAAACGACTTACCAACCAGGAACATTGAGGGCTAAAAACTTTCGTAATGGAATGGCAGCTGAAGAATGGGTACTCCAAAAAGCAATAGGCAAAGTTTCCGTTGAGGTTGACATTAAGAATGAAAAAGAATTAATCTATGCGGATATTACACTGGTGGGAGAAAATGGTGAAGTCTATCGGGATAAAACCCTAAAATTTAAACTAACTGTGAAAGGTCCAGCAGTTTTACTAGGTTTGGGTAGTGCAGACCCTAAAACGGAAGATTTTTACCCTGATGAAATAGGGACGACTTGGAATGGACGTGCACTAGCCATACTGAAACGTTTAGCAGAAGGAGAGGTTACGATAGAAGTCAGTGAAGTATGAGTCACAGAAAGAGGGGAAATCAAATATGGGAAACATCTTTAACTATGAGAGTCCTATTATGTGCTTTCTAAAGAAGCTATGGCAATTGATAATTCTTAGCTTTTTATGGGTTATTTGTAGTCTACCGATTCTAACATTTGGGGTGGCAACATGTGCCTTATTCTCATCAATTAATAAATTATTAGTGAAAGGTGAAGGTTACACAACAGAAGTTTTTTTTAGCGCATTAAAAGAAAATTTTAAGCAGATGACTCTGATTTGGTCAGGGATAGTATTACTTCTTTTACTTTTTGATTTTAATGCCTCATATATGAATCATATTGCATCACAGGGGAGTATGATGGGTGAAATTCACTTGCTTTTCAGAATTCAAAGTGGGATTCTTTTGATCTACTTCTTTTGGAGTTGTGCATATGTGGCAAGATTCAAAGATAGATTGAAGTCCATTCTCATAAATTGTGGAATATTAATGATAAGTCAATTGAAAACTACATTATTGATATTTTTTATCTTAGTGACTAGTCTATTGAATATTTGGGTCATGCCATTTTCAATATTCATTGTTCCAGCTGTTGCCGTTTGGGTTATAAATTTTAAAACTGAAAAGATATTCTATAAATGTATGACTAGTGAATGAAAACTAAATTCTTTAAGTACGGAAAGAAGGATGAGAGATGCTTGATTTAAGTAAAAAACCTTACCATTTATCTGAAGATAAAATTGAACAATTAAAGGTCCTGTTAGAAGGCATGACACTTGAAGAAAAGATTGGGCAACTGTTTTTTATTATTGCGCCTGATGAAAAGACAGTCCCGCTTTCTGATTTTATTAAGAAATATCATCCAGGTGGAATGATGAGTCGGGCAGGCAGTGCTGACCAGGTGCGGCGCCAGTTTACAACTGCACAAGAATGTAGTAAATTTCCAATGTTTTTGGCAGCGAATCTAGAATCAGGGGGCACGGGTATTGTGACAGAAGGGACCTGGTTAGGCAATCCACTTCAAGTAGCAGCAACAGGCAAAAATGAATATGCTTATGAACTTGGAAATGTAGGAGGGTATGAAGGAAGGCAAGTAGGTGTGAATATGGCATTTGCTCCCATTGTTGATATTGACTATAATTTTAAAAATCCAATTACTAATACAAGGACATTTGGTGACGATCCTAAGCGAGTTTTAGAGATGTCACAGGCACAAATTAAGGGTTTTTCCAATCAGGATGTCATTTCTGTTGCTAAACATTTTCCAGGTGATGGGGTAGATGATCGGGACCAGCACTTACTTGCTAGTATCAATTCGATGTCTGCTAAAGAATGGTCGGAGACATTTGGTTATGTCTACAAGAATCTGATTGATGATGGGATTCCAAGTTTGATGATCGGACATATTTATTTGCCTTCTTGGGAAAAAAAGTTGAACCCAGAATTAAAAATTGACGAGTTGAGACCTGCATCTTTATCGAAAACATTGATAAATAATCTTCTTAGAGATGTGATGGGCTTCAATGGGCTAGCGATTACCGATGCGACTCCGATGATGGGTTTCAATACCATTGTGTCAAGGCGGGAAGCATTAATCGATACCATCAATGCTAATATTGATATGATCTTGTTCAATAAAAATATCGATGAGGATTATGAATACATTCGCCAGGCCGTAAAAGATGGACATATAACCATAGAGCGAATTAATGAATCAGTGACACGGATTCTTGCAACGAAGCTAGCTCAGAATGTCATGACTCTTGAGGGAGCTAATGAATGGGTGCCATCAATGAAAATTGAATTAAATACGGATCAACACAAAAAAATTGCCGAAGAGATTGCGTGTAAATCTATCACTTTGGTTAAAGATGACCCAAACCTTTTGCCAGTGACACCTAACCAATTTCCACGAGTTCGTCTTTATGTGGTAGGCGATAAGAACGAAGGTGGATTCAAAGCGGGTGGTCAAGTCACTTCATTGTTTATAAAAGAATTGGAGCAGGTAGGATTTCAGGTGAGTCTATATAATAAAAATCAGTTAGATTTTCATGAAATATTTACTGCTGGCGTTGAAGATATGAAGAGCAAATTCGATTTAGCCATTTACGTAGCAAATGTGGAGAATGCTAGTAATCAGACGACGACCCGAATCAATTGGATTCAACTAATGGCTGCTGATGCTCCTTGGTTTGTTA
>Ga0153974_1000332_pt1 | contig 10931 bp, 6 predicted proteins | sample TSGA058MetaG_FD_104741 | JGI IMG/M metagenome (GOLD analysis project Ga0153974, IMG submission 104741) | Attine ant fungus gardens microbial communities from Georgia, USA - TSGA058 MetaG | ecosystem: Host-associated > Fungi > Mycelium > Unclassified | place: USA: Georgia, Yuchi Wildlife... | reverse complement strand
ACATCTCATGCAATCTGCGTGGCCAAGTAACACTAGCTCCATCAAAGATGCAATTATCACACACAAATCCATCTACCCCAGCTAGATCAATGTAGTGATTATTTTGAACACCCGTCATCCTCACGTTTTTTAATGTAATATTCCTGGCATAACCAAACGCAAATATGACATGATTCCACGTATCCAACTGTTGGAAATATTGGTAATTAGCATCAAAGACTCCGCCCTCGATACTTATGTTTGACCATCCTTCGTCGTAATCAGACACTTCCATATCTCTATATCCATTTATAAACATATGCCGACCCATTCGAGTTTTGTTTTCGAAAAAAATTCTAGCGTTAGCGTGTAGAGTTATGTGTGTATTAGGTGGGATGCTGATAGTGTCCGTAACTAAATAATTCCCTTCAGGAAAATATATCTCTCTGTATTTATCCAATATAGCCTGAATAGCTTCTGTATCATCAGTAACTCCATCACCCGCAATTTCAAAATGTTTTACATTTATCACAGTTAATTCAATTCTTTTGATAACATCTCTACGCTCCGAATCTAGCCTCTGTTTCAAATTTGGATGCGCTGTTCCTTCCAGATCAACACGTGCATCGAGTACCTCTTGATTTCCAGTCAAAGCCCCTAGTCCGTCTACTAACGAACCTCTAACTTCTCGACCAAAGATAGCAGTTCTAATTTTGTTTGAATACTCTTTTATATTAGCCATTAATCTCTCCCTTCTAAATCGTTATTTACCCAGTGCGGTTGTTATAAAGTTCTCTTCATCTGTTATTATACTTATTTTATTTTCCATAGGTCACCACCTGTTGCATTTCACGCATCATTGTTTTTAACTCTGCTATTTCAGCTTTACATTCTTGTAACTCGTTTTGACAAGTTGTTAATTCGTCTGATATATCTACTTCTTTTCCCGACTTAGTTACTAAGCTAGTAGCTCTGGTTACCGTCATGTTATACACGGTATTATTTCCTGCCACAGGTATGATATTTCCATTAAATTCAAATCTACTTTGCAAATTAAAATCTGTAAAGTTAATTGAATCGTTAATTTCTGCATTGACAACAGCATTTGGTGCAGGACTGGCATTTGCATGACTAGTTCGGGCATAAGCTATTGTAAATATTTCTTCGCTAGCCTCACCTGTAAACCTTAGCCAATGATATTGAGCATCAATTTCATATTGTAGTCCTGCCCATTTTTGTCCGTTATACATGAAAGTACAAGGTCGCATAAGAGTTGTTGTTCCTGCTCTCAAAAACGTAACGTCTGGTCTTTGAGAATTATAACGCTTAGCAAAACTAACGTCATACCAACCTAGGATATTGTTTCCATTATTCCTAATTCTCATCAATCTACCAATCGCATGACTTGCAGGGTGTGCATTATTAGGCTCAACTAAACACAAGCCAATAACAACACGACTATACGATTGACTATTAATTAGATTGACAGCAGTTCTATTAGCAGACTTTGTATTAATGGTTACATTTCCAGATAAATCAGTAGTTGTAGAGCCTGTAGTATCTCCAGACAGCGTAATATTTCTAGCTGTTTGTAATCTGGTAACTGTATCTGCATTACCTGTTAATCGTCCTCTGAAATTCGGAGCAGCTACATCATGAGAAAAAGTAGAACTGTTAACCCCAATGTTTAATTTAGCAGTATCAGTTCCACCTGTTCTAAAATGAATTCCTCCATTTGATGCTGAGCTTTCCAAAATAATGTTCGGATTTCCTGCCCAAATGTAACCTGTAGCTGTTGCTCCCTCAATGTTAATTCCACCACCTCTAGAACTAGCATTGGTATTTATCGTGATTCCACTAGATCTCACGGTAACAACGTCTCTATCTCCTCGTCTTAAATAAAAATCAGATGCATTTGTATTTCCCACTCTATTATCTGTTAACCTAGTATTACCGTTTGCTGTTTGAAAATTTAATGCTCGGACAGGTCTAAAGATGGAAGTACTGTTTATTTGGAAAACTCTCAAGAGCGAACTTGCACCAACATGCATATCTAAATTCCCTTCTCCAAAACGTGCTGCCGTTCTGTTTGTTCCGCTCCTAACGTGAAATGCAGTAGCATTATGGGTACCAATCCAATCATTCCCTATTCTCACGTAACCACGAGTTAAATCACCAGTTAACGTTCCGCCTGTTAGAGGTAAGTACCTCGACAGTTGTCTATCGGTCTCAGCTTTACTATAACTCCAGTCTGTTGAGGCTAATGTAGTTTCAACGTCTACCTCAAACTGTACAAATTCAGTGGTTAATGATGCGCCACCGATTGGTGTTGTTTGCTCCAAGGCAGTGTGGGCTAGATACCTGACTGTACCGTCTGAAAGAATGCGAGTATCAATTAAAGATTGAGTTCCGTCAATCCGACTCACCCTTGTAACAACACCGCTTGTAGATGTTACAAGTCCTGTGCCCCACGTTGTCAAACTATTAGCGCTAGTTAAGCCCGACCAATGCGTATTATTTGTCGTTCCAAACCCATGCCAATGGCAAGTAATTCGTTTTACTATCTGCTTAGCGATACGGACTTTATCTGCTAATGCTGTGTAACCTTGCCAAATCGCTGTTGAGTATTCTTTTTCAAGATGAGCAATGATGTTAAAAGTAAATCTATGTTGTACCAGTGCGTTTTCGGTACCAGATGAAACGGTTCTAACGTTTGAGTTATTAATAAGCATCACTGAATTATAGTTAGCTTGTGTAAATGCAGTCATCGTCGTTGACGATGGTACTGCTAGTGTAGTCGTCGATTGTAGTCTGTGTGCTACGTGAGGATTTGCTACAACACTCTCTGCAACCTTTCCTTCAAACGTTGCAGTAGTTCGTTTGGTGATTGGCTTTAGAGTTTCAATATTATCCAGTCGTTCCGTGTTGTCTTCGTGAGCTGGGTGGTAGGGTTGCGGTTTAGTTCCTTTTGTTAACATTGGCTTGGTTAGTTGTAAGGTATTACCTTGATTGTTTGTAGGCGTAGTTCCTGCATTAATAGCTAGATGTAGATAGCTTGCATTAATACTTGATGGGGTTTTAAATGTTAGCTCAATGCGATTATTCACGATATCTACCAAAAATGTCTGTCTAATAGAGCCGCTTATAGTAGCTTCAGAACTACTTTCAAATAATCGCACTAATACTTGAGTCGACCCTCCCCGCAACCACTGTAATGGAGTTGAAAATCCGTAATCTGTATCCAAATCTAGATTTGAAGCAACAAGTTGAGTTGCCGTCGTTAAATTACCTGCGGGATTTATAACCACTGGAATATGCGAATTTCTAATTAAGTTATTCTCGCCAAAGCCTGCTGAATCTAGCTCAACTTGTCTTACGATATCATTATCATCAATTTGGCTCTGAATTTTATTAATGTCTGATTGTGCAGTCGTTAAATCTTGTTTAACTGTTTTTAAATCTCTGTCCATTTCAACTTTGATTTCTTCTACTCTACGCCTAATTTCTTCGGCTAAATCCTCGAAACGACTTACATAAAAATCTTCCATTTCGGGTAATTCTTTATCCAACCAAGACTCTGTAAAAGTCAGCTGGAACGTACCTCCGTCTTGCTCTCTACCGTCTTCCCAAATGATGTAAGTATATCCTAAAACAAGTCCTGAATACTCATATTGATTAGGTAGGACTAAAGCGACACGTCCGTTTTCTGCGTCTAGGATTTCAGGCTCAAGAACTACCTTTGAATCCACCACTGTAAAATCAAATCCAATTAGGATATTTTTAATACCCGTTAAATTAAGTTTCTTAAACCCTCCGTTCTCGTCTTCTAGCTCAAAATTAAAAATCCCGACTGCCGTCCCTCCACTATCCATGGTGAAAAATTCTTCTCCACCATTGATGGTTGATTGACGGTTGGCACTTATTTTAATAGTAAACTCTGCTCTTTTGTGTTGTCTAGTTAAGTCTAATGTCATCTTATCACCCCTCTTTATACAAATTTAAAGACGACTATTATTCAGCCGTCTTTCTTCTTTTTGCTTCAATACTTCTTTTAGTTGATTAAAGCTATTTATTGTTCGCCTAACTTCAACAACCTCACACAACGGTTATAACATCATCCCTGCTTTGAGAAATTAAATTTAAAAAATCATGAAGTTGTTTACCCGATATCTGCGAAAAATCTTCGATTTTATTTTCCATTAAAAATACAAAGAAGCATCTGGAAATGGATTCATAATTTTTCTCCCTTCAATATTATCCAAAAAACTAATATGTAGCACCTCAAAATGATCCGTTAGCTTCAATTTTAATTTTTGAGAAAATACCTTCCATTCAAAAAGGTCTGTGGTATAGATTTCAGAAATCATCCTAATGCCTCTGATTTTTCTAGTTAAAAGTTTTTTTCGAAATGAAGCCATCATTCAGTTGAGATAAATACATGGCCTCAATTTTTTGCATCGTATATTCATTAAAATAAAGACTATCATTAGCTTTGAAAAAGGCTACTAATTAATTAAATTGCAAGATTTATAGATGCGGAGACTACTTTCTACTAGGCCATGGTCACGTAGATTCTTAATAGCTAATTCAATCAAACTACTGAGTAGTATTTTTTCATATTAACCTCCCATAATGAATAATAAACTTCAAATTTATTATGGAAGGGAAACAAATTATCCCGACAAAAATTAAATTAATTCTTTATTTAATAACATGATAGCTGAGAATCGAGATAAGTTCGGTAAGGGGCGGGAGCTTAGCTCTCGCCTATTTCATAAATATTAATAGTATTTTTTAACTTGTTTGGTATAGGCAAACTAGTCTTACCTACGTTTTCTAAAATTGATAATGTCTCATTTGCGATATAAAAGAAGATGATTGCATCCCGTAAAAGTTACCCATCTCCTACTAATATTTGGTCTAATAAGTGCGCTACTGCCACTAATGATAAAATCATCACCTTTTTAGCAATCCCTTTAAACCCAACTCTACTGCTTAACTTACCTAAATACCCTGCTACTAACACGCCTGTAAGGTAGTCAATAACCATAAAAACTATTAACGTCTGCAACACCAATGACCACCCTCCAAATAAAAAAGAGGCTACACAACTAACAACCCCTAGTATAATTTTAAATAACTGTTCCACTCTACTCACTCTTTTCTCTAATCTGTAGCATCATTTTTTTTAACTCTGCTATTTCAGCTTTGCACTCTTGGAAGTGCTCTTTACATTCTTGTAACTCGTTTTGACAAGTTGTTAATTCGTCTGATACGTCTATTTCTTTTCCCGACTTAGTTACTAAGCTAGTAGCTCTAGTTACCGTCATATCAAATACAGTATTTCCGGACTGCGTAGGAAGTTCCACCCATGCTCCGAAAACTCCGCCTGTATAATTCCGTGTCCAACGTCTTCCTGCTGTACTTATATATTCTTGTCTCCCGGAAGTGGCTGCTCTCTGCAAGAAGATTAAATTAAATATACCTGATGCCCCTGAAGGCGCATTAATCATTGTTGTTTGCCCTTGGTAAAACCCATTTCTTGTTACTGTGTTTAAATCCGTGCCGGCAGGTATAACGTGGTAAGGTGGGTCTATGCTAACGTTAGTCGTTCCGTCAAATGGCACTCCGTTTATGTTTCTAGCTGTTTGGAGGCGTGTAGCTGTATCCGCATTACCAATTAAACGTGGTGCTGATATGGTACCTGTTACGTCTAGGTTGGTTCCTAACCAAAGGCGTGTCGGAGAAAACTCCGCTCTAGTATTTCCTGTGTTTCCAGCTATTACAAATGATCCCGCTTCTTCTCCTTCCAATCTGATTCTTGCATTGGATCCATTACTTGTGAGGTCCAATCGGAACCCGTTATTGTTTCCATCTCTTAACCTAAATCCCACGCTACTGTTAGTTGATGTAAAAGCACCACTAGTTGTTACACCACCTGTCAAAGCACCACCCGCCAATGGTAGATACCTCAACAATTGTCTATCGCTCTCAGCTTTACTATAACTCCAATCTGTTGAGGCTAATGTAGTTTCAACGTCTACCTCAAATTGTACATATTCAGTGGTTAAAGTTGCCCCACCGATTGGTGCAGTTTGTCCCTCAGCTGTGTGGACTAGGAATCGGCAAGTTCCGTCCTCTAGGATGCCCCAATTTATTTGCGACTGTACCGCCATCTCTATTGTCAATCTTTGAGGGGCTGAATTTGAATGGGTAGCACCAGTCCATCCGTCGTGCCACTGATCTAAACGATTCGCAACTCTCAACCTTACGCCGTTCGTGCCGTTCGTAGCTCCAAACCCCTGCCAAACGCAAGCAATGCGTTTGGCAATCTGTCTAGCAATACGGACTTTATCAGCTAATGCTGTGTGACCTTGCCAAATTGTTGTTGAGTAGTTGCGTTCTAGGTGCTCAATGATGTTAAAAGTAAATCTATGTTGTACCAGTGCGTTTTCGTTAGCTGTTGAAGTGGTTCTAACGTTTGAGTTATTAATATGCATTATTGGATCATAGTTAACTTGTGTAAACTCCGTCATAGGTACATTTGGTGCAACTATTGTTGTTACAGTTTGAATTCTGTGTGCAACGTAAGGATTTTCAACAACACTGCCCGCCACTTTCCCCTCAAACGTTGCAACAGTTCTTTTCGTGATTGGCTTTAGAGTTTCAACGTTATCTAAGCGTTCCGTGTTGTCTTCATGTGCAGGGCGGTGCGGTTGGGGCTTAGTTCCGATAGTTAGCATCATGTTAGTTAGTTTCAAGGTGTTACCTTGATTACCGCTCGCAGCTGTCCCTGCATTAACTCGCAAATGGAGATAATTATTCACATGTGTATTCGGTGTTGTAAAAGTTGTATTCACCACACCATTTTCAATATCTGCTATCCACCGTCTCACCTCTACTCTATCTGACGTTGTTTGAGATAGGCCGCTTTGCAACATTATCATGACTCGACCACTGCCTCCACGTAAATATTCCGCTCCCATTGTGAGCGTGTACGTAGTGCTTAAATCTAAATTAAAATGAAGCGTTTCATGAGCATTCGCCAAATTCCCGGCAGGATTAATAATAATCGGCTCTGCTGAGTTACGGATTAAGTTGTTCTCTCCAAATCCTGCTGAATCTAGCTCAACTTGTCTTACGATATCGTTATCATCAATTTGGCTCTGAATTTTATTAATATCTGATTGAGCAGTCGTTAAATCTTGTTTAACTGTTTTTAAATCTCTGTCCATTTCAGCTTTTATACTATCAACATGTTTCCGTAATTCTGCTTCTAACTTGTCTAACCTGTCCCAACCTAAAACCTCTAACTCAGGTAAATCAGCATCTATTAAACTCTCACGGTAAGTAGTCCCTATAGCTCCTGCTTCAAAACTCTTGACCTCACCCGTTGCAGTTCTTTCTTTCATGACAACGTAAATGTAAATTAACACCTCTCCTGCGTAATCCACTCTATCATTGTTTAGCATAAAGTAAAATTTACCTGCGTTAGCATCTATTACCGTGTACTCCTCAGACAAGTGCTTAGCGAATGCATCTGTAAACTGATAGTACATTTTAATAGCTTCAACATCGTTTAAATCAACATCCTTAACCCCGTCAGCACCTCTTATCTTAAGGTTAACAATCTGTTTACCAACATTCCTATCAAAAGTAAAATATGTTGTTCCTGTTTTATGTAGTGTCGTACTCTCCGTTGCAGAGATAATCAATGTTACCTCATTATCCTTAAAATAGCTCTCCGACATTAAACCCCTCCTATCTAAACATCTAATAAACAAACAGAAAAGAGAGACGCACACTATACGGCTCTCTATTTCCACTTATTACCTTAGCTAATCACGTTAATCTAAAGTATTCTTAGTTTAAAATATACTTAAGATACTTTACTTTCCACTTGAGCTTCTGTTTGCTGTTGCATTTGCGCTACGTGCTGTCTTAGCTCCTGATTCTCCACCTGCAACAATGCTTTATCATATGCTAACTGTCCTATTTTTTGTGTTAAATCCGCTACCACCGCATTAATAATTGCATTAAATTTTTGTTCTTGATTTACCTCAGTTGCACCATTATTCATTTATACATCTCTCCATTTCGGTTAATTGTTGTTTTAAATTTTTATATTCTTTATTTAAATCCGTATACATCTGGTAAAGCTGTTGTGTCGCTGACACATTGTAAAATAAAACATTTGTTGTGTTAACACTTTCCCCATCCTCACAGACAATCCCAGCTGGAGATTCTTCTGATATGACTCCTACACATTGTTCAGGTTCATAATTATCGGGAGTTGAAAACGTTCTCGACACATAAGAAACATAGGTGGGGTCAGCCGTTTTGTAATGAAATGTCTTCACCTTCAGTGAGTTAATCAATTCTAAAGCTTGATTGGATGAGACAGACTTAATATTTTCTTTAGATTTAAGAGTTGACCGGACTTCAAAGGCTGACGCTCGAACGGGCCTAAACACCTCAGTGCTTGTGTTAGTCGTTACATTAATTCTCCCAGTAGGCATGACCCCAATCCGAAGGCTAGACCAGTTATTGCCACCATGCACCAGGATAGCATTCCCATCATGAGCGATAGCATCCTGTCTTGTTTGGTTTTGGTCAGCCTGGTTACGCCACAATAACATGCGACTGACATTATCAACAAATGTAATTCGTTTGCGGCCACGGTTGACAATGTGTAAGTTACCCGCTTGGGCAACCATATTATTATTCATTTCCGTTATCTTCCAAGCTTGGGTCGTCCCTGGGAACCAAATCCCACCATCTACGCCAGCTGTCAAAATTCCCATCCTCATTACGTTTCTAATGCGTTGGTTATTTAAGTTAATGCCATCGTTAAACATACAATCCCCATAAAACCTGATCGCATCACTTTGGCGCATATTAATATAATGAGTAAAATTACCTCCAACAGGTCTTCTGTACATCCCCTCTGGCCTATATAAAACCTCAACGTTTGATACTGCTGAGCCATCTATACGTGAAGGTCTAAACACCAAGCCATCAGGATTAAGCCAAGCCTGCCCCTGTTGCGTAGTTGATGTATTACCATATGTCATTGTGACTTGCCCCTGAGTCATAGTTACTATTGAACCACTTGCTTCACTTGTAATTACTGAACCGTTGATATTGACACCACTTATTAATATCCCTTGTAATGTTCCCGCTGTGATTAAGTCGGCGTTTAAGCTTGCTATCTTTGCGCTGGTTATCGTTGCATTAGCTATATGGGCATTAGTAATGATCCCTTCATCGATTCTGGTTTGTCCTGTGATGTGGATTTTATTACCTTGAATCAATATGGACTCATCAGATATGTTAATTTGATTAATCACATCACCGCTTTGCACACGCATATTTATGGCATTTTCTAAAACCGCAAATTGGGATCTCGTGTCTGCCTCTAATCCATCAATCCTTCTGACCGTAATGCTAAACTGATTATTTAGTTGAGTAACTTGAGATTGCAAGCCATTGGGCCCTGTTACTGTGGTTTGCAGTCCAGTAGCTAGTTGTGTGACTGTACTAATATCATCTTCTGCATTTTCTATCCTTGTGGCTAGACTGCTTGAGGTTTGTTGAAGGGTTGATATATCATCTTGAGCATTTGATACACTCGTACTAATACCGTTGACGGTTGTGTTGATGGTTGTTACTCTGCCATCCAAATGGGATACTTGTGTCTGTAACCCTGTTGCCAATTGTGTAACTGTTGATATATTCTCTTCTGCATCTTCAACTTTTGTTTGCAGTCCAGTAGCTAGTTGCGTCACTGTTGCTATGTTTCCTTCTGCATCCTCAACTCTTGTTTGCAGTCCAGTAGCTAGTTGTGTGACTGTACTAATATCATCTTCTGCGTTGGTTATTCTTGTAGTTAGACTGTTTGAGGTTTGTTGTAATTGCGAGACATTATCCTCTGTATCGCTAATTCTAGTTGTCAATCTATCAGATGCTTGTTCTAAACTAGTTACGTTGCCCGATAAGTCAGTTACCGTTGCGCTAACCCCGTCAACTGTAGCGCTTAACGATGCTACACGCCCATCAACATTGGATACGCTTGCCTGTAACCCACTCGCTGTAACTTGTAAGTTGGTAATATCGTCTTCTAGATTCCCCACTGCCACGCCAACGCCTTTTACATCAGCTGTTATTTGGGTCACACCCCCTTCAACACTTTCAATCCTCACAAGAGCGTTATCCGATTTTTCCAAAGCTGTTTCTGCATCTTGCCTAGCTTGTTTAGCTTCTGTTATGGCGTTATCAGCTATTTCTTGTGCGCCTTTCGAACCCTCTAAAGCATTCTGAGCGCTGTCAAATGCACCCTGTGCCGTATCAAAGGCTTTCGTGGAATTATCCAAAGCGTTGTTTGAGTTTTCCAAAGCACTTTGCGCATGATCAAAAGCTCCTTGGGCTACATTCTTGGCATCCTCGGCTTCTTGCATAGCACTATTAGCATCATTGATTGCAGTCTCAATTCCATCTTTTACTTCTTGTTCTAAGTCATCAAATGGGATTTGTGCGGTTTGAGCCATGACTTCATGTGACCATTCCCCAGCTACACCATGATAATTAATGGCCCGACAACGATAAAAGTATTGGCGATTGGTTTCCACAATGTCGCTAAATCCATTCCCACGCCCACGATATATGCGATTATTTTCATCAGGTGTGAAGTCTGATACCATGGAGCGATAAAGCTCAAAATGATTTACGATTAATCCTTGATTATCCCAAAATAAATGAATCGCTCCATAACCACCAACTGCTTTTAAATGGGTCACAGGTCTAGGCCTTACATTAGCGATATTCTCACTGCCAATGACTGGAGGCCGATTTCCAATGGTATTTATATCGTCTTCTATGTCACGGATTTTATCTGATAACGTCATCCGGGGTTCTCCAATTTCTAAGGTTTCGTAACGGGAAAGCAAAACGTT
>Ga0153974_1000331_pt1 | contig 10958 bp, 13 predicted proteins | sample TSGA058MetaG_FD_104741 | JGI IMG/M metagenome (GOLD analysis project Ga0153974, IMG submission 104741) | Attine ant fungus gardens microbial communities from Georgia, USA - TSGA058 MetaG | ecosystem: Host-associated > Fungi > Mycelium > Unclassified | place: USA: Georgia, Yuchi Wildlife... | reverse complement strand
GTGATTCACCATTCATTGACAGATAAGGAATTAGAAAAGCGAGGCTTGATAAACATAGCCTCGCTCTATAAAAGAGTACACTTAAGTTATTGAACCGCCTTGGTACGGAACCGTATGCCAGGTTCGGTTATCCCGAATTCCGGATAACCGAACTTATCCCGACTTTTTTATTATCCCGACTTTTCAAATGAAAAGCTGATAATAAGGTAAGGTTGTAAAAAATAGTCGGGATAATATTTTTAAATCAAGCCGTATAGTTTCTTTATTGTTTCCTCATCTTCCTGCCAATCGATGGAAACTTCAGCTGTTTTTAAAGGATTCAAAGCTGACGTTGCTTTCTCAATGGCATCTTGTTTCATTTTAGTATCAGCATGAGCGTAAACCATCGTTGTTTCTAATTGGGCATGACCTAGCCATTCAGCTAATAAGGGAAGCGGCATCCCATTACGATATAAATGCATGGCTCTGGAATGGCGAAACATATGGGGATGTAACTTCTCAGGCGCATCTTGATTTATTTCTTGGGCGAGTTGTCCATAGCGTTTGATGAATTTCTCAGTGTTATCTGGAGACATAGCGTCTTTATTCCCTTTGCGCAATGTGTAAAACAAGAAATCATGATCCTTCCCTTCCGAATGATACAGATCCAAATATTTTTCATAATGTTGGATGGTCTTTTCCATGAGAGGGACGAGTCTGGTTTTTTTGCCTTTACCAAATAGAGTTACATACGGCTCTGCTGCTGTGGTATGCATATCTTTAAGATGTAGATGGAGTATTTCTTGGTTTCTTGCCCCTGTGTCATAAAGCAATATCATGAAAAATAAATTTCTAAACTCTCGTTTGTTCTGCTGATTAGGAATGCCCAGAATAACTTTTAAAACTTCTTCACTGAAATATTTGAGTTCTTGGCTCTTTTGTGATTTTTTGGTTGGAATCTTTTGAAGTTCTTGTAGATAAGCAACAAGAGTAATATCTCGATTAGCTGCATACGAATAAAAGGATCTGAGGCTGGCAAGTCTTTGGTTTCTCGTTGAAACAGAACACTTTCTATGATTCTCCATCCATTCTAGAAAGCCTTCAACATGCCCACGAGTCATCGTTTCAAACTTTATTTCAGTTATTGGACAGCTTAAGGTATTCATCGTGTAATCAATCAATAAATTCAGCACATTTTTGTAAGATTTTATCGTATGAGAGCTGGCAGATTTTTGTTTAGGAAGGTAGATGGTTAGAAAATCTCTGATTAGCTGAAAAAACAAAACATTAGATTTATTCATCACATTGTACCTCTGGTAACAAAGCTCCAAAATGATGCCAATTAATCGAATCTGTTTCAAGTAAATTCTTTGGAAGGAGGTGGATATAGTAGGCTGTATCAGAAAACTTAACATGTCCCATATAAGTGCTAAGATATGGAATCATTGTATTCAAATCAGCTTTTTCATCCAACCACTTCATCATGATTGCGGTTGCATACCTGTGTCGGAGATCATATACTCGTACTCTCGCTGTGTGAGTAATAGGCTTAACATGATTCCATTGTGTGAGAAACTGGTGTGTAAGCCACTTAGCAGGATAAGCATTCCCATTTGGAGAAGGAAAGAAATAATTTCGATGCGGATAGATAGTTGAAATTTTACTGTCATACTCCCTGCATTTTTCTAAAACATCTGTAGCTATGGGAATTTTTCGCTCACGATGTGCTTTGTTTTCCCGAATTAATAAAATTCCATTTTTCAAATCAACATCTTGTTTTAATAGTTCTCGACCCTCGTTGGGTCTTAATCCACAGAAATAAATCAATTTTATCATCATTGGAAAAATGATTTCTCGTGTGGGAGATTTCTTTGTAGGTTGCATTTGGTCGCAACTAGAAAACAAAGTAATTAATTCTTCATCGGTGAAAATATAAGGCGTATACTTCTCTTGCTTTGGGAGGTAATCTAAAGACAAGATACACTCGCTTCTTCCGACAGAGAAAAGATACTTTGAAAACTCTCGTAGTACACCTACACTTTTTCTAAAACCAGCATTTTCAGTTTCTCGCCTTTGACACCAATGAAGCATGATTTGTTCCGTTAAAAAAGTAGCTTCTGGATAGTTTTGAAGAAGAAAACGGCGAAAGTGATCTAAGAAGCAAGCATATGAACGTCGAGAATAACCCAAGCTTTCTTTGTATTTCAACATATCTTCAATGAAATCATATACCTTCACGAGAAACCCTCCCTATTGTTAAGGAGTCAAATCCCAGTGTACATTGAGTTAATCCTTCAAGATCTAATGAAATGTACTGCTTGGTGACATTCATATGTTTATGTCCTAAGACTTGTGCAATCGTCGTAACAGGTGTTTTAGAATGTAACATTTCAGTTGCCAACATTCGTCTAATTCCATGAAATGTTTTTCCATCTCCAATGGAATGATTAAGACCCACCTTTTTTAAATATCTTCGAAAAATACAAGCAACTGATGTACCCTCTTTAAACCCACTAAATGGCGCAACACTTCTGAGAAAAATAGCTTGTGAATCTGAATTAGGTCTTGCATTTAGAATGTAATCAGCTAATGCATCACCTGAAATCTTACTTAGTGGCAGACGTAAAGTTTCCTTAGTTTTTCCCTGAAGAAAAGATATTTCACTATTCCTCCAGTCGATGTCTGTTAACTTAAGTTTAGCTATATCTCCTGCACGCAAACCTGTTGTAGAAGCAAGTAAGAGTATTGCATAGTTTCTTTTTCCTACTGATGTTGCCTGATCAATAGAATTCAATACTAAGGATATTTCATCCATCGTTATACAATCAAGTACTTTGTGTTTGCGTCTTTGCGGTGAACCCAGAAGTATTTGATTAACATTAGAAGTTCCTACTTGTTTTTCATAAAAAGCAAACAATTTCCGAAGGGATGTCATCACATCATCCATGCTTTTGGGTCTATCTTTCGAAATCAGAATGATAAACTCGTTGATATCTTTCCCAGTCACTTGTGACAGGTTGAGTTTATTTTTCTCAGATAAGAATGCGAATAATCTACGAAGAATTGATTCATAAATCCCTTTACTTTTAGGGCTTAGATGATTGAGAGTTTCCATAAATTGGTGTAGAATCGGCTCAAAATAATGGGGAATCATCACCTTTTTGTTTTGATAGAACACTTTCCATTCAAAGTGACCCGTCGATGATATTTCTTCGAGAATTTTGATACCTCTAATTCTCCAATTGTAAGTCCCTTTTGAAATCTTACCCTCATTTAATTGTGATAAGTTTATTGATTTCAATTCTAATATCAGCTCATCTTCATAATGAAGACAATTCTTAGACTGGAAAAAATCTTCCAATGGTCTAAAAGAACAAGACTTATAAATACGTAACGTATCTTCAGCGTGACCGTAACTTCGTAATTGTTCTGTAGCGAGCTCGATCATATCTTTAAGTAATATATTGTTCATGTGTCAAACCTCCATAAATTAAATTTGTTTCATATTTAATTATAAGGGTTCGACTTTATTATCCCGACTATTTTTTACAACCTTACCTTATTATCAGCTTTTCATTTGAAAAGTCGGGATAATAAAAAAGTCGGGATAAGTGGTGTGAGAGGGGTGGGATTAAATTCCCCCTCTACTCGATTGATGACGAATTGTCAAGTTACGTGGAGGGGTACAAGAGAAGTTTTCAAAATAGTCATTCTAGCAAACTTTGCAAGCATTGTTTGCTTCTTTCAGAAGGAATAAAGCAGAAAAATCATTTATAGTTATCAAAGACAAGTCAAGATTTACGCATGTGAGGGTTGTAGCGAGTGTCCAGTTTGTTTCCACAGTACAAAAACCAAAAAAGTTAAGTGTTTTGAAAAATTTCATCAAGTTGAGCGAAGAATCTTAACAGTATCACTTAGAACATTTCTAACTTGAGGGGATTTACAGTCACAATTGAATTTTTACTGTTTTTGTTACCATTTGAGATAATTACAAGCAAAGATTCAAAATGAAAGAGGTGGACACCACCTTCATGAATAAATAGAAGCGTCGCAAAGGAATGATTTCTAAATTTTTGAAAGTTAAAGTCATGCTTTTGTTTATGAGTAAAACCCGATTAATAGAGCCGCTTTCTTAAAAGATAAGTTTACGGAAAAAAAAGATGTATGTCCGTCACTAAAACAAATTAGCCACGAACATACAGTCCTATTCAATACAGAAAAAACTAGATGTAAACTTTATCTTAACTAGAATCTTATAAATTTTGTAGAGCATCTTGTATAGGAGTTTCTCCATCACACATGGTTATTACTTTTCCAATAGTAGCTGGCTCTTGTAAGCAATGAGCTAAAGCGTTAACTACATTCTCTATAGAATTTTCGCCAGCTTTGTCAATATTGACATCTATTTTACCGGAACCAGGAATTTCCTTTAGAGCTCCAGGTTGCAATATTGTATAGTCCAGTTTTGTATTGTTTATCAGCCACTGGTCAGCAAAGTGTTTAGCAATATTATAGTCTGTGATACCTTTTAAGAAAGACTCATTCCACTTGTCTTGCTCAAGAGCAAAGACTGAGCTAAGCATAATAAATCGCTTGATTTTCTTAAGTTCAGCAGCACGCATCACTTTAACAGCGCCATTTAAATCAATCTGTAATAAATTTTTACCCTTGGAACCTGCTGTAAAGAAAACGGCTTCTGCATCTGACATCTGTTCAGCGATTACCTCAGGGCTATCTGATAAATCAATTTGAACATAACGTACCTGGCTTGAGTTACTTGTCATGTTGTCTCTTCTTGTTCCAGCATAAACAAAATGACCCTTTTCAACGAGTTTATCAATAAGTTGAGAACCCACTCGTCCATTAGAACCTACTATTAATACTTTCATCATAAAACCTCCTGTTTCTTTTTATTATGAGTCAATTTTATTTAACATACCATTCCAAGAATTCAATTTTTAAGATTGCTGCTGAAATATTTTAGAAATTATTTTCCATTCACCATCTAACTTTAGTAAGTGGTGGAAGTCAGTGTATGCGGCACCCTGTACATTCTCTAGTAGGACGCGAGCTGAAGCAACACTTCCCGTAATATCAAGAATATCAATCCTTGCTTGTAGATCAGGTGCAGGTCCTGATTGATCTACTATATCATATAAATTTTGAATAGCACCTTCAGCTACCCCACCATCTTTCATCTTTCCATACATAGTTGCACCCTCATGAAAACATGGTTTCATTACTTCACTTTTTCCTATTATGTTTCCTTCAACATACGTATTTAGGACTTCAACAATTTGTTGATAATCTTTTATTGTTATTTGGCTCATTTTTTTATTCCTCCATTATTTTTGTATAGTTTGATATAATTTAATCAAAGGTAAGAAATTCTTTACGAGTAGGCTCGATGACCTCCCATATTCCTTCAAACCCTGACTCTAGAAAAAACGAATCGCCGGCTTCTACTGTAAATATTTCTCCGGTCTGTTGATTAGTAATATTTGATTTTCCAAAAAGAACATGGCATTGTTCAGATTTTTCAGCTAAAAAAGTCCATTTTCCTTCATTAGCTCCCCATATCCCTATCTCTATTCCTTTTATTTCATCTCTATAAATAGAGGCAGACTCCCATATGGGTTCTCCTTCGATAATATTTTTACGAATTGGATGTGGATAGCTATCCAATATACTCTCACTATAATCAATATCAATAAATTTATTCATTGTTTCCTCCATCATTTTTATATATTTTTACATCAGTTATTTTAATCGATCAGGCATCATATTTTCAAGGAATCCCCATACACCATTGGTAAGGATTAATTCTTCTCTATCTTCTTGAGAAATATTTTCTCTAATTAAGTTTTCTTTGTTGTTTAATACTTTATTTACCCAATGAGGCTCACTTAATAATATACGACCTAATCCTACTAATTCGCTATGCTGTAATACATTTTCTGCATCTTCTTTTGTTCTGACATCACCAATACCAATTAGAGGTACTTTTCCATTGATGGTTTCATGAATGTATTCAAGAATTGTCTTTTCCTTGTATTCGTCTGCCATAGAAGTGCGTTTATAATCGTTCAATGACACATGTAAATAATCGAGATTTTTGTTAGCTAATTGTTTAACTAAATATAGCGTATCCTTAAAGTGAATGCCAGGTGTTTCATGTTCTTCCGGAGAAAAACGATATCCTACGACAAACGGTGCATGTGAATAATCATTAACAGTATTTATAATTGAATCGACCAACTGATTAATAAAGGTAATTCTTTTTTCAACACTCCCTCCCCAACGATCGCTTCTTCTGTTTGAATGAGGTGAAAAGAATTGTTGAATAAGGTATGTGTTAGCACCATGAATTTCTACACCATCAAATCCAGCTTTAATTGCTCTAACTGTAGCTCGTTTAAAATCTTCAATTAATTGTAGAATTTCTGATTCTGTCAATTCTCTAGGTACAAGTGCGTCAGGCCTTTCAGCTTTTACGGCACTTGGAGCAACCGGTTGTTCACCCCGCAAAATTTTATTATCAGTCATTCGACCTGCGTGGAAAATTTGTAAAATGGCTTTTGTTCCTTTTTTCTTGATAGTAGATGCTAATTTTGACAATCCATCTAAATGTATATCGGAATAAACACCGAGTTCACCTTCCCAACCTTTTCCAATTTCTTGCACGTTTGCTGCCGCAGTAATAACAGCACCGACCTCTCCACTTCTTAAAGCATAATAATTGAGCTCATCTGTAGTTATCACTCCATCAAAATAACTCATTCTTGTTGTCATTGGTGCCATGATAAACTTATTTTTCAATGTAACCCCACATTTTAGAGTTAAGGGTTCGTTGATCACTAGCTTTTCCATCATTATCCTCCTATCTTTTATCGTGATAATATTGTATAATGAATTTAACTAAATAACAATACTATCAAAAAAGATACTATAGAAGGAATGAGTAAGTTGAGAAAAACATATGAACAAATGGTAAGCTGTAATTGCGGAACTGCTAATACGTTAGCAGTTATAGGAGGAAAATGGAAGATAATGATTATGTATCATTTGATAGATGGAAAGAAAAGATTTAATGAATTATTACGAATTTTAAATTCAATTACTCCCCACACACTAAGTAAAGATCTTAAGGAATTAGAAAAAGATGGTCTAATTGAAAAACGCACATATGAAATAATACCGCCCAGAACAGAATATTCATTAACAGATAAAGGGAGAGAATTAGAAGGCGTACTAGTCGCAATAAATAATTTTGGGGAGAAGTATCCAATCAAATTGAATGACTAAAGAAAACTATTAACTAAATATTATGCTATTGAAGAAAACACCTCCTAAAAGCTCATTGAATGAATTCCTGTAAGATAATGTGGGATAAGTTACAGCTACAATACCATTACCCGTCCCAAAGCCTCTAAATAAGAGGAGAAAAGGATGATAATTATTAAATAATCGATAAAATAAAAAACAATGACTTCAAATCGAACCGAGAAATTCGAACTCAAGTCATTGTTTTTTATTTTATCTATTGCGGACGTGGATAATATGGTAGAGATGGGGGGGACTGTTCGGCTTTCACGTCCATTAATTATCAAGAAAATGTATGTTTTAAATAGTGCTATTGGAATAGCCTTAGGAATAAAAGCAATATTGAATTCAATAATTTTAAAATTAGGTTTACAATATATAGTGAAGTATATATTGTTAATGCTTTTGTAAAACGAATTATTTAGGCATATTTTTTTCGCCCCACTTACACATGGAATCAAGCACGATGTATAACGAACGTCCTTTTTCTGATAAAGAATATTCTACTTTTGGTGGAATCTGAGGATATTCCTTACGTATTATTAAACCATCATGTTCTAATTCTTTCAGCTGTACACTTAATGTTTTGTAAGTTATTGTACCAATGAGACGTTGTAACTCATTATATCTAATAGATTGCACTTCAATGAGCCAGTATAGTATAACAATTTTCCATTTACCATTTATCAGAGATAGCGTATACCCAAAAGGAGTATCTTTTAGGCTCTCAATAGATTTATATTCTTTCATGCTCACTTTATCACTTTCCTTTAGGATAGTATGTGTCAAAAAAGTGCATACTATTTTATTTGTATAATGTATTATATACTAATAAGAGTATGGCGTAAAGAAAAGAGATTAAAAATGTTTATGGCATTAATTTATTAATCACTCAATAACAGAATAGAAATAATCTACCCTAAATTATTGAGGAGAAAAATGTTGCACTTCCTAAAGGTTATCTTACAAATTAAAGAGATTGCGTTGTTAAAGGTATGAAATTATTATAAGGGAAGATGAAAATGGAGGTTAGGTATAAATGAGTAAAACAATAAGGCTACTAGCACCGGATTGGCAAGGTGGAAATAAGCGAGAATATTATTTTGGTGCAGAGTTATTATCATGGCTGGCTCCTAAAAATGATGACCAAAAAGAAATCAGATTAGCTATTAAAGAGCCTGAATTGGAACAATTAGTAAAAGAAAATGGTGTTATTGCTCAATCTATTGTTAAGCAAAATGTCGAGATGGCATCCAAAGTGCTGAAAGAAGAATTACCTAATAAAATTATTACGTTTGGTGGGAGTTGCCTAGTATCTCAAGCGCCTTTTGATTATCTTCATGGTAAATATAAGAAAGAACTTGGGGTTATTTGGCTTGACTCTCATCCAGATGTTTCCACACCGAAAGAGTTTTATCATGAACATGCAATGGTTTTAGGAAATCTATTAGGAGAAGGGGATCCAGAACTATCTAAAAGTGTTGAATTCCCTTTTGATTCAAGTCAATTTTTATATGTTGGTATCCAAAAACCACTAGATGCGGAAGTTAACTTATTAAACCGCTTAAATCTAAATTATACTATTCAAGATAAAAAGATTTTAAATGCGGATGAAATACAGAAGTGGATAAACAAGAATGGTTTTACTAAAATAGCTATTCATCTAGATTTAGATGTTTTAAGTCCTAATTTCTTTAGATCTTTATATTTTTCTGAGCCAGGTGTGGTAGAATTTCCAGCAGAATCAGGAAAGATGTCTCTTAAAGAATTGATGGAAATTTTGAGAGGAATTTTCAAAGAAAATGATGTTGTCGGTTTCACTATTGCAGAGTTTTTACCCTGGGATGCTATAAACTTAAAAAATATATTATCTGAGTTGGATATTTTTTGAAATAACAAAAATTAAGCAAAACCTTGATGATTCAATAATTAAATTACATTGGGTAGCGTTAAAAATTGATGTGATTTATAATTGCAAGTCATAGCTTTATTTGTAAAAATATGTACCTAATAATTTTATTTAGATAAAAGAATGGGATTGTCCAATGTAAAATGGACCCTATAGGATAGACAGAAGAAAAAAAGACGTGAATCTAAAATTTCGACTATTAGGGACCCTTAAATTAGCCACCCATCAAAAGATGATTTCTGTACATGACAGGAGTCATCTTTTTTAAATCCCATTGAAAACGATAATTATTATGATGAATTATATAGCCTCTGATTTCTCGTATGATATCCTCTGGATTACGACAAGATTATAAATTAATTTCATACTTCATATGACCAAAAAAAGATTCAATGGGGGCATTATCCCAACAATTGTCTCGCCGTGACATAGATTATTTTCCACAACAAAAATTTTTATAAATTCACTATTCCTTTCTTATGGTAATATTTACCTTACCTTATATATTAGAAAGATTTTCTTTTATATATGAAGTTTGTTTCGGGTAGGGTTCACCCGATCAAAATTCTTTTCTTCCCTAATAGATTCAATTTTACTTAGCACCTTTTCATGTAACTTATTATATTTACTTTCATCTTATGTTTGAATTTATCTTAGTCAATTTTATCCTTGACATCATTTTGTACAGCCTGCAATAGTTCTAAAGTGAATTAAATAGTATAAATATAGTAGCAAGGATAGTCATGAGACTATGAATCCTCAGTTTGGAAGAAGTGAACCACTAAAATCTTTTTTATAAGGATAAATCTTTCCAATTCCAATTTACCATTCTTGGTTGAAATAAAATATTCATATTTGAAACATCGCCAATTTTAAACCATTTATAGTCTGTATGTTCTTCTGAAAGACGAATATCTAAGTTATTTTCCTTTAACTCACAAAGATAAATGATACCTGCCACTTGATAGTTTTTTTCTGCATTAATATAGTTCCATGTATCAACTAATTTAATTGGCGATACCTCTACACCTAATTCTTCATATATTTCTCTTTTTAGAGTATCCTCTATAGTCTCTCCAAACTCCATTCTACCACCTGGTAATTCATATTTATCATCTGAAATTTTAGCTTTATGAACCGCTAAATAATTACCATTATGAATAATTAGCCCTTTAATTCCGAAATCAATTTTTTCTCCCATTTCATTTCCCCCATTTTAAATAATTAACATTCAAGATAAAATAATTATACCATAGCTAAAGTAATTTAAGCTTTTTTTCAAAGTCATCTTACATTGTAAAACCGTACTTAATTTATCGGTAAAATTTCTTTGTGTCATTAACTATTATCTAAAAGTGATAGGTTATCGAAGAGGTGCACTTTCTCATAAAGCACATATAAAGAGCAGGAATGTAAGCACTAAAAGAAGATATAAAAAGGGTCAATATGTTGAGGCTATTTTAAAAATACTAATAGAAAAAATAAGAACAATCAGTTATTGTAAACAATTAGGGCTATTATCTAAAGATAAATTGGAACACTTATTAAATAGAGTTAAGACATATGCAATTTTAAGGATTCAACGAAAAGTGTTAGATACTGATTTTAGTCAGTTGGCCTAGAAACAGAGTCGATAAAAGTCAATAATACTGAATATGGGGTTTTCAATCTAAACAAATGATAAGTAATGGATTACAATATACTGACACTTATTTTAAAATAAAATTCACTGATCAACAAATTTTAG
>Ga0153974_1000330_pt1 | contig 10973 bp, 12 predicted proteins | sample TSGA058MetaG_FD_104741 | JGI IMG/M metagenome (GOLD analysis project Ga0153974, IMG submission 104741) | Attine ant fungus gardens microbial communities from Georgia, USA - TSGA058 MetaG | ecosystem: Host-associated > Fungi > Mycelium > Unclassified | place: USA: Georgia, Yuchi Wildlife... | reverse complement strand
CTTTAACGAGTCAGGTGCCCTATTTAAATCAATATGTTGCAAATCCATATGAAGAGAGATGGGGCTTTTTACCATTTGTAGGAGGCCTTGCATTAGGAGCTTTATTTACGGGTTGGGGTGGAGGACGTCCTTGTTGCGGAGGGTATCCTGCTTATCCAAGTTTTCCACCTTATTCACCTGGTTTTTCTCAACCCTTTGTTCCTTTTCAACAACAGCAACAGCAACAACTAGCTAATTATAATTTTTATCAACCTCAGCCATATTCTCAACCTATGGGGTATCCGACTACGATTGTGGAGAATAATAAATTTTATATGTCATAAAAATGGCTCTTTTAGATCAATAGTAACTTAAGAAATACGATGTTTTCGCATCGTGTTTTTTTGTACTTAAATTACCTTTAAAATAAACACCTTCTTATAAAAAATTTGATGGTGATATTCATCCAAAACCATTGTCATTAACTTGTAAATTAGTATAAATATGAATATATCATAAACGTATTGCTTTTGGAGATGTAGTGTCTTTCAGTTTAAATCACCCATATAACCCTATCTTATTAAAAAGACAACGAATTAAAAAAAGAAAGGAATCAGTTGCTGCCTAAGTGACATAGCAATTGATTCCTAAAATTATATTTTTATTATAAGGGAGATTTTCTCACCCACAGAATTTGACAAAGAGCTAGAAAACATCAGCAGGGAGAAGTATAAAGGTTAGTGTAAAGCTTAATGATGAAGCTTACCTTCTCTATATTCTTATTTTTCGTATAATTTATAAAGAGCTTGCGTACCAAGATTTCCACTATTTTTATCAGCGCATTCTTGGTAGAGGTTAAGAACTAATTCTAGCCCTGGCAAATCTAAATCCATATTTGTAGATTCATCCGAAGCAATTTTCATATCTTTTATAAAGTGTTTAATATAAAATCCAGGTTCGAAGTCACCTTTGACAATGCGTGGCGCCATATTACTTAGCTGCCAGCTTCCCCCTGATCCGGAACTAACGGTTTTAATTACGTTATTTAAATCCAAACTAGCTCCTTGAGCGTAACTCAAAGCTTCAACCATTCCAATTACGGCTCCTGCAATGGCGATTTGATTAGTCATTTTTGTATGTTGACCATTTCCAGCAGCTCCCATATAAGTAATAGTTGTCCCCATTAATTGTAAAATAGGAAGGATTTGCTTGTAGGTTCCTTCTTCTCCCCCAACCATTATAGTCAGCGTGCCATTTTTGGCACCGATATCGCCACCTGTAACTGGAGCGTCTAGACACTGAATTCCTTTAATTTGACCAGCTGCGTAAATTTCTTTTGCAAGCTGTGGGGTCGAAGTGGTCATATCTACTAATATCGTGTTAGTCTTTGCATGATTTATTAGACCTTCTTCACTTAAATAAACATTTTTGACATCTGCGGGAACTCCTATAATTGTGAAGATTAAGTCTGCCGATTGGGCAATGGTTTTGATATCTTCACACCATACAGCACCTAATTGTACAAGTTGATCTGCTTTACTTTTAGTTCTGTTATGCACATAAAGTTGATTTCCTGCTTTTAGAAGATGGGTTGCCATAGCCTGCCCCATAACTCCAATTCCAATAAAACCTATTTTCATTTTAATTCCTCCATTCTCCATTATATAGTTAATCCTTGTTTAATTCACGTTTTAAATAAACTTTAATGACCAAAGAAATATTCTTTTAAACCCATATTAATTAGAATTAAATAATAATCGGTTTTGGCCTGTTGATAAGCGTCTGTTACTCTAACATAGTCATTGTGAATCGTTTCTATTTCTTCTAATAGATAGACAATACTTTGAAAATAAACAATTGATTGACTTGGACGCTCAGTATGATAGAACATCACGTTAAAATCCGAAAGAATTTCTTCTAATTGTTCTAATTGAGTGTTTAAAGTTAATAAAAGCTCTAATCGCTCTTGCTGGGATTGGATTAAGGCTTTAGCTAATAGTTGATGTTCTTCTACTAAGGAGTTAACTTTTTGCTCGATTGGATCAAAATTAAGCTCTTCTATAAACTCATTTATTTCAGGTATCGTATCCTGCACATAGATGGTTAGTTTTTCATTTATTTCGTTGAAAGTCGCAAAAACTTCTGTTAAGTTAGAACTTTGATCATAAGTTTGTCCTTCATAAATCAGTTCGATTATAACAGGTTGAAGCTCATTTAATATCTCTTCTTTCATGTTCCCTACCTTGGAATTAGGATTAAAGAGTTCCTGATCTACTTTTTGGTTAAAAAGAAAAATTATAAACTCAGGAGCTTCATAAGTAACTGCTAAAACTCCCCCTATCACAGCTATTAAGGTAACGATGATTACCGGTATCCACTTCCTCATTTAAAAACTCCTCTTTCTATAAATCCCTATGATTAAAGGAATTAACTGGAAAATGACCTTTTGGACTGTATGGGAAAAATTCATACCCTAAATTTTGGAAAAAATCAATAACCTCAGGTAGTGCTTCAATGGCTACATCACTTTCTTGGAATAAAACCACAATGCGGTTAGCATTACGCCATAACATCATTCCTGTTTCCATATGATCCAAAACGTCTTCTACTGTCGTTAGTGAAGACCAATCTCTAGCATCAATATGCCAATCCCAACAATTCAAATTTGCATTTAAAATTAAATTAATATGTTCTTCGGAGAGAGTTCCCCTACTTCCTAATGGCGGACGACAAAGACTACTTTCAAAGCCTCCACTTTTTTCGCTAACTAAGGTTTGCAGTTCTAACATCTCATCTAAAAAATTCTGTGGTGCATTTTCATGCCCATAAAGGTGGTTACTATCCCTTGTCATAGAGTGAAGACCTATATAATGTCCGGATTTTACCATTTGAGTTAAAATGGTTTCTGAATTAGGTTGTTTGTGAATGGAATTTCCTAAGACGAAGAAAGTTCCTTTCACATCGTATTTCTCTAATATATCCATAATCTTTAAAGTATTGTCTGATGGACCATCATTAAAGGTTAAATAAACAAATTTTGCTTCTTGATTATGCCATTGATTAATCGCTTCCATAGGCTCAAAGATTAGCTCATCAACACTTACCTCAACCATACTTACTTGTAAACGTTGATTTGCTTTCGCCACTGAAATAGAAACAAGAAGAATTAAAGTTAGGATTATGATTCCAATAAAGACATACACCTTTACTACGCCTTTTAATTTACGCTTCTTTTCTAGCTCATCCATTGGATTTGGATTTTCTAAGTTTTGCTCTCCATTCATAAAAAATTCCCTCTAGTTCTTCCAGTTTTTATTAATTATACCATAATAGCGTTTCATTAAACAAATAAAAGAGTTCACTCATTGAACAGTTAATTTAATAGTTTTTAAAGTTGAACAAGCAAAAAAGCTTGATAATAGATACTTACTTGTATCTACTATCAAGACTTAAAAAATTAATAATCAATTATTTCTCCTTCTATATATGGAACAAAAGTATAACCTAAATCTTTAATGTACTCAATTAACTTAGGTAAAGCTTGCACTGCTATAGGGTTCTCATGAAATAATAAGACCATAGTATCAGGAAGCTCTTCATGATTTAATTCATTTTCTATTTGATTGAAAATAGCTTCTACACTATTATGGGACCAATCCTTTGAGTCAACATTCCAATCAATACAATAAAGCCCTGATTCTTCAACAGCTTCCCAATGCTCTTTTCTAAAATACAGTTGAGCCCCATAAGGAGCACGACATAAATTTGTTTCAAATCCACCTGTAATCTCAAAAATTAGTTCTTTTAACTCTAACATTTCTTGAACAAATAATTGTGGAGAATTAGGCCTCATATACAATTTAGTTCGATCGTGGCTCATACTATGCAAACCAACATAATGTCCCTCATCAAGCATCCTAATCAGGGACTCATGGGCTTTGGGCATGTTTTCAAGACTCTCACCTGTTACAAAGAAAATAGCCGGTACTTCATATCCCACTAAAATATCTAATAGCTCTGATGAATAAATAGATGGACCATCATCAAAAGTTAAATAAGCAATCTTTTCAGGTCGTGTGTCATATCCAATAAATTGATCGATTTGATTCTCTACTGTCATTGCCTTAACATTCCAATTAATCATCGCACCCATTACTAATCCCAACAAAACAGCACTAAAACTCCATGTTATACCTGTTTTAACTAATTTCCCGATAGTTTCACCCTTTTCTTTTTCAAATTTAAAACCGTCATATCTAATATGCCTTTTTTTAATTTTTTTATTTATGACTCACCAACTAAAAACAAAATCGAAAAAAAAGTGTAAGTTGTGGTAGTCACCTTTTAGTCCGTACAAAAACTAACTGGCTTTAACCTAACTTACACTCTATTTTTATTTTTGAATATTTTCTACTAATTCAATTACCTCTTCTACTGTTGACTTACTAAGAGCATCTATTGCTAATTGCTCCATTTCAGTTTTAGATAATTTACTAATTAATGAACGTGCTGGAAGAATAGACGTTGCTGACATTGAGAATTCATCTAAACCTAATCCTAATAATAATGGAATAGCCGTTTGATCTCCAGCCATCTCTCCACACATTCCCGTCCATTTTCCTTCTTTATGAGCAGCGTCAATAACCATTTTAACTAAACGTAAAATACTTGGGTTATAAGGCTGATATAAGTATGAAACTTTTTCATTCATACGATCTGCTGCCATAGTATACTGAATTAAATCATTGGTTCCAATTGAGAAGAAGTCAACTTCTTTTGCAAACTGATCTGCAATAACTGCTGCTGATGGAATTTCAACCATCATTCCCACTTGAAGGTCATCAGAAACAACGATTCCTTCAGCTACTAACTTTTCCTTCTCTTCTAATAATAAAGCTTTTGCATCACGGAATTCATTTAGTGTTGCAATCATAGGGAACATAATTCTTAACTTACCGTATGAACTTGCGCGTAATAATGCACGTAGTTGAGTTCTAAATAGATCAGTATCATCTAAACATAAACGAATCGCACGGTAACCTAAAAATGGGTTCATTTCTTTAGGTAACTCTAAATACGGTAACTCTTTATCACCACCGATATCTAAAGTACGAACAACAACTGGTTTATTACTCATTGACTCTAAGACAGTTTTATAAGCTTCAAATTGCTCTTCTTCAGTTGGGAATGTATCACGTCCCATATAAAGGAACTCTGTACGGTATAATCCCACTCCTTCACCACCATTTTCAAGTACACCCTTTACGTCTTCAGGTGTTCCAATATTAGCAGCTAATTCAACATGCTTTCCATCTTTAGAAATCGTCTTCTGATCTTTTAATTTTGCCCACTCTACTTTTTGCGCTTCATATTGCTTTGCAATTTCTTTGTAGTGAGCAATTTGTTCTTCACTTGGATTAGCAATAATATTTCCTTCTAAACCATCTAAGATAATTAAATCTCCATCTTTAACATCTTCTAAGATTGTTTTTGTACCTACAACAGCCGGAATTTCTAAACTACGAGCCATAATCGCCGAATGAGAAGTACGTCCTCCAATATTTGTTGCAAATCCTTTAACAAAATTACGATCTAATTGAGCAGTATCTGATGGTGTTAAGTCTTCAGCTATAACAATAACTTCCTCATCAATTGTACTTGGATCGTTTATTTTCACACCTAATAAATGTGCCAAGACACGCTTCTTAACATCTTTAATATCCGCTGCACGCTCACGGAAATATTCATTATCCATACTTTCAAACATTCCAATAAACATGTTTGAGACTTCATCAAAAGAATATGCTGCATTCACATTTTCTGATTTTATTTTATCTAAGGTTTGTGATGTTAATTCTGGATCATTTGCCATGTTAATATGGGCATCAAAAACCGCCGCTTCTTCTTCGCCTAAGCTTTGTGAAGCCTTAATTTTGATTTTTTCTAAATCAGCTATTGTATTTGCAATTGCCTCTTTATATAAGTTCATCTCTTCTTCAACATTAGAAATCGTGGCTTTCTTAACTGTTAAATCTGGGTCAATTAATTTAAACACTTTCGAAATTGCAATACCATTTGATGCTGCGATACCTTTAATATTCATTAAAAGCTACCCCTTCCATATTTTAAGATGTACAGTAGTTATTATATCAGATTAAACCCTTTTCTCAAGAATTTTTAATCTAAATTTGTCGAAGTTTCTGGTTTTGGGAAATAAAGTGTCAATTAACATAAGTAGGAGTTCAAACTCCCACTGATGTTAGCTGACCATAACTTCAGCGATAGCCAGATGGTTACCGCTGAACCTTAGTCTACTCGATAAGATAAAAGGTACTGATTTCCAGTACCTGTTTACCTTATTGACCTAATTTTTGAGAAACAATTGTTTCAGTTAAAGCTGCTATTGCTGCTTCTGCATCGTCACCATCAGCAGTAATTGTAATTTCAGCACCTTGTTGAACACCTAAAGACATAACACCCATAATTGACTTTAAGTTAACTTTTTTGTCACCATACGTTAAAGAAATATCAGCTCCAAACTTACTAGCTGTATTTACTAAAACCGTAGCAGGTCGAGCATGTAATCCTGTTTCATCAATAATTTTGAAATTTTTTTCCATTGAGAATCACTCCGTTTCTTTTCATATACCAATATGTTTTAATTCTAGCGTGTTAGCGGTTAAAAATCAAGATTTAAACACAATAATTTTATTTTATTTCTAAAATATTTGCTTCACCATGTGTTACAGGCCCTGTCTTTTGTAATTCGATTGTTTTTTCGTTTAAATTTGTAAACACAATTGGAGTAATTAATGTTGGGACTTTAGGACGTACTGCGTCTAAATCAACGGTCATTAATAAATCATCAACTGAAACACTAGCACCTTCTGATACATGAGTTTCAAATCCTTCGCCTTTTAAAGCAACTGTGTCCATTCCAAAGTGAATTAAAATCTCATGACCTTCATCAGATAATAAAGCTATTGCATGCTTAGTTGGAAAGATATTTAAAACCTTTCCTGAAACTGGCGAATATACCTTTCCTTCTGTTGGTTCAATGGCAAAACCATCTCCCATCATTTTTTGACTAAATACAGGATCTGGTACTTCAGTTATTGGTAATAATCTTCCTGTTATCGGAGCGTAAATTCCCTTTTTATCACTTGTGCTTTCTTTCTTTTTCTTGAATAAATCCATGATTCCCATGGAGGCACCTCCTAATAATATATACATTTTATTATGTCTTAATTTCCGACAAATATAGACTATTTTATCACTTTTTCAGTAAATTTCAAAATTATTTTCATTTCTCTAACAAAATTTTATCGATTTCTTTCTTTATCAACGTAGAATCATCCCCAAAAATCGCCTGAATTTGGCTACCTGACATAAACACACCTGATGCTCCCAAGCTTTGAATTTGAAGTTGATCAATTTGATCAGCATCGTTAATATTGGCTCGTACCCGAGACATACAAGAATCTACAGCTTCAATATTAGCTATGCCACCTAGTGCCTGTATAAAATCTAAGGCTTTCTTTTCATAAACCTCACAATTTTCGTCTAAGTTATTCTGTTTTTTCTTTCTCCTTTTATTACCAGAAAAAATAAGCACCCCTATACCTAGTATAGAACTAATAAATAAAATTAGACCTAAATAATAAAAAACATTAGCCATTCCTTGTCCGAAATCCGATTGAAAAAATGGCATATACATCGGCAATACACTTTGCATTAAAATACCAATTCCAAAAATTAAACCTGTTGTCACTAGTAATGCAATGATCCGGCCCCACTGTAATCTCTCCACTTTAAAACTCCTTTCAAAACCGAATAATCTCACTGTAGTACTTTTTTTGTTAGTATAATCCGTTACACTAAAGTCTTACTTTTCTATTTTAACCTATTTTAGTTTAGTTATGTTAAAAAAACACACCTGGGTTTTAAAATTTTAGCAAAAAAAAGTTGAATAGATTCAAAAATTATATAAAGTCGACAATAAAGGTTAAATTTTCCTATACCTCATTTTGAAAGGATATGTTAAAATATCACTATTGTTAAATATAGATAGTTAAGAAAGCCCACGAGGCTCATCTTAATTTAGAATGAATATTTAAACAACAAGGAGGACTATTATGCAACGGAAAATCGTATCATTTGTAAGTCTCTTAATTACAGCTTTATTAACAGGCTGTGCTTCAAATGAAACAAGCCTAGCAAACTTACCATCCCCTGCAACTATTTTATCAGAGGAAATTAACACTTTGTTTTCATTAGAAGATGGACTTTATTTCGCTAAAGAAGATGACTTTAATGAAGAAGGTTGGAAAAACATTCTCAGTTTTCAAATTGAAAATTCAAAATTAATGGATATTTCATTTAATGCTGTTAATGAATCAGCTGCATCCACTAAGAAAGAGCTATTTCTAGCTGGAATTTCTCCATCAAACAGTGAAAATAATGAAGAAATTGATAGTTGGTATGAGCAAATTCAGCTTTTAGAATCATATTTTCTCTACCATCAAATTGCAGATTATAATGCTATTTTAGCACCTACCCATACAGATGAATTACTTTCTAACTTAACACTAGATATTGAACCTTTAGTCTATTTAATTGAAAAAGCACTTAGTGAAGGTCCTATAGAGCTTGGACCTTATATTGATGGGTACTACTATGCCGAACAAGAAGAATCAGATAATGGATTTAAATACTTTATACGTCTATTCGTTCAAAACGGTTATATTATTGCAGTTCACTGGAATGGACTTCATGAAGACGGTATCAGCTTAATGACAGATCTAAATTCAGAAGTTACTTGGAGTGAGCAGGCAACACGCTTAAAAAAATTTCTAATTGAAATTCAAGATCCGATGTTAATGACTTTTAATGAAGAAAATAAAACAGATGATGTCTTTGGAGTCTCCATTGAAGTTAATGACTTTATTGAACTTGTAGTTGAATCTCTCGCAAATGGTCCAATTATAAAAAACGAAAATTAAGATTGATATTAAAAAGAGCTGAAAAAATTTGGGCACTGAAAAAGCCCTACCTAAACCCAAACTCCAACATTTCGACAAGAAGTGATGGAGTTTTCTTTATCTATTAAAAGCTAAATCTTATCATAATATTGGCCCAAATAAAAGTTGTCCATTTAAAGAGCATATTCAGTTAGCATCAACTCTCATGTTCATGAAAGACAAGTCTATTACAGGAAAGTGGGGGCTTTAAAAAATTCACAAAAGCGTTATATGATAGAGGTAAATAGTGAAGTATAAGAGAATAGGTACTGTTTTCATCGAGCGAATTTGGTCGGTCTTTTAGGAAATGCAAGCCGCTACATGAACATTTCTAAACAGAGTTAGTATAAGTCGATTATTTCGAAGGTACTGAGAAACTAATAAGTTTTTCAAAACCAAAAAAGAAGAAATTTTTGTGGATTTTCAGCTTTAGTGTTTGTTGTCTGAAGCTAAGCACAAGCACGTATCCTGTGGTAAAATTGATAAATGCTGAAGCTGAAAAGACTGTTAAGTTGGCATCATTTCTAACACAAATTAGTATTATTATAACTTAAATAGGTAATGGTCTTAACCTCTAATTGGAGAGCTAAAAAAATATCTAGAATGTGATTTTTTCACAGATTTGAACAAAAAAAGAGCCAATTTTTTCCTTTCAGAACCTTTGAAATGTTAAAAACTCGTCCTTTAGAAGGAACTATCACATTGGGTTTCTTATCCGTCATATATGTTGGATTATAATTTTTATCCATTAAATTAGGCAGATACCATACCATATTTCTTTTTTAGTAATATAATATCATGTAATTAATCTTAGTTACAAGGAAAGGATGTCGTAAAGTTATGAATGGATTAAATAGAAGTTGTGGAAAAAAATATGGAAATCATGAAAATATAATGCATGCAACACCCTATGGAGCGCCGCTACCTTATCCGGTAGAAAATTTTCCTTACTCTGAGGATATGTATACTCCTACACCTGAAATGCCTGGTGGGATGATGCCTGGAATGCCTGGTGGAATGCCTGGTGGAATGCCTGGTGGAATGCCTGGCGGGATGATGCCTGGTGGAATGCAATGTGGGATGCATTGTGGGATGCCTGTAACTCGCGTTGTTGAACCGCCTGTACATTGCCCACCTAATGTATTCCATCACTGGCAGAAAGTAGAGCATATTGTGCCTGTATGTGTAAAAAATATTCATCACTGTCATACTAAACACGATTATATTGTGTGTAAAGAAGAAAAAAGTGAAACTTGCTACCACACCCATGGTCTAGAATGCGATAAAGACTTCTGTGCACTTGCACAACAAATTCAACCAAGACCTTGCTGCTAATTAAATATAAATTTACTAAATAGGAAATAAACCCCAAGAATATTAGATAAGGTAGTTAGCAAAATTTTATATAACCCATCAGTGGTGGATGTGAGTTAAAAAAAGCTTATTAAAATATGTATGTTATTATAATTACTAAAACCCCTTCAGTAACTGTGATAAATTAAGAACTAATTTACACGATTGGAGGGGCTTATTTTAAATTTTTACCAATAAAAAAAGGCTGGGATTATTCTCCAACCTTTTTTTATTATTTACTTAACTTTATGAAACAGATAAATCATTAGGTATTTTTTTTATTCCCAAAATTGAGGTAAAACTAAGAAGGCTCAAATTCTTTATTTCGTTATGCTAATTCAAATAAATCGTCTTCTAAATTCATTGCCACAACTAACGGAGCCAAAAATGTCCAAGAAAGCAGAAAATTCAAAAAAAAAGTTGAATATGGAAATGCATAAAAACATAAAAACGCCATTAATAAGGCAGATACCACCATAAACATTACAAATATATGTAAGTATTTTATGCCTTTCCAAATGATTAAAAATAATCGAATAAAAATTTTCCCCGAATTGTATAATGAAACCGAACACTATATTTTAACAATTTAGTAAGAAATTACTTGATGAAAAAAACATG
>Ga0153974_1000328_pt1 | contig 10996 bp, 9 predicted proteins | sample TSGA058MetaG_FD_104741 | JGI IMG/M metagenome (GOLD analysis project Ga0153974, IMG submission 104741) | Attine ant fungus gardens microbial communities from Georgia, USA - TSGA058 MetaG | ecosystem: Host-associated > Fungi > Mycelium > Unclassified | place: USA: Georgia, Yuchi Wildlife... | reverse complement strand
GGGTCGCGGGTTCGAGCCCCGTCCGTTCCGCCACCTTTTTAGGGGCGTAGTTCAATTGGTAGAGCACCGGTCTCCAAAACCGGGTGTTGGGGGTTCGAGTCCCTCCGCCCCTGCCAGAAAGTAAAATCCTTTACTCATGTAAAGGATTTTTTTTTGCCTAAAATTTAGGCCCTCATTTCATCTCAAAAGGTGTTATCCGCCTTTCGACGTCTAACACCTATTCCCTAGCTAATGCTGACAGGTATATCAATGAGTTGCTTCAATTCTTGGAGATGGTCACTATTTTGTAGCCACACTGCGTAGAGAGTTCTCGGGATCAAGGGGGAATCTTCAACTTTAATCAATTCTGGGTAAAGTTCATCCCAATAGTCAGGCAGGAAAGCACAGCTATTGGTTGAGCCGAGTAATTCTCGGGCTATATTGGCAGAGGTAGTGGTCAAAAGATACGAGTCATCAATCTCTGCAAGATACTCATCGTGGTATTGGAAATCTGCACCCCATTCAACTTTTATATAGCGACTCTTACCGCTTTCGCTGCTATTCTTCGAGCGGAATAATGCCAAATTTAACGAACCGATAGGCTGACTAGCGAGCTCGTCCATTTTGGGCGCCTCAGTCGTTATGAGTAAGTCTAGTTGGCGTTCGTGTATCTGTTTGACGAGTAAGTGACGCTGTGCGACTCTAGCCTCGATATGCAGTTCGTTATACTCTGAATAGAGTGATTTTAGCCAGTTAGTTAGGTAGCCCTCCCATAAGGCTGTGCTGGCTCCTACAGACAGCTCATGGTGTTGTAAGGCTAATGCGACATCTTTCTTGGCTTGAGCCCATGTTGACATCAATGCATCGGCGTAGGGCCTTAGTTTCTCGCCCGCAGTCGTCAATCTGATATTATTACGATGGCGAGTAAACAGGCTAACCCCTAGCTGATTCTCAAGCTGTCTAATGCGAAAACTCACTGCCGATTGAGTGAGATACAGCGCTTCAGCAGCACGACCAAAGTGTCGTGTGCGACTGACTTCCAAGAAAGTTTTCAGTAATTCAGTGTCCAAAGTGCATCTCCAAAAAAATTTATCGTATCAATTTAAATCTTTTGTTTTACACTTTGTCAAGCCTAACTAATACTCCGCGGCATGAACTACACAGCTATTAATAGAAGCAGGAGCGTGTTATATGGCGGAAAGCTTTGTAACTACCCACCGTTTTTTTGATAACAAGCACTATCCACGTGGATTCTCCCGTCATGGAGATTTTACGATAAAAGAAGCCCAATTTTTAGAACGATACGGTTTTGCGATGAATGAACTCGATCTTGCAAAGCGCGAACCGTCTAATGAAGAAGAAAAACTGTTTGTTGAAGTATGTCGCGGACAGCGTGCTGCTGAAACAGAAGCAGAGAAAGTTTGGTCTAAGTATATGGCTCGTATTAAGCGACCTAAACGTTTTCACACCTTATCCGGTGGTAAGCCACAAATGGATGCGGTCGAAGATTATAGCGATAGCGATGATTAACAAAGGGGCTCACTAATGTGAGCCCTTTTTTTATTCGTACATCTGTATAAGGTTTTTAACAATACGATCGGCATATCGATAACTTAAGGCTTCCTGTAACGCTACTCTCGTTATTTTAATTTCTCCGTTTAGGTCGGTGATAGTCCGCGCTACTCTTAATATATGGTGAAAAGCCCGATGAGATAGCGAGAGTTGACGAAGGCAATTCTCTAGCCACTTCAGATCTTCTGCTGACAGTTGGCAATGCTGATTCACCTCGTTGGCACTGAGTAATGTATTTTCTTTACCTTGTCGTCTAATTTGACGCGCTCTTGCTGAGCAAACTCGAGCCTTAACCGTTTTACTCGACTCACAGTCATGTGATGTTGAACCGCTTACTGGAGTTGAAACCTCAACAGTCAGTTGAAAACGATCGATTAGCGCCGCGGAAAGTATTTCTGCATTTTTCCTTAATACATTTCGAGTGTTTTTAACCTTAAACTCTGGCTGGGTATAATAATAGGGAAGGTTCGTTGCTGCCACTAATTGAAATCTGGCTGGATAGTTAATTTGTACGCTGGCGCGTGATAGGAGAACGTAGCCTTGCTCTAGAGGCGTCCTTAAGGCGTCTAATGTTTTTTTATCGAACTCTAACAGTTCGTCTAAAAAGAGTATTCCTCTATGCGCAAGAGTTACTTCACCTGGTGATTCGGGGCGAGTACTTCCGATTAATCCTGCCATCGTAATACTAGAGTGTGGGCTTCGGAAAGGACGTACTAAAGGCTGGGCTAGATAACGTGTAGACAAATTTTCCACTTGAGCTATAGCAATTGTTTCTTCAGGCGTCGGATCGGGTAATAGGCTGGGTAGACAGCGCGCTAGGGTCGTTTTTCCCGTACCAGGAGGCCCCACCATTAATAAACTATGCCCGCCAGCGGCAGCGACTTCCAAGGCGCGTTTAGCATGGTGCTGGCCAGCAATGCTCTGTATATCGATGGTTTGGGGCTTAGAACAATCCATCGGTTTTACCAGCTCGTCGGTCGTTAACATGAGCTCGCCCTGAAGATAACAGCAAACTTGCCGAAGATTCTCTGCATAGTGCACTGTGTCAGTGGCGAAGATTAGATCTGCTGAATAGAGTTGCTTAGCCACGATAATCTGACGTTCGACGTTAGAAGCCGCAAGAATCGCTGAAATAGCCCCCTTGCAACTGGTCAGTGAACCATCGAGTGAGAGGCCTGCATAAAATTCCACGTGCTCATGACATGTAAACTGGACCTGCCCTGACGCAATAAGGATTCCGAGTGCTATGGGTAAGTCATAGCTATTTGTGTCACTGAGGTGAAGACTGGGGGTTAGGTTTAGGGTTATCTTTCTCGCGGGAAAGTGATAACCACTGTTTAGTACTGCACTACGCACTCGTGCCTTAATGCCACGTGAAGTGCTATCAGAAAGCCCAATCAAAATAAACCCAGGCAGACCTTGGCTGATATCAATCTCAATTGTGACCGGAATGGCATTCATACCTAGGATACAACGAGTGCAGACTTCTGTAAGTGGCATAAGTGTTACCTCCTCCTAGAAGTATGCTTAAGATAGATAGCTCTTCTATCGATTTAATTTTTTATTGCGAGAGTCATCGATAAATTAAGTAACATTTTTATATTATTTATTTTCCTAAGAAAATTTTCTTTTAATCAATGTTTATCATGGGCTTATCTGTACAAGATAAAAATCGTATTTTGTTATAAATTAAAAAAACATTGCATCATATACAAAAACTATGATAACTCTGTAGGTATTGATTCGATTAAGATGAATATCTGAACTGATTATGAAAGCCCTTTTACGAGTGATTAGCCTTATTCTCATTAGCGTGGTGGTGATTCTTCTCCCATCCTGCGGGGCTACGTTCGGAAGAGAAAAGGCTTAAAAATCAAGTCGTAATCTAAAGAAAACCCCCGCACTTAATAGTCCGGGGGTTTTTTTTTGGTCCAAACACAACAAAATAATAAAATCTGAGGTAACAGAATTTTCAGAATAAAATTCTGTATAACCCAAAAAAGGCAGAGGTTTAATGATGACTGGAGCGCAATGGGTAGTTCATGCTCTGAGAGGGCAAGGAATTAAGACGGTATTCGGGTACCCCGGTGGTGCAATCATGCCAGTGTACGATGCGCTATACGACGGTGGTGTGGAGCATTTATTGTGCCGACACGAGCAAGGGGCGGTAATCGCGGCAATTGGCTATGCCCGCGCCACGGGAAAAACCGGCGTCTGTATTGCGACCTCGGGACCGGGGGCGACTAATCTTATTACCGGTCTGGCTGATGCCATGATGGATTCAGTCCCAATTGTCGCCATCACGGGCCAAGTTTCTTCGGCGGTGATTGGTACTGACGCCTTCCAAGAAATTGATGTACTCGGACTTTCTCTGGCTTGTACTAAGCATAGCTTTATGGTCCAAAGTGCCGAAGAATTACCGCAGGTGTTGGCGGATGCTTTTGCAATTGCGCAATCAGGTCGTCCCGGTCCTGTATTAGTCGATATCCCTAAAGATATTCAAATGGGCGCTGCCGATTTTCAGCCAGTACTGAGTACCGTAGATCAAGATAATGCCACTTTATTCGGCTCACTCGACGCCGCGAAAGATTTACTTCATAACGCGAAGAAACCGATAGTTTATATCGGTGGTGGAGTCGGGATGGCTGGTGCGGTTACTGAACTACGATCCTTTTTATCATCCACTTCGCTACCTTCCGTCTGTACATTAAAGGGACTGGGAACCGTTCCTCATGATGAACCCACCTACTTAGGCATGCTGGGTATGCATGGTAGTAAGGCGGCAAATTTAGCGGTGCAGGAGAGTGACTTACTGATTGCTATCGGAGCGCGTTTCGATGATCGCGTGACGGGAAAACTCGATACCTTCGCTCCCCATGCTGCGGTCATTCATATCGATATTGATCCGGCAGAATTAAATAAATTACGTCGGGCACACGTGGGATTACAGGGTAGCATTGCAGAGATATTGCCTAAGCTTTCGACCAGATTATCGATCACCCCTTGGATCGAGCACCTAGTAAATCTGAAAAAGGATACCGCGCCAAATTACAATCACCCCGGCGCGCCAATTTTCGCTCCTGCGTTACTGAAAAAGCTGGCTGAAAAAATGCCAAGCAGTACTGTGGTAACGACCGATGTCGGTCAACACCAGATGTGGGCTGCACAACATATGTTTTTCAACCAGCCGGAAAATTTCATTACCTCAAGTGGATTAGGCACCATGGGGTTTGGTTTACCCGCTGCGATCGGAGCACAGGTTGCTCGTCCTGAAGATACCGTTATTTGCGTATCGGGTGATGGGTCGATCATGATGAATATCCAAGAGTTGGGCACGATAAAGCGTAAGCAGTTACCGGTAAAGATTCTGCTATTAGACAACCAGCGACTGGGCATGGTACGTCAGTGGCAAGAACTGTTCTTTGAAGAGCGTTATAGCGAAACATTATTAACCGACAATCCTGACTTCCTGATGCTCGCTCGCGCTTTTGATATCCCCGGTAAAAGTATCAGTAAAAAAGATGAGATCGATGCAGCATTAGATGAATTCTTGAATGCGCCGACTGCTTATTTTTTACATATTCAGATTGATGAAAACGAAAATGTTTGGCCTCTCGTTCCGCCGGGTGCCAGCAACACTAATATGATGGAGAAAAGCGCATGAATCAGCATCAAATCACTATCGCCGCCAGTCATCGTCCTGAAGTATTAGAGCGCATCCTACGAGTGGTACGTCATCGTGGATTTGAAATCAAAACCATGCAAATGGCACAAACTCTGGGGCCAGAGCAAATTAATATCGAAATGACGGTCGCCAGCCACCGGGGTATTGAGTTACTTTCGACACAGCTAACTAAATTAATCGACGTAGACAGTGTGGACGTCGTACAAAATAAAACACAACAAATACGCGCATAATCGTAAGGGACAGATAATGAGTACAAAAAAAGCAGAATTCATTTGGTTTAATGGCGAAATGGTCAAGTGGGAGGACGCTAAAGTCAGCGTTATGTCTCATGCCCTGCATTACGGCACCTCAGTATTCGAAGGCGTCCGTTGCTACGATTCGCACAAAGGCCCAGTGGTCTTTCGCCACCGTGAACATATGCAACGCCTACACGATTCGGCCAAAATTTATCGCTTCCCTATCACGCAGTCTGTTGACGAATTAATGACGGCATGCCGAGAAGTGCTTCGTAAAAATAATTTAAAAAGCGCCTACATTCGTCCCCTTGCTTTTGTTGGTGATGTTGGCTTGGGCGTAAACCCGCCCGAAGGTTTCAGTATGGATGTCATCATCGCAGCCTTTCCATGGGGCGCTTATTTAGGGGCAGAAGCCTTGGAACAAGGTATCGATGCGATGGTCTCTTCCTGGAATCGTGTCGCACCAAACACTCTTCCTACTGCAGCGAAGGCTGGCGGTAACTACCTCTCCTCATTACTCGTAGGCAGTGAAGCCCGCCGTCATGGTTATCAAGAAGGTATCGCCTTAGACACGCAAGGTTATATTTCTGAAGGGGCAGGAGAAAACTTATTTGAAGTGAAAGATGGTGTTCTATTTACCCCACCATTCACCTCTTCGGCGTTACCGGGTATTACTCGCGACGCTATTATCACCTTGGCGAAATCACTGGGTATTGAAGTGCGTGAGCAAGTATTGTCTCGCGAATCACTGTACTTAGCTGATGAAGTCTTCATGTCTGGTACGGCTGCAGAAATTACGCCGGTAAGAAGCGTGGATGGTATTACTGTCGGCGCAGGTAAACGTGGACCCGTGACTGAGCGCATTCAACAAGCGTTCTTCGGGTTATTCACCGGTGAGACAGAAGATAAATGGGGCTGGTTAGATCCGGTCAACGCATAACCTTATTCATTTTATAACGGGCATGATGTGCCCGTTTTGCTGTTATTTGGAGTAGATTGAGCATGCCTAAGTACCGTTCTGCAACTACCACCCATGGCCGAAATATGGCTGGCGCTCGTGCCTTATGGCGCGCAACTGGAATGACCGATGATGATTTTGGTAAGCCTATCATCGCCGTTGTTAACTCTTTCACCCAATTCGTTCCAGGTCATGTTCATTTACGGGACCTCGGTAAACTGGTCGCGGAACAAATTGAAGCGGCGGGCGGTGTAGCAAAAGAATTTAATACTATTGCTGTCGACGATGGCATCGCCATGGGTCATGGAGGAATGCTCTACTCCTTACCTTCACGGGAGCTGATCGCTGACTCTGTTGAGTATATGGTTAATGCTCACTGTGCTGATGCCATGGTCTGTATTTCAAACTGTGACAAAATCACCCCAGGGATGTTAATGGCCTCAATGCGCCTGAATATCCCGGTTATTTTTGTCTCGGGTGGCCCGATGGAGGCCGGTAAAACGAAGCTTTCCGATCAAATCATCAAGCTAGACTTGGTTGATGCGATGATCCAAGGTGCTAACCCTAATGTGAGCGATGCCGACAGTGAACAGATCGAGCGCTCAGCTTGCCCAACCTGTGGCTCATGTTCAGGAATGTTTACTGCCAACTCAATGAACTGTCTGACTGAAGCCCTAGGTCTTTCACAGCCTGGAAATGGTTCACTCTTGGCGACACACGCTGATCGCGAGCAATTATTCATTAACGCAGGTAAACGTATCGTTGCCCTGACTAAGCGCTATTACGAGCAAGACGATAGCAGTGCTTTACCTCGTAACATCGCATCGAAAGCAGCATTTGAAAATGCGATGACGCTAGATATTGCGATGGGTGGCTCGACAAATACTGTCTTACACTTACTGGCTGCAGCAATAGAGGGGGAGATCGATTTCGATATTTCTGATATTGATCGGTTATCTCGCCAAGTCCCGCACCTATGTAAAGTCGCGCCGAGTACGCCAAAATATCATATGGAAGATGTGCACCGTGCAGGAGGGGTTATCGGTATTCTTGGTGAGCTGGATCGCGCCGGATTATTGAAAACTAATGTACCAAACGTATTGGGCTCGACGCTGAAAGAAACCTTAGCGCAGTATGACATCATGCAGACTCAGGACGAAGCCATCAAAACGATGTACCGTGCAGGACCTGCTGGTATTCGTACGACCAAAGCATTTTCACAATCTTGCCGTTGGGATACGCTGGATGACGATCGTCAAAACGGATGTATCCGCGAGCGCCAATATGCCTTCTCTCAAGATGGTGGTTTGGCGGTACTCTACGGTAACTTAGCAGAAAAAGGCTGTATCGTTAAAACTGCGGGCGTCGATGAAGAAATTCTGACTTTCCGTGGCCCAGCTAAGGTGTACGAAAGCCAAGATGATGCAGTCGAAGCAATTCTCGGCGGTAAAGTGATTGCCGGCGACGTGGTTGTCATCCGTTACGAGGGGCCGAAAGGCGGTCCGGGTATGCAAGAAATGCTCTATCCGACCACCTACTTAAAATCCATGGGACTGGGCAAACAATGTGCCCTAATTACCGATGGTCGTTTCTCTGGCGGTACCTCTGGACTCTCCATTGGCCACGTTTCACCTGAAGCGGCGAGTGGTGGCATCATCGCGCTGGTGGAAGAAGGGGATATGATTACGATAAATATCCCACAGCGCGGGATCACCTTAGATATTAGCGATGCAGAACTCGCCGAGCGTCAGGCCGCACAACTCCAGCGTGGTGAGCAAGCCTACACGCCAAACAATCGTGAGCGTGAAGTTTCGTTCGCATTACGTGCTTACGCATCCTTAGCGACCAGTGCTGACCAAGGCGCGGTACGTGATAAGAGTAAACTTGGGGGATAAGTCGATGGCGACCGTTAAACCCTTGCCTGCTGAGCCATCAGCAGGCGAATATCTTCACGCTATCCTGCGGTCTCCGGTGTACGATGTCGCACAGGTCACTCCGCTCCAAGTGATGAATAAGCTTTCAGATCGTTTGGGTAACACCATCTTGGTCAAGCGCGAAGATCGTCAACCCGTGCATAGTTTCAAACTACGCGGGGCTTATGCCATGATCGCGGGGCTCAGCGAAGAGCAGAAGGCTCGGGGTGTGGTGACCGCTTCAGCAGGAAACCATGCTCAAGGCGTGGCGCTATCTGCCACGAAACTGGGTATCAAATCACAAATTGTTATGCCGCTGGCGACAGCGGATATTAAAGTTGATGCGGTACGTGCTTTTGGGGGAGAAGCGATATTACATGGCGCTAACTTCGATGAGGCGAAGGCCAAAGCGATTGAGCTTGCGGCCGATCACGGGCTTACCTTTATTCCTCCTTTCGACCATCCTTCGGTCATCGCTGGACAGGGCACCCTTGGCATGGAACTCCTTCAGCAGGATGCGCACTTGGACCGTATTTTTGTCCCGGTGGGCGGAGGGGGCTTGGCTGCTGGGGTGGCTGTCTTAATTAAACAGCTAATGCCTGAAATCAAAGTCATTGCGGTTGAAGCCAGTGATTCCGCATGCTTAGCCGCCGCACTGGACGCTGGACATCCTGTTGAACTACCACGCGTCGGGCTCTTCGCTGAAGGGGTGGCCGTTAAACGTATTGGTAGCGAAACTTTCCGTTTATGTCAGCAATATATCGACGACATTGTTACGGTCGATAGTGATGCTATCTGTGCTGCGATGAAAGATCTGTTTGAAGATGTGCGGGCGGTCGCGGAACCTTCTGGTGCATTGGCGCTAGCGGGAATGAAGAAATATATTCAACAACATGGGATTGAGGGCGAGCGTTTAGCGCATGTTCTCTCTGGCGCGAATGTTAATTTCCATGGCCTACGCTATGTTTCTGAACGCTGCGAGTTAGGCGAACAACGTGAAGCCCTTCTAGCGGTGACGATTCCAGAACAGCAAGGAAGCTTCCTAACCTTTTGCCAAACATTAGGTGGTCGTTCAATCACTGAATTTAACTACCGTTATGCTGATGAAGGTAAAGCCTGTATTTTCGTTGGTGTGAGATTGACACGAGGCGATGAAGAGCGCAAAGAAATAGTTAACCAGCTCCAACACCATGGCTATCAAGTCGTTGATCTTTCTGATGATGAAATGGCTAAGTTGCATTTGCGCTACATGGTCGGTGGGCGTCCGAGTAAAGCCTTAGAGGAACGTCTCTTTAGTTTTGAATTCCCGGAGTCGCCGGGTGCATTACTCAAGTTTTTGGAGACTCTTGGGACCCATTGGAATATCTCGTTATTTCACTATCGCAGCCATGGTACCGATTATGGCCGAGTCTTAGCCGGATTCGAACAAAACCCGCGAGAAACGGAATTCGAACCCCACCTTGATGCATTGGGGTATGCGTACCATGACGAAACAGAAAATCCTGCGTTTAAATTCTTTTTAGCAGGAAAATAGCTAAAGAAGATTCCAAAATGCCTCGATCAGCGGCTCTCGTAGCCGCTGTTTTTGTAGGCAGATCCCTAACTCCAAGGGTGCGCCTAAATCTTCACCCTCTACTATCATAATCCGATTGCGAACCATCTCTGGGCTATTTTCAATCACTACCGCTGGAAGCAGCGCCACACCACAGCCTAACGCAACCATCGAGACAATGGCCTCATGCCCCGCGACGGTAGCGTAGATGATCGGATTAGACATACGTTGTCGGCGAAACCACAGATCGATACTGCGTCTAACCGGCCCCTGCTCAGGAATAATAAAAGGGACCTCCTGCCAATCACGCGCTTCATGATTCATCACTAACTGTCGTACAGGGCAAGGTAAAGCCGGGGCAATCATCACCAGTGGTAAGGTTGCCAGAGGCGTGAAATTAATTCCGGCGGGTAGTGAGAGAGGTTTACCTGCAATCGAGACGTCGGCATGACCGGAACTCACGATCTCGACCGCATCAGCGGGGTCACCCGTGAATAATTTAATTTCGACCTGCGGATGGACGACCCTGAAGCGATCTAATATTGGCGGTAAATGGCTGTAAGCGGCAGTGACCGAGCAGAAAATTTTTAACTCCCCACTCAGCGAAGGGCTGTCTACTGCCATTGCATGCTTCAGCTGTTGATATTGTAACAGTGTTTGCTGAGCGAAGACCTTTAACTGTTCGCCCGCGTCAGTGAGAGAAACAGAACGATTATCACGTAGGAATAAGGGATAACCTAGTTCATCTTCTAAGCGTTGAATTTGTCGAGATAGTGTTGAAGGACTAACATGCATTGCTCGGGATGTCTGGCCAAAATGGCAAGACTCAGCCAAATGGAGAAACAATTTCAAATCGCGTAAATCCATCATCATCGTGCCTTTCTAATGTTGCGTTAATTGCAATGTAATATTGTTAATATATCAATTTAAGCAATGCATTTCCTGTCATATGATGGGGTCATAATGAAACGATAAACGTTTCAATAATTACACAAAATATGCACAACATTATCTGGAGTATTCATGGCTAACTATTTTAATACGCTGAACTTACGTAATCAGCTGGCGCAATTAGGTAAATGTCGTTTTATGTCTCGT
>Ga0153974_1000326_pt1 | contig 11035 bp, 14 predicted proteins | sample TSGA058MetaG_FD_104741 | JGI IMG/M metagenome (GOLD analysis project Ga0153974, IMG submission 104741) | Attine ant fungus gardens microbial communities from Georgia, USA - TSGA058 MetaG | ecosystem: Host-associated > Fungi > Mycelium > Unclassified | place: USA: Georgia, Yuchi Wildlife... | reverse complement strand
CCATCTACGTGATGGAAGACTCGCGCGCGCTGGGTGCGCAGCTGCGCGTGTTCCGCAGCCGGGTCTGGTTCTATCTGGGCGGCATCGGCCTGATCCTGCTGCTGCTGCAGACCGTCATCCTGCAGTGGAGCCTGCGCCCGTTGCGGCGGGTGATCACCGAACTGACCAAGGTCCAGCGCGGCGAGACCGAGCGCATGAGCGAGCGCCACCCGCGCGAGCTGGAGCCGTTGACCGACAGCATCAATGCCTTCATCGAGGGCGAGCGTGAGAACCTGGAACGCCAGCGCAATACCCTGGCCGACCTGGCGCACAGCCTGAAGACGCCGATTGCGGTGCTGCGTACGCAGATGGACAGCGGCGCCGGCGATGGCGCCCTGCGCGAAGAGCTGGACGTGCAGCTGCAGCGCATGAACAACCTGGTGTCCTACCAGCTGGCACGCGCGGCCTCGTCGGGCCACAAGCTGTTCTCGGCACCGCTGCCGATCGAATCCAACGCCGAGGAAATCGTGCGCGGCCTGGAGAAGGTCTATGCGTCCAAGGGCGTGCTATGCGAATTCGATATCGACCCGGCCGCGCGCTTCCACGGCGAACCGGGCGACCTGCAGGAGCTGCTGGGCAACCTGCTGGAGAACGCGTTCAAGTGGGCCAAGCGCCGCGTGCTGCTGACCGCGCAACCGTTGCCGGCACCGAATGCGCGTCGCGCCGGCCTGCTGCTGGCGGTGGATGACGATGGCCCGGGTATTGCTCCGGAGGACATCGGCAAGGTGCTGCAGCGTGGCGTGCGCGGCGATGAGCGCGTACAGGGCCACGGCATCGGCCTGTCGATCGTGCAGGACCTGATCAAGGACTACCGCGGCGAGCTGCAGGTTTCCCGTTCCAGTGAACTGGGCGGCGCCCGTTTCGAAGTGCGGCTGCCGCCGGGGCCGTAACGATCCGTTGCGACCCGATCCGGTCGACGTAGACCCTCGGGTAGCGCCGGGCCATGCCCGGCTGACGGATGAATCACCCGACCATTGCCGGCGGCTCACCATAGAACCGCCGCAGATGCGCAGCCACCTCCGGCAACGCTTCGGCCAGCAGGCCCGGCGCAGAGAAGTGGTACTCGCTGGCCACCGCGAAGAACTCTTCCGGTGCCTCGGCCGCATACGGATCGATCCGTGTTTCCACGCCGGCATCCACCTGCGCACAGAACGCGTCGTACGATTTCTGGAAGTCAGCAGCCCACTCGCGTTGCCACGCACGCGGCAACGGCGGCGTGCCGTCCATCGCACCGTCGAGCCCATCCAGCTTGTGCACCATTTCATGCACGGCCACGCAGTAACCCTCATGCGGTGCCGCCAGGTCGGCCTGCACATCGGCCCACGAAAGAATCAACGGACCGCTGTCCCACGACTCGCCAATCAGCTCGTCATCCCACTCGTGCAGTACGCCGGCAGCGTCCATATGGCTGCGATGCACGCGGAACGCATCGGGGTAGACGATCAGCTGCGACCAGCCTTCCAGCCCCACCTCGCCGAACTCCAGCAGCGGCAGGCAGCACAGTGCAGCCAGCAGCACGCCATCGGCCGGCTGCAGCTGCAGTTCGCCGATGGGGGAGATGGTCTTCTCATGCAGGAAGCGCGTGGTCAGCGCGCGCAGGCGTGCATGCCGTTCGTCGTCCAGGCCGCGCAACCACGCTGCGCGGTGGCAGGCATCGTTCCAGTGTGCGTCTTCGATCGGTCGCGGCGCGGGCCGCAACCACTGCAGCAACGACTTGATCAGCGGAACATACCCGGCAGGTAGCTGTGCCACTTCGGCGCACGGATGCGCTGCAGTACATCGTCGTCACCGCCACCGCCGCTGCTGGTCGCGGCGGCCGGACGTACCGGTGCCGGCTTGGCGGCCGTCGCTGTCGGCGCGTTGGTCGGTGTGCGCTGCGAGGCTGCATCGCTGGCCGAGTAGACGCAGGCGCCACGGCTGTCATCAAGCGCTGCTGTGGCAGATGCCGCGAAGGGCATCGTCAGCAGGATCAGGCAATGGGCATAACGGCGCATTGACGACATCCACGTTAAGGGAAGGTGAGTTCCCGATTCTAGCCCGAACCCGGCGCCAGATTGGAAGCCCGCCGGAACCGGGGCCGGCGGGCGCCGCTGGCGGGTTTCCCGCATAATTCCGTCCTGACCTTGTGGAAGCTGCCGTGGACGATCGCCAATTGCTGGCCAAACTCGCTGCCGGTCGCCTGTCCGGCGACGCCCTGGCCCGTGAGCTGGGCCAGACCCGGGCCGCCATTTGGAAGCGAATTCAAGGGCTTAGGGCCGCTGGCGTCGAGGTTGAAGGGCGCGCAGGCGAGGGCTACGGGCTGACCCGGCCGGTCGACCTGCTGGACGCCGGGGCCATCCGCGCCGGCCTGCCCAAGGAGGCCGCAGCACTGCTGCACGACCTGCAGGTGGCCTGGACGGTGGACTCCACCAACGCCGAATTGCTGCGCTGCAGCGCGCCCCAGCGCGGTGTCAGCGTCCTGTTGGCCGAGCGCCAGACTGGCGGCCGTGGCCGTCGCGGGCGCACCTGGGCGTCGCCGCTGGCCGCGCATGTGTATCTGTCGGTGCTGCGCCTGTTCGAGGGTGGCCTGGGCCGTTTGGCCGGGCTGAGTTTGGTCGCCGGCGTCGCCGTGGCCGAAGCCCTGCACGATCTGGGCTACACGCAGGCGCAGCTGAAGTGGCCGAACGACGTGCTGGTCGATGGCCGCAAGCTGGTGGGCCTGCTGGCCGAGGGGGGGGGCGAATACGCCGGCCCGGCGCGTGCAGTGATCGGCATCGGCATCAACGTGCACATGCCGCCGGCCTTCGCCGAACAGATCACCCAGCCGTGGGTGGACCTGGACACACTGGCCGGCGCATCGGTGGATCGCAACACGGTGGTGGCCGCCGTGCTCGCACGGCTGCTACCGGCGCTGGAGGGATTCGACCGCGAAGGGCTGGCGCCGTTCCTGCCGCGTTACGCAGCGTTCGACATGCTGGCCGGGCGCGAAGTGCGCGTGCAGCTGGATGGCGAATGGCAGCACGGTACCGCGCTCGGCCTGGCTGACGATGGCGCGCTGCGCGTGCGCATCGATGGCCGCGAGCGCCTGCTGCATGCCGGCGAAGTCAGTGTGAGAAAAGCATGAGCGACTGGTTGTTCGATCTGGGCAATTCGCGCTTCAAGTTCGCGCCGTTGCAGGGTGACCGTGCCGGTGACGTGCAGGCCTGGGCGCATGGCGCCGAAGGCATGGCCGGGCAACCGCCGCACAGCCTGCCCAGTGGCGGCACCGCGTTTGTGGCCAGCGTCGCCGCGCCATCGCTGACCAGCGCGATGCTGGATCAGCTGCAGCGCCGCTTCGAGCACGTGCATGTGGTGCGCACCAGCGCCCAATGTGCGGGTGTACGCATTGCCTACGCCAAGCCGGAAAAATTCGGTGTCGACCGCTTCCTGGCGCTGCTGGCTGCCGCCAAGGCACAGCGGCCGGTGCTGGTGGTCGGTGTCGGCACCGCGTTGACCATCGACCTGCTTGATGCCAACGGCCAGCATCACGGTGGACGCATTTCCGCCTCGCCGACCACCATGCGCGAGGCGCTGCACGCGCGCGCGGTGCAGCTGCCGGCCAGCGGCGGTGACTACAGCGAATTCGCCAACGACACCGCCGATGCGCTGGCCTCCGGTTGCGATGGTGCCGCCGTGGCGCTGGTTGAACGCAGCGCCCGCCAGGCACAGGCGCTGTTGGGCGTCATGCCGTCGCTGCTGGTGCACGGCGGTGGCGCACCCGCGCTGATGCCGCTGCTGGACGGCGCCGACTACCACCCCTCGCTGGTGCTGGATGGCCTCGCCCGCTGGGCGGTGCACCAGCCCGCAGGCTAGTATCGGCGCATGCTGACCCGTGCCCTGATCGTCGTGCTGGCGATCCTCAATCTTGGTGTTGCCACCTGGTGGCTGTTGCGCGATGAACCCGCGCGCGCGCCGTTGCCACCGCCCCCGACCGGCGTGGCCGAGCTGCGCTGGTTGCCCGGTGGCACCGATGTGGCCGTGGCCGCGCAGGCCTCGGCAGCGGCACCCACTGGAGCACTGGTGGAGCGTGAGGCGGCGCCGGCTACCGCAGTGTCCGCTGCACCTGCGCCGGCAGCGGCGATGCCTCCGGCATCCAGCAAGCCGGCCGAACCGGGGAAGGCGCCTGAGCCTATGGCCGCCGTCGCCAAGCCAGCGCCCGAACCGGTGGCCGAGAAATCCGCAGCCCCGGCCGTACCGCCGCGCTGCCTGGCGCTGGGCCCGTTCGCCGACCGCGCCGCTGCCAGCGCTGCGCAGAGTCGTGCGGGCAACCTGTTGAGCCAGGTGCGCCTGCGCGAGCAGCCCGCCGCCAGCGGCAGTGCCCGTTACCGCGTGCTGCTGCCCGCCGCCGCCAGCCGCGATGACGCGCAGGCCACGGTCAAGCGCATCGTCGCTGCCGGGCTGAGCGACTACTACATCATCAGCCAGGGCGACGAGACCAACGCCATTGCGCTGGGCCAGTACCGCAACCGCGAGGGCGCCGAACGGCGCATGGCCGCGGTGCAGGCCGCCGGCTTCCAGCCGCGCCTGGTGGCCAGCGGTGATGCCGGCCAATGGTGGCTGGAAGGGCAGCTGGCCACCGGCAGCGAACCGGCCCAGGCGCAGCAGCGCAGCGGTGCCGCACAGCAACGGTCGCTGGAATGCACGCGACTGCGCTAGAATTCCCAAACCACGGCGCTGCCGTCGGCGTTTCACCCCGTGCCGCTTTAGCTCAGTTGGTAGAGCAACTGTCTTGTAAACAGTAGGTCATCCGTTCGATTCGGATAAGCGGCACCATCCACTGACTGCGATCAGTGCAAGCAATCCAGTGGCGTTCGCCACTTGATTTGCCATGGCCGCATGTGTCCATTATAGTGGACATGTGGCGAGAATTCAGACAACCACTGAGTTCAACAGTTGGCTCAACGGTCTGCGTGACAAGCAGGGCCGTCAGCGCATCGCTGTACGCATCACACGGCTGGCGCTGGGTAATCCCGGCAAGCACCGGGTGCTCGCCGGCGGTATCGCCGAACTGAAAATCGACTTCGGCCCGGGATACCGCATCTATTACACGCAGCGCGCGGGGATCACCTACATCCTGTTGTGCGGCGGCGACAAAGACAGCCAGTCACGCGACATCGAGCAGGCCCGCAAGCTCGCCAGTCTGCTTTGACCACGTGGCTGCAGCGTATACGCGACAGAAGATGAGGCAGACCGTCATGAACAACAAAGTACAGCTGCACGATTGGGACGCTGCTGAACACCTGCGCGATGAAGAAGACATCGCTTTTTTCATCGAAGCCGCGCTGGAAGAGGCTCCCGATGACTCGGCCTTCATCGCATCCGTACTGGGTATCGTGGCGAGAGCACGGAACATCTCAGATCTTGCACGCTCTACGGGAATCGCCCGCGAAACGCTCTACAAGATGCTGCGTGGAGAAGGAAACCCAACCATGGGCAACCTCAGCAAGCTGGCCAGATCGCTCGGGTTCCGTCTGAGCCTGGTACCGGTCGACAGCAACGGCAAGCCGATCAAGGCGAAGTCCAAAACCAAGCCAGGCAAGACCACTTCGAAGAAGGTGAAGAAGGTGGCGTGAGTTGGCAATGTTCGTGTGCGATCAACGCGTCCCCGGATCACCCGTCACCAGGTGTCGCCATGGAAACACATCCTTGGCGAAATGGCTGACATAGCCTCCCGTCGCGGCCTGGATGACCATGAACGACAACCGTGGGCGCATGGCCTGCAGCGTCTGCAGCTGCGCCACATCCAACGCGCTGTTTCGCAACCGGAAGGTATGCAGCGCATCGAAGGCATCGCTGGCGAACAAGCGCTCATAGGCCGCGAAAGGCGTGACCGCATCGGTCTCACGGGCATCAGCCCAGACGAATTGCAGCTCCGTCGATTCGCAAAAATCCAGCAGGTCCAAGGCAGGCAGGTTGCGTGATCCGGCAAGGTTGTCGATGAAGCGCTGCGTATCTGAGCCACCGCCGATGCGCAGGCTGTGCAGGTGCGGCAGCGGCACCTCGAAGAACGCGGCGTCCGGTGCATTCGGCACCACCAGTTCGCTCAGATACGGTGCCTTGGAAACGAAGCGGGCAATCTCGCCGTCTTCTTCCATGATGGTGCCCCTACGCTGCACCAGAGACATGTTGTGGTCGGCGGGTTCGGTAGGGCTGATCGACAACGAGCGCAGGCGCGGAAAACGCACATCGCTGTCCAGCAGCGCGGTGAACTCCCACTCACGCGTGCCATTGGCCCCTTCGTCCGGGCCGGTGAACGACAGCGACATGACTGCATCGCCCACGCGCTGATCGGACAGGCAGGCCAGCGTCCATGCGAATGGCTCTTCCCATGGGTTGCCGAAGAACTCCACGTGCAGGCCGCCGTACAACGGCGCCACGGTCACCCGTTCCTGCAGCGCTGCCCACAGCGGGCCGGCCGGGTCCTGGATATCCAGTTCATGCTCGGCGGCACTGTCCAGATTGAAGGCATGGATGCGTTGCTGCAGCGCCAGCAGCTGCTGCTGCGCGTGGTCGAAGGGAGGAGCTGTCATGTGTGCATACCGGACGTCCGTGTGATCCGCCCGATGATAGCGCTGGCCTGATGGCGGTGGTCTGCAACCCGTGATCGGTTGCTTGATATTCCTCACGGTCGAGCAACTCCGGCAGCCCCCATACTGGCGCCCTCCGCTCAATTCTCACAAGGAAGCCGACCATGCGCCGCCACCGCTTGCCGTTGACCGCCGCGCTGCTCGCCAGCGCCTTCACAGCACCGGCGATGGCCGCCGTGCCGTTCTTCAATGCCAGCTGCCCCGGTGGGCTGGATGTCCATGCAGACGAAGGCGGGCCGGTCTACGTGCAGGGCCGCGAAACCAAGCTCAAGCGCTTCAACGATCGCTACTTCGAAGCGCGCGATGCCAACAGCGGCACCACGCTTTCAATCAGCACCGGTGACGACGGTACGCCGCAGGTCAGCTACACCGGACGCGGCGGTGCCAACGGCATCTGCCAGGTCAGCAACAACGGCACGCCGGCGGCCGCCGTGGAAGGCGGCAGGCACCACCGTGATCAGGATCGCGATGACGATGCAGCACTGCCACGGGAAGTGACCTGCGAATCCACCGACCAGCGCCAGGTGTCCTGTGACATGGACACGCGTGGCAACGTGGAGATCGTGCGCCAGCTCAGCCGTACCCGTTGCGAGCAGGGCAGCAACTGGGGCCTGTCGCGGCATTCGGTCTGGGTCAACGGTGGCTGCCGCGCGACGTTCCGCAACATGTCCAAGGCTGCAGCCAACGCGTCAGCGGGCGATACCGCGCTCGTTTCGTGCAATGCAAGCAAAGGCGCACAGGGCACGCTGGTGACCCAGGTGCCGGTTGGAACCGATTATCAGGAACTGATCATCGATTATCCCGAGGGCCGCTTCCTGTGCATGATGCGCAACGACGGCCGGGTGCAGAGCGTGACGCCACTGCGACGTCGCGGCGGGTGAGTCACAGGTGACAGCGCAGGACCTGCCGTGCGATCGCAGGTCCTGTCCCTGCAGCGGCGCTACTGGATTTCGACGGGGTCATTGCCCCGCTTGAACTGGTAGCCGGTCATCTCCCAGCCGCCGCCATGGCCGCTGGAGGGTTCCACCCAGCGGAATTCCCACGACTGGTACGTGCCATCCGGCAAGGTGTTCTCGACCTTGTACTGTTCGCCTGGGTAGCCGCTGTCAGGCAGCTTTCCAGGAGGAGAAGGATCGGACATTCGTGCGACTGCCCCTGAAGAAAAGGCACTACGCTCGACATGGACCGTGCCAGCACCCAGAGGTGCGAATGACGGGCGGACGTGCCTGCCCACCCACGTCAAAACATCGCGGGCTTCAGGTTGGTGCAGTGCAAGTACATCGTTGGTTACCGCGTATGTCACGCGCTGAGGTGCGGCCCAAGCACTGGTGGATGCCAAGCATGCAACGCCAACGGACAACAACAGAGTGCGGTGGATCAGCTGTTTCATGGAAAGTTCCTTCGAAGACCGAGGGTGATGGGACTGGCACTTCGCCGTTGGCGCGTGCGGGACCACTGTTCTGTCCTCACCAGACCATGGATAGAGCCGATACCGACCTGCGTGTGAAGCCTGTCCCAAGAAAGGGAATTCCTGACGCTACGCTTGGCTGAAAGCCGACCTCCGTCATCGGGGCCGCCTGGATGGGTGATCGACGGGCCGCCTGCTGCACCGCCGCGAGTGGTGTCACATGCGTCTGGCTAGACTGTGCTTCTTTTTCGTTCGCAGGAGGCACCCATGGCCCATCATCCCGCCGTTACCCTGATCGGCGTCCCCACCGACATCGGGGCGGGCCATCGCGGCGCCCGGCTGGGGCCGGAAGCCCTGCGCGTGGCCGGCCTGCCTGAAGCACTGGAAGCGCGTGGCGTGGACGTGCGCGACCTCGGCAACCTGGACGGCCCGCGCAACCCGTGGACCGCGCCGGTGCAGGGCTACCGCCACCTGGACGAGGTGGTGGCGTGGAACCACGCGCTGATGGAAGCCAGCTACGCCGAACTGCAGGCCGGCCGCATGCCGATCATGCTCGGCGGCGACCACTGCCTGGGCATCGGTTCGATCACTGCCGTCGCGCGCTGGTGCCGCGAGCAGGGCAAGGACCTGCGCGTGCTGTGGCTGGATGCGCATTCGGACTTCAACACCAGTGAGGTGACCCCGTCGGGCAACATCCACGGTATGCCGGTGGCCTGCCTGTGCGGCCTCGGCCCGGATGCGCTGACCAGGCTGGGCGGCACTTCGCCGGCGATCCAGCCCTCACAGGTGCACCAGATCGGCATCCGTTCGGTGGACCCGGAAGAAAAGCGCCTGATCAAGACCCACAAGGTCGATGTCTACGACATGCGTTACATCGACGAGAACGGCATGAAGCGTACCGTGGAAGCGGCGCTGGCCGGCATCGACGAGAACACCCACCTGCACGTCAGCTTCGACGTCGATTTCCTCGACCCGAGCATCGCCCCGGGCGTGGGAACCACCGTGCCGGGCGGGGTGAACTACCGCGAAGCGCAGCTGGTGATGGAGATGATCGCCGACAGTGGCCGCATGGGCTCGCTGGATATCGTTGAACTCAATCCGCTGCTGGACAACCACAACAGCACCGCCGAACTGGCCGTGGACCTGGTCGAAAGCCTGTTCGGGAAATCGACCCTGATGCGCGACTGAGAGGATCCAGCCTGAACGGTTGGACGAACCGTTCACACGCGCTCCACGCCCCTGCCGCCAGATTGCACCTCACGCGGCAGTGTTGGCTTCGAGCCAGCCTGCCGCCCCGATCAATACAACCGAACCCCGTGATTGAGCGGTGTAGCGGCAAACCCAAGGAGAAGCCCATGAAGCGCGTAGTTGCCCTGATGCTGTTGTCGATGTTCTCGGTGGCCCTGCTGGCCGGTTGCAACACCGTTGCCGGTGCCGGCAAGGACGTGCAGAAGGCTGGTGAGAAGGTTGAGGATGCCGCCAAGGGCAACTGAGCCTGAGGTGGTGCGCACTACGGAAAAGGCCGGGATCTTCCCGGCCTTTTTCATGCGCGCTTGCCGCGTGTGGACGCCGCGTGTCGATCGGTAGTGAACCATTCAAGCAGGTGAGCAGCGCTTTCATGGCCGGTTGACCGTGCTTCAACGTGCACTGCGCGATGCTGCAGCCACGGTAACAACGCCGTTGCATTCCAAGGAAGCCTCAGCAATGAACAAAGACATCATTTCCGGCAAGTGGTCCCAGCTCAAGGGCAAGGCCCAGGCGAAGTGGGGCGATCTGACCAATGACGATTTCGATGTGGCCGAGGGCAATGCCGAATATCTGGCGGGCCGCCTGCAGGAGCGCTATGGCTGGGCCAAGGACCGCGCAGAAACCGAAGTGCGCGATTTCGAGAAAGCGATGCACAAGGATTACCCGGACTACAAGTAACCGGGCGTCGAACGCCCGCGTTATGCCCCCACCGACAATGCCCGCGCCGGAAGGTGCGGGCATTGTGCTGTGTGCAGATCAACGCGCCGGCGGGTCGGGCACGTAGCGGTTGGGGAAGGCCTGCGGCTGGCGGTCCAGGCGCGAGGGCGAATCGATCAGGATGCCGCGTGCACGCAGGTTGCGGGCGCTGTCGTAGCGCAGCTGCAGCACCTGTGCCGGGCTGCGGGTGGCGCGTTCGAAATCGGTATCGCGCACCGAAGAACTTTCGCGCGCACCATGCCCGGTGCCCAGTGCGGGTGCCTGCGACTTGGCCGAATAGCCTTCGATGCGGCTGGCGCTGGCGTCCGCCGCCGCCGAGGCTTCGGCCGCCGCCGGTGCCGGCCCGGCGCGACCGCGCAGGATCGGCTGCGGACGCGGGTACCAGCGACGCGCTTCCTCGAACACCGCCACGCCGACCACGCCGACGTTGTCCGGGCGGCCGGTACGGCTGGCATAGCTGCCGCTGGGGTTGCTGAAGACGAACTGGGCCACTTCGTCCTGGGTCTTGCGCCAGCCGGTGATATCGGCGCGCTGGCCAGGGTTGAGCACGTAACCGGTCTGCGAGGGATCGGCGTCTTCACCGGAGATGGCGTTGACCCCGTCCACCGACAGCACCACCAGCACCCGTCGCGGGCTGTCGTTGTACAGGCGCACGGCATAGCGGTGGCCGCGCTCACCGGCCACCCAGCGCTGGCCGTCGGCCGGGTAGCTGCGCAGCTCGGTACCGCGGTCGCGGTCGACCAGGGCCACGCGCACCGGGCCGTCCTGCGGCATCGGCGGGGGCAGCGGGGCCGGGCGGAAGCCGGCCAGGGGCAGGATCAGCAGCAGGGGCAGCAGGCGTTTCATCGGGCATCTCCAGCGGGGTTGGGTGAATGAACGCGCCGGAGGCCCTGACGGGGTTGACCGTGTGCACGGTAAACTGGCCGCGTTCATAGAAGGTTTCCGCACGCAGTCATGACGACCCGAGTCCTTACCGGCATCACCCCCTCCGGCACGCCCCACCTGGGCAACTACGTTG
>Ga0153974_1000324_pt1 | contig 11047 bp, 8 predicted proteins | sample TSGA058MetaG_FD_104741 | JGI IMG/M metagenome (GOLD analysis project Ga0153974, IMG submission 104741) | Attine ant fungus gardens microbial communities from Georgia, USA - TSGA058 MetaG | ecosystem: Host-associated > Fungi > Mycelium > Unclassified | place: USA: Georgia, Yuchi Wildlife... | reverse complement strand
CTGGTCAAGGATCTGCCGGTCGACGACTTCAGCCAGAAGTACATCGACAAGACCCTGGCCGAGCTGGAAGAAGAGCGCGCCGGCGTCGCCCACCTGCTGGGTTGATGCGGTCGGTGCCGGCACCCTGCCGGCACCTTTCCATCAGGGTAGGTACCGGCCGTTGGCCGGTACGCAGGAAACGGGGAGGCTTCGGCTTCCCCGTTTTCGTATGGAGTACCTGGCAACGACATGATCCTTCTGCATTACATCGACGACGCGCTGCTGGTGGCCGAGAAGCCGGCCGGCCTGCTGTCCGTGCCCGGCCGCTCGGCGGAGAACCAGGACTGCGTGGTCGCACGGCTGCAGGCGGTGTATGCCGATGCGCTGACCGTGCATCGCCTGGACCAGGTCACCTCTGGCCTGCTGCTGCACGCGCGCGGCAAGGACATGCAGGTAGCGCTGTCGATGCAGTTCGAGAAGCGCCAGGTGGGCAAGCGTTATGAAGCCATCGTGCAGGGGCTGCTGGAAGATGATGCCGGTGAAGTGGACCTGCCGCTGATCGTCGACTGGCCGAACCGGCCCAAGCAGATGGTCGACCACGAACGCGGCAAACCGGCACTGACCCGATGGCGGGTACTGTCACGTGACACCGAGGGGCAACGCACGCGCGTTGAACTGGAACCGGTCACCGGCCGCAGCCATCAGCTGCGACTGCACATGGCCAGCCTGGGTCATCCGATCGTCGGCGACGTGCTGTATGGCGCAGAGGCCGCGCAGCGCGTGTGCCTGCATGCGCGGAAGCTGCAGTTCACTCATCCGGTGACGGGCGAGGCGCTCGCGTTCGAGTCTGCGACTCCGTTCTAGAAGGGCAGGGTGTTCGGCAGGGCTGCGCCCTGCACCCTGTACCCGCGGTAGCGCCGGCCGCTGGCCGGCAACCTCAGCAGCAACAGCAACGGCAACAGCGGGGTTCCGTGGGATGGCGGGGCGGGTCCGGTTGCGGGGGACGCCGTAAACCCATCCCTGGGGGCTTGGCCGCGGCATCCATGCCGCGGACACCCCCGCAACCGGACCCACCCCGCCTTCGACAGATCTTCGGTGACGGATGGTCTATCCACGCTTTGCGATGGATCAAATCCATCGGAATCGAATATTTCGACAATTGAACGAAGAGCATCCACGCATGGCGTGGATCTACGTGTCGACCAAGGTCGACATCTACCAACAGCAGCCCAACAGCGGCGAGAGTTTGTCGAAGGCGGGGTGGGGCCGGTTGCGGGGGCGTGAGCGCCATGGATGGCGCGACCGAGCCTACATGGACGTATTCACGGCGTCCCCCGCAATCGGACCCACCCCGCCATCCCAAGGAATGCACGCTGTTGCTGTTGCCGTTGCCGTTGCCGTTGCTTCTGCGGGTGCAGGGCGCAGCCCTGCCGGCAACACACCCCCTACCAAGGTAGGGCGGCCCACGCGCCAGCGCCGGACTATGCTCGAAGCCATGACTTTGTCTGGGAGGGCTGCGTCATGAACTACGAGGAAACCTACCGCCGTTCGATCGACGAGCCGGAGGCATTCTGGGGCGAGGAAGCCAAGCGCATCCATTGGCACACGCCGCCGCAGCAGGTGCTCGACTACAGCAACCCGCCGTTCCGGCGCTGGTTCGTGGGTGGTGAAACCAACCTCTGCTACAACGCCGTCGACCGGCATCTGGCCGACCGCCCGGACCAGCTCGCACTGGTCGCCATCTCCACCGAAACCAACAGCACCCGCGAAATCACCTATCGCCAGCTGTATCGCGAAGTGAACGACTTCGCCGCCGTGCTGAAGCACCTTGGCGTCGGCCACGGCGACCGCGTGGTGATCTACATGCCGAACATGGCCGAGGCCGTGTTCGCCATGCTTGCCTGTGCACGTATCGGTGCGGTGCACTCGGTGGTGTTCGGTGGCTTCGCTGCGCACAACCTCGCGCTGCGCATCGACGATGCCAAGCCGAAGCTGCTGATCGCTGCCGATGCCGGCATGCGTGGCGGCAAGCTCATTCCGTACAAGGCGATGGTCGATGCCGCCTGCGCCGAAGCCAGCAGTCCGCCGCCGCACGTGCTGATCGTTTCGCGCGGGCTGGACCCGGCCGAGCCACGCATCGAAGGGCGCGACGTCGAGTACGCCACCCTGCGTGCGCAGATCGGGCAGATCGATGTGCCGGTGCAATGGCTGGAATCGAGCGAGCCCAGCTACCTGCTGTATACCTCCGGCACCACCGGCAAGCCGAAGGGCGTGCAGCGCGATGTCGGTGGCTATGCGGTGGCGATGGCGCAGTCGATGCAGACCGTGTTCGACTGCAAGCCGGGACAGGTGATGTTCTCCACCTCCGATGTCGGCTGGGCCGTGGGCCATTCCTACAACGTGTATGGCCCGTTGATCGGCGGCTGCACCTCGCTGCTGTACGAAGGGCTGCCGACCAACCCCGATCCGGGCATCTGGTGGGCGTTGTGCGAGCAGTACAACGTGCGCACGATGTTCTCTTCGCCGACGGCGATCCGCGTGCTGAAGAAGCACGATGCCGATTTCATCCACCGCCACGACCTGGATGCGCTGAAGTATCTGTTCCTGGCCGGCGAGCCGCTGGACGAGCCGACCGCGCACTGGATCAGCGACGCGCTGGGCAAGCCGATCATCGACAACTACTGGCAGACCGAAACCGGTTGGCCGGCATTGACCCTGCTGCCTGGGCTGGACATGAAGCCGGTGCGGTTCGGCTCGCCCGGGTTCCCCAATCTCGGCTACCGGATGAAGGTGATCGACGAGAACACCGGTGAAGAGGTGGCTGCCGGGCAGAAGGGTGTGCTGGTGATGACGCCGCCGTTGCCGCCGGGCTGCATGAGCACGGTCTGGAATGACGACAGCCGCTTCCTGCAGAGCTACTTCAGCCACTTCAAGGAACTGCTGTACAGCTCGCTGGACTGGGCCATCCGCGATGACGATGGCTATACCTTCATCCTCGGCCGCACCGACGATGTGATCAACGTGGCCGGGCACCGTCTGGGCACGCGTGAGATCGAAGAGGCCATCTCCAGTCACCCGCGCGTGGCCGAGGCAGCGGTGATCGGGGTGAAGGACGAATTGAAGGGGCAGGTGCCGCTGGTGTTCGTCACCCTCAAGCAGGGGCTCGATGGCGAAGACCCGGCCGCAGTGGTGACCGAGATGATGGCCACGGTGACCACCTCGCTGGGTGCGGTGGCGCGACCGGCGCACATCCATGTGGTCAACGCGCTGCCCAAGACCCGTTCGGGCAAGCTGCTGCGTCGCTCGCTGCAGGCATTGGCCGAGCAGCGCGACCCCGGCGACCTGTCGACGCTGGACGACCCGGGCGCGCTGGAAGAGATCCGCCGCGCGCTGGGACGCTGATCGGGGTGGTAGCGCCGGGCCATGCCCGGCGAGCGCAAAGCGCGGAAAAGCCGCCAGGGATGGCCTGGCGCTACCCAGGCCTGCCAGGACATGCGCTAAGCTCCGCCTGTCATCGACCTGCAACACGCGGCACGCGCCGGGGAACGCGCGTGCCACCCGGGGATGGCGAACAGGGGGGCGTGCCCGCAAGGGCGTGCATGCGTATCGCATCGTGGGAAGGGGGAGCTATGGCACTGCTGCATGCCAAGACGGCCGCTGGCCGCCAGGAAATCGAAGATCGTGCCCGGCGCCTGCCGGCGGCGCTGCGTTCGATCCTGTTGATGGTTGACGGCCAGCGCGATGAAAGCGAACTGCGCGGCTTGTTTGAAGGACTGCGCGCGCCGCCGGATGCGCTGCAGCAGCTGGCTGCACTGGGCCTGATCGAAGTGGTCGGCGGCAGGGCCGAACCTGTGCCGCAGCGCGGGCTGTGCAGCGGCCGTGAGCAGGATCCGGCGCTGTACCAGCAGTTGTACGACGCGATGAGCGATGCCGTGCGCCGCCATCTGGGCCTGAAAGGCTACTTCATGCAGTTGAAGATCGAGCGCTGTACCGACGCGGTCGCCCTGGAAAAACTGTGCCCGGAAATGATCGCCGCGATCGGCAAGGCACGCAGCCCGGCGCTGGGCCAGCGCTGGTGGCAGGAGATCCAGATCTCGATGGCACCGGTCACTGCCGAGGTCGTGCCCGGCTGACGCGCGGGGTAAAGTGGTCCGCTCTTTTTCCGCCCAGGAGCCCCGCATGCAGGACGACACCGATACCCCCGGTTGGGATGCGATCAATGCCGCGCTGGCACCGCTGTACGCCGGCCAGGAGCCGCGTCACTTCGGTACCGCGCTGCCGTACACGCTGGGTGGCCAGGATCCGCTCGATGGCATCAGCGTGTACTGGGCGGAATCACCGGTTCCGCATTGGCACTACGTCACCTACGGCCTGTCAGAACTGTATGCAAAAGAGAGCAGTGATGCGGCCACCAGTGGCTATGGTTTCGAGCTGACGTTCCGTCTGGCTGCGGACGAGGGTGAGGATGCAGGCAGCACGCCGCCTGCGTGGCCGATGAACCTGCTGCAGAATCTGGCGCGCTATGTGTTCAGCAGCGGCAATGTGTTCGAGGATGGCCACCACCTCAACGCCAATGGCCCGATCGCGTTGGAGACCGACACCCGTCTCTGCCATCTGGCATTCGTTGCCGATCCGCAGTTGCCACCGCGCGACACCGCCAATGGACATTTGCAGTTCCTGCAGGTGGTGGGGCTGACCGACGAGGAAATGGACGCGATCAAGCGCTGGTCCACGCGCGGTGTCCTGCAGGTGCTTGAGGACGCGATGCCGCTGTGGATCACCGATCTGCATCGCGGCAATCTGCTGGACGATCCGGCGCTGGCCGCGCGGGTGGAGGCCGGCAGCGAGCGTGAGGGATCCAGTACCGGCATGTTGTTCATCGAGACGCTGGACTGGCGGCAGACGGCGGGTATCACCACGCTGGTGCTGGGGGCCGGGCAGGTCGGCAGTGTGGGTGAGCTGCTGCCACTGCGCCTGCGCCACGGCAAGGCACTGACGCTGGTCAGCCGCGAACGGCAATGGGAGTTCATGCCGGCCACCGATGGCGCGGTCGCGGTCGAGGACGACAACGTGCGCTGGATACTGGATGAGGCGGCGTTGCAGGCTTGGCATGGCGTGCGGCCGCAACGCGGGACCTACCTGGTGTCGAGTACGTTGCAGGTTGAAGTGGTGCCGACGTTCCTGCGCGATGCGAAGGGCGAAGTGATCCGCGAAATCGGCTGACCGCGCCGATGGCACCAATGGGGTCGGAGCCGCCTGCTGCGCAGACGGATCCGACCCCGGTTCCGTCAGGCCAGGCCTTCGGCCTTCAGCACCGCCTGCACGCCCGGATCGGCATCCATGCGCGCCTTGTAGGCGGCCAGGTTGTCCAGGCCCGACAAGTCGACCTTGGTGCCGGCCGCCCAGCGCAGGGTGATGTAGAAGTAGGGATCGGCGAAGCTGCGGAAGCCGGCCAGCCACGGCTTGTCGGCCAGCTGCCTGTCGGCGGTCTCGAACAGGGCGCGCAGGCGCTTGTGCGCGGCGGCGCGGATCGCATCGTACTGGCCTTCATCGGCGATGAACTTGCCCGGCGCGAACAGCGGCGAGAACGCCGGGTGCACGTCGGAGTTGACGAAGGCCAGCCAGCGGGTGGCTTCAGCGCGCTGGCGCGGGGTGCCATCGCCGCCGAGACCGGCCTGCGGGTAGCTGTCGGCGATGTAGCCCATGATCGCCGCGTTCTGCACCAGCACGAAGTCGCCATCGACGATCGCCGGTACCGCGCCGGCCGGATTGATCTTGAGGAATTCCGGACCCTTCAGGGTGTCCTTGTTCAGCAGTTCGACCTCGAACGGCTGGCCGGTCCACTGCAGGGCGATGTGGTCGGCGGTGGAACAGGCACCGGGCTTGCTGTACAGCTTCATGGGAACTCCAGGCGGGGTGTGGCGGGAAACCACCACTATCCCAGAGCCCAGCCACACGCGGCAACGCTGCCACCGGCAACGGATCGTTACGACTGCCGGGGCTTGAGGTTCTGCACTTTGTAGAAGGTGTGATCGCCGATGGTGGCCACCTGGTAGGCGTTGCGCCAGTTCGGGCTGGCGATGGCCAGCGCAGCGAAGTGGCTGGCGCCAGGCACGATCTCGCGGCGCTCGCCGGCTGGCAGCGCCCAGTTGCGCTCGGCGTCGAAGGCCACGTCCATCGCCTCACTCCACGCCGCATCGTTGCCCAGCTGGGTGCCGGGGGAGACGATGGTGGGGGCGAACTGCTTGCGCGCGGTCACCACCTGGCACATCGAGTCGCCCCAGGCCACTGTCGAGGCGACGCAGGGCGACCTCGGCCACGGCCTGCTGGCCACGCAGGGTCTGGTCGCGTGCTTCCAGGTAAACGGTGGTGCTCAAACACAATGAATCAGCGGCCGGCTGCGGCAGTAACTGCGACAGCCAGAGAATCCAGGCCAGTTTCATATAACTCCTTGCTCCGTGTGGGACGCACCTGGCGGTTCCGGCAGCGCAGGCTGCTGGAGGCGGGGTACGACTTGGCGTCATGGGGAGGCGGCCATCGGGGCTGCCCCGTGGGCGGCCCCAAGAACACGATCGTGGATCGATCGGCGGGGTCCGCACCGGCTCACCGGAAACTGGCTGGTGAGCAGAAAGTCGGCGCAAGGTAGGGGGGGATTGCCGAACGCATCCTGAATCGTCCGGCTTGACATTCAGCTTGGGGGCCGGTGACGGAAATCACATTCCGGCCCCCATTCAGGTGTTTATCAGAGCGCGGCGGCGAGCCGGCTGCCCTGATCGATCGCACGTTTTGCATCGAGTTCGGCGGCCACATCTGCACCACCGATCAGGTGAGAGGCGATGCCTGCTGCCTGCAGTTCGGCCTGCAGCGCGCGCTGCGGTTCCTGGCCGGCACAGATCACCACGTGGTCGACCGGCAGCAGCTGTTCGCTGCCGTCCACGCGGATGCGCAGCCCCGCATCGTCCACGCCCAGGTACTCGACCCCACCCAGCATGCGCACGCCCTTGGCCTTCAGCGTGGCGCGGTGGATCCAGCCGGTGGTCTTGCCCAGGCGTGCACCGGGCTTGCCGGCACTTCGCTGCAGCAGCCACAGCCTGCGCGGCGACGCCTCCACGGCCGGGCGGGCCAGTGCACCGCGGGCCTCGAAGGTGGCATCCACGCCCCATTCGGCCATCCAGCGTTGCGGGTCCAGCGATGGCGACGGGCCGTCATGGGCAAGGAACTCGCCGACATCGAAGCCGATGCCACCGGCGCCGATGATGGCGGCGCTGGCACCCACCTCGACCCGGCCCAGCAGCACGTCCAGGTAGTTGACCACCTTGGCGTGGTCGGCACCGGGGAAGTCGACCTTGCGCGGCAGGATGCCGGTGGCCAGTACGACCTCGTCGAAGCCGGCCAGGCTGGCCGCGTCGGCACGGGTGCCCAGGCGCAGCTGCACGCCGGTCTCGCCCAGCTTGTGGCGGAAGTAGCGCAGGGTCTCGTGGAACTCTTCCTTGCCGGGAATGCGCTTGGCCACGTTGAACTGGCCACCGATCTCCTCGCTGGCGTCGAACAGGGTGACCTGGTGGCCGCGTTCGGCAGCGACCGTAGCGCAGGCCAGGCCGGCCGGGCCGGCGCCGACCACGGCCACCCGCTTCGGTGCGGTGGTCGGGGTGTAGACCAGCTCGGTCTCGTGGGCGGCACGCGGGTTGACCAGGCAACTGGCCAGCTTGTTTTCGAACACGTGGTCCAGGCAGGCCTGGTTGCAGGCGATGCAGGTGTTGATGGCCTCGGCACGGCCGGCGCGGGCCTTGTTCGGCCACTGCGGGTCGGCCAGCAGCGGGCGTGCCAAGGACACCATGTCGGCACCGCCATCGGCGAGGATGCGTTCGGCGACCTCGGGCATGTTGATGCGGTTGGTCGCCACCAGCGGCAACGACACATGCGGCTTGAGCTTTGCGGTGACCGCGGCGAATGCGCCACGCGGTACCGACGTGGCAATGGTCGGAATGCGCGCTTCATGCCAGCCGATGCCGGAATTGAGGATCGTCGCACCGGCGGCCTCGATGGCCTGGGCCTGCTGCACGATCTCTTCCCAGTTGCTGCCGTCTTCCACCAGGTCGACCAACGACAGGCGGTAGATGATGATGAAATCCGGGCCGCAGGCTTCGCGGATGCGGCGCACGATCTCCACCGCGAAGCGCATGCGTTGTGCGGCATCACCGCCCCAGCGATCGTTGCGCTTGTTGGTGCGCGGGGCGATGAACTCGTTGATGAGGTAACCCTCCGAGCCCATCACTTCCACGCCGTCGTAGCCGGCTTCGCGGGCCAGCTTCGCGCTGCGTGCATAGTCGGCGATGTGCCGCTCGACGCCGCTGGCCGACAAGGCGCGCGGGGTGAACGGATTGATCGGCGCCTTCAGCTTCGACGGCGCTACCGACAGCGGGTGATAGGCGTAGCGGCCGGCATGCAGCAGCTGCAGGCAGATCTTCGCGCCGTGCTGGTGCGCGGCGGCGGTCAGCTGCCGGTGCGGGCGCACTTCCCAAGGCCAGGACAGCTTGCCGCCGAACGGCTTGAGCCAGCCGACCACGTTCGGCGCGAAACCACCAGTGACGATCAGGCCGACGCCACCTTCGGCGCGCTCTGCGAAGTAGGCGGCCAGGCGCGGGAAGTCGCGCGCGCGGTCCTCCAGGCCGGTGTGCATCGAGCCCATCAGCACCCGGTTGCGCAGCTGGGTGAAGCCCAGGTCCAGCGGGGAGAACAGGTGGGGGTAGGCGCTTTCGTTGGCTGGCGACATGTCGATACGCTTGCGTACGGAAGCGCGAAGGGTGCCGCGAAACGGCTCCCGGGGCAAGGGCTGCCTCGCTCGGTGGCGCCGGGCCATGCCCGACGACGCGATCACCCCTGGCCGCGCTGCGCGCTCGCCGGGCGTGGCCCGGCGCTACCCGCCGGGCTTCGGCCGATCCCGAACCAGCCAAGCGTGACCCCGCACAACGGTCCGATCAGCAACGCGAAGGCGAGCGTGCCGACGCCGACATTGCCGCCCAGCCACCACCCCAGCAGCAGCACGCTGCCTTCAATCAGGCTGCGCACCTTCCAGATCGGCCAGCCGGTGCGCGCGTGCAGTCCGGTCATCAGGCCATCGCGCGGGCCAGGGCCGAGCTTGGCGCCGATGTACAGGCCGGTGGCCAGCGCCACCAGCAGCATGCCGGCGCAGAACATCGCCACCTGCCAGCCGAGGCCGACGGCCGGGGGCAGCAGCCACAGTCCGAACTGGGCCGAAGGGCCGATCAGCATCACGTTGAGCACGGTACCGACACCTGGCTTCTGCCGCAGCGGCCACCACAGCAGCAGCACCAGCGCGCCGATCACGTTGGTGGCCAGGCCGAACGACAACGGCGTCTGTGCAGCAATGCCCTGGGACAGCACGTCCCACGGCGCGACACCGATCGCGGCGCGGATCATCAGCGAGGCGCCGAAGCCGTAGAGGAACAGGCCGATGATCAGTTGCAGCAGGCGCAGGGGCAGGGCGGAGGGCATGACGGGCTCGGGGGAGGGGGATCTGTTTCCACCCTATCCCCGAAACAGGCCGTTCAATAGATACAGATGCCGGCCAATCCACTGCGACAGGCTGTGGGCGGTGAATCAGTCGTCCCAGCCGGCCAGCGCCAGCTTGCCGATGGTGCGGCCGCCGGCCAGACGCTGATGCGCGGCATCCAGGTTGGCCGCATTGATCGGGCCCAGCACTTCGCTCAGCGTGCCGCGCAACTGGCCCGCGTCGATCATGCTGGCGGCGCGGTTGAGGATGCGGTGCTGCTCAATGCGGTCGGCGGTGGCAAAGCGCGCGCGGGCGAACATGAATTCCCAATGGATGCCGATGCACTTGGCCTTGTAGGGATCGCCGATGCGCAGCGGGCCGCGGGGTTCCACGATCAGGCCTACATGTCCCTGTGGTGCCAGCAGCTGGCCCAGTTCGTCCCAGTAGTGATCGGTGTCGGCCAGGTTGAGTGCCACCTGCACTTCGTCGACGCCAAGCGCCTGCAGCTGCGGCAACAGGGGCTGGCGATGGTCGATGACATGCTGGGCGCCCATCCGCCGGCACCAGTCGATCGAGGCTTCACGCGAGGCGGTGGCAATGACCTCAAACCCCGCGTGGTGGGCCAGCTGGATCGCCATCGAGCCGACGCCGCCGGCGCCACCGATCACCAGCAGGTGCTGGCCGGCGTGGCGGCGATCATCAAGCTGCAGGGGCATGCGCTGGAACAGCAGTTCCCAGGCAGTAAGGGTGGTCAGCGGCAGCGCGGCCGCTTCGGCGAAATCGAGGGTGGTCGGTTTGCGTGCCACCAGCCGCTCATCCACCAGCTGATACTGCGCATTGCAGCCAGGGCGGGTGACATCTCCTGCGTAGTAGACCTCGTCACCGGAGGCGAACAGGCTGGCCTCCTCGCCCATCGCTTCGACCACCCCTGCGGCGTCCCAGCCGAGAATGCGCGGGGTATCCAGCGACGCGGCCGGCGTGGCTGCACGCAGCTTCCCGTCGACGGGATTGACGGAAAGTGCTTCGACACGGATCAGCAGGTCACGGCCACGCGGCGGCTGCGGCGGTGGCAACACCAGGTCGCGCAGGGCAGGGGCGGAGTCACGGCACAGGGCGACGGCTTTCATTGCAGCTCCAGCTCGGTTCCTGTCTGCATCATAAGGTTCCTCACCTCGATGGGCGCGCGCTGAACCGCTTTGGGATAACCCGCGCCAAATCTGACGCATCTGGCCGTTAAACCCTTCCAAACCCTTGTGGTGCGTGGGTCTTGCGGATTTTCATCATCCTGTATAGGGTTTCAACGTCGGACCGGTGGCCGGTCGTGCGCGGCGCTTCACATGTTACGGGACTGTTAACATGACCTTCACCCGCCTGAGCATAATGTTCGCGGCGGTGGCGTGCTGAATCGGCTGTCTGAACATCGACGCAGTAGTGCTGGCCCATGCCTCTACCGGTTTCATACCCCCGAAATAGGAGCTGTACTCAATGAACAAGAAGATCCTTACTGCCGCGCTGCTGGGCGGTCTGGCTTTCGCCCAGGCTGCGTCGGCGCAG
>Ga0153974_1000323_pt1 | contig 11052 bp, 8 predicted proteins | sample TSGA058MetaG_FD_104741 | JGI IMG/M metagenome (GOLD analysis project Ga0153974, IMG submission 104741) | Attine ant fungus gardens microbial communities from Georgia, USA - TSGA058 MetaG | ecosystem: Host-associated > Fungi > Mycelium > Unclassified | place: USA: Georgia, Yuchi Wildlife... | reverse complement strand
TTGATGATGATGTCTTCTTTAACAACGAACATTTCAATAGCCAGAGTCCCGACAAAATCTAATTTTTCTATTAGATTTTTGGCAATGGTTTCTGCTTTACAAGCTAGCTTTTGTTCGATAGCGGCTGGTGCCATACTTAGGTGTAAAATATGATTGTGATGTATGTTTTCAATTGGGAAAAAGGCTTCAATGTCACCGTTTATTCCTCTTGTTACAATCACAGATATTTCTTTATCAAAAGAGACAAAGCCTTCTAATATACAGACATGGTTTTCAACCATGGTTTGAGCTGTTTCTAAATCCATAGCAGATTTTAGTGCCCATTGGCCTTTCCCATCATAGCCACCGCAGACTGTTTTCAAGATGCTTGGATAGCCTATTTTTTCAATAGCTGTTTTTAATTGAGTTTGATTTTCTACTTTTGCAAAAGGTGCAGTTTTAAAGCCACAGTTATTAATAGCTTTCTTTTCTGTTAAGCGATTTTGGGTGATGGCTAAGGGGCGATGTCCCTGGGGTAAGTTCCCTATTGGTGCTAACATCTCGACTGTTTCACTTGAGATATTTTCGAATTCGTAGGTTCCCACATGCGAACACTGTAATAGCTCAGTTAAGGATGCCACCTCGCTATAAGCTCCATTGATTTCTACGTCTGCCATTTGTGCAGTAGGGCCTCCAGAAGCAGGGTCTAAAACAGCGATTTTATAGCCCATTTCTTTTGCTTTGAGTGCCATCATCCGTCCAAGTTGTCCACCACCGATTATGCCGATTTGGGCTGGTGGTAAGATGGTTTTATTCATTTAGGTCACCGTCCTTTAATACGGTTTCGGCCATGTTGTGCCGGTATTTAGTAAGGCGTGATTCGATTTCTGGATAGATTGTGCTTAGGATGGATGCGGCTAGGAGTCCGGCATTTTTCGCTCCTGCTTCGCCGATGGCTACAGTTGCAACAGGGATTCCTCCTGGCATTTGGACAATGGATAGTAGGGAATCCATTCCGTTTAAGGTACGTGATTTTACTGGGACACCGATGACGGGTAATGTGGTTTTGGCAGCGACCATTCCTGGTAGATGAGCTGCTCCTCCTGCTCCAGCGATGATAACTTTAAGGTTACGGTTTCTTGCTTGTTCGGCGTATTTAAACATGAGTTCTGGTGTCCGATGGGCTGAGATGACCTGAGCTTCATATGAAATTTCTAGTTGGTCTAAGATTTTCATGGTTTCTTTCATGGTTTCTAAATCAGATTTACTTCCCATTATAATCCCGACTAGTGGTATTTTTGAGATTGAAAATATTTTTTCCATTATCATTACCTCCCCAATTATTAAATTTATCTTAGGACTAACTTTCCCTCCAACCACCCTACCCTTACGGGTCACTATATCTCTAAAAATTTAGAATAATCCCATGTATTCTCCATCTGGTGTTAAGTCCATGTTTAGTGCTGCTGGTGTTTTAGGAAGTCCTGGCATGGTAAGAACATTTCCTGTTAGACAGATAATAAAACCGGCACCGGCTGAGATTCGAATTTCTCGGATGGTAATGTCGAAGTCTATTGGTCGACCGAATAATTTTGGATTATCGCTTAGTGAGGCTGGTGTTTTGGCCATACAGATTAAGGAATTTTCGTATCCTAATGCTTTAATGGTTTGTAATTGAGTTTTTGCTTCCTCTGTGTAATTGACTTGACGCGCACCGTAGATTTGAGTGGCAATAGTTGCAATTTTGGTTTCTAATTCGGCATCCTGGGGATAAAGGACATTAAATTTTTGGGTGTTGTTTTCAATGAGTTCAACCACTGTTTGAGCAAGGTCCATAGTTCCTTTACCACCTTCAGCCCATGATTTAGCAAGTTCACATGGATGCCCATTTTCTTGACACCAATGGGTTAAGAAGTCTATTTCAGCTTTTGTGTCATGGATAAAGTGATTAATGGCTACTACATAAGGAATATTGAATTTTTGAATTGAATCAATGTGCTTAGCTAAGTTTTCTACTCCTTTAGCTAACGCCTCTACATTTTCAGCTTGTAGTTGATCTGAATCCATACCTCCGTGCATTTTAAGGGCTCGGATTGTTGCAACAATAACAACACATTCCGGATTTAAATTACCTTGGCGGCATTTAATATTAAAGAATTTTTCAGCACCTAAATCTGCACCAAACCCGGCTTCTGTAACCACATAGTCACCGATTTTCAAAGCAGTTTTGGTCGCAATTAGAGAGTTACATCCATGGGCAATATTAGCAAATGGGCCTCCGTGAACAATAGCAGGAGTGTTTTCACAAGTTTGAACTAAGTTGGGTTTAAGAGCATCTTTTAAAAGCATAGTGATTGCGCCCTCAATTTTTAGATCTTTAACTTGAACAGGCTTGTCTTCTGGTGTATAGCCCACAATAATTTGCGCAAGGCGAGATTTTAAATCTTCGTAACTTGTGGCTAGACATAAAATAGCCATAATTTCTGAAGCAACTGTAATATTAAAGCCATCTTGACGCTGGATTCCATTTACCTGTGACCCTTGTCCAATAGTAATTTGCCGTAGTGTGCGATCATTTAAGTCTAGACAACGTTTGAATACAATTTTTGTTGGATCGATATTACATTCATTTCCTTGATAAATATGGTTATCCAGTAGAGCACATATAGCATTGTTAGCAGTAGTTATAGCATGAATATCTCCTGTGAAATGCAAGTTCAGGTCTTCCATTGGCAACACTTGTGAGTATCCACCTCCTGCGGCTCCTCCTTTAATTCCCATAACAGGTCCAAGTGAAGGTTCACGTAAAGCAATGACTGTTTTTTTCCCCACTTGGTTAAGTCCTTGGCCTAGTCCCACTGTAGTTGTTGTTTTTCCTTCACCGGCTTTAGTTGGGCTAATAGCTGTCACTAAAACTAATTTTCCATCAGGCAGTGGCTTATTCATAATGTCTAAATCAATTTTAGCTTTATATTTACCATAGTTTTCAATCTGGTCTTCAATATTGTAGTCTGCTGCAAGAGTAACAATAGGTTTTAACTGAATTTCTTTTGCAATTTGTAAATCGTTTTTCATGGTCGTTCACTCCTATGTGAGATTTTATCTTTTTAGAGTCATTTCACTTTTAGGTAAATCCTCTGGGTACCCTTTTGATATGTTCCCCTATTTTAGCTCAAAATAAAAGGCACCTTCGATAAAACTACCCACGGGGGCCTGAAGGTGCCAATAAATAACATGATTTTAGGGTTAACCCGTAGCTTAAATAAACTTGAATCTATTAGTATTTAAGCAAATCTAACCTTGTATTGGGTAAGCTAAAATTAGCAATCTATATAAAAAACCATTAATTCTTTACATATTTCACGTCATCCTTTGACCCAGATGATTTGGGCTATACAGGTCAACTATAGGCGCAGTAAGCTTTTTAAATTACAAAAACCAACTGCATCTAATATCATTAGCTACGCAATATTTATCTATTTCTCATGTATTATTATGCAACCTTCATAGTCCCTCTATTTACGGTTAAGGGGTAGAAACTTTCGAACCTTATTTTCGACGATATATGAAGTTATTTTTTAGCTTATGGATCTAACAAAAAAACATATGAGGGCACAAAAGTGCTTAACCCATATGTTTAAACATTCTCAATAAAGATAAATCTGAATTTGTATTCATAATCATAGACATAAAATTAGCGCCATTTACAGTTTGTTGATTTCCTTTTAATTTCACCATGTCGCTAACCTCCGTTTCGATATCAATCTACAGATTTCCTAATATCTACAATTGAATTATAAAACAATCAAGTGAAAATGACAAGTAGCTTGAATCATTTATTTTTCTTTTTCTTATATATTTACTTATTAAAAATGATTATCCTTATTATTCTTATTAAAAATCCTAGTTGGATATATTTACCTTGATAAATTTAAGTAATCCTATAAATGTTTTTACTTTTAAAAGTTCCTAGTTAAGCAACTCTTTGTTATTGCGCACTGATAAAACTTATGCTATCATGTTTACAACCTATTTATGTTTGTTTTTATTTTAGCTATTTTAATAAAAATAAACCAAGTGAAAAGGAATTAGGAGGCCAAAAATCATGAACTTATTAAATGGAAAATTAACTTTAGAAGGCATTACGTTTGATGATGTTTTATTAATTCCTCAACGGAGTGAAGTCCTACCGAAAGAAGTCTCTTTAAAGACAAAATTAACTCGTGAAATTGAAATGATGATCCCAATTGTTTCTGCAGCCATGGATACAGTAACAGAATCTCGGTTAGCTATTGCCTTAGCTCATCAAGGTGGAGTTGGATTTATCCATAAAAATATGTCTATTAAAGAGCAGGCGGAAGAAGTTCGCCGAGTTAAGCTTTATCAAAATGGGATGATCTCTAATCCTGTAACCTTATCCCCAGATGCTACATTAGCAGAGGCAAATGAAATGTGTGCTCATTATAAGGTTTCGGGCTTTCCTGTTGTTGATGAAAATCAAAAGTTAAAGGGAATTATTACAAATCGCGATATAAAATATCGGGAAGATCAGGCTATAGCAGTTAAAGAAGTGATGACGAATCGTGATAAGCTAATTACAGCTCCTGCTGGAACAACTCTAGATGAAGCAAAAGCCTTATTAATGGAGCATCGTATTGAGAAATTACCTATTATTAATGATGATGATTCTTTGTGTGGGTTAGTTACGATTAAAGATATTGATAAAACCATGTCTTATCCAAATAGTTGTAAAGATTCTCAAGGACGGTTGCGCTGTGGAGCTTCAGTTGGTGTAGGTGAAGAGACCATTGAACGTGTGGCTGCTTTAGTTGACGCCGGTGTTGATGTTGTTGTAGTTGATTCAGCTCATGGACATTCATTAGGAGTTATTAATACGGTTCGCTTAGTTAAAGAAACGTTCCCACAATTACAAGTTATTGGCGGTAATATTGTAACACCTGAAGCAGCAAAAGATTTAGTTGATGCAGGTGCGGATGCCGTTAAAGTCGGAATTGGTCCAGGTTCAATTTGTACGACTCGAGTTGTTGCCGGAGTTGGGGTTCCACAAATTTCTGCTGTCAATGAAGTTTATGAATATTGTAGGACGGTTGGCGTTCCAGTCATTGCAGATGGAGGAATTAAATTAAGTGGTGACTTCGTTAAAGCCATTGCTGCAGGTGCAGATTGTGCCATGTTTGGCGGAATGTTTGCCGGTTGTGAAGAGGCACCTGGAGAAGAAATTCTTTATAATGGTCGCCGCTACAAAACATATGTAGGAATGGGGTCATTAGCTGCCATGAGACGCGGCTCTGGTGATCGTTATTTCCAAGGAGATAAAAAGCAAGAGGCTAAAAAATTAGTTCCTGAAGGAATTGAAGCTCGTGTGGCATTTAAAGGAAAATTAGAAGATGTTGTTTACCAATTATGTGGTGGATTACGTTCCGGAATGGGATATTGTGGAACACCTACAGTTGAAGATTTAAAACAAAACGCTAAATTTGTTCGTATAACAGGTGCGGGTTTACGTGAATCTCATCCTCATAATGTTGAAATAACTCAGGAAGCTCCTAATTATCAAAAATAAAAGTTGAACCTATATGAAAAGCGTAGACGTTCCAATATGGATGTTTATGCTTTTTATATGTTTTTTGATAAATACTGTGAGGGGGAAACTTTCCGCAAATAAATGGTAAAGTTAGGTTGTTCACCAGCTAATCTCCATAAGCAGATTTATTTGGTCAGATTGTACTGATGAGTTATCAAAAAAAGAATATGAAAAGGAATCCCTTTGCTTTTGGTGATGTAGGAAAATTTAGTAGACGTATAAAGTAACAAAAATACATTTGTAATGGTTTTTTTAGTTTTGAAATGATTTAACTCTAAAGCTCACCAAATTTTGTGGATCCTCATTTCATTTTTATCCAATTTCTAGATAACCGTCCAAATATTCAAAACTACAATATTGTAATATCTTGTTAAAAACAAGTTTTCCAAAATGGAATATAGGATAATTAAACCGTACTACTGTGAAAAGTTAATTTCAGCTTCAGCCTAGAAAGCCTAAAGCTAATGGCTAGTAACATATCGTGCAACTGTTGCGAGAGAAAAGAGATTAAATATAAAAGGAATCAGTTATTTAACTATAGCTGATTCCTTTTTATATTTTATTACCTATGTATTTCTTTTTTAACAAATAAAGAAATTGCTAGTGCAATGACAGCAAGTACCAAGGTAACAATAGATGTAAAATTAATGGCATCAACTCCTGCAAGTTTAGTCAATTCTTCCACAACAACTTCAGAAACAGGGGTACCTAATTCTACGGTCGCTTCATTGATTAACAGTTGAGTGCGAGTATCTGAGTAATTAGTTTTTAATGTGACAAATACTGCCGTTCCAATAGCACCCGATACTTGTTGAACCGTACCATTTACAGCTGACCCAGAAGCATTTAAATAACTAGGCAACTGATTCAAACCATTAGTTTGCATCGGCATCATAATTAAAGAAATTCCAAAACTACGAATCATAAACCAAATCGCAACATAGATTGCAGACGTCTCAATCGTCAGTAATGCCAAGAAATACGCAGCCATTCCAATCATGGTAAAACCGATTACTGCTAATGGCCTGGCACTAAACTTGTCATACATTTTACCAGCAAATGGCATAGCTAAAGCCATGATCAAAGTTCCTGGCATTAAAACTAGTCCTGAATGTAAGGTACTATACCCCAAAATAGTTTGAAAATAATAAGGTAATAAAATCATTGGGGCAAATAAAATCAGGGTCAAGAGCACAGAGATAATCGAGCTAATAGCAAACATCGAATAACCATATACTTTCATATCTAACAAAGGCATCGGTAACTTCAGTTGACGTCTAATAAATACACTTAAGGAAATAATTCCTATAAAAATAACACCTAAAACAAAAGGATGAGTCCAATTATAAGTACTAGCATTCCCAAATCCCAACAAAATACTGGTAAAAGCCAGACTTGACAATAAAACAGATAAGAAATCAATGGAAGTTGAGCGTTGTTCCAGGACATTTTCAAGTTTCCAAAATGACAAGCCCAGCAAGAGTAATGCCAAGGGGGCAATCACAATAAAGATTCCTCGCCACCCTAAATAATCCACCATAATTCCCGAAAAAATAGGGGCTATAACAGGGGCAATCATAATAACTAATCCATATACACCCATGGCTTTTCCACGATGCTCACGACTGAAGCTAGTAAGAATCACATTTAACACCAACGGCATAATTAGAGCACCACCTGCTGCTTGAATAAAGCGGGCAATCAACAATAGACGAAAATTAGGAGCAAAAATAGCTAAAATCGTTCCTACTGCAAAAATAGCAATGCACGTCATAAAAACATGATGACTTTTAAAACGAATCATAAAGTAGGCACTAGTCGGAATTAAAATTCCTGCCAATAACATATTAATTGAAGTTAGCCACTGAACAGTCGCATACTTTTCCACTCCTAAATCAGTCATAATATTAGGTAAAGCCATATTAATTGCAACATTATTTAATAACAATAAAAAGATACCCATCATCATAATTCCTAACATCGTATAAAGGGATTTTCTAGTTGTTTTTTTCATATTTCCACTCCAATTCATTCATAGCTAATTATAATATTCTTATAGAACAAGTCCTTTTTTTTTGCTGAAATATTTGAAACATAATTAAGCAGAAATTTTTCCTAATTTAAACTCCTTAAACTAGGTTGTCTGTTTTCTAAACAAGCCATTTGTTCTTGTTCAATCTAGGTCTTTTAATCAAAACTAGCAACTTTGATCCATATAGAGCTTTATAACTTTCTCTATTTTATCCCATGTCAACCTGATATCCAACAAAAACTTTAAAAAATAAACCTAAACTCAAGATGATGATGAAAAAATGTGCACCTAAAATTCAGTATTATAAATTATTATATAATATAGATTCTGAGAGCTCACTGTATTTAATTTAGATTTTGGAGGTGTTTTATGTTGTTAAAGTCTTTATTAAGACGCTGGTTGTCTAAAAAAGAATACGTTTTTGGTGATTTACCAATTTCATCAGGAAGTTTTATCCACTCAATGAATACCGCAAAAAAATCCTTAGATAGTGAAGAAGATTTAGAACAAAAATTAGTTTTACTGGATTTCATGATTCAAGTTATAAAAAATGATTTAACGGCTAATAGTCTAGCAACCACCTTTTACGATGAGCATTTTTTTGAAAATCATCTATCAGCTTCTTTCTTTCCGATGTTTTATTACAATCAAAGTGGGATAAAAAAATCTACCTATTCATTAACAAAAAAAGGGCGACGAATGGTAAACTTAGCTGAGGACTGTATCTTTGTCACACCTTGGAATACACAAAAATTACAAAAAACCGTTACCACTCTTCATCATCATAATCTTGAGTATCTACCAGAAACACATTTTTCAACCTACTATTTTCCCTTAGGAATTTGGCGAATTGAAAATGGTTATCATTCGATAAGCGCTGGTATTGGCTATAAAAAGGGTGAAATTTTATCTAAAGAAATCGATATTACTAATTCATTTCCCCATATTACAACAGATGGCACCTATTGGTATAACACCCATACGAGAGGGCGTCTAAGTCGCGTCTTAGATTTTCGTATTGCTGTTATCTATGAGATGACTAAATTAAAAGCTAAACTAATCAATGAAACCGCAGAAAGCAACTCATATCCATAGGAGTGGGTTGCTTTCTGCGACTTTTTTATTTTCTGTTAATATCTTGCAAATAAATACCATGTTTATTAGCATATTTTTCTAATTCATCATAATCAATAAACCAATCTAGTAACTTAAAAATATTAATTAGTGAATTAAAATATTCTATATTAAATAATCCATTTTCTAATTTAAAGCATGCAATTTGGTAAATAAATTTAGCATATAAAGCCTTTTGTGCATTATTTGTTGCTGAGGCTAAACTCAAACACAATTGAGAGTATTTTAAAGAAAGGTCGTAATATGCTTCATAATCAAGAGTATAAATGGCTAAATTAATTAATACCACACACCCTATTTCATCATTTTTATATAAGGAGTAATTCTCCTCAATAAGTTCTAACGCCCTTTGCCCAAAAGAGATTGCAACTTCAATTTCAAATAAAAACAAACAGTGACTAATTATAAATAATTCATGAAAACCCCATTCTTTAATATTGTCTAAATAGTCTTTAATAGGGGTTAAAAGCTCTCTGGCGCTTTCATAATCACTATTACTTTGATAAAGTTGAGACATGGCTAAAGCCATTATTCTAATATGTTCAAAATAAATATCATTATACTCTCGATAATGCTCCTCTGCTTCTTTAGCCAATCGTTGAAGCCCACTAACATTACGTCGTTTAACAAATTCACTTAAGTTGTTCTTTATCATATTTTTGGTTTTTAAATATTCATCATCCATTAAAGAAACAAATTCATTATAGGTTACATTCATTTTTTCTAATAACAAAATAAATTTTTCTGCTGACAGCATTTGTGAGCCTTTCTCAACATTGGGTATTAGTCCTGAAGAAAGCTTATCATCATTTAAATATTTTTGTTTTAATCCTTTTTTTACTCTTATTTTATAAATGGTTTTTCCTAGTTTTTCCTTCATAAGACCACCCTAGATTCATTATGTTATAATGCTATTTTAACCTAAATTTGGTAATGTAGTCTATAATAAAGTTAGTAAGTTTCTGATATTTAGAAACTAATAACATTTATGGAAGAAGGAAAATCAAAAGAGACGTTCTTTCTGGCAATGGATTGCACTTCTCTAGGTTAAGAAAACGAGCATTATTTAGGGAATTTAAACTCGCTCAAAGTTGCTCAGTACCTTTTTTAGAGATTGAATTTTTTTAGATTTTCTAATCTTTATATCCAAAGAAAGCTTATTTATAGCATTGTCAATAACTTAAGAGGAAAATCAAAAGCTAAAACCTTTTAAATTATTTGCTGCACTAACATTGCAATTTAAAAATAGATATAATTTGATATCATAATCCTCAAGAAAATGACATTTTTGTTTATTAGTTTTTTCATCTTTAGGACTTTATGCACTTTAAGATTTTCGTCTGCCTAGACCCCGAAGGTGCCAAAAATCACTACAACTACGTAACATAACAGAATATAACAGCAGAAATACTGTTGATTGGTTTTTCTCTAAAAAAATTTAAAAAAAGTCTACATTTCACGTTTGGCTAAATGTAGACTTTTTTAATTGATTAACCCTCTAAATATTTACCTAAGAATGTCGTAGCAATTTTTACTGTGTTTACATCTTGTTCACCCAATGTTTGCTCATCATTTGCTAATAAAATAACAGCTCCCAGACTGTCACCATTGGATATAATCGGTAACATTACAAATGATATTTCCGTAGTATCTCCATCTATAATCTCTAAAGCTTCTTTTTCTCCAGTTATTTTAGATGTACGTTCTTCAATTAAAGTACTTAATAAACGACTAACACGACGGTTAAGGTATTTATTTTTAACTTCTCCTGCAGCTGCAATAATATCCTCACGATCAACAATTAGTACACTTTTTTCAGTTGAAGTGCTAACTGCTTCTGCATATTGGCTCGCAAAAGAAGAAATATCTGCAATTGGGGAATATTTTTTTAGGACAACTTCTCCAGATTGATTGACGAAAATCTCTAAAGAATCTCCTTCACGAATACGCATTGTTCTACGGATTTCTTTTGGTATTACAACACGTCCTAAATCATCAATACGACGAACTACACCAGTGGCTTTCATATCTCTAGACCTCACTTTCAAATTATCTGGTTTTATTTTCTACATTTTAATATAAATTATACCTTTTTTGCATCTTTTTTGAAATTTTCAATTTTTTTAAATAATTGTAAAGCATATTCGAACCATTGTAACTTCTTATTAACTGTTAAATCAAAAATAATAGTTATTTGATCATCTTTGTATGAGAGACGAATCATTGAACCTATTTCATTTACAGTTTCAAATAGATGTTGCCCGTCCATATTTTGTGAGATTTCTCCCTTTAATATAAATTC
>Ga0153974_1000322_pt1 | contig 11081 bp, 9 predicted proteins | sample TSGA058MetaG_FD_104741 | JGI IMG/M metagenome (GOLD analysis project Ga0153974, IMG submission 104741) | Attine ant fungus gardens microbial communities from Georgia, USA - TSGA058 MetaG | ecosystem: Host-associated > Fungi > Mycelium > Unclassified | place: USA: Georgia, Yuchi Wildlife... | reverse complement strand
TCTTATAACAAGATACTGTTTTAGTCATATAAAAACGCTCCGTAAAATGGGTCTAGCATATACCCTTTTATAGAGCCCTTTGACCTATGTAACTTAAAAATATAATCACATTAGGAGAAATTTTAATTAAATATCTTCAATTTTAAGATGATATGCAACGCGAATTAATGATAAATAAACGCTACGAAAGCGGTATATGGAATAAAAGTCAATCTTCCTAAAGCTGTTTACCAGGCTCCTTCCTTCACCTAAACAAGATATCCGTAAATACGAAATCAATTTATACACAACCAACAGAGCTGCTATCACCATTACGGTGTACTCTAATATTTAATCTTTAACAATCCACTCATTATAATATATACTTTTATGCTTAAAGTACTTTTTTGTCATATATTCAACCACTTTTAACATTAATGGGGATGAATTTTCAGTATTAAATTTATCTATATTTATCCAATACGCACTCTTAGAATCTTGACTTGTAAATAGGTCTGGGCTCGTTATTCAATTTACCCGACTGAATCGTAATTTGATAAAAAGTACAAATATGATGGGTCTAATCAGCGCTATTCCAAAAGGAATTATAAAGTCACAAATCCCGATATTCCTCTCAATTTTTACGCAATAACCCGTTTCTTCTTTCAAATTTCTAATAAGTGCTTGATTTAAATCCTCGTTTATTTCTAGACTCCTGGAAGATCAAATCTATTGTTATAGGGCCCTCCTTTTTTTTGATAACTATTCTCTAAAGTGACACCATATACACCAAATGGCCTATGTACTTTTTCTGAACCATTATTGCCCTCCTTCTTGTTATAATTTAAATCTCCATGTCCCTTTTATCCTAAAGAATTTAACCCTTGCCCCTAGCACACTTATGATCATTCCAAGTTCTTTAATTTTGACTTTTGAAAAATCAATTAAATCAGCTCGTATCAATAGTTTCTTTTATTTTTTACCAAATGAAAGTGTAGTCACCCATACCATTCAAGAAACGATTATTATCGAGCAACTATTATTAAACACAGGGGCGATTGAAAGTTTTGTGGAGCGGTTTGCGGCAGAGTTTCATTCATGGGGGCAATCAAGAGAGAGAAATGAGCAACTTAGAGACTATATGACGGATGATTTATATCGTTTAAATTAAATGTTATTCGTTCTGACATTCCTACGACATCAGAAGTTCAGCGAGTTCAAATTTGGGATGTAGCAGAACGTGATGATTATAATTTTGAAGTCTTATTTAGCGTTGAACGATTAGTGAAGAAGAATCGGAAAGTCGAATGGTTGATTCAACGATAGGAGATTTGGTGATTACTAGCCAAACCGTTAGTAGCCGACCGCAACGATCTGATTATTCACCCCCATCTCTCGAAACGGAAATAACGGTAGATTCACAAACCACATCAGAGATTGCAGATTTCTTAAACATGTTTTTTGCTTTGTACCCACAAGCAAGTGAGCAACAATTGAGATTTTATGATGAATATCGAATGTTACCAGCGATTAATAAAAATTTAATATTTTCTCAACTGATTAATCCAGTCATCGTTATGGATAAGGAAGGAAATGTGAGAGCGCAAATTTCAGTAGAATATTTATGTCAAGAGACGAAGACAACGCAAATTTCTAGTTTGATTTATTGTTGGAAAGAACAAATAATAATTGGTTAATTGTTCTTTAATCAGTTCCTTCATTTCTTCCTATGATACAGTTTCATCTAAATCACTTAGATGACTACACATATCTCTTTCTAGATCATCACCTACCATGCCATCCCTAATCAATAAAGATTTAATTCTTTCTTGTTTGTATCTTGTGAATAAAATGAGGGCGGATAAGGAGAAATAGTTTCTCTCTTTATCCGCCATTTTTTTATTTTTAGGGTGTAAGTGGGGGTTGGAATAATATTGGACGAGGTTTCGGCTTGCTAGAGCGTGCCCGTTAGCTTCCACATCCAAAGAATCTAAGAAATAGGATTAGATTGATGCAGAGTTGAGCTGGAAGTTGATTGAATAGTTAAGTGACAGTAATATTAAAAATTAGTAGCCTCTTATTTGGAATGCCTAATTACCTAATAACCGAGGGTTTAATATAAATAAAAAAGGGAATACTTTTTAGTCTAATGCAATAATAATTTGGTGTGTATCAAATAACGTTGGAATAATTCTAGGTGAGACTCAATTTCTGCGGGTGAAAAAAACCACCATTTCCATCGTCGTGATTAAAGGTAGTACTAGGATAAAGCATAACCGCACTGTCTATTGTGGCAGTATTACTCCAGATAATCCGAAAAGCACATTTTTTAGTTGCCAAATACAGTTGAACATAGATATTCCTGCACAATAAATTAGCGTTATAATGAAAAATATCTACAAATACAATTAAATTGACTAATAAGATACAGTTTATTTTCAGAGATGTATGAGGAGCATGTGGGATTAATACATAAATTTAGTATTGATAGAGAGTTTGAAAACAAATATCCCTTAATCGGATACAAACGATTAAGGGATAAAGACCTTAGACATAGTTACCCCCCAATCCTTAATTGGATTGGGGGGCGGAGCCTCTCCAGTAATATACTTTTTATCACATTGGCGAAGCAAACCAAGCGGCTACTCCTAAAGCTAAAATAACGCTAAAAATGAAAATTAGAATTTTGTATATTAGTTTCATAATAGCCTCCTGAAATTAAAAATTATCTCCATGCCCCAGTCCAATTACCAAGAGAACACCATAATCTACTTTGATTAACAGTTCCATTTCGCCTTAACTCTACTCTAACAGTTTTGCTGATTGCTCCTACTGCAGCAGTCAGGTTAACTCGATAAGAACCATATCCTGTTGCCATATTGTTACTCATTCGGTGATGAACATAATTGTAATTAATCCAAAGGCCAGGATTCCAATTTAAATGCGATGAACTAAAATGTGTAGTTGATGTTGGTCTGTTGTTGGAATTAACATTAAAAAATAATTGCCCTGTAAAAGAAGTATTAACTATACCCGCAACACTTATAGTATGTGTCCGTGAGAAATTTAATTCTCTTCGTGCTTGCATTAAGGATTCATTGTCTGTTACCCCAATAACAATTGGAGTTGTAGAAAATAACATAGCTGTCTCGTCATCAACTACAGCAAAAGGAACCTCTACACCGTCAAAATTCACTGTCCCCCTTGTCCCTGGTTCATGATCCATTAAATCTAAAAGTTGTATAAAATTTTCAGGTTGCATTGCTTTTAAAAAGAGATTTTGATCTTCTTCATTTAAAGATAAAAACTCACTAGCGAATTCAAGAGCACCTGGTTCATCTGAATTCTTTATAAATTCCATGTATTTCTCTGAGCTTGATAATATATCCATTACCTCTTCATAATCCCTATACCCATCATCCATACTTGAAGCAGAAACTTCAGTAAATGGTGAAACAACTACTAAACTAAAATAAGAATGTAAAACTTAGAAACCCCTTCAAAAAACTTCTACCATAATATAGATATTTTAGCATATTATACCATAACAATCAATAGAAAAAGTGTTATTAGTTCGCTTTCTTTTTTCAGGTTGGTTAGCTACATACTTGTGCAAATTGTGCTAATTTTCTAAAGACGTTCATCACTTTTTGGACATTATCAGATTCAAAATGGTTATTATCTTCACCCCTTATAACATCTAGAGCCCAGTGCATCTCTCTATTTTCCAATCAGACCGGCTCATATAAAGCAGTTCTTCGGCGGTTGCTTCTTGACTTGCCATATAATATCCGGACTTTTCAGTGGTTTTTCCTTGAGTCGTCGTGATACTAGTGACTGAAAAAAATTTTTTTAACCCTATTGATTCAGATTTATTTGTTATCCAATCTACCTGATCAGTCATGTGGCAAATTCTTTTTTCAATTCGTCTACCATTTTTCTCAATTGATGGTAGAATAAAAAGTAGACAAGTTAAACATAAGAATCTACGATTATTTGGTACAATGGCATAAGAGAAAATAAGAGTAGTTAAGAGCTTATGACAATGACAAAACCTAAGAAAAATTTTACTGATGAATTTATAGAAGGAGTTGTACAATATACCCTGGATTACCCAGATGAATCTCTTGTTAGTGTCGCTAAAAAATTTGATATAGCTGACAGTATCATTCATGTTTGGAGAAAGCAGTACCTTAAGAATGAAGGGAAGATAAATTCAAGGGGTAGTGGGAATCATGCAAGTGATGAAGCCAAAGAAATTGCTAGATTGAAAAAGGAACCTAAGGATACTCAAGAAGCTGCTTTAGATGTGTTAAAAAAGGCTATTGGCATACTGGGGAAATAGATAAGCAAGTGATTTATCACCATGTAAAAGAAGTTGCTCGAGAAGAGGAGGTTTCAATCTCTGGTGTGCTAAGTAAATTAGGGTTAAGTAAGTCTGGATATTACAGTTTTATTACCACAAAGATTTGGTTAAAATTTGCCGCCCGAGAGGGTTAAAAAACTGCTTGAGCCGTATGAGCGGGAAACTCTCATGTACGGTTCTTAGAAAAGGGAGAAGGAGTGATCTTTCTCCCTTATTCTCTTATTAGAAAACTTTTGAACAGTTTCAACCCTCCAAAAAATACCACCAAAAATGAGTTTGGTGGCATTTTTTATAATGATTTGATGTGCTCCTTTAATTATGAAATTTCAATTTTTAAAGCGATTATATCCCAAGCATAGTCCCGTTTAGGGAGGGTCAAGAGATAATCCGTTCCTTTTTCTTTAAAATCAACGATTTCACCTTTATCTAACGTCCAGATTCCTTTAATAGGATGACCTTCAACATCCTGTTTAGAAAAAACAAGCTCCTTAGGCGATGTACACCCTTTTGGCCATTCATAAAACCCATAATAGTACGTTTCTTTTTTAGTCACCTTCCACTGTCGATCATCTGTTAAGTCTGAAATAGCTCTCGTCCCATAAATTCCTTCCCCGTTTACAGTCAACCATTGCCCTAAATCATTTAAAATCTTTTTACTTTCTTCCGTAAACGTTCCATCAGGTTTTGGGCCTACACCTAATAACAGATTTCCCCCCTTCGTCACCACATCAATAACCAACGAAATAATTTCTTGACTTGATTTATAGCGATCCGTTGGTACATACCCCCAATCTCTACCAAGAGGAATATTACTTTCCCATGTTTGATTAGGTATCTCCTGAACCCTTGGTATTCTCCGTTCAGGGGTCACATAATTTTCATGCCTTCCTCCCATCATCCGATCCACAATCAATAAATCAGGATTGGTTTTTCTAACTTTCTCCGCCAACTCATCCATTCGTAAATCTTCTCGTCCTTTCCCGCACCAACCGGCATCTAACCATAAAATATCAGTCTGGCCATAATTTTGCGTAATCTCCTCTAATTCTCGGTGAACATACTGCACATATCGCTCCCAACGATCGGCTTCTAGAAGGGTATCATAATTAGCTCGCCGTCCTTTTTTCGTCCCATTATCCACCCAATAATCAGGGGAATACCAATCTGCTTTTGAATAATAAGCGCCAATGGCAATCCCTTCATCTCGAAAAGCCTCCACCACATCTCGGTAAATATCTCCCTTATATGGACTTCGACTCCCCCCAACCTTAAAATCACTTTCCTGGGTATCATACAGATGAAAACCATCATGATGCTTCGTCGTAAAAATCATATATTTAAACCCTGCTTGACGACATAACCTTGCCCATTCCTTAGGATCAAACTCCGTAGGATTAAACGTCTCAATTAAATTCCAATAATCCCGTTGTAACTCCTTTACATCTTCGCGCCATGCTACTGGCTTGCGAGCCCACTCATCCTCCTCAGAAAGCTGCCACGACTCCACAATCCCAGCTTCAGCATATAACCCCCAGTGAAAAATAACCCCAAGCTTCTGATCTTCAAACCACGTTAACTTCTTTTGAATCAACGACCTTTCTGGATCATTTTCTTGGGAATAGGACTGGATACTAAGAGGTTCCATAATATCCCCACGTTGAACTTTAACCATGTCTCATCTCTCCTTACTTCAATTTTTCAACTTACCTTTCTTTGACGCATACCAACTGAATATCCCTTAATTGATAGGGCCCATCACTTGCTTCAATCACAATGCTTAAGGCTCCACTTAAATTTCCTAATTTAATCATTGGAAACTGGCATATCTTTTTATGTCCTACTGTCTTTCCTTGATATAGACAAATCCTCTCCCCTTGAGTGTGAAGATAAATCCCAAACTTTTGAATCCATTGACCCTCGCTCATATTTTCCTTTAAAATCACATGATTGACTTGAAGTGGTTGCTCAGTTTCAAAAATAAACCGATCTTCTTGTTGCAAAAAATCAGCAATAGTTGCCAGTGGCTGTGAGAAACGATTTCGTATTTCTTCCCCAAACTTGATAAGCTGCAAAGCATCCTTTTCAGGAAGCAAACCTTGACGATTAGGACCGATGTTTATCAAAAAATTAGCTCCCCGACCTACAGAATAATAATACAGTCCCATTAATTCCTCAACACTTTTAACCGTATCTTCATCGCCATCGCTATAAAACCAATTAAACGCTCGCATACGACAATCACATTCTCCTGGCAGCCAAATATTTGCTGACGTTATCGGCTCGTTTTTTTCCATCAAAATTGAAAATGGAATCGGGTCCACTTCATTCCAATTATATAGTGGAGCCACTCCATATTCATTCCCAATCCAACGAATATCTGGCTCTCCCATATTAAAAATTCGAATTCCTGGTTGAAGCCTTCTAATTTCAGCAATAATTCGTTTCCAATTATAGTCATGACCTTCAGAACCACAACCATCAAACCAAATCACATCAATTTCTCCATAATCAGTCAATAACTCGCTCACTTGATTTAAAAAATAGTTATCATAATCTTGAGCACTCCACGCAGATTTAACTAATGAATAATCAGCAGGAGAATAATAAATTCCCACCTTTAACTTAAACTTAGCGCAAGCATCTACAAATTCTCGTACTACATCTCCGTTTCCGTCTTTCCAAGGAGTGGCTTTAACAGAATATTCACTATAAGCTGTGGGCCAATTGGCAAAACCATCATGGTGCTTAGCTGTTAAAATTGCATACTTAAATCCGGCTTGAGCAGCGGTTTTAAGCCACTGCTCACAATCTAGATTCGTGGGGTTAAAGGCTTGGGGATTCATTTCTTTACCATCCCAATCCTGATATCCTTCATAAAACGTACGAATTCCAAAGTGAAGAAATAACCCTAGCTCCCAATCTAAAAACGTTAGTTGCTTAGCTGTTGGCTTTAGTTTAGTCATGAGTAATTCCTCCCAATTTATCGGCCATCGCCTTTAAAGGTTCTTTAATTCCAGCGAATACTTCTTCTTGTGTTTGGGCATCAGGAAGATCACACCAAATGGCAAAGGACGTTCCGATTACTGATTTCAGCTGCTCTTGAGTTAGGCTTTGGTCACCAGCAAATTTCTCAATTTGCCAATGGGACGTAATGTGTTCAGCTGTTGGGTATTTGTAAGAGGCATTTTCCCCAAGCACATAATAGAAATAATGATCATTAAAATTAATTAATGGATGGCCTCTATGTAAGAATTCAATCACAGGTGCCATATTGGGATGCCATTTTGTCCAATAAGTAATTTGTACCCGAGGATCTAACTCAATTAACGAGGTTCGATGGTTTCGATAAAAACCATCATTCCAAACTCGGGGAGTAAATCCTAGTTCAATGACGTAGTCTATGAGTTCATTCGTATATTCTATGTAAGTTTCCATCCCCGTTGCCTGATCTCCATAGTGTTTTTTAGCATAGTCAACTAATTGCGGATAAGCCTCCACTTGATCAAAATCAATAAATTCATCGGCCCCTATATGGAAATACTGACTTCCTTGAAATAAGGTGGCAAACTCTTTGATTAAGCTTTTAATAAAGGTTCGTGCTTCAGGATTGGCAATATTTAAGGATCGGGGATCTTTCACAGTTTGTCCCTCTTCCATTTTTTCTAACTGAAATGTAGGATAAAATTTTAAAATCTGCTGTAAATGACCGGGGGTATCAAAGTCTGGGATGATGGCAATTCCCCGATTATTAGCATAACTAATAATTTCTCTAAGGTCTTGCTTCGTCAAATACTCCTTAGACATTAAATGTGGATATAATTCCGATTGAATTCGAAATCCTTCATTTTCTGAAAAATGGAGCTGCAAGGTATTGAATTGTAGTTCTTCTAGATAGTCAATAAGTTTAAAAATCCACTCTTTAGTAAAAAATTTTCTTGCCATATCTAACATTAAGGCTCTTTCTTGCATCAGTCTCTCCTCCATTAAATTTATATGTATTGGGGACATTCAAAGATTAGAGCATGAAGTCCAGTTGTTGGTGAAAGTCACTGGCTTCAAGATGAATTTCAATCTGGATTGGGCCCCCGTCTCTTACCACAAAATCTTTTAATTCTAAATCAGATAGAGCTATGGTAAAGTTTTGGGTTTCTCCAGGCTCTAGCCAAATTTTTGCAAACCCTTTTAAAGCTTTGACTCGTGGAATAACCGTTGAGTGTTTTGGGCGTAGATACAGTTGAATCACTTCTGCCGCCTTGTACGTGCCAAGATTTTGGATGGTTCCTTGAACCTTGAGCTCCTTGGTCACTTCCAGATTTTCAATTTTAAATTTAGAATAAGAGAGTCCGTACCCGAATGGATACAAGGCTTTGCCGCTCATCTCTAAATAATCTTCTTTGAAAGCCCCTTGACGATAATTATAATACACCGGCAACTGCATACTGCTTCTTGGAATGGACATGGCAAGCTTCCCACTAGGTGAATCCTTTCCTACTAAAAGCTTTGCAATGGCTAAGCCACCTAACTCCCCAGGATAGCCAGCAATCAATAAGCCATCGACTAATGAATCAATTTCCGTTAGGCTATGAGGTCGACCTTGAATCAAAACGGCGATTAATGGTTTATTTAAAGTGCTCAACTCCCTAACTAATTTTTGTTGAACAGCTGGCAATGCAATATTTGCTAAATCAATATTTTCGCCGCAAGTCATTTCGGCTGATCCTGTAATGGCGGCGCCATTAGTATCGAATTCCGTGGTAAAGTTGCGAGTACTAGCTCCTCCTAGGGCAACAATAATAACATCAGCATCCCTAGCGATATCAATAGCTCTTGCTAACCCTTTAGGTAATGCCTCCGTAATGGTAGTTCCTTGCTCGTATTCAATCCTTACATCCCCTTGAGAAAAGACCTGTTGGAGACCTTGAAGTAACGTTACTCCCACTTGTTCATCTTTATAAGGGGTATAATCCCCTAATTGGTTATACAGTTGATTGGCATTAGGTCCAATGACAGCAAGCTTTTTTAAAGACTGCATATTTAACGGAAGCACTTTATTTTTATTTTTTAATAAGACAATAGATTCCTTAGCAAGGGCTAGATTTAATCGGTCTTTCACGTTAGGAGAATAACTTTCAACTTCAGGTGTTGGATTTTCAAAGAGTCCCATTGCTTTTTTTAAGGTTAACACTCGCGTCACAGCTTGATCCAAGACGGCTTCATTTACTAACCCCTTCATAACTGCTTGTTCCAAATAGGGAAAGACTTCATCCCAGAGACTAATATCAACACCGCTTTTTAATGCCCAAGCTGCAGCCTTTTCAGGACTTCCTGTCAGAGCTACCAAGCGGTCTAAAGCACAACCATCTGCCATAACGGCACCGTCAAAACCAAACTCCTCTCGCAAAATCGACCTTAATAATTGAACATTTCCGTGGCATGGAACGCCATCAATATCATTATAGGCTGCCATACATAGCCGGACGCCACCTTTAATGGCATATTCCATGGGTAATAAATGAATTTCTCTTAACTCACGATTTCCAATGGTGACCGGTCCTGCATTATGTCCCCCCATGGTCGCACCTTGAGCGGCAAAATGTTTCAACACAGCCAAGGATTTATTAGGGGCAATTTGATGAGGATTCTGCCCTTGTAAACCGGCTAAAGCCGCCATAGTAAATTGCCCTGTTAAAAAAGGATCCTCACTAAAACATTCTTCAGTTCTGCCCCACCTAGGATCACGTGCCACATCTAAGGTTGAAATTAAACTTAAATGGGCCCCTTTCTCCCGTAATTCTGCTGCCACAAGAGCTTGTACTCTCGAATAAAGCTCGGGATTCCAACTAGCTCCTACTGAAATATTTGTAGGTGTCGTCATAGATTCTAAGGCTTGATGACCATGGGGACATTCCTCAGCTAGAAACACCGGAATTTTTAACCGTGTATGATCTCGAAGATACTGCTGAATCATCAGGCTAACTTCTCGCGCTTCAATCTTCGTTAACCCCGTTTCATGATTTTTACCCGACCATGGATCCGCTCGAAAAACCCCATAAATAAACCCTAGACTGCCCCACCTTGCCACTTCTTTTTTAAATTTGGTCGTTAATTGAATCCCTGATGGGGTTTTTTCATAAACTTCCCACCCATATAAACGCTGATTTAATTGCCCCACTTTCTCTTTCAACGTCATTTCTTTAACTAAGGTCTGTATATTCATTTAATCTCCCCACTATCTAAATTAAAACATAATTTTTAAGGTTTGAATGTCATAAGGTCGGAACCTAACTTGGACTTGGTTATCCTGAATCTCTAGGGCTTCCTGAATATTTTCCAGCAAATCACATCCATAGACCGCCTTTGGAACCTCCCTAAAGGATAATCTAGCTAAGGTTTCCCGATTTTGATCTTCATACATGCGAACCACGATGGCTTCCTCAACCTCGGCTAACTTCACTGTATCGATCACAATATTCGCGTCTTGACAACTTATCCATGGCTCACTATCTAATGAAGTATTTGCTAAACATTTAGTCCATATTAACGGCACATTTAAATCAAAGGCTTGATCCACCGTTTGGGCTTCTTTCCAAGTGCCTTGATGAGGATATAACGAATACGTGAAATGATGCTCGCCTTGATCTGCCACTGGATTGGGATCCGTTGCCGACTTAATTAAGGTTAAACCGATTTTTTGATCTTCAACATCATAACCATATTTACTATCGGTCAACACACT
>Ga0153974_1000320_pt1 | contig 11122 bp, 8 predicted proteins | sample TSGA058MetaG_FD_104741 | JGI IMG/M metagenome (GOLD analysis project Ga0153974, IMG submission 104741) | Attine ant fungus gardens microbial communities from Georgia, USA - TSGA058 MetaG | ecosystem: Host-associated > Fungi > Mycelium > Unclassified | place: USA: Georgia, Yuchi Wildlife... | reverse complement strand
TGTCCAAGGCCGATGAGTGCACGGCCGTACTGGCCGGTTCCATCAACGGCAACATCCGTTTCGCCCTGAACAACGTGTCCACCAGCGGCATCGTCGACAACACCGAACTGGCCGTCACCGTGGCCTTCGGCAAGCGCGTGGGTACCGCCTCGATCAACGAGTTCGACGACGCGGCGCTGCAGCGCGTGGTGCGTCGCGCCGAAGACCTGGCCCGCCTGGCCCCGGAAAACCCGGAGTTCATGCCGGCCATCGGCAAGCAGACCTACCGCCCCAGCCCGACCTTCAGCGAATCCACCGCCGCCATCGATCCGGCCTTCCGCGCCAAGGTCGCCGCCGATTCGATCGCGCCGTGCCGTGGCAACGGGCTGATCGCTGCAGGCTTCCTCGAAGACGGCCAGGGTTTCTACGCCACGGCCAACAGCAATGGCAACTTCGGCTACCAGCGCACCACCAACTTCGACTACACCTGCACCGTGCGCACCGAAGACGGCCGTGGTTCGGGCTGGGTGGGTCGCAACCTGAAGGACGCTGCCGACTTCAAGGCCGACCAGGACATCCGCATCGCCATGCGCAAGGCGACCGAGTCGCAGGAAGCCAAGGCACTGGAACCCGGCAAGTACACGGTGATCCTGGAGCCAGCAGCAGCCGCCGGCCTGATCAGCTTCATGATGAACTTCTTCAGCGCACGCTCGGCCGATGAAGGGCGCAGCTTCCTGTCGAAGAAGGGCGGTGGCAACAAGCTGGGCGAGCAGGTCTACGATCCGCGCGTGAACATGCATGCCGACCCGTGGCACCCGGACGCGCCGGTGCTGCCGTGGGACAACGAGGGCATGCCGCGTGAGCGCATCGCCATCATCGAGAACGGCAAGGTCGCCAACCTCGACTACTCGCGCTTCTGGGCACAGAAGCAGGGCAAGACCGCCAAGGCCACGCCCGGCAACCTGCTGATGAGCGGTGGCGAGAAGAGCACCGCCGAACTGGTGCGCGGCACCCAGAAGGGCATCCTGGTCACCCGTACCTGGTACATCCGCATGGTCGATCCGCAGACCGTGCTGCTGACCGGCCTGACCCGCGATGGCACCTTCTACATCGAGAACGGGCAGATCAAGCATCCGGTGAAGAACTTCCGCTTCAACGAATCGCCGGTGATCATGCTCAACAACATCGAAGAGCTGGGCAAGCCGGTGCGCGTGGCCGGTGACGAGTCCAACTTCGTGATGATGATTCCGCCGATGAAGCTGCGCGATTTCACCTTTACCTCGTTGTCCGACGCGGTCTGATGGATCGGCGGGCCTGCCTGCGCTGGTTGGCCGCTGCCGCTTCGGCGGCGGCGCTGCCGGCATGGGCGCAGGCAGGCCCGCGCAGTTCGCGCTACGACTTCTGGTACACCCGCCTGCAGTACGACTCCGGCGACTGGGACGTGGACGCGCGCATGCCGTCCAACCTGATCACCTCGCTGATCGACTACACCTCCCTGCGGGTGGACCCGCAGGAACGCGTGGTGGCGTTGGCCGACCCACGCATGCTGGAGGCGCCGTTCTGCTACCTGGCCGGGCACACCCTGGTCGAGTTCAACGCCGCCGAACGGCAGAACTTCGTGCGCTACGTGCGCAATGGTGGCTTCGTCTTCGTCGACGACTGCAACCACGATATCGACGGCCTGTTCGCCACCTCGTTCGAAGCGCAGATGGGCCGGCTGTTCGGGCCGAAGGCGCTGCAGAAACTGCCCAACAGCCACGCGCTGTACCGCAGCTTCTTCCGCTTCCCCGACGGCCCGCCCGCGACCAGCTTCGAGCTCAACGGCTGGGGCGATGACCTGGTGCACGACTACCTGAAAGGCATCGAGGTCGATGGCCGGCTGGGTCTGCTCTACAGCAACAAGGATTACGGCTGCGAGTGGGACTACGACTGGCGCAACAAGCGTTTCCTGGCCGAAGACAACACCCGCTTCGGCGTCAACATCGTGATGTACGCATTGAACAATTGAACGGACCACGCCCATGACCTCCCCCGACCTCGATTCCCTGCTGCCGCGCCTGCACGCGCTGCGCAGCGCCCTGGCCCACGCCGTGGTCGGCCAGCACACCGTGGTCGAGCAGCTGCTGATCGGCCTGCTGGCCGGTGGCCACTGCCTGCTGGAAGGCGCGCCGGGGCTGGGCAAGACCCTGCTGGTGCGCTCGCTGGGGCAGGCACTGGAACTGCAGTTCCGGCGCGTGCAGTTCACCCCGGACCTGATGCCCAGCGACATCCTGGGCACCGAACTGCTGGAAGAAGACCACGGCACCGGTCATCGCCATTTCCGCTTCCAGCAGGGCCCGATCTTCACCAACCTGCTGCTGGCCGACGAGCTCAACCGCACCCCGCCCAAGACCCAGGCGGCGCTGCTGGAAGCGATGCAGGAGCGTACGGTCAGCTACGCCGGCACGACCTACACGTTGCCGGCGCCGTTCTTCGTGCTGGCCACGCAGAATCCGATCGAACAGGCCGGTACCTACCCCTTGCCCGAAGCACAGCTGGACCGCTTCCTGCTGCATGTGCTGGTCGATTACCCCAGCGAGGAAGAAGAGCGGCGGATCCTCGAACAGACCACCGGCGGTGCCGCGGAAAGCGTGCCGAAGGTGATGGATGCCGAAGCGGTGATCGCGCTGCAGGCGGCGGTGCGCCAGGTGCATGTCAGTCCCGACGTGCTGGCCTGGATCACCCGCCTGGTCCGCGCCAGCCGCCCCGGCGATGGCGCACCAGCGGCGATCAACCAGTGGGTGAAATGGGGCGCGGGTCCGCGTGCCGGGCAGTCGCTGGTACTGGCCGCCAAGGCGCGCGCACTGCTGCAGGGACGCTTCGCCGCCACGCGCGAGGATGTGCAGGCGCTGGCGGCACCGGTGATGCGCCATCGCCTGCTGCTGTCCTTTGCCGCCGAAGCCGAGCAGAAGCGGGCCGACGATGTGGTCGCCGCACTGCTGCAGGCCGTTCCCTTCCCGGGTTGATCCACTGGTGACCGCAGGCACGCCGCTGCTGCTGCCACCCGACCTGCGTGCGCGCCTGCGTGCGCTGCGCCTGCGGCCACGCCTGGCCAGCGGTGCGAGTGGCATCGGCCAGCATGCCAGCCGCAGCCGCGGCGCCGGCCTGGAATTCGCCCAGTACCGCGCCTACGAGCCCGGTGACGAACTGCGCCAGATCGACTGGAAGCTGTATGCGCGCTCGGACCGCTTCTTCGTGCGCGAATCCGAGCGCGAAAGCCCGATCACTGTCTGGCTGCTGCTCGATGCCACGGCCTCGGCGGGCCAGTCCGACCGTACAGCGCCAGGACGCAGCCGCCTGGATCACATGCGGCAGCTGGCTGCCTGCGTGGTCGAGCTGGCGCTGCAGCAGGGTGATCGCTTCGGCCTGCTGGCGATCAACGGCGAAGGCCTGCGGCTGGTGCCGGCCGCGCATGGCGCGCGCCAGCGCGACCGCGTGCATCTGCAGCTGCATGCCCTGCAGGCGCGCGGCGCATGGCCGGCCGCAGAGCGGCTGCGACCGCTGTGGGAGCGCGTGCGCCCCGGCGATCTGCTGCTGGCCATCGGCGATGGCTTCGACGACGCGGGCATCGTGCTGCTGGAGCAGTTGGCCAGCGCCCGCCGCGAGGTGATGCTGCTGCAGGTGCTGACGGCCGACGAGCGCGATTTCCCCTTCGACGCAGGCCATCGTTTCCGCGATCCGGAAACGGGCGATGAACTTCTCGGCGATGGCGCTGCGATCCGTGCCGACTACCTGCAGCGCTTCACCCAGGCGCGCGCCGCGCTGCAGTCGCGCCTGCAGGCCAGTGGCATCGCCTGCGCGACCGGTTGGCTGGATCAGCCGCTGGACCAGCCGCTGCAGGCGCTGTTCGGCCGCAGGGGCGGCGCATGAGCCTGCTGTTTCCGCTGGGCCTGGCGGCGCTGGCCGCATGGTTGCTGCCACTGCTGATCCACCTCGCCCGCCGTCATCCCTACACGCCACTGGATTTCGCTGCGCTGCGCTGGCTGCGCGCCCAGGTGCGACCGCGGCAGCGCATCCGCTTCGATGATTGGCCGCTGTTGCTGGTGCGCCTGCTGTTGCTGGCCGCACTGGCCCTGCTGCTGGCGCGCCCGGCGCTGACCGGTCCTGCGCCCGTGCCAGCCGCGTGGACGGTGGTGGCACCGGGCCTGGACGCAACCGCGCTGCGCGGCAGCACCGATGCGCGCAACTGGCATTGGCTGGCGCCGGGCTTCCCCACCATCGACCAGCCCGCGCCGGCGGACGCTGCTGCCCTGCCCAGCCTGCTGCGCGAGTTGGACGCGCAGTTGCCGGCCAGCACCGCGCTGACCGTACACGTACCCGACCCCTTGCCCGGCCTTGATGGTGCCCGCCTGCAGCTGTCGCGCGAGGTGCAGTGGCAGCCACACGCGCTGGCCGTCACCGCGCCGCCACACGCTTCCCCGGCACCACGCCTGCGTACGCGCAGCGATGCACCGGCCGCTGCGCTGCAATGGCTGGGCGCGTTGCAGCGCGCGTGGAGCACGCAGCCATTGGCGGCCCCCCTGGCCGACGACGCCTTGCCTGCCCGCGGCGAGATCGGCGTATGGACCGCCACCGATGCGCTGCCTGGCACCTGGCAGCGCTGGCTGCAGCAGGGCGGCACGGTGCTGACCGCTGCGAAACCGCCAGCGGGTGCACCCGTACTGCTGCGCGATGCAGACAATGCACCGCTGCTGTGGCAGCAGCGCATCGGCCAGGGCCGCCTGCTGCATCTGCCCGGCGAATGGAACGTGGCCCGCAACAGTGCACTGCGCGATGACGGCCTGCCGCGCGACCTGCTGCAGGCCCTGCAACCGCCATCAACGCCGCGGCTGGGAGATGCGCAGGACCAGGCACCACGCCAGGCGCCCCTGCCTGCCGCAACGCCGCCCCTGCGCGAACCCACCGCCTGGCTGCTGCTGGTGATCGTGCTGCTGTTCGCGCTTGAGCGCTGGATGGCAAGCAGCGCGCGACGCAGGGCTGCACCATGAAGGCGCTGCAACAGGCATGGCAGCGCGCACGTCGGCGCCGCGCGGCGATCACCCTGCTGCTGGGCCTGCCGTGGGCGCTGGCGTCAGCGGCACTCGCGCTGCGCGTGTCCGGTTTCGATATCGCCTGCGTCGTGGCAACCGTGGCCCTGCTGATCATTGCGGGCGCCGCGACGATGCGCGCCCGGCAGCTGGACCGACGCTGGTTGCAGCGCAGGCTCGATGCCAGTGGCGCCAGCGAAGACAGCGCCGATCTGCTGTTTGCCGATGGCGCTGCGCTCAACCCATTGCAGCAGCGCCAGCGCACGCACGTGCTGGCTGCGCTTGAACGCAACCTCCCCGAGCTGCGACCACGCTGGCCACGCAGGGCAGTGGCGCTGTGCTGGATCGGCGGCATCGCCGTCGCTGTGCTGGCACTGGGCTGGCCGCACAGCGGCGCACCGCGCCCCACGGCGCCTGCCTCGCCGCAAAGCAGCGCCAGGGCCGGTCCATTGCGCCTGCAGTCCACTCGACTGCGCATCGACGCACCGGCCTACACCGGCCAACCCACGCGTACGCAGAACGCACTCGACGCCAAGGTCGCCGCCGACAGTCGCCTGTCCTGGTCACTGCGCTTCGACCGTGCACCCAGCAACGCCTGGCTGCAGTTCCACGACGGTCGACGCCTTCCGTTGCGTGAGCGCAATGGTGAATGGCAAGCGCAGGACGTAGCGCGTACCCCGGTGCTGTATCGCGTGGTCAGCGAGCCGGCGCTGGCCGACACCCGCCTGCATCGGCTCGACGTGGTCGCCGACCGTGCGCCGACGGTGCGCGTGATCGAGCCTGCCACCAGCCTGGTGCTGGGCACCCCCGGGCAACGGCAGTGGACGCTGCGCTTCGAGGCCGGCGACGATCATGGCGTCTCCGCGCGGGCGACGCTGTCGATCACCATCACCCAGGGCAGCGGCGAGAACATCACCTTCGTGCGCCGCAGCGTGACGCTCAGCGGCAGCGGCGAGGTGAAGGCACGGCGCTTTGCCCATACCCTTGATCTGGCCGCGCTGGGCGCACAGCCCGGCAACGATGTGATCGCCCAGCTGGAAGTGCGCGACAACCACGCGCCGGCAGCACAGGTCGGCCGCAGCAGCAGCGTGATCTTGCGCCTGCCCAGCGCCGAGGCCGTGCTCGGTGCCGAACTGGAAGGCCGCATCAAGAAGACCCTGCCCGCGTACTTCCGCAGCCAGCGGCAGATCATCATCGACGCCGAGGCGTTGATCCGCGAACGCCGGAGCGTAGCCGCCGATACCTTCGTCAAGCGCAGCGATGCGATCGGCGTCGACCAGCGCATCCTGCGCCTGCGCTACGGCCAGTTCCTGGGCGAAGAAAGCGAGGGCGCGCCGAAGCCACCGCCGACCAGCGACCTGCCCACCAGCGATTCGCCGGCGGCAGACGCACACGATGACGATCATGAGCACGGTCACGGCGCCGAGGCCGGCGCACACGACGAGCACGGCCACGACCACGGTGGCGCAGCCAGCGGCAATGACACGCCGCCGGTGTTCGGCAGCGCCACCGACGTGCTGTCCGAGTACGGGCATACCCACGACCACGCCGAGGCGGCGACGCTGCTTGACCCGCAGACACGCGCCACCTTGAAGGCCGCGCTGGACCAGATGTGGTCGGCCGAAGGCGAGCTGCGCCAGGGCCGCCCCGAGCAGGCCCTGCCGTTTGCCTACAAGGCGCTGGCGTTCATCAAGCAGGTGCAGCAGGCCGAGCGCATCTATCTGGCGCGCGTCGGCCCGGAGCTGCCGCCGATCGACGAGAGCCGGCGCCTGAGCGGCGACCGTGCCGGGCTGGCCAGCCGCGACCTGCCGCTGCCCGCGCGCACGCCGCCCGATCCGGCCGTCGTCGAGGCCTGGCAGCGATTGGGCGACGAGGACGGCACGCCAGATCTGGACATGCTCGCCACCTGGCAGCAGCGCAACAATGCCTTCCTGCCCGATGCACTGGACCTGGCTACCGCCATCGAACAACTACGCATCGACCCCGGCTGCACCGAGTGCCGGCAACGCCTGCGCGCGCAGCTGTGGCGCGCACTGCAGCGGCCACTGCCGCAGGTGATGCGACGCCGTGCGGCCGATGCCATGGGCCAGCGCTACCTCGACGCGCTGCAGGCACAGCCATGAGCACATCGGCATTGAACGTGTGGGTCGCAGTGGCGCTGGCGCTGATCGTGCTCGTGGCCAGTGCACGCCAGCTGCGTTCGCCCACGCAGAGGCGCGGCCGTCTTATCGCCGTGCTCACGCTGCAGGCGGCCGCCGCTGCGCTGCTGTACGTCTGCCTGCTGCCGCCCTCACAGCGCGCTTCCCTGGCCGGCCTGGTGGTGATCGGCGCCGGGGCCGACAAGACCGGTGCACTGCCCACCGGCGACACCCGGGTGCTGCTGCCGGAAGCAACCGATATGGCCGGTGCAGCGCGCGTGCCGGACCTGGCCACCGCACTGCGCCGCTATCCGTCCTCCACGGTGACACTGATCGGTGCCGGCCTGGCCGCGCGTGACCGCGATGCCGCACTGCCCGCTGACACGCGCTGGCAGGCACCCCCTGCAGCCAACGGGTGGATCGCCCTGCAGCCGCCCGTGGACACCGCTCCCGGTGCGCGCTTCGACGTACACGCACAGGCACGTGGGGTAGACCGCGCGCAGGCCGAACTGCTGGACCCGGCCGGTGCCGTGGTCGATCGTGCAACGCTGGCAGCGGATGGCCGTGTACAGCTCAGCGGCATCGCCCGCGCCGAGGGCCGCAGCGTGTTCCAGCTGCGCCTGCTGGATGCGCAGGGCCATGTGGCCGACAGCGTGCCGGTGCCCCAGCAGACGCTGGCCGCCGCTCCGCTGCGCGTGCTGGTGCGCTCGGCTGCCCCCGGCGCCGAACTGAAGTACCTGCGGCGCTGGGCCACTGATGCCGGCATCCGCGTGCAGGTGCAGGCCGAGACCGGCGCAGGCCTCAGGCTGGGCGACGGCAACGTGGCGTTGGACGCCTCCACGCTGGCGCGCAGCGATCTGCTGCTGCTCGACGAACGCAGCCTGGCTGCGCTCGGTGCCGCTCAGCTGGCGGCCGTGCGCCAGGCCCTGCGCGATGGCCTGGGCCTGCTGGTGCGCAGTACCGGCGCGCCATCAGCCAGCGCACGGCAACGCCTGCGCGATCTCGGCCTGCCCGTGCAGGGCGATGCCGGCAGCCAGGTTGCGGCAATGCCCGGCGAGGGTGACGCAACGATGTTGCAGGCACGTCGCGGGCCGCTTGCCGCCGGCACCCTGCCCACCACTGATGGCGAAGACGCCGACCGCGCGTCGCACGCCGCGGCGCTGCCGACGCTGGAGTACCTGGCGCTGCAGGCAGCCGACAGCCGCCCCCTGCTGCAGGATCGCGACAGCAAGCCCATCGGTGGGTGGCGCGCCGTCGGCAAGGGGCGCATCGGGCTGCTGCCGATCACTGACAGCTGGCGCTGGGTACTGGCCGGTCGCGAGGATCGCCACGGTGAGTTGTGGAGCACGGTGTTCGCCGCCCTCGCGCGCGCGCAGGTGGGGACCGAAGGACCGTGGTCGACACAGGCACTGGCCTGGGCCGGCGAACGGCAGTCACTGTGCGGCGTGCAGGCACCGCTGCGGGCCTTCGACGGACGCGGCGATGGCGTGCCGCTGATCGTCGACAGCACCACCGGCACAACACGATGCGCGGGCTGGTGGCCGCGCCAGGCCGGTTGGCAGCGCCTGCAGCACGGCGACCGCACGCAGTGGCGCTACGTGTTCGATCCGAAGCAGGCCCCTGCCCTGCACCGGCAGGCGATGATGGATGCCACCGCGCAGCGGCTGGCCACTGCGGCGCCAGCAACCGCACAGGCGAGCCAGCGTGTACCAGGGCCGCGCTGGCCGTGGTGGCTGGCGTTCGTGCTGTGCGCATCGCTGCTCTGGTGGCTTGAGCGCCGACGCTGATCCCGGGGTTGATCCCGGGGTCGGATCCCTTTCGCCTGCGAAAGGGCCCTGACCCCACCGTTTGGATCGCGAACACCATCCACGCATGGCGTGGATCTACTGATGCCGTGCAGGGTAGATGCCGCCTTGGTTGGCGCCGGGCCCTCCGCGCGTTTCATCCACGCATGGCGTGGATCTACTTGCGCCGATACACACCGTTGAAGCGCACGTTCATGCCGCCGCACTCGCTGTTGTCGGCCACGATCAGCACATCGCCCAGCAGCTGCGCGTGCACCGTGCAGGTGTCCTCCACGAAGTCGACCTGGGCACCACGCGGTACTGCCTGCGCGCTTACCGCGCCGATGTTCGGGCCGCCCGGGCGTTCTGCCGGCGTCGGGTTGGCCGAGGGCCAGTAGGCATCGCCTTCCACGTGCAGCTGGCCGCCACGCACGCGGATGCGCAGGCCGTTGTCACTGTCCTTCCAGTCTCCCGACCAGGCCTGCAGCGTCGGCGCGGGTACCGGCAACGCCTGCAGCTTGCTGCGATCCACCCAACCTGCGCTGCCACCCACCTTGTTCGGGAAGAACGCGCAGCGGTAGCGGCCAAGATCACGCCCAGTCACCACCGTGTCGCCACTCACCACGTAGCTGCGCTGGCGGCAGGCGGGTTCACCCTTGGCCGGGCAGCCGTCCATGTCGCCCAGCAGGTACAGGCGCGGCGTGCCCACCACCTTGGCCAGGGCAAAGCCCGATTGTTCCGAAGGGAACGCGCCATTGCGGCACGAACCGCCATCGGTCAGGTCGCTGGCAGACGCGGCAAGCGGGCTCAGCGTTGCAAGCAGGAACAGGGTACGCAGCAGCATCCAGGCAGCCTCGAAGGGAAGGCCCGCAGGATAACGCCTACTTCTCCGGCGGCGCGCCGCAACCGTCCTGCTGGGCGCAGAACTGCAGCGCGCGCCGTTGCTGCTCGGCGCTCAGTTCCGGTGGCGGCCGCGCGATGGCCGACTGGATCTGGTCCGGGCCTCCAGTGATCTTGTTCAGGCCCTTGGCCGCAGCCATCACGCCCTTGACCACGCCCATCATGATGTAACCGCCGCCCATACTGACCTGCTCGGGCGAGGGCGGCTCACTCCAGTCGCGGCTGAAGCGGTTGTTCTCCGCGCGCATCGGGTTCTTGAAGCGGTACAGGTCCAGCGGCTGGTCGTCTTCGGGCTTGAGCGCACGCACTTCGCCCAGCGTGGTCACGTTCCCCTGCGCAGGCGGCACGACCACGGGCGCGTCATCAGCAGCGGGCGGCACGGCAGGCGCCGGTACGGGATCAGGCGTGGGCACGGGTACGGCCGCCGACGTCGTCTGCTGCGCGTGCGCGATGCCCGCCAGCAGCATGCCGGCCAGAAGTGCTCCCTGCGTTGCCCGTTTTGCCACAGCCATCACCCTTGCCTGTTGCGTCCAGGTGTCGAGGATACGGGTGCGGGCTTCAGATTTCGTTGGACGTGGCAAAGGCGTTCAGCGCACAGCGCCCGGCACTGAATGATTCACTCCATCCCATCGCTGTGTCTCACATGCTGAGACGTGAATGTGGTGCCATGTGACCCCTCGAAAAATGTCCCGGCTCCATCTTCCATGGCCTACGAACTCGCCAAGCGCACCGCAGATGCGGAGCAGCAGCTCGCCACCCGCGATGGCCTGCCCGCGCGCGATGGCGCACTGCTCAGTGCACGCCTGCAGCGCCGCTACCAGGATCGCATCACCGGCAGCTTCGCCATTCCCGGCCGCGAAGGCCGCTATGCGCCGATTCCCGATTCCGTGCCACCGGCCCTGACTGCGGCACTGAAGGCACGTGGCATCGAACAGCTCTACAGCCACCAGGCCGAGGCATGGGAGGCCAGCCAGCGTGGCGACCACGTCGCCATCGTAACCCCCACCGCCAGCGGCAAGTCGCTGTGCTACACCCTGCCGGTGGTCAGCGCTGCCATGCAGGACAAGGCCAAGGCGCTGTACCTGTTCCCCACCAAGGCACTGGCCCAGGACCAGGTGGCCGAATTGCTGGAGCTCAACCGCGCCGGCGACCTCGGGGTGAAGGCCTTCACCTTCGACGGCGACACCCCCGGCGACGCGCGGCAGGCGATCCGCCTGCATGGCGACATCGTGGTCTCCAACCCGGACATGCTGCA
>Ga0153974_1000319_pt1 | contig 11126 bp, 4 predicted proteins | sample TSGA058MetaG_FD_104741 | JGI IMG/M metagenome (GOLD analysis project Ga0153974, IMG submission 104741) | Attine ant fungus gardens microbial communities from Georgia, USA - TSGA058 MetaG | ecosystem: Host-associated > Fungi > Mycelium > Unclassified | place: USA: Georgia, Yuchi Wildlife... | reverse complement strand
TGGCTTGGGGGCGAGTTTCTTCTAACAGTTCCCCCGTTACGCCCCAGCGATAGGTGACTTCGTTGGGACCGCTGCCCCGTTTGACTAGCTGCTGTCTATCGTTATAGTGCCACGCGCCCGACTCGTCGCTAAGGACGGTACGATTTCCCTGTGCATCGTAGTCATAGCGCTGCACCGCACCCCGCGCATGGCGCATCGAGGTCAGCCTGTCCTCGGCATCGTATTGGTAGCGGGTTGCCTGGTCATTACGAATTTGCTGGGTAATATTCCCGGCATCGTCGTACCGATACTGCTGGCGCTCGACGACCTGATTATTAACGCTTAGCGTAATTGTCTGCGGTCGCATCAGCGCATCGAAGCTTAGCGCCTGTTCGCTACCCGGCCGCTGTATTGCGGTCGGCTGGTACCACTGCCATACCTTACGGCGTTCGTGCTGGCCATTAGGTAAAATCACCTCGGCCAATCGGTCGTTTTGCCAGCGAAACGCCAGTACGCTGTTATCCGGATAGGTTAACGACTGGCGCCGCCCATCTGCTTTATATCGGTACTGTAATTGGGTGCGCACTACATGGTGTTCATTACCATAATGCAGGGTTTCAGTGAGGAGTTGTCCGCGTGCATCGTAGGTAAAAACGTAGTGGCTTTCGGTCTTACCGCGTTGTTTAACCTCTATCAAGTTACCCGCTGCATCGTAGCCATAATCAATCGTCTGTTCTGGCTTAACCTGATGCGGCGCAAAATAGTGCGCGGCAATTAATTGTCCCGCAGCGTCGTAACGATAGGTGATTCGATTACCCAGCTTATCTTGTTGCGCAGTGAGCTGTCCGGCGAGGTCGTACTGATACTGATAACGGTTCCCCGAAGGTCGGCTTTCTGTTAGCAGTTCACCGAAAGCATCATGCTCGAAGGTAAACTGTTGACCCGCTGGCGTCGTAACGTTAGCCAGCTCGCCGTGAGGCTGATAACGATAACGGGTCTCAGCACCCAGATGGTCGATATAGCGGGTCAGTGCCCCAAGGGCGTTGTATTCGTGTATCGCTTTACGCCCTGCGGTATCCTCAATAATCCCCGGTAAGTCTTGCGCGGTATAATGAATACGCTGCACCAAGCCGGGCAATAGGGTGATGCTTGCAGGTAGCCCACTTGCGGTATAGTGGTACTCCTCTTGATTGACCGGGCTGGTGTAGCGGATTAAACGTCCTTGATCAGGGCTGCCGGCTGCACCATATTCAAAGGTATGGGTATCACCGCTCGGTTCGGTGAGTCGACTCAGTTGCCCGTTAAGAGTGAAGTCTTGAGTCGTTTCATTACCTTGCGGCGAAACGCTCTTAACCAGTCGCTCGAGCGCATCGAACTCGTAACGCCATGCCTGATTCTTTTCGTCGGTCAGCTGCAGACGGTAACCTTGCGGTGAGCGCTGCCAAAGGTAGGTCGATTGATGCCCTAAGGGATCGACGATAGCGGTGATTCGACTGAGCGCGTCATAGTGATAGCGGGTATGTTGTTGTAACGGATCGGTGGCCTGTAGCAGCTGTCCACCAGCACTGTAACGATAGAGCCAACGCTGGCCCAGAGGATCGGTCATGGCGGTGACCCGCCCCTCGACGTTGTAGTCGAACTGGTATTGACGCTTACCTTGTTGGGTTAGGGTAAGTGGATTGCCTTGGCGATCATAGGTGATGACCGATTGGCGAAGCGAGTCTCCCTCGCCCTCTAGGATCTTGATTGGCTGACCGTAAGCGTCGTAACGCCAGGCGAGGCGATAGCGCTCTGGCGTGCCCGCCGCGAGGGTCATCGTGAGCAGATTACCCTGGTCATCGTAACTAAACTCCGTCGCAATCCCTGCGTTGTCTCGATAGCGACTTAGGCGTCCATGACTCGGATCATAAGTAAATGAAGCGGTTTTACCTTCTGGCGAGATAATCTGCTGAATACGCTGAGCGCTATCGTAACGCAGCCGTGTGATCTCTCCGCCTTCATCGGTGATCTCTTGCGTATAATTATCCGGGCGAGCCAAACGGGTGATGACCTGACCGTTAAGCGTTATTTCAGTTAAGCGCCCTTGGCGGTCGAAATCCTGACGTTCAACGGCACCGTCCGGTCCCATTTTCTCGACTCGCCAACCGCCGTTAGCCTGTAACGCATGGCGCTGCCAAGTGGTGATCGCGCCGGATTTATCGATAACTTTGCTGATGTGTGCGCGCGAGGATAATATCCGTTTACTTGACGATAAGGATTCAATCTTTCCAGTGGTTTCCTGACCGCTGAGCATCGCCGTTCTTGGCGCAATAGCCCTATTGTCATAGTGCAGCGTCATCACACCGCCATCGGGGTCGATCCGCTTGCTAAGCTGGCCGTTGTCGTCGTATTGGTAACGCCAAAGGTGCCCTTCGACATCCGTAACACTGCGCAGTTGGTTGCCCTGCCACTGATAGCCGACGGTGCGACCCGTCAGATCACTGACCGCGACTAACTGTTCTTGCTCATCGTACTGAAAGCGATAAATAACCTGACCATGGTTATCTTGAACGGCTATCCGCCGGCCGCTATCATCGAATTGGAACGTAGCCAAGGTCAGGTGTTTGTTACCATACTGAGTGATACGACCAGCGGTATCGTAGTCAATCCAGTTGCCTTGGCGATCTTGCCATTGCCACCCTTTCTCACTGCGACGCAGGGTCGAGCTTCCTGCACCATACTGCTTAGCTTGCGGATCTAAGCGATAGACGGTGCCTGCACGGATGATCTGTAGCGGTTGTTGGTCATGACCACGCCCCTGAAAGCGCAGTGCTGCCCAACTTGGATTGATGATCCATTGGCTGTTTACCCAAGCCCGCGTCAGTACTAGCTCTCCGCCCAAAATTTTAACGCGTAGGTCGACCGTAGCTTCCTGGTACTCGGTGTTGGGTAGGGTGACTTGCGCCGCTACCCGTGAAGCGAACCCTTGTAAGATCGGGCTATTAGCACTCACACAGGGCGTGAATATCATCCCCCACAACAGGATGAGTGTGCGGAATATGCTGCGAGAGAGGGTAATTCTAAAATTTGTTAACATGTATGCATCCTTGCATTCGCCGTGGGCGTAAGAGCCGTTCGAGGATTACCTATCCCCAGCCATCTTTCCTTGTGGGTGACAACAGGTAGAGTCACAGTCCGCTGTGCACCCCGAAGTCAAAATAGTGCTACCGGCAGGTAACCAGCCGAGATAATTTCCACCCCCTGACCCAAATAGCTCCCGAGCACCCAGATGGCAATCTGTTCCGGTTAGGGCATAAAACAGTGCATGGCTTTGTTGCGCCACCGTTTGGCCGTTTGCGCAGAGACTCTGCCACCCCACTGCCACTGGCGCCTGATAGCCGGCGCAGGATGCGCTACCTAATGTCTGGCTACGTGGTAGCGGCTGCGTTCTAAAAAGCTGGGGCGGTCGAGCGATAACCTGATAACCCAAGGTGAGTTGCTCACCGGGTAACAGCGTCTTGGGTAGCGTCTGCGTAAAGTGGTAGCTGAAGCGAGCATCTGAGGTTGGCAGTTTTATCTGAATATTCTCGGCCGCTATCAGGCCGTGATTGGAAAGGGTAAGCTGGCCACTTTGTTCTGAACCGGGGGCTAATCCCGCTAAGTTTATGGCCGCGGGGCTGATAATAACCACCGGGGCCGGTACATCGGTGCGAAAGGTCGTGTTTAGCTCGATATCATAACGATCCTTAATCGTCGTCGGTTTCACCTCAAAATCCACCGTGATCGTTTGGTAATCGAGGAAAACAGACTGTTGGTTCTCCCCGGGTGCCACGACTATTCTGCCCTGGCGGCTTTGATGCCGATCGGCACTGATGCGCCACAGGTAAGTCCCCGGCGAGAGCCCCTTAACGGTGGCCTCTCCCTGTTCGTCACTCGTTAGTGTCCATATTTGACTTAGCACGGCCTCATTTTGTAAGACGATCGTTGCCCCATTAATACCGGAGATAACTTTCCCACCCTCATCACGCGTGGCGGTATAGATGTCGCTAAGATGAAAGGATAATTGCGACTGCCCTTGCTGACTTATCGCCAGCTGAACGGGGAGGGAGAGCTCGATGTGTTGCTCGCCCTTGACCAGTACGCGAAATCGATAATCGCCCTCATTAATCGACATCGGGGGTTGCGCCGTTAACTCTACTAACCGACTTTGCCCTTGGGCTAGAGCGCCCAGAGCGGTCGGCGATGAGAAAAAAATCCAGTCGGGTGCCGGTTGCCCCTGTTCATCCACTAAAGCCAACCCTAGCTGCTCGGCAGGTCGACTGCCGAGGTTTGTTAACTGCAGGGTCTCGGTATGAAGGCTGCCCCGCTTTAGCCCGATTGCTAGGCGTTGGGGTGTAAAGCCTAATTGGGCTTTATCCGGCACCCGCTGCCAGTTGATTCGTAGTTGGCCACGAGAATGGCTTGCAGATAACGGACTTAGTGCCGTGAGAGTAACCTGCCCTCGACGCCCTGCCGAGGGTAAAATCGTCAGTTCGGTAGTCAGCGCAGCCTGCTTGCCCGCCGCGATATCGATGGCTGACGTTTTGCCTAAGCTCACCCCGCTAGGTAATCGCTTACTCGGTTGATCTTCAGCCCGCAGCACCCAACGTAACCCTTTAACCGCTGTCGCAGCGGTCACTTCACTGGTGATAACTAACGGTTCGCTATCACTGACCGACACGTCTTGCTCTATTGAACTTAGTAATAGGGGTTCAACACGAAATGCTTTTCCTGGCTGAAAGCGGACCGCCTTATCATCGGGATGCGTGACCGCTACCTGCCACTCTCCGTAATCGCTGAACTTAGGGACAAATGAAGTGTGAAAATTCCCTACGGCATCGCTGTTCAGAGGAAACGAACGTGTCTGTTCGTTACGATGAAGATGTAGGATTAAGGGCTGCTGTTTGGCGGGTAGCTTGCCATCTACCGTCCTTGCCCTTCCTTCTATAGTGATCGACTGACCGGATTGCCAGGCGACTGATGGTGATAGGCCAGTGATCTCTGCGAAGTAGGATGGCCTATTGTTCGGTATGACTTTGGTTAACTGTAGCGCTTTGGCCAGTGTCGTGGTGCGGTTATCCCGGTTGGTTATCACCGCGGTGAGCGAGTGCTGGCCTTGTTGGTAGGTGGTGGTCGACCAGGTTGTTCGCCACGGGGCGGCTGACTGCCGTGCAAGCCATTGTTCATTGACAAAAAAGTCTACCGAGGCAATCTGTTGCAGGTCATCGGCCTCTGTTTCAACTTCAATCACAACCTGATCCCCCACCACTTCCTTCCCTTGAGGAAGAAGAAAATGCCCCGTCGGCGGGGCCGCGAGAGTCAGATCGATAAAAGAGAAGTCAGCCTGTTTATCGACGTGGTAGTCGAGCGTATCGCGTATCGGGGTAAAGAGTATGGCTTGCTGATCGTCCACCGCGAACTCGTCGTGATAGCCAATCTGAATAAATTGTTGGTTCGGGCCTTGAATACCAATCGTTGCATCACGACCGACCGTCGCACTGCCCTGCGGATTACGGTATTGGTACTTAATACTGTTCGACTGTTCATCCAGAATAACTTGGAAATCACCGATAGGCCGAGCACCTAGTCCCGCATTAAAATGGCTCCACTGCACGATAAATTGACGGTGAGGGGCGACACCTTGCGTTTCATAATAGACTCCACCCTTAGGAATACCCTGAGAAGCCCGTAAATAATCCCAAAAAACGTACAGTCCGCTATAGCGATAAGGAAGCGGATAATTATTGTATTCGTGCGCATACTGATTGGAATCTATACTTAAGACGCCGTAGCGGTTGATCACAACCCTATCTAAGGATTTTCCGTAATAGCTAAAATTAAAGCCGATTGGGATATTAGCGACAGCATTGTAGTTGCCAAATTCCACAGATTTCACGACAGAAAAAGCCGGAGCTACCCCGAGTGCCCCGTATAACACCCACGCTACCGCCAAACGATGTAAGTAAACACCAATCGCCCTCGTCCTTCCTGCTACTCTATGCATAATGTTCTTCCTGAATATTACGATTCTGCGCTAGCCTTTGCGGGTTAGCTCCGCTAACTGCTGTTCAATCCATTGATTCATATCGAGGTTAAGAGGATTATTCGGTTGACGTTCGCTGACCACGATTAAACGCTGGGCAACATTATTGTTAAGATTATCGTCGAGACTCTGACTACCGACCTGAGCAAAGAAGTTGACGCTTTGCGGCCGGGTGCTAAGGCGCATAATGCCTTCTATCACCAGTACCCTTTGGCTAGTAGCCGCCATATCACCAATGTGCCATTCGCCTCTCTGCCAGCGGCTTGACTCGGCGGCAAGTACGCCCTGAGTGATCGACCAGCTTCGACTTTTCTGCGGCGTGATACTGCGTGTCGGCCAAGGTAGGTGAACGCGCACATCTGTGGCGGGTTGAGGGGAGCGATTAGTCACTACTAGCATGGCGACCCAGGGCTGATAGCTCTGTGCCATGACGGGAGGAAAGAGCCATTTCGCCTCAAGATCAGCTCGCCCAAGGTCTGGTTGATCCGCGGCCTGTTTGGCGAATAATAATTGCGTGACTTTTTCACCCGCTGATAACGCAATCTCACGAACCTCACCTGCCACGGCATGGCCGCTAGCGCTGCCTGGTGACGATTTTCCGTCAACAAAGTCGGTAAGATACCCGGTGGTAACGCGCCAAGTTCCTGAGGGTAATTTATCGAAACTAAACTGCCCGGCCCTATCGGTTTTCATCCGTTGTTGCCATTGCCGCCCCTGACTATCAATACCCTCCAATATGATCGGTAGCTGCGCCACACCACGCTCACCTTTATCCACCAATCCATTAGTATTTTTGTCGTAAAAAACTTTGCCGGTAAGACTGGCGCTATTCACTGGTGGCGGCGAAGAAAGTTGGATAATAATCTTCTCTTGGCCACCGGGGGCCAAGAAGAGGCTAATACTGTGCTGCCATTGCCGCTGTTCATTGCGCGTTTTTGATAACCAGACATTCGCCCTAGGTAAGATCTCGCCATCGCCACGATAAGCGGTAAATAACGCTTTTTTCCCCTTCCAAGGATCAGTTATTTTTACGTAACGAAACTGGGAACTCGCGGGCAGAGAGAGGGTGAGATACTGGTCGTTACGCCGCGTTGTCGTGGCGAGCGATACATCGCTGACCGCTGCATCGTCCCCTTCTGACGCAAAGAGATGCAGTCCATCCCCTTTAATCACCAGAAAATCGAGAATATCGTCCCGCCCTGCGCGCGTATCCTGTACATCGTGCAACAGCGCCCAGTGACGGGTCTGCTTGATTAATGAGGTGAGCTCGCCGCCAAGTGCCTCACCATGGCGAATAGTGGCAATAAAATCAGTAAATTTTCCGGAGAGCTGGGAGGTCATCAGCCAACGGCCGACACGAGCCTTGTCGGGTTCGATATCACCGAGATTTAATTGCATACGCCGTTCAGCCGGCTGGGTGCCAACCTGGGTGGCTAAGAGTTTCCACTGCGTGAGGAGGTGCTGTTTGTTTTCTCGAATAACCGGTTGCGCCGATTCAATGGTCGTCGCGACAGAAGGGCTGGCCCCAGTGTTTATTACCCGTACACCAAGCATAAAGGGAACGGAAGGCTCAATTTCGTCGGTGAAAGGGTCGTCTCCGTAGACCTCGTGAGGCAGGAAATAATCAACGCTCAGTTCGGGCAGGGGTTTCACGGTAATCGCCACGGGCTTGACGTCGAGTTCTTCCCGGCGATCACCCTGAATATAGCTGACTTTCGCCGCTAAATGGTACTGAGTGTAGGTACGCAATGCCGCGCCGCGCGTTGGAATGATTTGCCAATGAAGCGTAGTGCTCTGCTGAGCGGTAACGATGGAGGGTTCAGGCTTTGGTTCAAGTAACTGATAAAAGAAGCTCGCCTGACTCGATAAGCTGAGTGTTGAAGCCTGAACGGGCTGCAGTTGGCTGTCTAAGAACTGTAAATCGACCTTCACGTCGGTCAGGGGGAGTGGACTGGCGTTATGTAAGGTCAGTCGGGCGTCAAACGCTTGGCGCTCGAAAGAAGCTTGTTGGCTTAAGCTGAACCTTATCTCTGCGCACTGGGCTTCTGTCGCCCGGGCAACGGAGCAGAAACTCATTAGAGAGATAACGACAATAGTGTAAAAAATAGGCAGTAGGCGGGTAATTCGAGGTTCTACGGGCATCCTTGCGCTCCTGGGGTGTACATGACACCGATAATTTGTGCATTCCTTGCACAATGTTATCTATAAAGCATATTAAGCAGGCTAAGCACAAACACTATTAAAATCTTTTACCCCATTTGTGATCGCCATTATAAAAAAAAACCGCGAGTCGGTTAAGTTCCGATCGCGGTTCGCTTACTAAGCATCAGGTGAAGACGATTAGATTTCCAGTTCTTTTAGCGTTTCTGGAGGAAGCTCTAGTTCTTGATTATGATTGACTCTTACATCATGAGAGATGATGTGACGAGCGATATCTTGCGCTTCGCTCAGGGAGTGCATCTCATAAGTTCCGCACTGGTACTCATTTAATTCAGGAATTTTCTTTTGGTCCTGAACTTTTAATACATCTTCCATCGCCGCCTTCCATGCGGTAGCCACACGTTGCTCGGCTGGCGTACCGATCAGGCTCATGTAGAAGCCGGTACGGCATCCCATCGGCGAGATATCGATGATTTCTACGCCATCGCCGTTTAAGTGGTTACGCATAAAGCCAGCAAACAGGTGTTCTAACGTATGGATACCGCGTTCAGGCATCACTTCTTTGTTAGGAATACAGAAACGGAGGTCGAACACGGTAATGGTATCGCCATGGGGAGTGTTCATGGTCTTTGCCACACGTACTGCAGGCGCAGCCATACGCGTGTGGTCTACTGTAAAGCTATCCAATAACGGCATCTTTCACCTCGCTAAAAAAAATTTTTCGATTTGATGAACTTTTTACATTACACAGCGTCTTACTTTATGAAAGACGCGCATTTGTTATCATCATCCTGACAACTAAGATGTTATTCGGCCACAATGAAGTGGCCTTTTTCTTGTCTGCGAATCGCCTATCCCTTGCGCGAAGCAAGATAGTCTTCAAAAGAAAGTGTATCACTCGCCTCGATTTCACGCTGTTCGGCAAGAGATTCGGCGGCCTTCTCAGCGAAAATCTCCGCATTCAAGACTTCAAAAGGTTCTTGTAACAGTGCTTGGCGATAGTTCTCTGCCAAGGTTATACCGCAACCAATAAAGCCTTCCTGCTTAATAACACTCAATATCTTACCTGAGTAGGTACTTTCAGGATCGGTTATCATGCCACGTAACGCCTGACAAGTCGCTTGGTAGGCCGTGTCGCCTCCCTGATCCAATATCTTCGCAATCGAGGCCAATCCATCAAATAACGCTAATCCGGCCTCTTGCAGTGAAAAATCCTGTTGCCCACACTCAGCTTTTAATTTCAGGCCGGGTTTACGCCCTTCCAAGATAACCGTATTCCAATTACCTTTAACAAAACTTAGCTGAGCTTGATCCATTTCGGGGGAGTCAATTAGCGTACACCAGATCAAGAAGAGATCGAGGAAACGTACCTGCTCTTCGCTAATCCCGGTGGCAGAGAAAGGATTAATATCCAACGAACGTACTTCGATATATTCGATTCCACCACGCTTCAGTGCATCCGATGGCGCTTCCCCACGGCGGATAACACGCTTAGGTCGGATCGGAGCGTAGAGTTCGTTTTCTATCTGTAAGACATTAGTATTAAGTTGAATACGGCGCTGCTGATCATCAAATAGCCCTATTTTCTCGTTAGCGTCTGAAGGCGTCGCGATTGCTCTTTTTAGCCCAGCCACATAATCGTCTAGAGAATTAAAGGAAATTTCCAGGCCGCTTTGTGATTTATTGGTATAACCCAAGTCGCTAAGCCGTAATGACGTTGCATAAGGGAACCAGCGGGCCCCTTGGCCATCGCTTTCCATCGTCTTAGCAACGGGATTATCGCCTAAGAAACTTTCGCATACTGCGGGTGATGCGCCGAATAGGTATGGGATGATCCAGCCAAAGCGATAATAGTTACGGATCAGGCGTAAATAGCCGTCAGAGGCGATCTCATGCACAGGCCGACTATCATTGTTAGCGAGTGCCCTCGCTTCCCAGAAGGCGGTCGGTAAAGAGAAATTATAGTGAATACCGGAGATAACCTGCATCAATGAGCCGTAGCGGTGCTTTAGCCCTTGGCGGTAGATATGCTTCATTTTACCTAGATTTGACGAACCATATTCAGCCAAGGCAATGGTTTCGGGATCGGTAATGGTACCAGGGATACTGAACGGCCAAAGGCGCTCATCGCCGATATTCTTCGCAACATGGCGATGCAGGTCGCGCAAGAACGTGAGTAGATGAGGGATATCGCGATCGACAGGTGTCACAAATTCCATTAATGATTCGGCAAAATCAGTAATTATCCAATCGTGGGTCAGTGCTGATCCAAGCGCTTTAGGATGCCCTTGTTCCGATAATGAGCCGTCAGCCCGAACTCGCAGCGATTCTCGTTCGATGCCCCGTCCAATCCCGGTTAAGAGCTGTGGCTGTTGTTGTAGCCAGCGTAACGCGTTAGTAACGTCAGGTAACACTGACACCTCCCTTGGTGAAAGTCTTTGTAATTCAATCATTAGTCTGACAGTACTCTAGCCGATTGTCAGCCAGTTGTCGCGGACATGAGTAAACCTTAGATGCTATGGCAGTAAAAAGCTATCTTAGCGCAGAACAATTGAATTATTTAATAAAGATTATAGATTTAGGGAAGAAAAGCGAATGGTGCATCCGGGAGGATTCGAACCTCCGACCGCTCGGTTCGTAGCCGAGTACTCTATCCAGCTGAGCTACGGATGCAGAGTATGGGGGTAAAACGGGGTAAGACTTTATTTCGTTACTAATAATGGTGCATCCGGGAGGATTCGAACCTCCGACCGCTCGGTTCGTAGCCGAGTACTCTATCCAGCTGAGCTACGGATGCAGAGTAATGGGGGTAATGCGAGTTATAGCCTGGGGAACTACATGAGTAATGGTGCATCCGGGAGGATTCGAACCTCCGACCGCTCGGTTCGTAGCCGAGTACTCTATCCAGCTGAGCTACGGATGCATT
>Ga0153974_1000318_pt1 | contig 11153 bp, 15 predicted proteins | sample TSGA058MetaG_FD_104741 | JGI IMG/M metagenome (GOLD analysis project Ga0153974, IMG submission 104741) | Attine ant fungus gardens microbial communities from Georgia, USA - TSGA058 MetaG | ecosystem: Host-associated > Fungi > Mycelium > Unclassified | place: USA: Georgia, Yuchi Wildlife... | reverse complement strand
GTTTATAAAATCAATAGATGTGTCAAATGTTTTTAATTCTTCTAATGCAAGTTCTACTACTTCATCTTCAAATCCTGAAATACCGTTAGCATTGGATAGCTTTTTAATTAAATTAATATTTTCCTGTTTTGTTCTCATTATTATTTTGTATGATTTAAATTAATCACACGTCTCCTTCCTTTCATTTTATGACAACTGGTAACTTATAATTGATAAATTTTCTCAAGTGAAATCATTAAATAGTCAGATAATTTGCCATTTTCAAACTTCAAGGAACCGTTAAAGCTTTTATACAATATTAACAAAAAATTATAAAAAGTCAAGTTAAATAAATTAATTTTAAGTAAAGTAAGAAAATGGTAAAGAATTTTCTCCTTACTGTTTTTCATCCTCATGGTTATATTTTTTCATTTAAAATATTATTTCTGATTTTGACATTTATGGAAATAATTATTCGTTGAATTCTAGAACATTCGTTCGTATAATTAGAACATGCCATAAAAAAGGAGTGATTAAGATGTTATATAACGATCGTGGAATGAAGAAATGGCAGGGATTTGTTTTAGCTGAACATAATAATGAGATAAATATGTCTAAATTCCAGCAACATACTGTACCTAAAAGAGAACAACTATCTGAAGAACAAATTTCACAAGTTCTTCAAGATGCATTTAGTCATAACAAAACAGTCGTCATTCAACTTAATTCTTTAGATAATGGTTTGCACAAAGAAAATTTTACTGGAATAATTAAGGGATTTGAACCAGGAACCCTCTATATAAACACCCATACTGGATTAAAAGCAATTGAAATTGAGTTAATTCGCCATATAGAAAGTGTTGTGAATCAAAAATGGTTCGAATAGATTATGATAAATTACCTAATAGAGGTATTATTGCTATTGATGTCAAATCTTTCTTTGCTAGTGTAGAAGCTGTTAAGCGCGGTTTAAATCCTTTGGAAGCTTATGTTATTGTGCTATCTGGTCGCGATAGAGCAGGAGGGCTTGTATTAGCTGCTAGCCCTAAAGTAAAAAAGGAATTTGGAATCAAGACAGGTTCGCGGCAGTGTGACATCCCCAATTCTTCTAAACTTTTAATTGTAGAACCCCAAATGTCACTCTATTTAAAGGTAAACCAAATGATTGTTGATATTATCAAGCAGTATGTCTCAGAGGCAGATTTATTAATCTATTCTATAGATGAATTATTGTTAGATGTTACAACTAGCCAAAGTCTTTTTGGAGATGTCGTAACAATCGCTAAAAAAATCCAGTTGGAAATCTGGAATAAGCTCAAGCTCTGCACTAGCGTAGGAATTGGTCCTAATCCTTTAATGGCAAAAGTTTGTATGGATACTGAGGCTAAACATGCTGATGACTATTTTGCCCACTGGACTTACGCTGATGTTCCGACTAAACTTCAAAAAATAACTGAATTGACAGATTTTTGGGGAATTGGAAAGCGAACAGAACGAAAATTAAACAGGTTGGGAATATATACAATTGAAGATTTAGCCAATACAGATGTAAAGTGGTTAAAGCAGACGCTGGGAGTAATCGGTGAGCAATTGTATTATCATGCTCACGGAGTTGATTATTCCATTCTATCAGAAACTTATATTCCTAAATCCACCTCTTATGGTCATAGTCAAATCTTACCTCGTGATTACACAAAGCAAAGAGAAATTGAAATCGTTATTAGAGAAATGTCTGATCAAGTGGCAAGTAGGTTGCGAAGCCATCAAGTTGAAGCAGAGGTACTACATTTAACAGTTGGTTTTAGTCGCTATTGTTGTGATAAAGGTTTTAGCCATCAAATAAAAATGGAGAGTTCTAACTCTACTAAGAAAATAGCTGAAGTGAGCCTAGATTTATTTCGAAAATATTATCAAGCTCAGCCTGTTCGCTCCCTTGCTATTTCTTGTGGGAAAATTAAACCTAAAGTCGCACTGCAATTGAATTTATTTGAAGATCCAACTAGAACCCTCAACAATGAGAAACTAGAATATACCATTGATAAAATTCGAGAGCGTTATGGCTTTACTTCTCTAGTCTACGGAAGTAGTATGTTAGAAGGAGGAACAGCTGTAAAACGAAGTAGCTATATTGGGGGTCATCAAGGTTAGAAAATTCAATGTAAAAGTAGGCTCTTTAAGATAAAAATTTAGAGATAGAATCTTTTTTCTAGTAGAATACTAATCCCACTGTTTATTTGCACCTCCCTACATTACATTTACCTCAACGTAGTGTCATTTGAAAGTAGATAAACGCCTTTTTAATGGATGTTTCATAAAGTTAAAAAGTATACGATGATGAATTTCTATTCAATATGGGAGTATGGCAAAATAGTGATATAATTTGTCAGAAATGAGATATTTCAAAAAGGAAATTAAATGATATAAAGAATTAGAGTAACTGGTGTAATCAAACCAAACAATGTATGTGATTCTATGCTTGAAAATAGTATAATAACATAAAGGTGATGACGAAAAGGGGGTGAGGAATCATGATGATGTTAGATCGTGAACGTGCGGAATTAGAGTTGGAAAAGGCTGCAAAGTCTAATCCGGGACCTTGGGTTGACCACTCAAAATATGTGGCAAAAGCTTGTTGGAATATAGCAGAAAAATGTGACAATCTTTGTGAGGATACGGCTTACATTCTAGGACTGTTACATGATATCGGGCGCTATGCAGGAGTAACCTCGGAAAAACATTTACTTGATGGGTATCGTTACTGCATGGAAATGGGTTATGAAAAAGCTGCACAAATTTGTATTTCACACGCTTTTATGATTCAAGATATTGAAACTTCTATCGGGGAGTTTGATATGACTGAGGAAGAATATCACTTTATGAAACAGTTTATTAAAACGGCTATTTATGATGATTATGATAGATTAGTTCAACTATGTGATGCATTAGCATTGCCAACTGGCTTCTGCCTTTTGGAAAAGAGATTTGTTGATGTGACTATACGGTATGGTATGCATCCTGTTTCAGTTAAAAGGTGGAAAAAAATTTTGGAAATCAAAACCCAGTTTGAAAGTAAGATGGGCTGTTCTGTCTATGATGTACTTCCAGGTGTTATAGAAAATAGTTTTCAATAGTTGTATTTTAAATAGAACAAATAACGAACCTATTAACATATTTAATCTGTGATAATTGAGTATTAAATAACAATAATCACTTAGTCAATGGAGATAATAATCATAAAAGAACTATAAACCTTAGTTTTATAAGGCCTATAGTTCTTTTTATAAGAATTAAAGTGACTTATATCCATATTGATAGAAAAAAACATTCTAATTATTAAATTCGCTTTCTCAATCTTTTCAGCTTCCTAAAAATTAAGCTTATGAACTCCGTTTACGTGGCATACTTTCAGAGCTATGGTGTGAGCTGCTTAAAATCTCGTAATCTCGATGCAGCATCAAGAGCTCCTAAAATAAGTCAACTAATAAATTGAACTGATGCTGATTTACATACATGAGCACTATTCAAGCAAAATCACAATATCAGAAATTGCTACAGCAGCTCATATCAGTGAAAGAGAGTGTTTTCGGGTATTCCGTGAGGGGATGTATATCACTCCTATAAACTACTTAAAAAGTATTGATTACAAAAGGCTCGCCATCAGAATTATCATCATAACCATTAAGTTGATACCTTGCATTTTTTCTAAAACATCTTATTTCTTATATTATCCTGACATTTACTACGATATTGGGTATGTCTCCCCATACTATTATAAAATATCTTCCCAAACTAACTACTACTTCAAAAGCCACACACATATAACTGATATTTGTCGAACCGTAACTCAATAATCTTTTTATTGGTAGACAGTTATTTTAAACTCATGTAAAATAAAAATGATAGGAAAAGTCAAAAACTAGAAGAAAAATCCATTTTTAAACTAGGTGATTATAATGGAAAAAGCGGTTTTAGTCGTTAGTTTTGGAGTCAGTAATCAAGAAGCTAGAAAAAGAACGATTGATGTCTGTGAACAGATCATAAGGCAATCACTTGAGGAGTATGGGTTTTATAAAGCTTATACATCGATTCGAATTATTGAAAAATCAAAGAACATGAAAAAATTAAAATTGATACGCCCCTTGAAGCCTTAGCTAAAATACATGAAGCGGGATATAAGGAAGTCGTTATCCAACCGTTATATCTTGTGTGTGGAGAAGAGTTTAAAAAATTACAGAATCAAGTGGAGGGATATAACCATCTGTTTAAAGTTCTTAAATTAAGTCAACCGTTGTTACAATCCCCAGCTGATTTTTTACCGGTTGTAGAGGCAATAAAACAACAGGTGCCTGCATTAAAGAATGGAGAAGCTGTGGTATTCATGGGCCATGGGACTTCAAATGAATCCCAAAGGGTCTATTCAAATTTAGAATCATTCTTAAAAGTCAATGGAGTTAATGGGTTTATTGGAACCCTTAAAGGTGAACCGGGAATACAGACGGTTATTAAAAAATTAGAAGAAATGCAAGTTAAAGAAGTGATATTGATGCCTCTGTTACTGGCTACAGGTCATCATGTTAAGCGCGATATGATTGAAGACAAAGCAGATTCATGGAAAAATCAATTAGAAATACATGGGTTTAAAGTGCAGATTTATTTGCAAGGATTAGGTGAAAATCCTAAGATTCAACAAAGATTTTTAGACCTTATCTTTCATTGTATTAACCAATAAACAAAAAAACTGTGTCTAATATAGGAGATAAATTGAGAAGGTGATTGAATAAAAATAGTAGTTGGAAGCAGAGGAAGTAAATTAGCCTTAATCCAAACCCAATGGGTGATTGATCAATTAAAAGCAAAAGATCCAGAAGTAGAGTTTGAAATCAAAGTTATTCAAACGAAAGGGGATCTAATCCAACATCTAAGTTTAGATAAAATAGGTGATAAAGGCTTATTTGTTAAAGAAATTGAGCAGCAGCTATTGAATAAAGAAATTGATTTGGCAGTTCATAGTATGAAAGATATGCCTGGAAAACTACCTCAAGGACTAACATTTGCCTCGATACCTAAACGTGAAGATCCTAGAGATGTCTTAATTTTAAAAGCTGGATATGACAGTTTAGGAGATTTACCTATAGGTGCTAAAATCGGAACCGGAAGTAAAAGAAGGAAATACCAACTTTTACAAGTTAGACCCGATTTAAATGTCGTACCCATTCGTGGAAACATAGAGACGAGAATTAAAAAAATAGTGACTGAAGGATTAGACGGTATCGTATTAGCAGCCTCAGGTGTAATTAGAGCTAATCTTGAACATCACATTAGCACTTATTTACCCATGGATCTAATGCTCCCGGCCCCAGCTCAAGGAGCCTTGGCTGTTGAAATTCGAGTAGAAGACCTAGCTATTGCTAATAGGATTGAAACCCTTAAAGATTCAGCGACAGAAACTCAAGTTGCTGCTGAAAGGGGCTTTTTAGAAGGGATAAATGGGAGTTGTCATATTCCCATTGGTGCTTACTGTCAACTAGAGGAAGAAAAAATTATCTTAAGAGGCTTATATGGAAATGAAGAAGGAACTGTTTTAATTAAGAAAACAATGGAAGGAACTGTTAAAGAGCCGCGAGCATTAGGATTGGCTTTAGCAAATGCAGTTTTAAAGGAGTACAATGAAGATGAGCGGTAAAGTTTATTTAGTCGGTGCCGGACCTGGTGACTATAAATTAATAACCTTAAAAGGTTTAGAATGTATTAGACAAGCCGACGTGGTTATTTATGATCGTTTGGTTAACGTAAATTATTTAAAAGAAGCCAAGGAAAATTGTGAATGTATTTATGTAGGAAAGGCTTCAAGTGAACATACATTGCCTCAAGATGAAATTAATCAACTTATCCTCAAAAAAGCTCAACAAGGAAACATAGTTACAAGACTTAAAGGTGGTGATCCCTATGTTTTTGGAAGAGGGGGTGAAGAAGGGGTGAAGAAGGGGAGCTACTTGCTGAGCATGGTATTACCTTTGAAGTCGTTCCTGGAATAACGTCAGCTATTGGTGGACTTTGTTATGCAGGGATACCGATTACCCATCGTAATCATGCCTCTTCCTTTCACGTCATTACCGGCCATTTAAGAGCAGACGGTCAAGAAGCTAAAGACATAAACTGGAAAATATTGGCTCAATTAGAGGGAACCCTGGTCTTTTTAATGGGAATTAAAAACCTTAAACAAATTAGTGAAAACTTAATTAAAGAAGGAAAAGCAAAAACAACCCCAGTTGCCTTAATTAGCTGGGCTACAAAACCTAATCAAGAAGTTATCACTTCAACCTTGGAAGCTGTTTTTGAAACAGCAATGAAAAAAGAGGTCAAACCGCCCGCCCTAATTGTCGTAGGAAATGTGGTGAACTTAAGAGAAAAGTTAAACTTTTTTGAAAATAAACCGCTATTTGGTCAGACGATTATGGTGACCAGAGCTAGAAAGCAAAACAGCCAAATGGTAGAAAAAATCACAGACTTAGGTGGAAATGCGATTGAGGTTCCGACCATTAAAATTGAAAAAATTCCTAATAATCAACCATTAGAAACTGAAATTAACCAATTAAAATCTTATCAATATTTAATTTTATCCAGTGCCAATGCTGTTCAAATCTTTTTTGATAAATTAGATGAGTTGGGATATGATAGCCGAGCATTAGCCCATTTAAAGGTTTGCGTTATCGGCTCTCAAACCGCAAAAATCCTGACAGAAAAAGGAATCAAGGCGGATATCATCCCTCAAATTCATCGGTTGGAAAGTCTGGTAGAAGAACTACTGCCAATATTAAAACCCACGGATCATATTTTGATTCCCAAAGCTCAAGAAACGCGGGATATTTTAGTAAAAAAATTAACGGGAAGTTGCTATCTTAAAGAAGTTCCTATTTATCGAACAGTCATCGACGCCAGTCAAAGAACCATTTTACTGGAACTTTTAGAAGCAAAAACCATTGATTATTTAACATTTTCTAGCGCATCAACAGTAACTAATTTCGTTAAACTTATAGGAAATCAACATCTAGATAAATTAAAGAATATCAAACTCATATCCATAGGCCCCATTACGTCTCAGACTATGAGAAGCCTAAATTTAACACCTTATCGTGAAGCCGAAATTGCCACGGTTAATGAGGTGATTGAAGCGATGATACGAGATAGTAGAGGTGAATAAACATGCAAAGAAGGCCTAGAAGATTAAGAAGAACAACAGCCATTCGAAATTTAGTTAAAGAAACAACCTTACAGATAGAAGATTTAATTTACCCATTATTTATCGTCGAAGGAACAAATATAAAACAAGAAATTCCTTCCTTACCCGATGTTTATCATTTTTCTGTGGATCAATTACCAGCTGAAATTCAAACATTAAAAACTCTCGGTATTCAACATGTGCTCTTATTTGGAGTTCCAAAGTCCGAAGATAAAAATGAACAAGGGACAGTAGCTGCTAATAATCAAGGAATCATCCAAAGAGCCATTGGGAAAATTAAAGAAACCGAAGCAACTATGAATGTGATTACCGACGTGTGCCTGTGTGAATACACTAATCATGGACATTGTGGAGTCTTAAAAGAAAACGGTGAGGTTGACAATGATCCAACCTTAGGGTACCTAGCTGACATCGCCGTGAGCCATGCCAAAGCTGGTGCGGATATAATCGCCCCATCTGACATGATGGATGGTAGAATTCAAGCCATTCGCGAAAAACTAGACCGAGCAGGCTTTGAGAATATTCCCATCATGTCATACAGCACCAAATATGCCTCTAATTACTATGGACCTTTTAGAGAGCCCAGTCGACTCCAGCCTTTGGCGACCGAAAAACCTATCAAATGGACTATGCTAACAGCCAAGAAGCTCTCATTGAAACCGAACTTGACGTCCTAGAAGGTGCCGATATCTTAATGGTCAAACCCGCCCTCGCTTACTTAGACATTATCCGTCGCATCAAAGATAATTTTAAGTTACCTCTAGCAGCCTATAATGTCAGTGGCGAATATGCCATGTTAAAAATGGCCGTGAAACAAAACATTCTTGCTGAAGACGCCATCTACGAATCCGTTCTAGCTATTAAACGAGCAGGCGCCGACATTATCATCACCTATTTTGCGAAAGACATAGCTAAAATCTTAAAGCGAGGCTAAAACATGCACTATCCCATCCATTTAAACTTGGAAAAATTGGAAGTCGTTATCATCGGAGGTGGATCTATAGCCTATCGTAAGTGCCAATTTTTTTTGGAAATCAACAAAAAAGTAACAGTTGTTACGAAGGAAATTAGCTGTGAATTTAAAGGGATTCAAAACCAACTCACTCTAATACTTGACGATTACAAGGAAGACTATCTTAAAGATGCCTTTATCGTCATTGCAGCCACCAACGATCAAGCTTTAAATCAAGAAATCGGAAAATACTGTATAAAACAGCAAAAACTGGTTAATGTCGTAGACAATGGGAATTTATCAAACTTTATTATTCCTGCAACCCTTAAAAGAGGCGATTTATTATTTAGTGTGGCAACCGGAGGAAATAGTCCTTCTTTGACTGCTAAAATAAAAAAAGAGTTAGCCATTACCTATGATGAAACTTATGAACGCTATGTTTTTTTATTGGGAAAAGGCCGCCAACACATTTTAACAACAGTTGCAGATCCTCTTGTAAAAAAAGAAAAACTCAATCAATTAATAAATCTAAGCCTAGAAGAATTAAAGGCTCTTTATGATGACACACGATAACATTCATGTTATTTAGCGATAACATCGCTTGGTCTTCTCAAGATGAATGAGTACTTATTGGTATCTAAGTTATTATTGACCGCTTACGAAATACAAAAAGGCTGTCTCACTAAGAAAAAAGTGAGACAGCCTTTTTTAAGTAGATGATTTTAGAGGGAAAGAACTTTCATTCATTTTTTCATCATTTTCAGCATTAGGTAGTTTAAGTTGTAGTATATCCATTATATTCATCTTCTTTTCTAAAGTTGTATGTTAATGGTGTGCAATGTTCAAAATAATAAATAAAGTTATTTTATTATTGATACAACATTTACTTTTTTGTAGATAAAGGTATTAATGGTATTGTTTTTTATAAAGTGGAAGTTTCATTGTTGAAATCGTTTTTTATATAAGATATAATATATCTATAATTGTTAGTACAACTTAAAATTTTTTATTTATCATTCTATAGAAGAGTGTAAGTTGTATGTTACAATGAAGGAAGGTAAAATAATAAGTGCTTAGTGAAGCTTAATGATGAAGCCCACAATGCTCTTGAATAATGGAAAAAAATAACGGAGGTGAATAGAGTTATGAAGTCATTAAAACAATATGAATTTTGGTTTATTACTGGAAGTCAGCATTTATATGGAACAGAGGTTTTAGAGCAGGTAGAAGTGAATTCTAAAATTATAGTAGAAGGAATTGCGGGAGATGAAGCTATTCCAGCAACACTTGTTTTTAAGAAGTTAGTAACGACACCAAGTGAAATTAAGCGAATCATGGAAGAAGCAAACTTTGATCAAAAATGTGCAGGTGTTATTACATGGTGTCATACATTCTCACCTTCAAAAATGTGGATATCAGGGTTAAATCAATTAAAAAAGCCATGGTTACATTTACATACTCAATTTAATCGTACAATCCCAACACAAGAAATTGATATGGATTTTATGAACTTAAATCAAGCGGCTCATGGTGATCGTGAGCATGGATTTATTGGAAGTCGACTTCGAATGAATCGTAAAGTGATTGTAGGTTACTGGGAAGATCAAGATGTACGTGAAAAAATGGGAAATTGGATGCGAAGTGCAGTTGGAGTATCTGTTAGCCGTTCTCTAAATGTTGTACGTTTTGGAGATAATATGCGTCAAGTTGCGGTAACGGAAGGTGATAAAGTAGAAGCAGAAATCAAATTAGGTTGGTCAGTTAATACACATGCAGTTGGTGACTTAGTAGCACAAATGGAACAGATTAGTGAAAATGATATCGATAAATTAGTTGCTGAGTATAAAGAAAGATATGACTTTAATACAGATTCCATTGAACAAATTCGTCATCAAGCACATATTCAGATAGCAATGACACAGTTACTAGAGAGAGAGAATGCAGGAGCCTTTACAACAACATTTGAAGATTTACATGGTCTAAATCAGTTGCCAGGGCTTGCTTGTCAGGATTTGATGGCAAAAGGATATGGTTTTGGTGGTGAAGGAGATTGGAAAGTTTCAGCCATGACCCATATTATGAAAGTAATGGCTACTGGAATCAACAAAGGGACAAGTTTTATGGAAGATTATACATATGATTTGACACAAGGAAATGAATTTGTTCTAGGTGCCCATATGTTGGAAATTTGTCCGACTGTGGCAGCAGATAAGCCACGTATTGAAGTTCATCCATTAGGAATTGGTGGGAAAACTGATCCAGCACGTATCGTATTTGATGGCAAAGAAGGAAGTGGAATTGTTGTTTCATTGGTGGACATGGGTGGACGCTTGCGCTTAATCGTTAACGACATTGAATGTGTAAAACCATTTGATATGCCAAATCTTCCAGTAGCAAGTGTGATGTGGAAAGCATTACCTAACCTTAAAGTATCTGCTGAAGCATGGATTTTATCAGGTGCAGCTCACCACAGTGTACTAAGCTATGATTTGACAGCAACTCATATGCGTGACTGGGCTGAAATGATGGAAATTGAATTTGTGCATATCAATAAGGAAACAACCATTGAGAATCTAAAACGTGATTTATTTTTAGCAGATATTGCTTGGAAATTAAAATAAAAAAACAAGGTATCAAGCAGGTAAATGTTGCTTGATACCCAAAAAATGAGGCTACTTTGTAGAAAGTCTTAAGGGGTGTAATATGTTAGAACAATTAAAAAAAGAAGTATTTGAAGCAAATCTGATGCTTCCTAAATACAACCTTGTTACCTTTACCTGGGGTAATGTATCAGGGATTGATCGTGAAAAAGGGCTTGTTGTTATTAAGCCGTCTGGTGTAGAATACGATGCTATGACTGTCTCTGACATGGTTGTGATTGACTTAGAGGGGAATGTTATAGAAGGTAAAATGAAACCGTCTTCTGACACTGCTACTCATTTAGAACTTTATCGTCAGTTTGAAAATATTCTGGGAATTGTG
>Ga0153974_1000317_pt1 | contig 11162 bp, 9 predicted proteins | sample TSGA058MetaG_FD_104741 | JGI IMG/M metagenome (GOLD analysis project Ga0153974, IMG submission 104741) | Attine ant fungus gardens microbial communities from Georgia, USA - TSGA058 MetaG | ecosystem: Host-associated > Fungi > Mycelium > Unclassified | place: USA: Georgia, Yuchi Wildlife... | reverse complement strand
CAGGATCACCACAGATTCAAAATTTAATTCCAATTCCCTATTTCCAGACCGATGCGATGGCAGCTCCAATTATGGGAATAGTGTCGGGTTTAATAATTAGTGTTTTAGGATATCTATATTTACGTTGGCGCCAGAAGCAATTAACTTCTCAAGGGGAAGGCTGGGTGGAGCCTAACGAACAAACTGAAATTGATAAAAGCGAAAAGCTTCCCAATGTTTGGCTATCTATCATTCCACTATTGGTCGTTATTGTCACATTAAATCTTTTTAAGTGGGAAATTGTACTTTCGATTTTAGTTGCAAATTTGCTAATTCTGATTCTAAATTTATCGAAATGGAAAGGATTTGTCAAAGCAATTAATGAAGGAGCTCAAGGCTCAGTCGTTGCAATTATTAATACTAGTGCAGCTGTTGGTTTCGGGGCAGTTGTCCAAAGTGTTCCTGCTTTTACAACGTTAACGAACGTATTGGTTAATATTCCAGGAAGCCCTTTAATTTCTCTTGCAGTTGCGGTAAATTTATTAGCAGGTGCAACAGGATCAGCTTCCGGAGGATTGGGAATTGCATTAGAGGCATTAGGTGAACACTATTATAAAATCGCTTTAGAGACTGGAATTGCTCCAGAAGCTCTTCACCGAATTGCTGCTTTATCAGCAGGGACTCTAGATGCTCTTCCACATAATGGAGCGATTATAACACTATTAATTATTACAGGAGTCACTCATAAGGAAGGGTATAAAGATATCGCCATTGCAACCATATTAATTCCAATACTAGCAACTATTGTCGCAATTATTTTAGGGTCAATAGGCATTTACTAATAGATTAAATGATATAGAAGTTAAATAGCTCAAATGAAATCGATTGCGGAAGGGGTGGAACGATATTTATTGTAGTTTAAATATTTAAAATATAATAGAAAACAATACTAACAAGCCAGAACAGCAGGACTTCACTCAATTATAGAAAGTTTATAATTAAAATCTTAGTTGTCTTAATATCCCTTTTGAAAACGATTGCAACAATGTGAGTATTATACCAAATAAAGAAAAGATTTAATGATACGATATGAGGAGGTAATGTTATGTTATCGAATACTAACGAGGGAGCGGTAGTTGATACAAGTCATATTTTAGCTGAGGATAGACCCATTTCTAAATACAAATTATATGGTTCCGGTAGATTTTGGGGAATGTTCTCTGCAGAACATGTGGCAGCAACAGAGTTTGTTATTGGTGCAACATTTGTTGCATGGGGAGTTGCAACGAGGGATATAATTATTGGTTTATTTATTGGAAATCTGCTAGCAGTACTTTCTTGGGCACTTATTTGTACACCTATTGCAACAGATACCAGGTTAACCCTATATTCTTATTTAAAAAAGATAGCAGGGCCATATATGCAAAAAATTTATAATGTAGCGAATGCTGTCTACTTTGGTATTATGGCGGGAGCTATGACAACAGTTACTGCTTCTGCGATTAGGGAATTATTAGGGATCCCTATTCAACTTAATTGGTATCCAACCAGTCTATCCTTTGTTATGTTAACCTTAGTAATTGGTGGCATTACAGCATTTATTGCGGCGTATGGGTTCAAAACATTGTCCTATGTTTCTTCTGTTTTAGGTCCGTGGTTATTAGTTTTATTTTTAGTAGCAGGAATTGTTTCTTTACCTATTTTAGTGGAATCATCAGCAAATGTTGCGAGCTTACAAACATTTTCAGACTTTTTAAGACTTGGTGATGAATATGTCTGGATATATAACCCAGCTAGTGAAATGACCATTTGGCATGTGATTGCCTTTGCATGGGTTTGTAACCTTGGTCACCATCTTGTTCTTTCGGATATGGCATTTTTTAGATATGCAAAAAAAAATAGCTATGGTTATATTCCCGCAATTGGTATGTTATATGGGCATGGACTAGCTTGGATGTTTGCAGGTCTATTAGGAGCAGCAGCGGCGATTGTATTAAATACAAACTTAGAGTTATTAGATCCAGGTTCAGTTGCTTATAATGTGCTGGGGATTACAGGTGCGTTTGCAGTTGTAGTGGCAGGTCTTAGTACAGCTTATCCTAAAATATACCGGATGGGAACAGCTTTCCAAACGATTTTTCCAAAACAATCATTAAAGAAGCTTGCGCTTATTGCCGGATTTATTGTTGCTATTCTTGCATGTTTTCCGTTTGCATTTGGTGCATTGATGGAGATTATGGTTTTTACAGCCATGTTACTTCTTCCAGTTGGAGCTATTATTGTAACGGAACATTGGATATTTCCAAAGATTGGCTATACAAGATATTGGTCCATGTATAGCGGTAAGAATTTGAACAAGTCTGCATTATATACTTGGATTATAGCTGGTATCTGCGCTGTCGTTTTAACATTCACGGGTATTGTACATGTATATTTTTTGGCCATACCATTATGGATAATCACCACTATTCTTTACACTGTACTGGCTGGTAAAGAGGGAGCAAAAAAAGATTATCAAGAAGAAATAGAAAAATATCGTTTACTAGACGAGCAAATAATCAAAGAGGAAGATGAAGCTGCTTTACTTGAATTAGAGGATAAATCAGAGGCTAAGATTTCTACAACGGCTCTTGTTTCAGGGGTTTTGGCAGGTATTAGTTTAGTGTTATTTATAGGTGCTTCCCTTATGGTTTTTAATGGAACAATGGATTTGGAACGGTTTAAAGATGTTGCTTGGATGGTAACACTTGCCTACTTTGTATTTGCCTTATATTTTTCTAAATCATTTTTAGTAGAGAAGAAAAAGGAAGTAAATCTTAAAACCAATCACAAGTTAAGAAAGGTTAAGTCATAATAAGAGGATTTTAAAGGAGAGATAAAGGATGAATCATTTATTGCGTAGGCCCTCTAATTTTGATTTTAAATTAGATGTAAAGCTTATTCACGAAGTCACAGTAGATAATTCGCCATTAAAATATGTAGCGTTTAAAGTTATAGATTTAAAGGCTGGAGCTATTTATTGTGAAGAACTGGAAACACATGAATGTTGTGTAGTTGCCGTAACGGGGAAGATAGACGTATCTGATATGAGTATGACGTTTGAGAATATTGGAACTCGTCAATCAGTGTTTGAAAAAATTCCAACGGATAGTGTTTATATTTCTAACAACAGAGCTTTTGAAGTAAAGGCGGTGACTTCTGCTCGTATTGCTTTGTGTTATTCGCCTTCAACAACTCAATTACCCACTAAATTAATAAGGGCACAAGAAAATATGGTAGAGCATAGGGGGAAGGGAAATAATCAAAGACGAGTTCATACGATTTTATCTGATTCTGATTCAACGGCAAATTCTTTGTTAGTTGTGGAAGTGTTTACGGAAAGTGGGAATTGGTCTAGTTATCCACCACATAAACATGATCAGGATAATTTACCTTACGAATCCTTTTTGGAGGAAACCTATTATCATGAAATAAATCCATCACAAGGATTTGTCTTTCAACGAGTATATACAGATGATAGAAGTTTAGATGAGACCATGACTGTTACAAATGGGAATGTTGTCGTTGTTCCAAAAGGTTATCATCCAGTAGGCGTTCCAGCTGGATATACCTCTTACTACTTAAATGTCATGGCAGGCCCGACTAAAATTTGGAAGTTTCATAATGATCCAGATCATGAGTGGATATTGAGAAATTAAGGAGGAGATTATACATGAAAATTATTTTTAATGAAGAAAAAGAGTTAGATATTGTTGCAGTGGGGCGTGCCTGTATTGATTTAAATGCAACTGAATATAACAGGGCAATGGAAGAAACCATGACATTTACAAAATATGTTGGGGGCTCACCTGCAAATATAGCCATTGGTGGTGCAAAACTAGGACTAAATACGGGTTTTATTGGTAAAATTTCAGATGATCAACATGGGCGTTTTATTGAGTCTTATATGAGTCGAGTTGGAGTTGATACGTCTCACATGATTAAGGATAAAGTAGGACGTAAAGTAGGATTAGCATTTACAGAAATTAAAAGTCCAGAAGCATGTAGTATTTTAATGTATCGAGAAGAGGTAGCTGATCTTTACTTAGAGCCAGCAGAAATTAATGAAGCATATATTAAAAAGGCTAAAATCTTACTAATATCAGGAACAGCATTAGCAAAATCTCCTTCACGTGAAGCAGTTTTTAAATCTATAGCTTATGCTAAAAAGCATGAAATAAAAATTGTTTTTGAATTAGACTATCGTCCCTATACTTGGAATTCTTCAGAGGAAGTTTCAACTTATTATTCGATAGTAGCAGAAGCATCAGATATTGTGATTGGAACTCGTGATGAGTACGATATGATGGAAAATCGAAAAGATGAAGGAAACAATGAAGATACGGTGGCGCATTTATTTCAACATCAACCTGAATTAATTATAATTAAGCATGGAGTTGAAGGCTCTTATGCATATAGTAAAACGGGTAAAGTATTTAGAGGATTAGCTTATAAAACAAAGGTATTAAAAACCTTTGGCGCTGGAGATTCGTACGCATCTGCTCTTCTTTATGCTTTAGTTAAGGGAATGGATGTTGAAACAGCTTTAAAGTATGGAAGTGCTTCAGCTTCTATTGTTGTTAGTAAACATAGTTCTTCAGAGGCCATGCCTACAGTAGATGAAATAGAGATTTTAATAAAAAAGAATGAAATGATTTCGGTTTAATAGGAGGTTTTAGAGATGGAGACCATAAGATTAACAACCGCACAAGCCTTAATTAAATTTTTGAATCAACAATATATTCATATTGATGGTGAAGAGTATCCATTTGTAGAAGGAATGTTTAATATCTTTGGTCATGGAAATGTCTTGGGTATCGGACAAGCATTGGAGCAAGATTCGGGTCATTTAAAGGTCATTCAGGGAAAAAATGAACAAGGTATGGCTCATGCTGCTATGGCCTACAGCAAACAATTACTACGAAAAAAAATATATGCAGTATCGGCTTCTGCTGGACCCGGATCAGCTAATCTAATAACAGCGGCAGCTACGGCGTTTGCTAATAACATTCCGGTTTTGCTCTTACCTGCTGATACCTATGCAACACGCCAGCCGGATCCAGTACTACAACAATTAGAGCATGAACATAGTATTGCGATTACGACCAATGATGGGTTTAAAGCAGTTTCACGGTATTGGGATCGAGTAACACGACCAGAACAATTAATGTCCAGTTTAATTCGAGCATTCGAAGTCTTAACAAATCCTGCAAGTACAGGCCCTGCTACTATTTGTATCGCTCAGGATGTAGAAGGAGAGGCATTTGATTATGATGTGAATTTCTTTAAAAAGCGAATCCATTATGTTGATCGTAGGTCTCCAACAGCACGTGAATTGGCAGAAGCTGCTAAACTAATCAAGGCAAGTAAAAAGCCAATTATTGTTGTTGGTGGAGGTGCTAAATACTCTGAAGCACGAGAAATTTTAATGGAATTTTCAGAAAACTATAACATTCCACTAGTCGAAACCCAAGCTGGAAAATCAACGGTTGAGTCAACGTTTAAAAATAATTTAGGTGGTTTAGGGATTACGGGAACTTTAGCTGCTAATAAAGTATCCTACCAAGCAGATTTAATTATTGGAGTAGGAACACGATTTACAGACTTTGCCACGTCATCTAAAACATTATTCCAATTTGATCAAGCAAAGTTCTTAAATATTAATGTAAATAGAATGCAAGGATACAAATTAGATGGGTTGCCTGTTGTAGGGGATGCTAGATTAACCTTAGAAAAATTAACACCCATGTTGGCAGGATATAAGAGTGAATTTGGAAATATGATTATGAATCTAAAAGAAGAGTGGGAACAGGAACGAGCACGACTAGGGAAAATTACGTTCAAGCGTGAGGGCTTTAAACCGGAAATTAAAAATCATTTTTCCCAGGAAATTTTAAATGAATATGCAGATGTATTAGGTACAGAGTTTGCCCAAACAACAGCTTTGTTGACCATTAATGAAATTATAGATTCAGATAGTATTATTGTATGTGCAGCAGGCTCCCTTCCAGGAGATTTACAACGTCTATGGCATTCAGAGATTCCTAACACCTATGGTGTAGAGTATGGTTATTCATGTATGGGGTATGAAATTTCGGGAGCATTAGGTGCGAAATTAGCAGAACCAACAAAAGAAGTCTATTCAATTGTTGGTGATGGAAGTTTCTTAATGTTACATTCTGAATTTATTACTGCAATACAATACAATAAAAAGATAAATATTCTCTTATTTGATAATTCAGGTTTTGGATGCATCAATAATTTACAGATGGACTTTGGAAATGGAAGTTATTATTGTGAATTTCGAACAGAGGATAATCGAATTTTAAATATTGACTATGCTAAAGTAGCTGAAGGATATGGTGCTAAGGTCTATCGTGCTAATACGGTAGAGGACTTAAAAGCAGCTTTGGAAGATGCTAAAAAGCAAACATGCTCTACCTTAATCGAGATGAAAGTTTTACCTAAAACGATGACAGATGGATATGAGGGCAGTTGGTGGAATCTTGGTGCTCCAGAAGTGATTCACACAGAAGGGCAACAAAGAGCTCTTGATTTAAAACGAGAAAAGTTAAATAACGGAAAGCAATATTAAGGATTGGGTGACTTACTTATAAATCGTTGTAAGTAAGTTACCACAAAAATGGCTACATCAACTTGGCTTTTGAGTTGAAGAAAAGAGGAGTTACACATTAATGCTTTTTGAAAAATTCGAAATCCGTCATTGGTGATAAGCCAAGAAGCCATTAAAACAAGGAGGGTTCATATGGATAAAATAACTTGGGGAATTGCTCCAATTGGTTGGAGAAACGATGATATTCCCGAAATAGGAGCAGAAAATACATTATCTCATTTATTAAGCGATATTGTTGTCGCTGGGTTTCAAGGAACAGAAGTTGGAGGGTTTTTTCCTGAAGCAAACGTATTAAACAAGGAACTTCAATTACGTAATCTCCGGATAGCAGGGCAATGGTTTAGTAGTTTTATTATCCAAGATGGAATTGAAGCGGCAAAAAAAGCTTTTCACAAGCAGTGTACGTATTTACAAGAAGTAAAAGCAGATGTAGCAGTTGTATCAGAACAAACGTATAGTATTCAAGGACTTGAGAAAAATGTTTTTAATCAAAAACCCTATTTTACTGATGAAGAATGGAAACTTTTATGTGAAGGTTTAAATGAATTGGGGGAAATTGCAGCACAATATGATTTGAAATTAGTTTATCACCACCATATGGGAACTGGAGTCCAAACTTTAGAGGAAATTGACCGTTTAATGGAGAACACGGACTCAACCTATGTTCATTTATTATTTGATACAGGGCATATTTATGTATCAGATGGGGAGTACATGCCACTATTAAAGAAATATATAAGTCGAATTGCACATGTTCATTTTAAAGATGTAAGACCAGTTATTTTAGAGCAATGCCATAAAGAAGGGAAGTCATTTTTACAATCCTTCTTAGCAGGAATGTTTACGGTTCCTGGTGATGGATGTATTGATTTTACAAAAGTTTATGATTTCTTAATAGAGGAAGGATATACGGGCTGGATTGTGGTAGAAGCTGAACAAGATCCCGCCATTGCCCATCCATTAGAGTATGCTTTAATTGCAAAAAAATATATTAATCAAAAATTATTAAAAAAAGATAACTAAATAAAGGAGGACATAGAGTTATGACAATAAAATTTGGAGTTGTGGGAACAGGAGCTATTGGGGTAGATCATATTCGAAGAATTACAAATACGTTAAGTGGAGGTGAGATTGTTGCAGTGACAGATGTCAATCAAGAAGCTGCAAAGAAAGTAGTAGACGATTATCAATTAAATGCGACAGTATATCCAGATGATAAATCGCTAATAGCAGATACAAATGTTGAGGTTGTTTTAGTAACAAGCCCAGGATTTGCTCATGAGGCAACTGTATTAGCTGCAATTGAAGCAGGAAAGTATGTTTTTTGTGAGAAGCCTTTAGCAACAACAGCAGAAGGATGTAAACGAATTGTTGAAGCAGAGGTAAGGTTTGGTAAACGATTAGTTCAAGTTGGTTTTATGCGTCGTTATGATAGTGGATATATGCAATTAAAGAAAGCTTTAGATAAGGGTTATATTGGGGAACCTTTAATGATTCATTGTGCACATCGCAATCCAGAGGTAGGAGATGACTATAAAACGGATATGGCGATACACGATACTTTAATTCACGAGATTGATGTACTCCATTGGTTAGTTAATGATGAGTATACATCTGCTCAGGTCATTTATCCAAAGAAAACAAAGCATGCTTCATCTCACTTAAAAGATCCACAAATCGTCATACTAGAGACAAAAGGCGGTGTAGCTATTACTGCTGAAATCTTTGTTAACTGTAAATATGGTTATGATATTCAATGTGAAGTAATTGGAACAGATGGAGTTATAAAATTACCAGAAATTGAAAGTATTAGTTTCCGAAAAAATGCTACATTAGGGACTAATATTCTAATGGATTGGAAAGATCGATTTATTTCAGCTTATGATGTTGAAATTCAAGATTTTATTGATTCTATAAAGAAAACAGGGGCTCCAACAGGACCCACATCATGGGATGGATATGTTGCAGCTGTAACAGCTGATGCAGCAGTGAAAGCACAAGAATCAGGGACTAAAGAAATGATTTACCTTAATGAAAAACCGGCATTTTATCGTAACTAATTTAAAAGATTCTTAAAAAAATATAGGGGAGAGGTTAATATGAAATTATGTTTTAATCAAGCGACAACATTAGAAAATTCTAATTTAGAAAAGGATTTACAGTATTGTGAAAAGCAAGGGTATGATTTTATTGAGATTCGTACTATGGATAAATTACCTGAATATTTAGAAACCCATTCTATCGAAGATTTAATTCAATTTTTTCAAGATAATCATCTTAAGCCTTTGGCATTAAATGCTTTAGTTTTCTTTAATAATCGAGATGAAGCGGGATACCAAGAAATTATTGCAGAATTTAAAGAAATGGTAAAAACTGCGCAAGCTATTGGAGCTCAATATGTTGTGGCAGTTCCATTAGTAACGGAAGAGAAATTTTTAAAGCAAGATATTAAAAATAGTAGTGTTGAAGTTTTAAAAGAATTATCGGATATTGCGAAGCCTTATGGAGTCAAAATTGCTTTGGAATTTGTAGGGCACCCACAATGTACAGTAAATACATTTGGGCAAGCTTATGAAATCGTTGAAGCTGTAGGTCGTGATAATGTTGGACTTGTTCTTGATTGTTTCCACTTCCATGCAATGGGATCAGATTTAGCTGATTTGAAAAACTGTGAGGGTTCAAAAATCTTTATTGTTCATGTTGATGATACAGAAGATTTTCCAATTGGATTTTTAACGGATGAGGATCGCCTTTGGCCAGGGCAAGGAGTTATTGACTTAGATGCTATCTTATCAACATTAAAAACTCTTCAATATAAGGGAGCATTTTCAGTTGAGTTGTTTAGACCGGACTATTATAAATTAGATGCTGAAGAAGGGATTAAGCTAGGTAAAGAAACGACAATTGAGGTTGTGTCAAAATATTTTAATTAATTTACAAGAATAGGAAGGTTAGCACTGACCTTCCTAGCTATAATCTTAAGGACAAATAAAAAAATTATTTGGAGGGACAGAAATGAAACTGACATTAGATCCATATATGTATCGTCATCTACCGATTCCAGAAATGGTAGAGAAAGTAGCTGAGTTAGGATATAAGTATATTGAATTATCGCCGCGAGATGATTTTTTTCCTTTTTATAAATATCCACGTGTTGATCATGCTAAAATTCAAGAATTTAAAAAAGCATTAAATGATAATGGAGTTCAAATTGCTTCGTTAATTGTTATGCAACACTGGGCAGGTCCAAAAGAAGAAGATCGGGAAGCGGCAGTAAGGAATTGGAAACGTTGTATTGAGGTGGCAGTTGAATTAGGTGTTGACGTTATAAACACAGAGTTTACAGGACATTCAGATAAGCCATATATTTGTGAGCAGATGTTTATGCGTTCAATGGAGGAGTTACTTCCAATTATAGAAAAATCAGGAGTACACGTTCATATTCAAGCTCATCCTTTTGACTTCATTGAAAGAAATGATCAAGCAGTGGATCTGATTCGTGGAATTAATCGAGATTATATTGGCTATTTTTATGCAGTTCCACATACCTTCTTTTATGATGATGGAAAAGGTGATATTGATACCATGTTAGAATATGCAAAACCTGTTTTAAAGCATATTAATATTGCCGATACTTATAATCATCGAGGATCTTCGGGTCTCCGTTATATTGTAAATCCTCCTGGTGTTAATGCAACTGTTCATCAACATTTAGATATTGGAAAAGGCGATATTAATTGGGATATGCTTTGGAAAAAGTTAAAAGAAATTGAGTTTGATGGTATTGCAACAGTGGCAATTTTTGGCGAGGAAGAGCGCGCAGATGATTCAAGTAGATTTATGTTAAAAGAAGTTAAAAAAGGATTAGGTTTAAACTAAAACTTTAATTGAAGTTGTAAATAAATGTTTCAGTTTTAATTACTTAAACTTAATATTAGAGGGGGACTATTATGAGAGCTGATGAATTGATTGCTTCAATAGAAGCTAATCCACTTCAAGTTAAGATTCGTGGAAATCGCCAAGAAGTCATCTTATCCTGTCTTGATTTAGAAGTAAGATTCCCTGTTACAGAATGTATTTTTACTCAACTTGTTTGTTCGCTGTCTTCAGCAGAAGTTATAACAAAAGGACCATTAGCAGAAGTAAATCAAGAAATTATTTATGTATTAACACAGGCAGCTTGTAATAGGAAATATTCAAGTTTCGATTTAAAGTTTAAAGAATAAAAATTTACCCTTATATTAAATAAAACACCTCTAAAAATGTATAAACTAGACTGTAGATTATCACACTTAATGGAGGTGTTTTTATGATGACGCAAATACTTGATTACTATTGAAACAAAGCATAAAGCCACAGAACCTAAGGAACAAGGATATACCATTAGTATATAAATATCGTAAGCGGGTTATAAAAGCATGGGTTTTTAATTTCAAACGCACCTTAAAAATTAATGTTAATGTATTAGAGAATTAGGAAGAATACTTCTAAGGTATGAAATATTCTTCCT
>Ga0153974_1000316_pt1 | contig 11179 bp, 8 predicted proteins | sample TSGA058MetaG_FD_104741 | JGI IMG/M metagenome (GOLD analysis project Ga0153974, IMG submission 104741) | Attine ant fungus gardens microbial communities from Georgia, USA - TSGA058 MetaG | ecosystem: Host-associated > Fungi > Mycelium > Unclassified | place: USA: Georgia, Yuchi Wildlife... | reverse complement strand
TGTGGATTAGTGTATTTTCTCCAACAGCTCCTATATAGGTGACTGTTCATACGAGGCTCTAACAACAGTTACATCAGCACCCTATAAATTTTTTGGGAGTGATTCTTATCGTAGGAATCCATATCCCTAAAAACAAACATGATATAGCTGTTATGGATTCAGATGGTACTATCATCTTAATGAACCTAACTTTTCCTAACTCTAAAGAGGGCTTTGATAAAGGCCATACTATACTTATGGAACTTGTTAGTCTTCATACTTCTGGTATCTGCATTGCTTTTGAAGATACAGGACACTAGGGCTTAAACAGTCTTTCTTTTTTTACGCAAATACTACCTCAATCTATACAGCTACAATCCTCTTCTCATCAAGAAAATCGCATAAGTTAAAACGCTTTTAAAAACAAAAACTGATAAGAAGGATGATTGCACGTAAATAGACCTGAATAAAACAACTTGTGGTTCCAGAAGCATTCATGACAGATTTAAATTTGTGACCCGACATCGCAATCGCCTTACACGGAGTTCTTCCGATGCGAAAATTCAAAACGCTAGAATTTTAGATATGTTGTTCCCAAAACTCGATAAGGTTTGATATATTCCCAATTAAGTAAACACCAGAAAAAAATATGAAAATGATAATCCTTAATATAAGAAATTTGATAGAGGTTAGAGAACCTAACCCAACCTGAACTGCTTAAGAAAACTTAAAAAAGAGACTTGTATTTAAAGGATATATCTAAGATAATTTAAGTATATCAATGATAGATTTAATAAAGAAATAAGGGGTTAATATAATGACGACTGTAATATTGGCGGAGAAGCCAGATCAAGGTAGGAAGTTAGCAAATGCCTTAAAAGGGGGGAAGTTGCCCAAAGACAATCATGGAAAAATTGAGTTTACTAGTAAACTGTTTGGACCAACAATTGTAACATGGGGATTTGGTCACCTAGTAGGATTAGCGATGCCTGAAAGATATGATTATATTAACAATGGTTTTGCATATGAGAGTATTCCTTTTCTTCCACATCCTGATCAAATGATATATGAAATTCAAGAGGGAAAGCATAAGCAATTTCAAATAGTAAAACAATGCTTAGAACAGGCAGACGAAGTTATTATCGCAACCGACTGTGATAGAGAAGGGGAAAATATCGCATATAATATTTTTGAATTATGTAGTAAAAGTTTTCAGAAAAAGAAGATGAAGAGATTATGGATCAATTCTCTAACAGATAAAGAAATCCTAAGAGGGTTTAATAACCTTCTAGATGCTAAAGAAACAAAAGGATATTATGATGAAGCTTCTGCTCGTCAGATTTCAGACTTTTTAATTGGAATGAATTTTAGTCCTTTATTTACTTTAAAACTGCAAGATCAGGGAATAGATGGTGTTTTTTCACTAGGAAGAGTTCAAACTCCAGTTAACACTTTGATTGTAGAGAATGATTTAAGTATTCAGCAATTTGTACCTAAGCCTTATAAAACTATCGAAGCAAAAACTGACACAACGCCACCCGTAACATTTAAAAATAAAAAAGAATATTTTGATATTGAAGAATATGAGAAGGATATGGCTGCCCATCAGTTGGATGAAGCTGAATTTGGAATCATTTTAAATGTTGAGGTCTCTGAAAAGGCACAAATGCCGCCAAAGCTATTTTCACTAGGCGGCTTACAAAAATATGCCAATAGTCGTTGGAAGTATCCTACCAAGAAAACGGATTCGATTATTCAAAAGCTTTACCAAGAAGGGATTCTTTCTTATCCCCGTACGGATTCGGAGTTAATTACTACCAATGAGTTTGGGTACTTAAAAGAAAATCTAGGTCAATATAAGCAGCTTTTAGGTATAACGGCAGAATTGCCAAATTTAACACCAAATAAGCGTTTTGTTGATAACAAGAAGGTACTGGAACATTATGCGATTATTCCAACTACGGAAACTGCTGAATTAAATAAGCTAAGCCGAGATGAAAAAAATATTTATTTAGCCGTTTTAGAGCGAACAATTACGATGTTTGCCAATCCTTATCGTTATCACTCAACCAAAATAACGTTAGATGTTAAGGGTATGGAGTTTTCAGCTATTGGAAACACACCAATCGATAAGGGGTGGAAAGGGGTTATTGGATTTGAAGAGGATGCTAAAAAAGATGAAAAAGAAACTACATTACCGAAATTTACAATTGGGCAGCAAGTAGCAGTTAAAATCATAACACTTGATAAAGAAACTCAGCCTCCTAAGCGTGTAACGGAAGGAACTTTAGTTGGGAAAAATGGTTTGATGGATCGATTAAATCTGGGCACGCCGGCTACACGGACTTCGACTGTTGAACGACTTGTTCAACAAAAATATATTGAAATTAAAAATAATCAAGTTTTTCCTACTGCTAAAGGTTATTTACTTTGGGATTTGACTAAAAATCGTAATCTATTGGTAGGAAATCCAGATATGACAGCGAAATGGGAAGAGGTTTTAAAAAAAGTCTCGAAGGGAACTTATACAAGAGAAGCTTTTATTGCCAATATTCATAAGTTTGTTAATGAAACTATTACAGGTTTGAAACAAGTTGAATTCAAAAGTCAGTATATGCATTCAATTCCAAGAGCAGCTCCGTTACCGTCTCATCAAATTGGAAATTTTCAAGTTATCGATAAAGGTAAGCTTTATGAGGTCATCGATGATTCTGGAACTAGGATTCCAATTTTTAAAAATATTGGTGGAAAAACTTTAACGCCCAAAATGCTTGAAGAACTTTTACTTGAAGGACGGACAAAGGAAGTTGTCAAAGATATTGAATCTAAATCAGGAAAAAAATTTAATGCGATTTTAACCCTCGATATGGAAGCGAAGAAGATGGTGCCTATTTTTGAAGATGAAGTCTTTTTTATTGGTAAATTTAAAGCTGTGAACCGGGGTGGTTTATTACAGATTACTGATCCCGATGGCGAACAATTTGAAATTTGGAAAAGCTTTGGGAATAAAGAATTGCCAATGACTGTTATTAATCAACTTCTCCTTAAAGGTAGAACGGATAATAAAATTAAAGGTTTCACTTCTCAAAATGGAGCTGAATACTCAGCATTTCTTGGATGGGATAGTCAAGAAAAGAAAATTGTTCCGATCTTTGAAGACGAGATTTTATCAATTGGTGATTTTACCGTTACTGATAAGGATAAAGTATTTGAAGTAACCGATGCTTTTGGTGTAAAATTTCCAATTTTCAAAAATGTTGGGGGTAAAGAATTGACGTTAAATCATTTGAGACAAATTCTAACAGAGGGACGTACGCAAAATGTAATTAAAGGCATGGAGTCCAAGTCAGGTAAGAAATTTGATGCAGCCTTAAGTTTAGATTTAGAAACTAAAAGATTAGTTCCTATTTTTGTTGATGAAGTCGTGAAAATAGGGGATTTTGATACGATTGATCGTGGTAAACTCATTGTGGCAACAGGGCCTGATGGGAGTCAATATGAGATATGGAAGACTTTTGCTGAAAAAGAGTTACCTATGACCGTTATTAAACAATTATTAACTAATGGTAAAACTAATAAAAAAATCAAAGGTTTAAAAGGAAAAAATGGTAATAAATATGATGCCTTTTTAGGAATAGATAAAGAGACAAAAAAAATTATCCCAATTTTTGAGGATGAAATCTTAACGATTGGCGCATACCAAGTCATTGATAAAGGGAAAGTTTTTGAGATTACTAATTCCAATGGAATGACCTTTCCAATCTTTAAAAACATAGGTGGTAAAGACTTATCTTTGAAAAGTTTAAAAGAAATTCTGATTGATGGTAAAACTAAAAATAAAATAAAAGGATTAAAGTCACAAACAGGCAATAAATATGATGCTTATCTAGGTTTTGATAATCAAAAGCAGAAAGTTATTCCTATATTTGATCAGGAGTCATTTTTGATTGGTCAGTATTCTATCATCGATAAAGGAAAAGTCTTTGAAGTGTCACTTTCAGACCAAGAGCCCTTTATAATTTTTAAAGAAGTATCATCCAAGACGATTACAAAGGAAATTTTAGAGGAAATATTACTTCAAGGTAAAACCAGTGAGAGGTACGATTTTGTAGCAAAAAATAAGAATAAATTTTCTGCTTTTTTAATTTTTGACTCAGAAAATAAAAAAGTAAGTTTTTCATTTGATTAAAATTTTTAAATCTGAATAATTGACGAATCAAAATTGAAAAAGATTTTTTCGTGATGTTACTCCCATAAAGTAGACACTAGAAATAACAAAAAGTTGGAGTTGAGTCGAACAGTTGCTTTTGGTTTTGTCATTATTATCTCTTGACAACACTTTTAACCATTTTTTCTTTTATCAATGTAATGGGTCAGGACATTTAAAAGTTATAATCAAAAATTTTTTTGCTTTTTGCACGTGAAAATAATGAATCATTAACAATTAATGGCTAAAAATTTAAAGGTTTTAGCAGCCATTTTTCAATGTGTTTTAGAAATTCTATATTTAGAAGGTGTTAATTCATATTGGGATTCGAATATTTGACGATATAATTGTTTTCGATGTAACCAGCACAACTACTAATGTCAACTTATTGTTAATTCGTTATCAAGCAAAATTTCTACAGCAGCCTCGCAACGCTTTTTACTATATAGCCGGATACTTTAAAATTCTATTTAAAAATATGACATGCTACTGTGGTGTTGGATATGATATACTTAGGAAGGAATAACAGAGTTTAGGTGAATGTTTCTAGTGTGATGAAAGGGTGTGTTAAGATGGCAAGGCGTGTTTTGATTTTGGGAGGTACTAGATTTTTCGGTAAAAAATTAGTTCAACATTTGATTGAGAGTGGTGATGATGTATCGATTGCGACGCGAGGGAAGACAAACGATAATTTTGGTGACTCGATTCATCGCTTTGTTATTGATAGAAAGAGTGAAACAGACTTGATGTCACTGGTTAGTGATGGGAACTGGGACATTATTTACGATAATATTTGCTATACACCCTATGATGCTGAGATTGCGGTTCGCGCGTTTACAGGTAAAACTAGGCGATATATTTTCACTTCTACATTATCAACTTACCCAGCAGACGGACTTATCAAGTTAGAGTCAGATTTTGATCCATACCATTATCGATTTGATTTCGATAATTACGAGAGTTTTTCTTACGCAGATGGTAAACGTGCGGGGGAAGCTGTCTTTTATCAGCAGGCTAAATTCCCTGTTACAGCGGTACGATTCCCGATTGTTTTAGGGACAGATGATTATACGAAAAGGTTGCATTTCCATGTTGATCGTGTGAAAAATGGGCAAGAAATTGGTGTTGATAATCTAGATGCTAAAATGTGCTTTATCACGTCTGATGAAGCAGCAGAATTTTTGTTTTGGATTGGTAATATAGCCCTTGATGGCCCTGTAAATGCATGCTCGAATAATCAGTTAAAGATAGCCGAAATATTTGATGTTTTTGAAGATACCTTAGGTAAAAAGCCAATTGTTACAAAGTCAATAACTGATGATAATCTTTCACCATTCAATGTGACTGATTCTTGGTATATGGATACGAGCAAAGCTAGGCATGCAGGGTTTGAATTTAAAAATTTGCATGACTGGTTTCCAAAGCTAGTTGTAGAATTAGCAAAAGAAGATAAATAGAAAAAACTTTTATCGATTATAGAGAAAAAATATTCCAATGGCGGGATTGCTAGGGCTTGTCTTTTTCTTTTAAAACCAAAGCCAAAGGAAAATAGAAAAAATGATGCGGTTGAAAAAATCTTTAAGTTTTTAGCCGGTCATCCTCAATATCCAAAAGAACTAGAATAAATTGGAAGTTTGGTTTCCGATTTATTCTAGTTCTTTTGGTATCACTAACTTTCTTTTAAAAGTTACTTTACCCAATAATGATAAGTAGACTCGGATAACTGAGCAACTTACAATAGATATTTAATTTAAAGGTTTTCGTTAACTCGTCTAACTTCTCTTTCTAATTCTTTTTCTTTAGTAGTAGTTTTGGTAGATATAATCCCACTCATGTTGATGGGTGTTCTACAAGTTAAATTGAACTGAGCGCAGAGTGTGGAAGAGTTGTAAAAACTCTACAGAGTGCCATAGCTAATGTATTACCAATAGGCTACTGCAAAGTACAGGCAAATCAACATATGATTGAGGTAAATAAACGTTTGGAATGGATCCCAACCGGTGTAAATTTAGAAATAAATGAACAATATGCCAAAAGGTGGTTCAATAACCAAAAACAAATAAAAAAACCACTGAAACATTGTGTTTTCATTGTGTTTAGCGTTTTCACATCTCCTCAAACTGCCCAACTCGGGTTTTTATATTTTTTTATGTTTTTTACCTATAAAATCAGATGAATTTATGATATAATGTTTTTAGTAAGAAAAAAGTAAAGGAAGTGTATAAAAAATGAAAAAAGTAAAATGGGGTATAAATAAGTTTGGAAAGATGTTATTCGCTTTAACAGTTGTAACGTTTACAGGAGGTCTTGTGGTTGAAGCAGTTGAAACACCTATTGAAATCAAATTAACATCTGGAGGATTAAGTCTTGGTACTATTCCCAATTTAAGCTTTGAAGGAGAAATTGGCGAAGGAGTGTATTCATTAGAAGACAACTCTAACCTAAATGTTCAAGTGTCGGATTTTCGTGGAAATGGTGCCGGATGGCAACTTCAAGTAGCTATGAGCGAACTCACTTATGATGATAATGGTACTCCCAGAACGTTAGAAGGTGCCGAGTTGATCTTTTTAGGATCAGGTGTACCTATCGGTACTGATAATTATGCTTCTGAATCGCCAGCAGGTGTTTCTAATGTGGAAATTGTGCCAGGTGGCGCTGCAAGACCAGTGATGACGGCTGCTAATAATTCTGGAATGGGAACTTGGGGACAGGAATTTAATGATGTGACGCTTAAAGTTCCAAATGATAGCTTTATAGGAGATTATACAGGAATTTTAACTTGGACATTTGGTGATGCCCCTAGCTAAGGTTGAAAATGTATGGATAAGACTCTTTTGCTAGAATGATTTAACTCATGTTAGTGAAATTAAAAGTAGTTAAGTCAACAATAGTAAGTCCGAAAGTAATGATTCTTAAATTTGGGCGCAATATAGTTATGGGAAGTATTGATTAAAATGTTTAATTTTAATCAATACTTCCAATTTAATATTAATGATAAAAAGTAGATTAGGTGATAAAATGAATAAAAAAATAAGTTTGTTTCTGCTCTTATGTTATCTGTGTGTGACTATGTTACCATCTTATGAGGCGTTTGCAACAACTATAGAGTATAGTGTTAGAGCTATTATTCCCGATAATCAAATTGATAACAGATTGACTTATTTTGACTTAAGAATGGAGCCAGGCCAGATACAGGAATTGTCTCTAACTGTTCAAAATAGCTCAAATGAAGAGATCCAATTAATGATTGAACCTAATACGGCGCTAACCAATCAAAATGGTGTGATTGATTATAGCCATCATGAAATTGAAGAAAAGGATTCCTCTTTGAGATATTCCTTTTCTGAATTGATTTCAGAAAAACAACTGGTAACAGTAGGGGCCAATGAAACGAAAGAAGTCAATTTTATACTTGAAATGCCAGATGAAATATTTGATGGAATCATCTTGGGTGGATTTTATATCTATCAGGTGAATAAAGAGGAGCCAGAGCAAACAGTTATGCTTCAGAATCAATTTGCGTTTGTGATTGGTGTTAAATTAAGTATGACGGATCTGGAAATCACACCCGATTTAGCACTAAACGATATTCAATCTACGCTTATCAATTATCGAACAGCTGTTACGGCAAACATCCAAAATACAGAGGCAACGATAATTAATAATTTAGATGTTAGCGCCCAAATCACGCGAGAAGGAGAAAAGGCAATCCTTTATGAAACATCAAGAACAGGATTATCTATGGCACCGAACTCTAACTTTGATTTTCCTATTAGCTTGGAGAATCAACCCATAGAAGCTGGTCAATATCAGCTCTATTTAACTGCTACAAATGGAGAGCAAGCATGGGAATTTGAGAGAAGTTTTGAGATTGATTCAGAGATTGCCTCTGAATTAAATCAAGAAGCCATAGAATTAGAAACAGACAATCGTCTACTACTTTATATAGGAATTGTTGTAGGTGTTATGACAGTTTGCATGTTGGGTTTATGGATGAAAAAAAAGAGCAATAAGCAATAGAATACTATTTTTCCTTGTGCCTAAGTAAAGAGTAGAATGAGGCCTTCATATAACATCTTTAATAAAACATTTATCCCTATCTCGCAATATCTTGGATTGACAATCCTATTTATAAAGAGAAAGGGGATAAATGTTTTTTTGTTTCATATATCGAAATAATAATGGGTCATCACAGGAAAGGCGCAGGTGGAAAGAAAAAATCCGGGATTCTTTCTATTGTTTTAATGTTTAATTCTGTTTCAATACTTCCCGTCTTCTCAATAGGAATGTCGATAAATCAATTTATATCAATTTAAGAAGCCATGATTTAGAGATAGAAGATGAAGACCAAATACTTTCAGAAGATGGCCGGGAAATAATAAGGGTTAGCGGTTTTTATAGGATTAGAAGGTGCGATTAATTTTATAGGAAATCAACCATTTTATTGTTAATGGAAGTCTGCTCCTAAAAATATCATCCAGAATACAGAAAAATGTTTACGCTGTGGTCAAGTAATTGCAAATATCACGTTACTTATTAATGAAAAGTCTTTTACAGACAAAAAACCTTCTCGTTGTTATTAGGCTTGATTTTTTATTAACAAATTTCATTTTTCCTAAAGTGTAAATATCCAGTCGTGATAAAGAACCACTTTTATTCAGTAACTGATCATTTCCTTATTTTTGTAACTATGTAATTTAGTTTATTGAGGAAAGTGAAAACGTTTGAATTTTTACTATTTCAGTTTGTATACTAAAACTATAATTTGTGAAAGAGGTGAAATAATGCGTTTATTTTTTATCTAATATAAGTTAACTGCATACGTTTGATTAAAACAGCCATTTTTGAGTATGCCTATCGCTATTAGATAAAAAATTGGAGAACATTCTGGAAACCATTTTGCTAACAGCCTTTTTTACGCAGTTTTGTGTTGTTTAGTCAAACCAGATAGCGTGCCGCTGAATTTCAGCGGCTTTTTTGTACCTCTGGGATGTCAATCTAGTCTTTTCTGGTAGCGTCATTAAAAAAATGATGGAGGAGATTTATATATGACTGCTTAAATAAAATGATTTTGCTTTAGTTTAATTAGTGGGGCAAGTGTAGGTTTATCTTTTGTGATCTCTGCTGCAGGGTTCCACTTATTTTACTTGTGTTTGTTTGTATGATTAGTTACTTACCTAAAGCTACTGTTCAAGCAGCTATTGGTGGGGCTATACCACTTTCTCTTGGGGTTATCAAGTGGGGAAATTATTTTAAAATTGCTGTTCCTTCTATCCTATTAACAGCACCTTTGGGAGCAGGGCTCATGGATTGATTTTATCCATTTCATATAGTAATATTATGGTAGGTAGGGTTGAGGAAAGAATGTTCAAGGTGAGACTACTAATGAAAGAGGGAGGAGAGAAAGAATGATGAATTTTGACTTTATTATTGATGGCAAGGAAGTTGAAGGTAAGCGAGCTCGTATCCATGTTGTGGTAGATATAGATAAACCTTTTGATGGATGAGTCTATATGTTTTCATTGAATAAAAAACCTTTATAGATTAGTTAAACGAATATATTATCAATAAGGTTAAGAATTTCTTTGAATGGTGAATCAGGATAATTAAAAGATTAGAAAATAATGGCGTTTGACTTATAATAGTTTACCTGTAATCATTAATTATGTAATTGAAAGGAGGTAAAAACAATGATTAAAATGAAAGACGTAGCAAAGTTAGCTAATGTATCGCCTTCAACGGTTTCCCGCGTTTTGAGTAATCCTGATTTAGTACAAAAAGAAACACGTGAACGTGTTTTAGAAGTGGTTGAACTACTTAACTATAAACCTAATTTAGTAGCTCGACAATTTAGAAAAAGGGAAACAAAAATTATTCTAGTAGTGGTGCCCGATATTACGAGTAACTTTTTTTCAAGAGTTGTAAGAGGAATTGATCAAGTAGCTTCAAGTAATGGTTACCAAGTTATTTTGTGTGACACAGGTAATGAAATTGAAAAAGAAAGAAAATATGTGAATTTGTTGCATCAAAAACAAGCGGATGGCATCATACTTTTAACAGCACGCCTAGGGCAAAATGAGTTAGAAAGTATCTCTAAAGAATTTCCGATGGTTCTTGCTTGTGAATATATTGATGAGCTAAATGTCCCTACGGTTTCAATAGATAATGTGAGCAGTTCTCGAAAAATGACGGAATATTTAATAAACTTAGGACATACCAAAATTGCACATATTACGGGGCATATTAATGGTGTGTTAGGTAGAGATCGGTTAAAAGGATTTCGACAAGCCTTGTTGACAAATGGGATTGAAATCGATTCGACCTATATTCAAGAAGGTGATACATCAATGGAATCGGGTTATAACCAGACACAAAAACTCTTGGCATTGGAAGATCCGCCTACAGCGCTATTTGTATTTAATGATGAAATGGCATTTGGAGCCATAAAGGCAGCAAGGGCTCATGGATTAACAGTTCCAGAAGATATAGCTATTGTTGGTTTTGATAACCTTGAGATGTCCACAGTGGTAACACCTACTTTAACCACAATTAATCAGCCACGTTATGAAATTGGAAAAAAAGCAGCAGAACTCTTATTAGCACTTATGACGGGTGAAGAAATGAAAAAAAATAGATTTATTATGAAGGATACGCTAATTGTTAGAGAATCTTGTGGGGCTAAGGAATAAGCTTAAAAAGAAAATTAATTGTGTGAGTTTAGCAATTAATTCTCTTTTTTTGGTTTATTAAAAATTATGTTAGACCAGTTGTTTTTAGAAGTTTAATATCTTACGGCTCCTAAAGTTGTAGTATATCAAATTTTCTAGATAGCTTTTGAAATCAGGTTAAGTTGATTAGTTTTTTTCTCAGGTGTTACTTGTATTCTCGGTCAGTCATAACGAGGATTGGAATGTAAAAACATTGCTATTACTGCATTTTAGACGCTGTTCATGTTGCTAAAAAACTTGTTATGTATAATCTACACCTAACAGG
>Ga0153974_1000314_pt1 | contig 11293 bp, 13 predicted proteins | sample TSGA058MetaG_FD_104741 | JGI IMG/M metagenome (GOLD analysis project Ga0153974, IMG submission 104741) | Attine ant fungus gardens microbial communities from Georgia, USA - TSGA058 MetaG | ecosystem: Host-associated > Fungi > Mycelium > Unclassified | place: USA: Georgia, Yuchi Wildlife... | reverse complement strand
CAGGGGAATTATGCTACTATTCTGCGCCTATTTCCCCTGATTAATCTGTACTATGAAATTTCCTGGTAAACGTAAATCAAAGCACTACTTCCCTGTTAACGCACGTGACCCATTATTGCTCTCAGTACCTGTTGAGGCTGAATCAACGGGATGGTTGGTCGGTATTGATCAAACTATGGTCGATATTGAGGCTAAGGTCGACGATGACTTTCTCAGCCGTTACGGACTTACCGGCGGATACTCCTTTATCCTTGAAGATGACGTCTCCGAGGCGCTTTACCAGGAACTTCGTCAACGCGATATGCTGTCACACCAATTCGCGGGGGGGACGGTCGGTAACACACTTCACAATTATTCTATGTTAGCGGATGACCGGTCGATTCTTCTGGGGGTGATTTGCAATAATATCCATATCGGTGACTATGCTTATCGTTATCTCTGTAACACCTCCAGCCGTATGGACCTTAACCATATGCAAGGAGTCGATGGGGCAATAGGTCGTTGTTATACGTTGATTAACTCTGCAGGGGAGCGAACCTTTGCTATCAACCCTGGAGATATTAATCAATTACGACCAGAGAGTATTCCTGAAGAGGTTATCGCTGGCGCCTCTGCATTATTACTTACCTCCTATCTTCTTCGAGCCAAACCCGGCGAGCCGATGCCTGATGCGGCAATGCAAGCTATCGAATACGCGAAAAAACACCAAGTTCCTGTTGTATTAACCCTAGGTACTCGCCATATCATCGCCGACGATCCGCAATTTTGGCGTGATTTTTTACGAGATCATGTTTCCATCTTAGCCATGAATGAAGAAGAAGCCTTAGAGCTGACCGGTGAAAATGATCCGCTGTTGGCCACGGATAAAGCGTTAGAGTGGGTTGATCTCGTACTCTGTACCGCAGGGCCAGCAGGTCTATACATGGGGGGATTCACCGAAGAATCCAGTAAGCGTAAGACTAATCTACCTTTACTCCCGGGAGCTATCGCGGAATTCAATCAGTATGAATTTAGCCGGGCGATGCGCGCGAGCGATTGCGAGCAACCGCTAAAGGTTTATTCACATATCGCTCCGTATATGGGCGGGCCCGAGAAAATCATGAATACTAACGGTGCAGGTGATGGTGCATTAGCAGCTGTACTGCATGATCTGTCGGCAAATATCTATCATCGCCAAAAAGTACCAAATTCAAATAAACATCAGCATCACTACTTAACTTATTCGTCGTTATCGCAAGTATGTAAGTATGCCAACCGCGTGAGTTACCAAGTACTCAACCAACATTCACCACGATTAAGCCGTGGCTTACCTGAACGTGAAGATAGCCTTGAAGAGGCTTATTGGGATCGTTGATCGATAGCCCCCACTTAGTGGGGGCTTAGTTTAGTTTAGCGGGCAGAAGGCGTTCTGTTGCCGAGGTAACGTGCGTTGTACCGCTTGTTGGAGTCCATAGGCGATTTCCCTTTCTCCCATCACTATATGGTCACAGCCGTGTGCCTGTAGATAGTCGACCTCATCATCGTAATGAGCCCGAGCGAAAATAGAGAGATCGGGGCGTTTCTCGCGTGCGGTAGCGGCTATCTCCCCGGACTCATAGCCATTAGGAATAGTGAGTAATAACCACTGCGCGCAATCCAGTCGCATTAGCTCCATGACTTCGGGTCTCGCGGCATTACCATAAATCGTTAAAATACCCTTACCACGCATTTCATCGATTCTGCTTCGATTATTCTCGACGACTACTACGGTGATCCCATCCTCGGTAAGTCGATCATAGAGGAGTCGCCCAACTCTACCATAACCAACAATCAAGGCATGGTGACAGAGTGTGAGCGGCACTTGCGGTAATTCTTCTACCAATTCCGTTTCTTTTTCTTCTAAAGCTTCCTTCTTCTCGCGTTTCATCCAGCGTTCAGCAAGGGTAAAGAGAATTGGATTAAGCATGATAGAAAGGATAGCGGCGGCTAAGACTAAATTTTGCCCCTCTTTACTTAGCAGATTTAGCGTAATCCCCAAGCCTGCGAGAATGAAGGAGAATTCACCAATCTGTGCGAGGCTGACGGCAATAGTCATAGCGGTACGGGTAGAGTGGCCCAATAGTCTGACCAATAGCCATGCCGCCACCGATTTGCCGAAAAGGATAATAACCAGCGCGCCGATAATGGCAAAAGGGCGCTCTAGCAGAATATGCGGGTCAAACAGCATACCGACGGAGACAAAAAAGAGTACTGCGAAAGCATCTCGTAAGGGGAGAGTATCGTGGGCGGCGCGATGGCTGAGTTCTGATTCGTTTAACACCATCCCCGCAAAAAAAGCGCCAAGTGCGAAGGAGACATCAAACAGTTCGACAGCGCCAAAGGCAATACCTAGTGCGAGGGCGAGAACTGAAAGCGTAAAGAGCTCGCGAGAACCCGTTGCCGCACTGCGTGACAGGATCCAAGGGATAAGTCGCCGCCCAACTATCATCATTAATAGCATAAAAGCGATAACTTTACCGAGAGTGAGCAATAGGTCCCAAGCGAGGAGGGGAAAGTTAGCTTCGCCTTTGTCTAATACGCCAGCCATGGCAGGCAGTAACACCAAAGCCAACACCATGACGAGATCTTCAACGATTAACCAACCGATTGCGATGCGTCCACGCTGACTGTCCAATAGCTGGCGCTCTTCCAACGCTCTCAGTAAAACAACGGTACTCGCGGTAGATAAACAGAGACCGAAGACGAGTCCGCTCATCAAGGACCAACCAAGTAACGAAGAGAGCCCCATTCCAAGCAAGGTCGCAACAATGATCTGGGCAATGGCACCAGGAATCGCTATCGATTTGACCGACATTAAATCTTTCAGCGAAAAATGCAAACCCACGCCGAACATCAACAAAATTACGCCTAACTCGGCAAGTTCTGGGGCGAGATTGGTATCGGCCACAAAGCCAGGGGTGAAAGGGCCTGCTAAAACCCCCGCCAACAGATAACCCACTAAAGGGGAGATGCGAAGGCGGTTGGCAAGCATTCCTAATAGAAAGGCAAGTACCAGTCCGCCTACAAGTGTCGTAATTAAGGGGGTGGTCGAATGCATCTGCCTCTCCATTTTGCAGGGAATAATGTCTTACCTTAGCAAAAAAAAGGATCAAACAGGCGAATTCATGAGTAAGTATAAGTAAAGGTTACAAAGTATGACCCTTATCCGAACTTATTGATCAGTAGGTTAGCGGTTCACCACAACTTTACGTGTTAAAAAACGGTTTACTAGGCTATCCCAAACCCAGTTATAAAGATAAGTATAAGGGAGATAAAACGCGATCAGACCAACATCTAAGGTAAAGGCCTCAAAAATGGACATATTCATTAGCCAAGCTGTTAAGGGTAAGGCTACGCTTAACAGTCCACCTTCGAAGCCAATTGCTTGCAGTGAGCGTACCCAGAAGTTACGCGGTGCACGAGGCGGAAAGAAGCGGTCAAATAAGCTGTTAAACACCATGTTCCAAGCCATTGCCAGCAAAGCGATGGCAATAACCGTTATGCCAAGGTGTCCGATAGGACGATGTAAAAGTAGCGCCGCCCCCGGAATGGTGATGAGCAGCGCGGTAACTTCATATCCCACGGCGTGAAAGACTCTCTCTTTAAACGATTTATGGCTCATTGTTCCTCCAAGTTGATTAGCGCTACATTTTCAGCTGCGAGGGTGTATAGTACAAACTAGCTGGTATCGTAAAAATCGATAGGTGACCATGTATTATTCTCCCGAATCTCTCGAAGCCTTTGTGCAATCTGTAGCAAGTGGATCCTTTTCGGGGGCTGCGCGCGCATTAGGTAAGAGCCAGTCAACAATCAGTGTGGCGGTCTCTAGCCTCGAGGACCATCTAGGCTTTGCGCTATTTGAACGTACCTCAAGGCACCTGATGCTAACGGAAGAGGGGCGACGTGTGTTAGCCCAAGTACGAGAGATCTTAGCGGCCAACCGGCGTCTCGATGATGTCGCGCTGCGGTTAGCGCAGGGTATAGAGCCGCGTGTTACCTTGGCGATCTCCGACCACTGGCCAGCAGGCCACCACGATCGGTTATTGAGTCAATTCGCGGAAAAATTTTCGGAAGTCGAATTTGAATGCTTAATCGCTGAAAACGAAGATGTTATTGAGTTACTGAAAAGTGGCCGTGCGCAACTCGGCTTGATCACTAAACAGCCCAACCTTCCGACCGAGTTGGTAAGCCGAAGCTTAGCGATTTCAGGGCATACCGGTATTTACCTCGCTAAAGACCACCCGCTTTGTCAGCAAGCGACGCTAACGCTTGATGATCTTAAAGCGGTCCGCCAGCTACAGCTAAATACTTGGAGTCGAGCGGGCATCCAACGTAGCGAAGGGCTTGTTTGGTCAGCCTCTTCGTATATTCTTTTATTAGATATGGCACAACAGGGGTTTGGCTGGGCAAAACTACCTTGCTGGATGGTGGACTATTTTGGTAATGAAAAGCTGACCCAACTTCCCTTAGCGGGTTGGCCGCAGAAAATTAACCTAGAGATCGTTTGGTCAGCTCGTCACAGCCTCGGCCCAGCCTGCTTATGGATGATAGATCAACTATCGGTTGCGAAAGATTAGCGATCACGCGCTATTTCGATAAACTGCGCGCCGAGGTGGGCGGCGAGATCTTGTGGGGAAAGGCTAATATCGAGCCCCCGTTTGCCACCGGAAATGTAGATTTTTAACTGCTGTTCAGCACTACTGTCTATCACTGTCGGTAATCGCTTCTTTTGGCCGAGAGGACTTATTCCGCCTACTTTATAACCTGTCGTCTTTTCAGCTATTAAGGGATCAGCCATATCCACTTTTTTACATTTTAAGGCTTTAGCTACTTTCTTTAAATCTAACTGAGTCGATACAGGGGTAACCGCCACCGCTAACTGTTTATTATCGCCATTGATCGCGACTAACAGCGTCTTAAAGACGCTCGACGCGACGAGACCTAACTTCTCAACGGCCTCGTCGCCAAAATGGCTATTATTAGGGTCGTGATCGTAATGATGCTGTTGGTAAGCAATTTTCGCTTTATCGAGCTGTAAAATAGCAGGGGTCATCGTGATGTTTCCTAAGCTGAAGAGGTAATAAGATTACTCAAATTATCGGGACCACTCAAATGTAGAGCCCCCACCACAACGAGATAGCGGCCGGGTGGCAGGGCGAGCAAATGGCTCGCCCACTGTTTGTTACGTTCGCTAATAAATATCTGCTGTAAATCGTTGCTGAAACACTGCGATAACTCAGGAAGTGATGAAAAGGAGGCATTTTTTCTTGATAGCCACCATTCAATCATTTTTTGTAGTTGGCGTGCGTTACTGCGCCAATGCACCAAACTATCTATCAGCAAATCGAGGCCATGGTTGGGCAGGCTGGTGAGTAGCGCGAGCTGCTGCTGCTGACTTTCCAACGCAATCACGGGTTGATTTGCCAAGTGAGCTAGGCTTAATAACTGATGATCCACGCCGAATTCAGGGCGCAGCCCTAGTAGGGTGGCTTGCTTCTGCTGCAACGTTAGGCCAACTTGCCACGCAGGAAATTGTGCCAGAATTTGGGCATCGAGGCGACACTCCTGGCAAGCTGCCTCGAACTGTTGCCACTGTTCGGTGGTTAACTGTTGCTGCAATGCCGGTCCTGACGAAGAAGACGCTATCTCTGGGAGAGTACCTTGGGTAAGGTCGGCTTCAACGATCAACGCGTTGCACTCATCTAGCGCCTTGCGCAACCCGCTGGGCAGGGGAGCCATAGCGGGTACGCCCATATGAATACTCCCTACTAGGATAAACTCCCGCTCACCTGTTGGACAGGTCAGTGGCAGCCATTCCCGGTTTAGCCTAAACCACTGGCGAATTTTTGCTAAAACGTGGGAGCTAGCCATCGAGACGAGCGTGGTAGCCTTCGTCACCGATCACATCAATCAGTATCTCCGGGGCTGCCGTAGTGACTACGGTAGCATGGTCAATTGTCACCTGTGCCGAGGTGACATCTGAGCGTTGTTCGAGTATCTTTTTAACTTGTGAGACACAATGATTGCAAGATAGGCCGCTGAGAGTGAATTGCAGTGTACTAGACATAGTCGCTCCTAATTCAGAAGGTATAGAATTTGTAGTGTAGACCTTACCCTTAGGGGGAGGTCAAGTCTTGTGCAAGGTTTGAGGAGTAAATGATGAATATTAGTCAAGTAGCACAGCGGACAGGACTGACCAGTAAAGCGATTCGCTTTTATGAAGATAGAGGCTTATTTACTGCACCGCCTCGCTCCCTTAATGGCTATCGAGACTATCATGACCAGCATATCGAAGAATTGACTCTGATTAAGCAAGCCAAGGCTGCCGGGTTTTCCTTAGAAGAATGCCGTGAGTTCGTCGAACTTTACCGAGATCCACATCGCCGTAGCGCCGAGATAAAAGCGCGAACATTACAGAAGATTGAGGAACTTACGCGTCAGTTGGACGAAATTGCCCAGATACGGGAGCGGTTAGTCCGCCTCGCCGAGAGCTGTCCAGGTGATGATAATGCAGAATGTCCGATAATTGCGGGATGGACTCAGGGCTGTCATCAAAAACAGCCCTGAGTTCTAAGGTCCTAGTAGAGCAGGGAGTAGAGCTGGCGACGATAACGTGTCGCCAGTGCATCCCCAGTCCCTAAGGCGGCAAGAATTTCTTGGAAAGTTTTTCTCACTTGCCCTTCACCACAACTAAGGTCTTTGCGCAGCAAGGTGAAGAGTAGCTCTAACGCTTCTTCATGACGACCCACTTGCTGTAATTGAATCGCAAGATGATTTGCTACACTCGCGTTATTTGGGTCGGCGGCAAGCTCTGCTTGTAATTGTTGGATCTGTGGCGAATCAGCGGCTTGCTTAAGGAGATCGATCTGCGCCAGTAACCCTTGGTAGCGGCTATCTTGATCCTGTAACGGTACGGCTTTCAAGACCTCTTCGGCCTCCTCACTACGCGTCAGGTCAAGCAGGGTTTGCGCATAGAGAAAACCAATTTCACTATTCTTCTCGCTAAGCTGCCAGGCTTCACGCAGTAACGGCAGTGCCTCTAACGCTTTATCTTCGGCTAACAATGCCTGCGCCTGTTGGACCTTTAAATCTTCTTCGCGCGGCAACACTTTGGCCAATAATTCGCGAATAGCGGCTTCTGGTTGTGGCCCTTGGAAGCCATCTACCGGCTGACCATTTTGAAAGAGATAAACGGTTGGAATAGCACGAAGACCGAATTGGCTCGCAATATGCTGCTGTTGGTCACAATCGAGACGAGCGAGAATGAATTGTCCAGCGTATTCATTAGCTAGCTTTTCTAAGACTGGAGTGAGCTCAAGACAATGTTGGCTGCGCTCCGACCAGAAGTAAAAAACCACTGGGACCTGAGTCGACTGTTCTAGCACCTGCTGGAGATTACTCTCGTCGATCTCGATAATCGACGCCTGGGATGACATCATAATATTCCTCATCTAATAACGCTTCGCTTACTGCTAAACATGGGGATCGTTTCACGTAGCTTCAAGCGGTATTCACGATTTCTTACTACGATTGTTAAGAATACTATCCATCAGACAGCTAGGCAGCAGGCGTTTTGCGATGGCCATCGCGTAGGTGACTAGGGTGACAGGATAGCGGCGTAGCGGGTAACGGCTTTCCAACGCATGCCGAATTTTTGGCAGTAGGGCTTGCGGGGGAAGGGCAAACCGAGCCGCTATTCCAGGATTTTCGACAGGGTTAGCGTGATCCCCTTGCTGAACATTACTCGAAAAAGTCGTCGTGATAGGGCCAGGTTCAAGCAGGCTCACCGAAATGGAAGAGTCGGAGAGCTCCATTCGTAGCGTGTCCGTCCACGCCTCCAAGGCATATTTACTTGCGGCGTAAGCACCGCGCCCAGGTGTGGCAATAAAACCCATCACTGAACTGGTATTGAGAATACGCGCGTGACCATTTGCGTGTAACAGCGGCAGCAGGCCTAGCGTTAGCTGGTGGACACCGAAAAAATTTGTCGAGAACTGGCGTTCCATTTGTTGTCGGCTAATGGTTGTTAACGGCCCATACTGCCCGTAACCGGCATTATTGAACAGTGCGTAGAGCTTTCCGCCAGTCAATGTTTTAACGCTTTCGATCGCCTGCTCAATAGAGGTGGGATCGTCCATATCGATCAGCAAGGCCGTCAGCCCCAACGCATTGAGTCGAGTCAAATCGTCAGGTCTACGGCAGCCTGCAATGACGCGGTATCCACGCTGGTGAAGATCGAGCGCGCTAATCAAGCCGATACCACTTGAGCAGCCGGTAATGAGAATATTTTTTTGCACAGGTCGATGGCTCTCGATGGGAAGAAGTCTTCTACGCTAGCATAGAGAGAGGGCTAAGTGCTAGTCATGCTGGGGGGAAGCCCCCAGCTGGAAGGGTTATTGCTCTTTTGCCCAGACGAGCGCTGGGGCGTACTCGGCAGGCAGTAAGCTTGTGAGCTGAGAGAGGCTCTGTTGTAAGGCTGCCGCCTCTGTACTACAGAGAGTTAAGTGGCCGACTTTACGCCCCGCTCGTACCTCTTTATCGTACCAATGGAGGTGAATAAGGGGGTCGGCTAGCCAACGATAATTGAGGTCACAACCAATCAGATTGATCATTACCGCAGTCGACTCGACAATTGGACGAGGCAGTGGTAGACCGCAGATAGCGCGAAGATGCAGCTCAAATTGGCTGATTGATGCGCCGTTTTGCGTCCAGTGACCGCTATTATGGACACGGGGTGCCAATTCATTGATAAGTAAACCATCGGGGGTGACAAAGCACTCCATCGCCATCACACCGACATAATTGAGTTCAGTCAGAATGGCCGTCAGCATCGCTTCAGCTTGTTGCTGATGTGCTGGGCTAGGCTGAGCGTGGGCGACGCTGGCAAAAAGAATCCCCTGTTGATGTAAATTATGCGTAACCGGATAGAAAACGATCTCGCCAGCGGCATTTCTTGCACCGACCAGCGAGAGCTCGCCAGTGAAGTTTATCGCTTGTTCAACAATACATTCGCCGTAGCACTCACTCGGTAATTCTTCGGTGGTTTGGGCAGTAAGACGCCATTGGCCTCGCCCATCGTAGCCACCCGTTCGGCGCTTAATGATCGCGAGCTCACCAAACTCTGCAAAAATAGCCGGCCATTGCTGAGCTGAACTGAGCAATTGCCAAGGAGCGGTAGCGAGCCCCAGTTGATCCAGTAATTGTTTCTGAGGCAGTCGGTCGGCTAATCGTGGAAAAATGTCGCGGTTAATAAACGCATCATGAGACGCTAACTCGCGAGTCAGGGGCGTTTCTGGCCAGCGTTCGACCTCGGCAGTAATAATGCTTTGCTTAATCGGCAGTTCATCAGGATTAGCATCAATCCCTACAGGATAAACAGCGATACCTAGCGGTTCTCCTGCCTGGCGTAACATCCTGCCTAGTTGGCCATGACCGAGTACGCAGACTGACTTCATGCGTCCTCCCGCGGGTCCGGGTGTTGCAGCACGGCGTCGGTTTGCTTAACACGCCACTCGGCTAAACGAGAAGCAATAAGCGAATCATGCAGGGCGAGGATTTGTGCTGCGAGTAGCGCGGCATTGGCTGCACCGGCTTTACCGATCGCAAGGGTGCCGACCGGAATCCCCTTAGGCATTTGTACGATGGAGTAAAGGCTGTCGACGCCACTCAACGCTGCGCTTTGTACGGGAACACCTAAGACCGGGACGAGGGTTTTCGCTGCGAGCATTCCGGGAAGGTGCGCTGCACCCCCTGCGCCTGCGATGATGACGTCAAAACCCTGCTGTTGAGCATTTTCGGCGAAACTAAAGAGTTTATCGGGGGTACGATGGGCAGAAACGACTTCCACATGATGGGCGATGCCTAACTCGGTTAATACCTCAGCGGCAGACTGCATGGTAACCCAGTCACTCTTTGAACCCATGACTATTGCGACTTTAGCGGGGGCAGAACTTAACGACATGAACTCAACTCCTCGATCCTAAAACGTACACAAGCTTCTCTCACTCGCGATAATTAGGGCGCAAGAATAGCATGCCAATTCAGTGAGGAAAACGGTTGCGTCGTATTATTACCAAGGAAAATGGCTGAGGCGTAAACCTTGTTCGCTCCACTCTATCATCCATCCTTCATGGTGCCACGCACCTAGCACGGCTCGTTGGGCTGAAGACGAAATCTCAGGGACCGAATGGATAGCCGGTTGGTGAGTATGACCGTGCACCAATAATGTTGCCTGATGGCGCTGGAGTACTTCAATAACGGCTTGTTGATTCACATCCATCACCGCCATGGCTTTGTGTTGGTTAGCCTGCTGGCTGCCTTGTCGCATTTTACGAGCGATAGTAAGGCGTAATGAGAGCGGTAAATGTAGGAAAAGCCATTGGATCCAGGGTGTATGAACTTTCTTGCGAAAGGCGAGGTAGCCGACATCATCGGTACAGAGAGTATCGCCATGCATAATCACTAGCCGTTGACCGAAGCGTTCAAGGACAACCTCTTCAGGCAGTCGCTGCATACCGGCCTGCCGAGCAAATCGTTCACCCACTAAAAAGTCACGGTTACCATGAATAAAATAAACTGGGATAGGTAGCGCGGCGATAGCTTGGGCGACTTGCTGGTGGAGTGGCGACGGATCGTCATCGCCGATCCAAGCTTCAAACAGATCACCGAGAATATAAAGTTCACTGCAGGTTAACGCTTGGTTGGCAAGAAAATGCAGAAAACCGGCAGTAATTGCCGGTTCTTCCTGACACAGATGGAGATCTGCGATAAACAGGATTCGTGACATTACTCGGTCACGATCGCTTTTTGAATTACCACGTCTTCTTTAGGAACGTCTTGGTGCATACCACTACGGCCAGTAGAAACAGCTTTGATCTTCTCAACCACGTCCATGCCTTCGACGACTTCGGCGAAGACACAGTAACCCCATCCTTGAACGCTTTCGTCACGGAAGTTAAGGAAATCGTTGTCAGCAACGTTAATAAAGAACTGAGCGGTCGCAGAGTGAGGCGCAGAAGTACGAGCCATCGCGAGCGTACCACGAGTATTTTTCAGGCCATTGTTCGCTTCATTACGAATTTCTGCTTTAGTATTTTTCTGCTGCATACCAGGTTCAAATCCGCCGCCTTGGACCATAAAGCCATTGATCACGCGGTGGAAAATGGTGTTGTCGTAAAAGCCTTCGCTGCAGTAGCTTAAAAAGTTTTTTACTGTCTCTGGTGCTTGCTCATCAAAAGTTTTGATGACGATATCGCCAAAATTCGTTTGGAAGGTG
>Ga0153974_1000313_pt1 | contig 11297 bp, 4 predicted proteins | sample TSGA058MetaG_FD_104741 | JGI IMG/M metagenome (GOLD analysis project Ga0153974, IMG submission 104741) | Attine ant fungus gardens microbial communities from Georgia, USA - TSGA058 MetaG | ecosystem: Host-associated > Fungi > Mycelium > Unclassified | place: USA: Georgia, Yuchi Wildlife... | reverse complement strand
ATCATTCATGACCTTCGTTTCAGTCTCTTATATTATTCAAGCACCGGAAGGATTTGGTTTACCTGCTCTGTTTGGTAACTTAATAGGAGTCAGTATGGCTATTATTTTATTAGGACTATTTCTTGTAAAAATTAGTAAAATTAAACCAGATTTTGAAATGGAAGTCACGACTGCTAAGATAGAAGAATCATTTAACTAAATAAGACTTCAAGCTACTATATCAATAGTTTACACCTTAAAATTTACCATTGTTTGGTTATCTTAATAAATGAAGATAAATATATTAAAAAATAATGTAAAAAAAAGTGTTATTAGTTGCAATTGTCTTTAAAGGAAGCTATAATAAAAGTGTAGAAAAGATATATACGTTATAATGTTTCATTTATTAGTTAAATGTCTTTACATGAAGTAGAGGCATATTATAAAATATGGTTAGATAATAATGAGGAGGCTAAAGTTATGAATGCTTGGCAAGAATTCAAAGGGACTCAATGGCAAACTAGAATTGATGTACGTGATTTTATTATTGAAAATATGACTGTTTATGAAGGCGATGAGTCATTCTTAACAGGAGCAACAGAGGCAACAAAAAAATTATGGGAGCAAGTTTTAGAATTAGCTAAAGCAGAGCGCGAAGCAGGTGGAATTTTAGATTTAGATACGAAAGTTGTGTCGTCAATCGTTTCACATGACCCAGGTTACTTAAATAAAGAATTAGAGCAAATTGTAGGATTCCAAACGGACAAACCTTTTAAGCGTTCTTTACAACCTTTAGGTGGAATTCGTATGGCTGAAACAACAGCAAAATCTTATGGATATGAAGTAGATCCAGAAGTTTCACGCACGTTTACTGAATTCCGTAAAACACATAACCAAGGGGTTTTCGATGCTTATACGCCAGAAATGCGTGCAGCACGTAAATCTGGGGTTATTACTGGCTTACCAGATGCTTACGGACGCGGACGTATTATTGGAGACTACCGTCGTGTCGCTTTATACGGAATTGATCGTTTAATGGCTGAAAAATTAAATGATCATAACAATACGTCACGTATTATGGATGAAGAAACCATTCGTTTACGCGAAGAAATTAGTGAGCAATACCGCGCATTGAATGAATTAAAGCAAATGGCTGCTGCTCATGGATTTGATATTTCAAAACCAGCAAGTACAGCTAAAGAAGCAATTCAGTGGTTATATTTTGGATATTTAGGAGCTATTAAAGAGCAAAATGGTGCCGCAATGTCGATAGGACGTACGTCAACATTCTTAGATATTTACATTGAGCGTGATTTACAAAAAGGAATTTTGACTGAGGAAGAAGCACAAGAAATGATGGATCACTTCGTTATGAAGTTACGTTTAGTTAAGTTTGCTCGTACACCAGATTACAACGATTTATTCTCTGGAGATCCAACATGGGTAACAGAATCAATCGGTGGTGTAGCAGCTGATGGAACACCAATGGTAACGAAAAACTCATTCCGTATCTTACATTCACTAGATAACTTAGGGCCAGCTCCAGAGCCGAACTTAACGGTTTTATGGTCACAAAAATTACCAAGTGCATTTAAAAATTACTGTGCGAAAATGTCGATTAAGACTTCAGCAATCCAATATGAAAATGATGATATCATGCGCCCTCTTTATGGAGATGATTACGGAATTGCATGTTGTGTATCACCAATGAAAATTGGTAAGCAAGTACAGTTCTTCGGAGCTCGTGCAAACTTAGGAAAAGCTTTATTGTATGCAATTAACGGTGGAGTTGATGAAAAATCAAAAGCTCAAGTGGGTCCACACTGGAATCCAATCACTGATGAAGTATTAAGCTACGAAAAAGTAATGGAGCGTTTTGACGAAGTTATGGGATGGTTAGCAGAGTTATATGTAAATACTCTAAACGTTATCCACTACATGCATGATAAGTACTGCTATGAGCGCATTGAAATGGCGTTACATGATTCTAATGCAGAGCGTATCTCAGCAACAGGAATTGCAGGGTTATCAGTAGTAGCTGACTCATTATCAGCAATTAAACATGCAAAAGTTAAACCAATTCGTGATGAAAATGGAATTGCCGTTGATTTTGAAATTGAAGGTGATTTCCCTAAATATGGAAATAATGATGATGAAGTAGATACAATTGCCGTTGATATTATGAGTCGATTCATGAATAAAATTAGACAACATAAACCATACCGTGCTAAGATTCAGACACAATCAATCTTAACGATCACATCAAATGTTGTTTACGGTAAGAAAACAGGAGCAACGCCATGTGGACGTAAAGCAGGTGAGCCATTTGCACCGGGAGCAAACCCAATGCATGGTCGTGATACTCATGGAGCTCTTGCTTCAATGTCATCTGTTTCAAAATTACCATTTGAATCAGCACAAGATGGAATTTCAAATACATTCTCACTAGTGCCAAAGGCATTAGGACGTAGTGAAGAAGAGCAAGCTAAAAACTTAACTGCAATCCTAGATGCATATGTATCTAAAAAAGGACACCATCTAAATATTAATGTCTTTAATCGTGAAACATTATTAGATGCAATGGATCATCCAGAGAATTATCCACAATTAACCATTCGTGTTTCTGGATATGCGGTAAACTTTATTAAGTTAACTCGTGAGCAACAATTAGATGTAATCAACCGTACAATGCATGATGTAATGTAGGTTTTAAAATAACAAAATCTTAGGATTCATCCTTAAAGGATGAATCCTAAGATTTCTTTTAAATCATGGTGAGAGTTTAAATTTCTTAAAATAGGTTAAAATATATATGTTTAAAGGCGTTAATTTTAATTAACGCCTTTAAATGAGTAGAAGATAAGGTGATATAGTATGGATGGATATGTACATTCAATTGAAAGTTTTGGTAGTGTTGATGGTCCCGGTATTAGATTTATTCTTTTTCTTCAAGGTTGTGCACTTCGTTGTGCCTATTGTCATAATCCTGATTCATGGAAAATGGCGGAAGGGAAAAACCGTTCCGTTACTGAAATTTTTGCTGAAATATTAAAATATAAAGAATTCTTTGAGACTTCTGGTGGCGGGGTTACTGTAAGTGGGGGAGAACCTTTACTACAAATGCCATTTGTGACCGAGCTTTTCAAGGAATGTAAAAAGCATGGCATTCATACAAATATTGATACGAGTGGTGATTTACGTTTAAGCTCAGATAGCCGTAAGGAGCAGTTTCGCCAATTATTGAAAGTGACTGACTTAGTTATGCTAGATATCAAACTAATGGATGCTGAGGGTCATGAGAAATTAGCTGGTAAAACCAATGAACATATATTAGAATTAGGTCGCTTTATTTCAGAAGAAGGAGTTCCTATGTGGATTCGCCGTGTTCTCGTTCCAAATGTAACAGATAGCAATGAAGACTTAGAAAAAACAGCGGCTTATATTGGCTCGTTAAAAACTGTGGAAAAGGTCGAAGTTTTACCTTACCATACCATGGGAGAATATAAATGGGAACAAATGGGATATGATTATCCTCTAAAAGGTGTAGAAGCACCGAGCGAAGAATTGGTGAAACATGCTGAAGCAATTTTAAATAAAGGTTTAAAATCATAATTTCTTGTTAATGCTAAAATATCTAAAGATTTATAGTTGGAAAATTAGTGCTCTATGTTGGCTGAGGAATTTTCCTCAATTAAAATTTAAGAGTTGGGAATCAGTTGTTTAGTCTTTTTAGACAGCAACTGATTCCCTTTTTTTCATTTGAAGCCAAAATTTGAAGAAATTATAGTGATAAGTCAGAAGGATACGAGCTTTAAAATGATAAAGAGAAGAAACACTTGTCCATGAGTTTTTGTCAAAATGCATTAATCAATTGCTGATGCACTATAAAAACCGGTTTTTATGTTATCGCCTAGTCATCAACGATTCCATAACAAAAGGATTTTGTCTATTTTAAAATTTGAATTAGTATAATTTTAGTTTTTAAGTGGCCCTTCTTAATAGAGGAATTGTAATATTGTCCATTAATTTAATAAATAATCTATTTACTGGTCAGCTACTTTCGGATATAATAATTTGACAAAGCGTTTACAAAGGAGGCTGGAAAATAAATGAGATTGAGTCAACTTCTTATTTTTCATAAAAGTGTGTTTTACTGAGTTCTTCACCCTTAGTTTCTAAATCCTCATGATTTTCACTGCTTTTAATTTTTTAATAATCTATTTTTTCGGGGCACTTCATAGGGGAATTGCTTATGTAGTTAGTTATTAGTCAAATAATTCTGATTAAACATGTACGTATATCAAAATACTTATATGTGATTTGATACATAAAGAAGTTGATCATAAAAATTGTTATCTCTTGTTTTGAATAAAGGTGAGGTGTTTCATTCGAAAACAATTTATATACTTTGATTAGGAATTGATGGACTATGACTATAAAAACTTTATACACTATATTTGGTTGCTATAGGTTATTAACTACCTTTTTAATTTCTAGTCTATTTTAAAAAAACGACAGCGTTATGAGTAATAGGGAAGGAGATATTGCTTTGTTTATGTAAAAATTTAAATGGAGCTTACTTAACACTTTTTGAGTCTCTTGGCTAAACTAGTTTGAGATTTGAACTATCGAGTTTGATATCTTTGGTGAATGAAAATATAATTCTAGCAAAGCTATTTAATCATTACTAAAAATTAAGGAGGATTTGCTCAGATGAAATATATAATTGAATTGCCACAAAAAGAATCAACAGTGTCACCTGATCTTAAATTTAAAGGTAGAAACCTTAAAAGTGGAGAGTTTTTAGGTGTTACGAAGGATTATTTTACTAAAAATGGTCAACCGTGGTTTCCGATCATGGGAGAATTTCATTTTTCACGCTATCCAGAAGAATATTGGGAAGAAGAAATTTTGAAAATGAAAGCGGGTGGTATTGAAATTATAGCAAATTATGTATTTTGGATTTATCATGAGGAAGTTGAAGGAAATTTTATATGGGAAGGCCAACGTAATCTAAGGCGCTTTGTTGAGGTTTGTCAAAAATGCGGTGTTTTTATGTTTTTGAGAATCGGACCTTGGAGTCATGGAGAGTGCCGCAATGGTGGATTCCCAGACTGGTTATTAGCAAAAGGGTTTGAACTTCGGAGTGACAATCCCAATTATTTGGCGAAAGTGAACAAAGTTTATAGGCAAATTTATCAACAAGTTGAAGGACTATTCTTCAAAGATGATGGACCGATTATCGGTATTCAAATTGAAAATGAGTATGGTCATGCAGGTGGATTCGATGGCGAAAAAGGTGAAGCTCACATGAGGACCTTGACGGGTATGGCAAAAGAAATTGGTTTTGATGTACCTTATTACACAGCTACAGGTTGGGGTGGCGCCGTCATAGGAGATAACCTTCCAGTAATGGGAGCTTATGTAGATGCACCGTGGGCAGACTCTGCTGAGCAACTTCCTTTAAATGATAATTTCATTTTCTCAGATGATCGTAATGATAATGGCATAGGAAGTGATTATATTGATTCAGTTACTGGTCCTAAAAAATTCAGTTTTGACCCAAGTGGATATCCGTATGCTACTGCAGAATTAGGTGGCGGATTAATGGTTACTAAGGATCGCCGACCAGTTGCTTCTGGAAAAGATACAGAAGTCATGGTCTTTACACGGGTCGCATCAGGGGCAAATTTAGTTGGGTATTATATGTATCATGGTGGAACAAATTTAGTTGGTAAACTGTCAACCTTTAACGAATCGAAAAAAACAGGTAGCCCTTGTGATTTACCGATTCTTTCTTATGATTTCCAAGGTGTAATTGGTGAATATGGGCAAACTCATGAATCTTTCGATTTTTTAAGATTACAGCACTTATTCCTAGTCGATTTTGGGCGAGAAGTGGCAACAAGTAGTGTATTTTTCCCAGAATTTAATGCTTCAAACCCTGAGAACTTTGAGCAATTAAGAGTTAGTGTTAGACACAGTCAAGATTCAGGGTTTGTGTTCTTAAATAACTATCAAAGACATGCGGATTTACCAGACCGAAATGATATTGAGCTTCAAATTGATCTAGGTGATACGCAAATCAAATTCCCAAAATTTACTTTAAAGAATGGCCAAAATATTGTATTACCTTTTAATTTAAATGTGAATGGTACGGTTATTGAGTACGCAACTAGTCAACCGCTATGTCTATTAAACGATGATAACATTGTTTTTTGGAATTATACTGGAGGTTGTGAGTATAAAATTGGCGGAAAAATTTACAAGGGTCAAACTGGAACTGAATTAAACCTTTGTAATTTAAATATTAAAACATTAACAAGAGAAGAAGCTCAAAAAGCGTGGAAAATTAACCGTGAAGGTAAAGAAGTACTTATTTTCAATGAAGCACTTTTAATTGAAAATGGTAAAGTCTATACTGAAATCTCGTCAAAGCCACATACAGCTAAAGCAACATTTAAGGAAATTAAAACTTCTGAAAATGGCGATAAATTCTTTAAAATTATCTTACCAGAATTATTCCAAGATGGTGAGCGAGATGTTTATTTAACGATTGATTTCGAAGGAAGTCTAGCTAACTTATTTATGGATGGAAAATTAGTAGCAGATTGGTTTTATACTGGTTTACCCTGGAATGTTGGTTTAAAAAGATTTAGAAATGATCTTTCAGGTAAAGAACTCACATTGCAGGTGAAGCCACTTAAAAAAGATGCACCAATCTATGTGGAGATTCCACCAAAATATGTAAAAGGAATTGCTTGTAATTTGTTTTCGGTGAGCTTGATATCGGAATTTGAAAAAAATATTTAGAAGCAATGTTTTAATAGTTAACTATCAACTTATTTCAGGATGTTTACTACAGTTCTTATCTCAATATTCGTAGTTGTTAAATAGAGAAAACAGTTGTGATTAATCTAACTTCCATGAAGTAATGGGAAGCGGGATATATTAAAAAAATAATTTAAAGACCCTTATATTCATAGGGTTTTTAAATTGCAAAAAACTAGAATATAATCCATCAAAATTGGTAGATGCTTCATTTATGAATCTGTTTTAATAATGTATGATGAGTATATAAAAAATAAGAAGAGGTGGGAGTGAAATGAAACATAATCAAGCAGTTAAAATGTGGGTAGAGGATGTTATTATTCCAACTTATGAAGTTGGAAAACCCGATAAAAACCCATTGTTTTTAGAGAAACGTGTTTATCAAGGGAGTACAGGGAAGGTATATCCACTACCAGTAATTGAAAAGATTTATGATGAAAAAGTTGATAAAAAATATAAAGCAGTTTTCTTAGAAAATGACTATTTATATGTTATGATTCTACCTGAATTAGGTGGAAGAATTCATAGAGCGTTAGATAAAACTAATAATTATGATTTTGTATATTATAATCATGTTATTAAACCAGCGTTAGTTGGATTGGTTGGTCCTTGGATTTCTGGAGGAATTGAGTTTAATTGGCCACAACACCATAGACCGTCAACATTTATGCCAGTAGATTATTGTTTAGACGAAAATTCTGATGGTTCTAAAACAGTTTGGGTAAGCGAAATTGATAAAATGTATGGGACAAAAGGGATGGCAGGATTTACCCTTTATCCAGATAAATCATATATTGAAATCAAAGGTCAACTTTATAATAGAACGGATATTCCACAAACGTTTTTATGGTGGGCGAATCCGGCATTGCCAGTGAATGATCATACACAATGTATTTTTCCAGCTGATGTGCATGCGGTAATGGATCATGGGAAACGTGCTGTTTCAACTTTTCCAATTGCAACTGGAGAATATTATAAATATGATTATTCTGAGGGTGTAGATATTTCCAGGTATAAAAATATTAAAGTACCTACCTCATACATGGCTTACCACTCTGATTATAACTTTATTGGCGGATATGACTATAGTGTAGAAGCTGGCTTATTGCATGTTGCAAACCGTCACATCTCTCCAGGTAAAAAGCAATGGACATGGGGGAATGGAGAATTCGGATATGCTTGGGATCGTAATTTAACTGATGCTGATGGACCATATATTGAATTAATGACTGGAGTATTTACAGATAATCAGCCAGATTTTACTTGGTTGCAGCCATATGAAGAAAAAACATTCAAACAATACTTCTTCCCTTATAAAAAAGTTGGTGAAGTTAAGAATTCTACCATTGATGCAGCAGTTAATTTAACTTTGGATGGAAATTTTGCAAAAATAACAGTTTACGTAACTGGAGAATTTGAAGGTGCTGTTATTATATTAAAAGATAATAAACGTACTTACTTAAGTGAAGAGGTTGATTTATCCCCAAATAATATTTTTGAAAAAGAGGTACAGGTAGAGACACAAAATGAAACAGATTTATTCTTGGCAGTCTTAGATAATGAAGGGTATGAATTAGTTTCTTATGAACCAAAAGATAAAACAAATAAGCCGGTTCCAGATCCTGCAGAAGCTGTTGCAAAACCAGAAAAACTTCAATCAACAGAGGAATTATATTTAGCTGCACAGCACTTAGAGCAGTACCGACATGCAACTTATAATCCTGAAGATTATTATTTAGAAGGGTTGAAACGTGACAAAACAGATATTCGTTTAAATAATGGATACGGACTCCTACTGTATCGCTGGGGATTATTTGCAGAAAGCGAAAAATATTTCCGTGAAGCGATTAAAAAGCAAACTTGGAAAAATCCAAATCCCTATGATGGAGAATGCTATTTCAATCTGGGTCTATCATTGGTGAAACAAGGTAAGCTAGAAGAGGCTTATGGTGCTTTATATAAGGCGACTTGGAATGAAGCGACGCAAGCTCGTTCTTTCTATCAAATTGCTTGCTTGGATAGTCGAAAAGGTGATAGAAAAGAAGCATTGGTACACTTAGATCACTCGTTGGTTAAAAATAATCATAATATGAAAGCACGTGGATTGAAAGCAGTGATTTTAAGACTATTAGGAAGATTAGATGATGCACAGAATCTAATCCATACTAATCTAACAATTGATAAATTTGACTATACAAGCTTATTCGAACGTTATTTATTGACAAAAAATCAAGAAGATTTGAATAAGTTCAATAAAATTATGCGTGGGGAAGTTAATAATTATTTAGAATTAGCGCTTGATTATATGAATGGTGGTTTCTATACAGAAGCAATCGAGTCGCTAAATTTATGTCCGACAGCAAGCCCGTTAATTCAATATTACATTGGATATTGTTTAAGTTTGAAAGGTTTTGATAAAGAAGCGAAAGCTTACTTTTCAATAGCAGAATCAGTCAATCCTATATATTGTTTCCCTAACAAATTAGATGAAATTTTGATTTTGACGAAGGCAATTGAATTAAATCCAACTGGAAGTTATGCTTATTACTATTTAGGAAACTTGTGGTATGATAAAAAACAATATGATACAGCCATTATAAATTGGAATAAATCAATTGAACTTCATAAGCAATTTCCAACTGTTTATCGTAACTTAGCCCTTGCTAACTTCAATAAACTTAATGATAAAGAAAAAGCAATTGAATTGTTAGAAAGAGCATTTGAATTAGACTCAAAGGATGCAAGAATTTTATTTGAATTGTATCAATTATATAAAAAATTAAACTACCCTCTAGAAAAAAGTTTGAAAAAATTGAAACAATATCCAGAAGTAGTAGAAATTCGTGATGATTTATATATCGAACAAGTGAGTTTATTAAATAGCTTGGGGTATTATGAAAAAGCTTATGATTTAATCATGAGACGTCAATTCCATCCATGGGAAGGTGGTGAAGGTAAAGTGAGTGGTCAATTCGTTTACGCTTTAACAGAACAAGCCAAAAAACACTTAAAAAAAGCTGAGTATCTAAAAGCAATTGATAAACTAACAGAAGCATTAGTTTATCCTGAGAGATTAGGAGAAGGAAAGTTAGTAGGGGTACCAGATAATATTATTAATTATTATCTAGGATGTGCATATGAAGGATTAAGTCAAGAAGAAACTGCAAAAGACTATTTCTTAAAAGCAACAGTTGGATTAAGTGTACCGACGGATAATATGTACTATAATGATCAACCTGCCGACACGATTTTCTATCAAGGACTGGCATTCAAGAAATTAAATGATGAAAAATCAGCGAAATCTCGTTTCCACAGACTTTTATCTTACAGTAAACAGCATATTTTTGACAAACCCGAAATTGACTTCTTCGCCGTATCTTTACCAGATACTTTGATTTTTGAAGAAGATTTGCAACAACGCAATCGTATCCATTGCTTATATTTAGCAGGATTGGGACATTTAGGACTTGGAAATAATGTAGAAGCCCTAAAATATTTACAGGAAGCCCTTGAATTGAATGTAAGTAATCAAGGAGTGGCAACTCATTTAGAACTATTAAATAATTAAGTCGAAAAAACGGAAACAACTCTCGAAGTATAGGAATTATCAAGACGAAGTTGAAATTTAATTAAATACTCTGTAAATCCCTTATACACTATGAGGAGATCCATCAGATTGGTATTGGGAGTATAGTTGCTATTCTCTTGCTTTTCATAGAAAATTGGCAAATTAATTGAAGATTGTAAAAAAAGTCTTACTTGTAGTTAGCCACAGCAGAGTATGCGTCTTATGCTCATTAACAATTCATCATATGATAAAGAAACCCATCCAAATATGCAGATGAGGTTTCTTTCGTGATGTAGTTTTAAATCTTGGAATCTATCTATATGTTTTATAAAACCAATTCAGAAATAACCAACTCTCGAAAAATGTTACCCATCTCATGTTTTTGCTGTCATTTGGTTTCAATTTTATCATTGAAGCCCATCATACTTAATATTTTCAGTTTTTATATTTATTATTACGTCATCTGGATTTATCGAGGGAGACTCATTTCCGGATTCATCTTCACTTGGCGGTGGATCTGTTACGACACAAATCCTATTTCTATTTGGTTCTCGAGGACATTCTTCTGCTGTAATATTTCTTTCTATTTGTGATGCTGTCATACCATTCGGAACTTCGGGGATGAGTTCACCATAAATAATCAACCTTGATCCTGTCCCAGAGGAGAACTGAATGGGTTGCCAATTGTTCGCTGTGATAAAATCCCCATACACTTTAAAATCTGTTCCTGATGCTAACCTTGTTGGTTGTTCTGAAAATATGTGACCCCAAACTGTCACGTCTGAATTCGTAAAGGTTGAACCTCCCCACTCTACAATTGTACTTCCGCGGATGAGTAATTCCGAGTTACTTACACTTAGTTGCGATGGGCGAATATCTTTTGCATTAACAACACTTCCACTGTTTATGTTTAGCGTAT
>Ga0153974_1000312_pt1 | contig 11301 bp, 10 predicted proteins | sample TSGA058MetaG_FD_104741 | JGI IMG/M metagenome (GOLD analysis project Ga0153974, IMG submission 104741) | Attine ant fungus gardens microbial communities from Georgia, USA - TSGA058 MetaG | ecosystem: Host-associated > Fungi > Mycelium > Unclassified | place: USA: Georgia, Yuchi Wildlife... | reverse complement strand
TTCCTAATTCTGAGAAGCTTAACCGCGCGTTAAGGTCAGATTTATTGTAAAGTTAAGAAACGTCACGTGTTTACGTGGCGTTTTTTTTTTAATGCATATAGCATTAACAATCTGAAATGGATTGACTCCGCAAGTGTTACGATAGAGAGCTCGAATGTGAATATGCTCAATATGAGTGTTGAATTAGGACTGACCTTTCTCTTTTCCCTGACCTTTCTTTTCTTAGCGCGTAAAGTGGCTAAAAAAGTGGGATTAGTTGATAAACCTAATTTTCGAAAACGCCATCAGGGAACCGTACCACTAGTGGGAGGCATCTCCGTGTTTGCGGGGGTCTGCTTTGCGTTCCTAATCACTAACTATTATCAACCTAATGATATGTTATACCTCACTTGTGCTGGGGTATTAGTGCTGGTTGGGGTGATTGATGATAAATTCGATATAAGCGTCAAAATCCGCGCTGCGGTACAAGCCGCCATAGCGATAGTGATGATGTCTGTTGCTAACCTCTATCTACACTCTTTGGGATTCATTATTGGTCCGATTGAACTTCGTGTCGGCCCCTTTGGCTACGTTATCACCCTCTTTGCCGTCTGGGCGGCGATCAATGCCTTCAATATGGTTGACGGTATCGATGGGCTATTGGGCGGACTCTCCTGTGTTACCTTTGGGGCATTGGGATTAATTCTTTACAACCAAGGACAGCCTAGTCTAGCTTTCTGGTGCTTCGCCATGATAGCCGCCATTATCCCCTATATCCTACTTAACCTGGGTGTGCTCGGACGGCGCTATAAAGTATTTATGGGTGATGCAGGCAGTACCATGATTGGTTTTACCGTTATTTGGGTACTGCTGGATGCAAGCCAAGGGGAATATCACCCACTACGCCCCGTTACAGCGCTATGGCTTATCGCTATTCCACTCATGGATATGGTCGCGATCATGTATCGTCGCCTACGTAAGGGACAAAGCCCTTTTACCGCTGACCGTCAACATATTCACCATCTGATCATGCGTGCTGGCTTCACGTCTCGCCAAGCTTTTGTGCTCATAACGCTAGCCGCTGCGATCTTGGCGGGCATTGGTATGTTGGGCGAATTTTTCAGCTTTATTCCAGAATGGTTCATGATGTTACTTTTTCTCGTGGCATTCTTCGTTTATGGATACTGTTTAAAGCACGCATGGCGAGTGGCCAGACGTATTCGCCGTAATAAACGCGCATGGCAGTTACGCCGTAAAGCACGTGATGGACAAACACAGGATTAAATCATGCATTCTTCGATTGATAATGAGCTCGATGTGGCAAGCTGTGTGCAGCGTTTATGGCACGGTAAGAAATGGATAGGTTTAGGCTTGATCCTAGGGATTCTGCTTGCTTGGACGTACACGTTATTTGCCACGCAAAAATGGGTCTCGGTGGCGCAATTTAGTCGCCCTGATTTATCGAAAGTTACCCGTTACTATCAAGAACTCTCAAAATTAAATCAGCTTAGTACCTATTCCGAACCAGGGTCGACAACCGATAGCACAGATGTCGACGCCGTATTGGACGCGGTTTACCAAACTTTTTTACAGCAGCTCGCTTCCGTTGATAATCGTCGTCGATTTTGGTTGGAGCAAGAAAAGGCCGACAAGGCTAATGCCTTGACACCAACGCTATTGGATCGACGCGTAGCGAGTATTCAATTTGCCGCCGGTGATAAGTTGCACGGAACCGTTGATACCTTAAGCCTCACCGCAGAGACTGCGGCGAGCAGCAGCCAATTACTCAAGCGCTATCTTATGTTCACTGACCAGCAGGTGATGACCTTAGTCCAACAGCAATTATCGGCGGCTTGGCAGTCTGAAATAACGAAGCTTGAACAACAGATTGCTTTTGAACAGTCGGTCGCACAGACGGCTTATGACCAGCAAGTAAAACAACTTAAAAACGAAGTGGCACAGTCTGAGGATACTCAAACTAAAGCGGCCATTAATGTTATCGAGCGTACCGGGCCTGTGGCATCCGATAGCTTACTTCATGATCAAGCCCGTTTAACGGTACTGCAAAGCGGTCCGACCTCTCTTAAACCTTTCACTAGCTGGACAATGCTGCAATCACCAGAGCCCCCTATCAGCCGACAGAGCCCGCGCTTACCCTTACTTATGGTGATGTGGGGCCTGGTTGGTAGCATTATTGGTGCAGGGATTGCCCTCACTCAGTGTGTAAAGAAAAAGGAATAGGAAAGCGTGAAGGTATTAACAGTCTTTGGTACACGACCTGAAGCAATAAAGATGGCGCCTTTGGTGCAAGCGTTACAAAATACCACGGAGATCGAGTCTCGGCTCTGTGTGACCGCACAACATCGTGAAATGCTTGACCAAGTGCTGCATGTCTTTCAGCTGGTTCCTGATTTCGATTTAAATATTATGCAGCCCGGGCAATCACTTAGCGACATTACCAGTCGTATCTTGACGGGGATGACTGATGTTTTCCAACACTTTAAACCCGATCTCGTTCTCGTTCACGGCGATACCACCACAACGTTAGCCGTGAGCTTAGCCGCTTACTATCATCAAATAAAAGTTGGCCATATTGAGGCAGGCTTACGCACTGGGAACCTGTTTTCACCCTGGCCGGAGGAGGGTAACCGTAAAGTTGCCACTCACTTAGCCTACTGGCACTTCGCGCCAACCGACCATGCAAAACATAATCTTATTGCAGAAAACATTCGCGACAGCGCTATAACCGTTACCGGAAATACCGTGATCGATGCGTTACTGTGGGTAAGAGATAAAATCGTTGGTGATAAGATGTTAGAACAGCGCCTTGCAGCGGAATTCCCCTACCTAATGCACGGACGTCGGATGATTCTCGTCACTGGGCATCGACGAGAGAGTTTTGGTGGCGGATTTGAGCGTATTTGTCAGGCTCTGGTGGCATTGGCAAAACGTTACCCACAGGTCGATATTGTTTATCCTGTTCATATGAACCCTAATGTCCGTGAGCCGGTAGAACGTTTACTGCAGGGCGTTGAAAATATTCATCTGATTCAGCCGAAAGAGTATTTACCTTTTGTATGGTTAATGAATCGCGCCTACTTAGTCCTCACCGATTCTGGCGGAATACAAGAGGAAGCCCCTTCACTCGGTAAACCAGTATTAGTGATGCGCGAGACCACCGAACGTCCTGAGGCTGTGGAAGCAGGTAGTGTTCGTTTGGTGGGGACCGAGAGTGAAACCATTGTTAAGGAAGCGGCACGGCTACTGGATGATGAGCAGGCGTGGCAAGCAATGAGTCAGGTAAAAAATCCGTACGGTACGGGTAAAAGCTGTCAGAAAATTATCGAATTTATTAAACACTCATGGGTTGAGCATGCACAGTAAAACAGTCTCCATTTTTGGTCTTGGATATATAGGATTACCCACTGCCGCGATTTTGGCCGATGCGGGATGCCAAGTCATAGGTGTTGATATCAATCCAGTCGCGGTCGAAACGATTAACCGTGGTGAAATCCATATTGTTGAACCCGAATTGGCCGACGTCGTGGCGCGTAATGTCAAGGCTGGCCGTTTGAGGGCGACATTATCCCCTGAGCCTGCAGACGCTTTTCTCATTACGGTACCAACGCCCTTTGCAGCGGATCATCAGCCAGATCTTAGCTATGTTAAAAGCGCTACACTCGCCATTGCATCACAGCTGAAAGCTGGCGACTTGGTTATTCTAGAATCCACTTCTCCTGTCGGCGCAACCGAGCAAGTAGCGGATTGGATCGCCGAACTGCGACCGGAACTGCAAGTCCCTGGACATAGCGATCAGCCGAATATTGCCATCGCTTATTGCCCTGAGCGTGTACTACCCGGCAGAGTGATGGAAGAGTTAGTCAGTAATGACCGCGTGGTTGGGGGCATTACGCCGATCTGTTCACTACAGGCTAGTCGGCTGTATCAGCTGTTTTTACAGGGGGAGTGCGTGACAACCAACGCACGTACCGCCGAGATGTGTAAGCTCACCGAAAACAGTTTTCGTGATGTTAATATCGCGTTCGCTAATGAGCTATCACTGATCTGTCATGCGCTGGACATCGATGTGTGGGAACTGATTCAGCTCGCAAATCATCACCCTCGCGTGAACATCTTGCAACCCGGCCCAGGTGTGGGTGGGCACTGTATTGCGGTCGACCCGTGGTTTATCGTGTCGCAGACTCCGGAATTAGCTCGGTTAATCCGTACGGCGCGTGAGGTGAACGACAGTAAACCCTTCTGGGTACTCGACCAGGTTAAAAAAGCCGTTGCAGAGTGCTTGATGGCGAACGGTAAGAAAGCGGCAGAGATAAACATAGCCTGTTTTGGTTTGGCCTTTAAACCGGATATCGACGATCTGCGGGAAAGCCCAGCGATGCAGGTGGCGAAGCTGATTAGTGACTGGCATCAAGGTGAGACGCTGTTAGTCGAGCCGCATATTCGCCAACTACCTCAGGCATTCGCTGGTAAAGCCTCTTTAGTCAGTATCGATGAAGCCTTACAATGTGCCGATATCGTCGTGCTCCTGACCGATCACAAGGTCTTTAAAGCACTTAATAAGTCAGACTTAACGACCAACTTTGTGATCGATACTCGTGGGGCTTGGCGTAACTAAAATGACTATTAACCTCTTAGCATGGGAAAGTGCATTTTTCTCTCAGCGAGTGGGTAAGGTTGATCTCGCTGAACTCGACCGCCTGAGCGTAGCAGCTTGTGCTGATTGGGATATGGTTCAGGCCAAGGTAGCTAGTTCAGATTATCAATCGTTGGATACCTTAACGGGTAAAGGATTTGCGTTAGTCGAAGGGGAGGCTGAACTGGTTATCCCTATCACTGAGACAACGCGACAACCGGGGGTTCGTATTGCGCGCTCGGCCCATATCGATGCCTTACGCCATCTCGCAGCGAGCCTATTTACCGGAAGCCGTTTTCGCTCGCCATGGTTTGAACACACGCTTACCCAACAGTTTTATGCTCAGTGGATTGAAAATGCTGTGCAAGGCACCTTTGATGACCTGTGCTTACTCACCCTTGATGAGCAGGGTGCTGTGTCCGGCTTTGTGAGCTTACGACATACTGAGCGTATTGCCCGTATTGGGCTATTAGGGGTAGCGAGCACTCACCAGGGTGCTGGAATCGGTCAGCAGTTACTCCTTGCGGCCCTCGATTGGGCGCGTAGCAAAGGCCTGACGGAACTGCATATCACTACCCAACTCAGTAATTTAGCCGCGATGCGTCTTTACCTGCGTCACGGTGCGCGTTTAACGTCTACGAGTTATTGGCTCTATAGGAAAAGAGATGATTCCGTTTAATGCTCCTCCGGTAACAGGAAGTGAAGCCGATTACATGCACTCAGCCATGGCGAGCGGCAAATTATGTGGTGATGGGGGGTTTACCCGTCGAGTACAACAATGGTTTGAACAGCGTTGTCAGGTGCCCAAGGTGTTACTGACACCTTCCTGTACCGCGTCGCTGGAAATGGCAGCCTTACTCATCAATATTCAGCCGGGTGATGAAGTAATCATGCCGAGCTATACCTTTGTGTCGACGGCTAATGCGTTTGTTTTGCGTGGAGCGAAAATTGTCTTCGTCGATATCCGACCGGATACCATGAATCTTGACGAAACACTGATCGAGGCGGCGATTACAGAGAAAACGCGGGCCATCGTACCGGTCCATTACGCCGGGGTTGCCTGCGATATGGATAAAATCATGGCACTGGCGGAAAAATATAAGCTGTATGTGATTGAAGATGCCGCGCAAGGGGTAATGAGTCGCTGGAAGGGACGTGCACTGGGATCGATTGGTCATATCGGCTGTTTTAGTTTCCATGAGACCAAAAACTATACGGCGGGCGGAGAAGGCGGGGCAACGTTGATTAATGATCCCTCGTTAATCGAGCGTGCGGAGATTATCCGTGAGAAAGGCACGAACCGCAGTCAATTCTTCCGTGGACAAGTCGATAAATACACGTGGCGGGATTTAGGATCCAGTTACCTGATGTCTGACTTGCAAGCCGCTTATCTCTGGGCGCAATTAGAAAAAGCAGAACTCATTAATCAACGGCGCTTAACGCTATGGCAAAACTATTATGAGGCGTTAGCGCCTTTCGCCGAGCAAGGGCGGATCGCTCTCCCCTCACTACCGGCAGATTGTCAGCATAACGCCCATATGTTCTATCTTAAGTTACGTGATCAAAACGACCGTGACCGCCTCATTACTTGGTTAAAAGAGGCAGAGATCCTCAGCGTGTTCCACTACATCCCTCTGCACAGTTCCCCCGCAGGCTTACAGTTTGGTGAGTTTCGCGGCGAGGATCGTTACACGACCGTCGAGAGTGAGCGTTTAGTGAGATTGCCTATGTATTATAATTTGACTGATAACCAGCAAAAGATTGTTATAGGATCGCTGTTGAGTTTCTTCTCCTAATGTCATTTGCTCGAGCATCAGTCTGGACCGCGAGTTCGACCCTCACTAAGATCCTTTGTGGCTTGGTGATTATCAAACTGTTAGCTATCACTTATGGGCCCGAGGGTATCGGGCTTGCAAGTAACTATCGGCAATTAATTACCGTTCTTAGCGTGATGGCTGGGGCGGGTATCTTCAACGGTGTAACGCGTTATGTGGCGGAATACCAAGACTCCTCCCATCAGTTACGCCTGCTCTCTGCCACCGCCTCGACCCTAGTCTTGGGCGCGGGGATACTGCTCGCCCTCGTTTTCTTACTGTTCGCAGGCTCGATTAGCCAAGGGCTTTTTGGCCATTCTGATTATGCACAAGTCATTCGTTATCTCGCCTTCTTACAGTGTGGGATTGGTTGGGCAAATCTCTTACAGGCAAAATTGAAGGGGATTAAGGATGCACGCAGTAATGCTTTGATCATTATGGGGGGATGTCTTCTCGCCGTACCAGGCTACTTAGCAAGCTGGGCGGTAGGGGGCTTTACCGGTGCTTTGGTGGGGTTAGCGGTGGTACCTGCCATTGCGTTGCTACCCGCGGTCTATTTCCATCGACGCTCGGTAGCGGAGCGATTAGGGTCGCTAAGTTTTGGCTGGAATACCGAGATGGCCGGCCGTTTACTGAAGTATACGTTAATGACTGGGATAACTGCGGTCACGCTACCCCTGGCATGGGTTGTGATGCGTCATCAGCTGGCTGAATACAATGATTGGCAAGCAGTGGGTCTTTGGCAGGGTGTGGCGAGTGTTTCTGATGCTTATTTACAGTTTATTACGGCAACCTTTAGCGTGTGGTTACTTCCAGCATTAAGCCGGTTACAGGAAAAAAGGGCGATTGCATTAGAGATCCGCCGGACACTGCTACGGGTGATCCCCGCTGTAACAGTATTGAGTTTCGGTGTGTGGTTATTACGCGATCAGGTCATTACTCTGCTCTTTTCCGACCAATTCACCGCGATGCGCGACCTCTTTGTTTGGCAACTTCCCGGCGATATCTGCAAAGTGGCCGCTTATGTGTTTGGTTATCTGGTCATCGCCCGGGGAAGTTTACGTGCCTATATCCTGACGGAAATGACACAGTTTTGTTTATTACTGGCCACCAGCCATTGGCTCATTGCTGAACACGGCGTACTGGGGGCAGTACAGGCGTATTGCGTCACTTACGGCTGTTATTTACTGTTGGTCGTTGCAGCATTTTTTTATTGGTATCGAAAATAATGGCGATTATTCATGTACTGGGGGCCGATATCCCTCATCACAACCAGACGTTATTAGCCTTTTTCAACGAAGTATTGGCTACGGAAGTTCCCCGCTCAGAAGCGAGGGAATTTATTATGGTGACTCAGGATACCGCACTCGCTGAGCAGTTTCCTAACCTAGCGATTGACTGTGTGACGTCGAAAAAGCAATTAGCGGATAGGGTTATTAATCTGGCTAAGAATCGACAAACGCGATTTTTCTGTCATGGCCAGTTTAACCCTTATTTATGGTTGGCACTGCTCAGTGGCCGGATAAAAAAGTATCAGTTATCTTGGCATATCTGGGGAGCGGATTTATATGAAGCATCACGGTCGCTGAAATTTCGACTTTTTTATACCTTAAGACGCCTTGCTCAAGGACGCGTTGCGGCTGTCTATGCCACCTTGGGGGACCTCAGTGTGTATCAGCAGAAATACCCTAAGGTGGCTGGCCATAAGCTTTATTTCCCGACCAAAATGGCGACAATTCCACAAACGAAGAATACAGAGGTTGGAAACCAGCCCTTAACCTTATTATTGGGTAATTCGGGAGATCCGACCAACAGGCACTGTCAGGCGCTCACGCAAATCGCACAGCGCTTTGGCCAAGAGGTTAGGGTGATTATTCCCATGGGCTATCCTGATAATAATGACCAGTACATTGCGAGGGTCACATCACATGCGTCACAGCAGTTTGGATCAGGGCAAGTTGAAATTTTAACTGAAAAGCTAACGTTTGATGCCTATTTGAAGGTAGTCGATCAGTGTCATCTCGGTTATTTCATCTTTGCGCGGCAACAAGGTGTTGGCACGCTGAGCTTACTGATTGATAAAAACATTCCCTTTGTTATTAGCCGAAAAAACCCGTTTTGGCGTGATCTTGCTGCACAACAATTGCCAGTGTTATTTGATGAGGACTCGCTCGATAAAGAGATTATTCAGCGCGCTCGTCAGCAATTGATTCACCATGATAAAACGACCATTGAGTTTTTCTCACCCGGCTATCTACAAGGCTGGCGTGATATGTTACAGCGCTTAGAAGGGACGGAGTGATCATGACGGGTGGGCAGTTTACAGGCTTAGCTTTGGTGTATGTGCTTTCGCTTTGCTTTATCCTAACGGTGATGGTGAAAGAGTTTCGTCGTGAGCGCTTTAATTTTCATCTCTTCTTTTCGTTACTCTTTGTCCTAACGTTCTATTTTGGTTTCCCGTTGACCTCAATATTAGTCTTTGGTTTTCAAGAGCCGGTGGTCGATCCTCTTTATCTGCTGCAAGCCTTATTATCGGCAACCGGCTTTTATGCCATCTATTACGTAACGTACAAAGTGCGATTAACCAAGAAGCCGATGGCACCAGTGAGCGGCTTTTTTACGATGACCCGTTTAGAGATCCACCTATTCTCAGGATTATTAGTACTCGTCGCACTCGTAAGCCTAGGGATCTTTTTTGCGCACAACGGGCTACTACTTTTTCGACTGACTTCCTATAGCCAACTTTTTTCGAGCCAAGTGTCGGGTGTTGCGTTAAAGCGCTTCTTTTATTTTTTCATACCTGGCATGTTGGTGATCTACTTCCTCAAGCCCACGTTACGGCAGTGGTGCGTATTTCTTGTGATGACCGTAACCTTTGGTCTGATCACTTACATGGTTGTGGGGGGCACGCGCGCTAATATTCTCATCGCATTTGCGTTATTTTTATTTATTGGGATTAGTCGTGGGTGGATCACGCTCTCGATGTTACTCGGTGCCGGGGCAATGTCGATTGTAGGAATGTTCTGGTTAGCGTTACGACGTTATAATTTGAATGTTACTGGCCCAGAGGCTTGGTATACCTTTCTTTATCTGACCCGCGATACCTTTTCGCCTTGGGAAAACCTCGGGTTGATCTTTAGTCACTATTCGCAGCTCGACTTCCAAGGTCCTGCCCCGATGTGGCGAGATTTTTACGTCTTTATCCCAAGTTGGCTATGGCCAGAACGTCCTTCTGCCATCTTAAACAGCGCAAATTATTTCACTTGGCAAATTTTGGATAATCATTCAGGTTTAGCCATCTCGCCAACGCTGATCGGTTCGCTACTGATCATGGGAGGGGGAGGGGCTCTGGTGCCTGGAGCATTGTTGGTCGGACTTATCATTAAAGGCTTTGATAATCTCTATTACCGCGCTCGCCAAGAACCAAACCGCTATACAGCAGCATTGATTAATAGCTTCTGTTTTGGGGCAGTGTTTAATATGATCGTCCTAGCTCGTGAAGGGCTGGATGCTTTCGGCTCGCGAGTCGTTTTTTTTGCAATTATTTTTCTACTCTGTCTGGTGATGACTAAACTCTTATTCTGGTTCTTGCAACGCGCAGGGCTTGTCAAACAACGCGGAGGGGTGATATCGACGCCTACCACCAGCCCCTTCTATGCAAAACAAAAGGATATCTGTGAGTAACCGTTCGACAACGTTGCCAAGTTTTACTATTCGCCAAATCCCAGTATATGGCTTTGCCTCAATGCAAGCGTTTACCGATTTCCTGCTACCTAGTAGATTGTCAGTGCATACCGGACGCTTGATTGCGTTGAATGCTGAAAAGATCCTCACGGCAGAACATAATTCGCTATTGCACCAAATCCTAACGAGTGGCGGGATCAACTATCCGGATGGTATCAGTATTGTCCGTTCGATCCGTAAAAAGTATCCCAGTAGCAAGGTTACGCGTATCGCAGGAGCGGACTTATGGCAGTCATTAATGCAACGCGCCGGAGAGTTATCTGTCCCGGTTTATCTGGTTGGTAGCCAAAGTGATGTGTTGGCACAGACTTCAGATAAGCTTCAGCAACAATGGCAGGTACCGATTGTGGGTCAACAAGATGGTTATTTTACTGAGGCAGAGGTCGACCAGCTTATTCAGCGCATTAAAGCGAGCGAAGCTAAAGTGGTGACCGTGGCGATGGGATCGCCGCGTCAGGAGTTATTTATTCAACGTTGTTATGAGCAATACCCCGACGCGCTCTATATGGGAGTAGGGGGAACCTACGACGTCTTTATCGGTAAAGTGAAACGGGCCCCGCTGCTTTGGCAGAAATTAGGACTTGAATGGCTGTACCGATTGATTAAGCAACCCTCTCGATTAAAACGTCAATTAAAGTTATTAAAGTATCAAGGTTACCACTGGCGTGGGGAGTTATAAGGTCTTAAAGGGACCGATTTGCCGAAACTTCATACAAACTGAGTAAAGCGTAAGCAAACGATAATTTAATTTAAAAAACCACTAGACAGCTAGGCAACACTACCGTAATATCCGCATCCGCAACGGCGCTAAGCGCCCGTAGCTCAGCTGGATAGAGCGCTGCCCTCCGGAGGCAGAGGTCTCAGGTTCGAATCCTGTCGGGCGCACCAGTTTTTTAGGTGTCGAGCTGCGGTGGTGTTTTACCGCGTTAGGCTGATGTGTTAACATCAGTGGTAGTAAGAAGTTAGGGGTGGTGGCTATAGCTCAGTTGGTAGAGCCCTGGATTGTGATTCCAGTTGTCGTGGGTTCGAGTCCCATTAGCCACCCCAATTTTTATCTGATGAGCGACGGTGGCGGAATTGGTAGACGCGCTAGCTTCAGGTGTTAGTGTC
>Ga0153974_1000310_pt1 | contig 11380 bp, 6 predicted proteins | sample TSGA058MetaG_FD_104741 | JGI IMG/M metagenome (GOLD analysis project Ga0153974, IMG submission 104741) | Attine ant fungus gardens microbial communities from Georgia, USA - TSGA058 MetaG | ecosystem: Host-associated > Fungi > Mycelium > Unclassified | place: USA: Georgia, Yuchi Wildlife... | reverse complement strand
GAACTCGCCTTGGAGTTACGATTATGAATCCTAGTAATAATTGTCGTTATTCTTGCGTTAAAAGATAAGAGGGGTAGGTCGCTTTGTGGCTTGCAACTAAGGTGGTACCGCGTATGATTACGTCCTTAGATATTTTTCTAAGGATGTTTTTTTTCGGAACTATATAACGGGTGTCAAAAAAATTAAGCTGTGTCAAGAAATTTATAGGAGGTAATAAATATGGCATTTAATCACAAAACTATTGAAAAAAAATGGCAAAATTATTGGCTAGAAAACAAAACATTCAAAACTGCAACAGATAACACTAAACCGAAATTTTTTGCCTTAGATATGTTCCCTTATCCATCGGGAGCAGGGCTTCACGTAGGGCATCCAGAAGGATACACAGCAACAGATATTATTTCTCGTATGAAGCGAATGCAAGGATATCGCGTTTTGCATCCAATGGGATGGGATGCTTTTGGTCTACCTGCTGAACAATACGCATTAGATACAGGAAATGATCCACGTGAATTTACCGATAAAAATATCAACACCTTCCGTAACCAAATTAAATCACTAGGATTCTCTTATGACTGGGATAAAGAAATCAACACAACAGACCCAAAATACTATAAATGGACGCAGTGGATTTTCACACAGCTATATAACATGGGATTAGCAGAAATTCGTGAAATTGAAGTAAACTGGTGTGAAGGTCTAGGCACCGTACTTGCTAACGAAGAAGTACTAAACGTCAATGGAAAAATGGTCTCAGAACGTGGAGAACATCCCGTCATTAAAAAGCCAATGAAACAATGGATTTTAAAAATTACTCATTATGCAGACCGCCTACTAGAAGACCTAGACAATTTAGATTGGCCAGAAAGCCTGAAAGAAATGCAACGTAACTGGATTGGAAAAAGTGAAGGAGCATTGATTAACTTTAAAGTAGCAGGGATAGATGCGTCGTTTGATGTATTTACCACACGTCCAGATACAATATTTGGGGCTACATACGCAGTATTAGCTCCAGAACATCCGCTGGTAGACCAGTTGACAACATCAGAATATCTCGAAGCAGTCACTGTCTATCAAGAAACAACAAAAGCTAAAACTGACTTAGAGCGGACTGAATTAAATAAAACAAAATCAGGAGTTCCAACAGGGTCTTACGCAGTTCATCCGATTACTAAGGAATTAATTCCAATTTGGATTGGTGATTATGTATTAGGAAGTTACGGAACTGGAGCTGTTATGGCAGTCCCTGCCCACGACGAACGGGATTATGAATTTGCAAAACAATATGAGTTGCCTATGATGCAAGTTCTTGAAGGTGATATTTCAGAAGGAGCCTTTACTGGAGACGGATTTCATATAAATTCAGATTTTATTAACGGGATGAATAATGGAGAAGCTAAAGCTTCAATTATTGAATGGTTAGAGAACAATAAACAAGGTACAAGAAAAATTAACTATAAATTACGAGATTGGTTATTTGCTCGTCAACGTTATTGGGGAGAACCATTCCCTGTTGTTATTTGGGAAGATGGGACGATCTCAGTTTTAGAAGAAGAGCAATTACCTTTAGAGCTACCGATTATGGATAATATTAAACCATCAGGAACAGGAGAATCGCCATTAGCAAATGCTAATGAGTGGTTAGAACTTGTACGAGAAGACGGAGTTAAAGGACGCCGTGATACTAATACAATGCCACAATGGGCTGGAAGCTGTTGGTATTATATAGGATATATTCTAAAACAAGAAAATGATTATGTTGGATTAAATACAGAAGCAGCCAAACAAATGTTAAAAGATTGGTTACCCGTGGATTTATATATTGGTGGAGCCGAGCACGCTGTATTACACTTATTGTACGCTCGCTTCTGGCATAAAGTTTTATTTGACTTAGGGCTAGTTGAAACCAAAGAGCCATTCCAACGTTTATTTAATCAAGGGATGATCTTAGGAGAAAACAATGAAAAAATGTCTAAATCAAAAGGAAATGTAGTTAATCCTGATGATGTAGTCGAATCCCATGGTGCTGATACACTACGATTATATGAAATGTTTATGGGACCACTAGAGGCAGCTATAGCTTGGTCAGAAGATGGGTTAGACGGAAGTCGCCGGTTCTTGGATCGTGTTTGGCGCTTATTTGTAACACCTGAGAACACTTTATCAGAAAAAATAGTTATGGATGATGAAGGTAAATTAGAAAAAGTTTATCATGAGACTGTCAAAAAAGTTACAGAAGACTATGAAAAATTAGGCTTTAATACAGCCATTGCTCAAATGATGATTTTTATAAATGAAGCTTATAAAGCGCCAAGTATTTCCCGAAAATATGTAGAAGGATTTGTCAAATTATTAAATCCAATTGCACCCCATATGACTGAAGAAATTTGGTCCATCTTAGGGCATAAAGAAACGATTTCTTACGATTCATGGCCAACTTATGATGAGGCGAAATTAGTGGCAGATACGATTACAGTAATTGCTCAGGTTAATGGAAAATTACGTGGACGTATTGAAGTCCCAGCAGGAATTTCAAAAGAAGAAATGCAAGAATTAGCATTAACAAATGAGAATGTCCAAAACTTTATTGCCAATAAAGACATTGTAAAAGTCATTGTTGTGCCAGGAAAATTAGTTAACATTGTCATTAAGTAAAACATACAAAAAACACATGATTCTAGTGAGAGTCATGTGTTTTTTGATTTAGACATGGTATTTAGTATTGCCACGGAATTTATTCAGAATAAGTGTAATGGTAAATTATAACATAAAGGAAGTGAAAGTTTAAATGAGATGGGTATTTCTCGGAGCTGCTTTTTATTTGAAAAATTTGCTCTTTTTGTTTACGTATGATATAATAAGCATATAATAAAAAAGACGACATGCGCTAACATGTCGCCGTAACTGCTCAACGTAAGATGGGTAGTTCATTTTATTTTTTGCGTTTAGAACCCCCTTTATTACGTTTGGATGGCGTAAAGGTGGTTCTTTTCTTTTTACTGCATTTTTTAGGTATTAACCTAGTGGCTATAGCTTGTACTAAAGCTATAATAAATGCTTCTAACGCTTTTTGCGCTAAATCTAGTAAAAAGTTTCTCATAGTGTTCACCTCCTTTCTCCCCCCAATAGAAGCAGAGAAAAAGGTAAGATGAACTCCCACCATTACGCTTTATACAGTTACCTAATGATTATAACATGAATCTTATTATTTCTACAAATTATTCCAATAAAATCTTTATTAGCGCTAAGCTATTAATAAGAATGCTATTTAATATTTTGGTAGTCAAAATGGTAGTCAGAATCTAAAATTACATCTATAAAAAGCTTATTCATACTGGGGTTATGAGATATTATAAAGATAAGATTTCAAGGCACCTCATTTCCCATCAATAAAATGCTCGCTTGGTAGCACCCGCACCTTTCAATCACTACAAACCCAAAAAGTCCAAGGATTATTTTGTGTTGAAGTTCCTTATGACATTTTGACACAGATTGAACCTAAAATTCCTGCAGACTTCGTATTTTTACTGCAATTTGTTAGAAGGCAAATTAACATAGATTAGTTTATCACCTGAGAAAGTAGGTATTAAAAAGAGTGAGCTCTAGTTAGGAGCATTCACTCTTTTTTTGGGATTAAATGTATAGAGTATTAAAGTTTATCAGTTAAAGTATTGAAATGATTCCAACCTTGTTGTCTTTTCAACTCCAACTTAAGCACAGGTTTTAGCTTTAAGTAAAGCTAAAAAACCCTGACTAAGTTAGGAAAATTTCTAATCTGAATTCGTATAAGCACAAGTTATACGGGTTTGATATCTTTCAATTAGGAGCAAGGCTTATTGGATTGGAATCTATTTGTCAAGGCTTGGTTTTCGCTTTTTATACTAGAGAATCTATTCGCTTACATAGTCAAAAAAAACGGAAATGTTAGTGATAAATTTAACAAAAATACAGCCTTTTAGAGAGGATATAGAGGAAAATAAAAAAAAAATTAAAGGTTATAACATTTTTATTCATTTATCAGTGACAATCTAAAGAAGTTGTAGTAAAATACCAGATGTATAACATAAAGAGGTGATTGGGTGCTTAGAGCTGAAGTTATAGAAAAATTATTTGATATTATTGACGAAACTTCAATGATACTTAGTTCAGAATTACAAACGGGATATTTACGTGCAATGTGTGATTCTTGTCAAAATATTATTGATCAGAGTATTTTACAATCAGTGGCGGCAGATACACGTCAGTCTTTACAGGATTACTATAATGATTTAGAAGAGCTTGAATTTGCACAAGAGGAAATCCGCAAAGCTCTTCAGTTAGCTATTTTAAAAGGTTTAAAAGCAGATCGCATAACCAATGAAACGATGACACCAGACTCAATTGCCTTAATTATGAGTTACTTAGCTTCTAAGTTTATTAAAAATTTTGAAAATAAAGCCATTGGAGATTTAGCGGTTGGAACGGGTAATCTTTTAACAGCTGTTCTAAATCATTTACAAACACAACCAGAAGCGATTTATGGTGTAGATATTGACCCTGATTTAATTCAAGTTGCTTATGTGCTTTCGGATATGCAAGAGCATGAAATTCAATTCTACCAACAAAGTTCTTTAAAACCGTTATTTATTGATCCGTTAGATGCCATCATTAGTGATCTACCTGTGGGGTCTTATGATCAAAGTGATGCGTCAGATTTAGATTTGACTCTTGCTCATAAGGGATGTAGCTATTTACCCTATTTATTAATTGAAAATCAGATAAAATATCTAAAACCAGGTGGATATGGTTTTTACTTAATTCCTAATGATCTATTTAACCAGGATCATTCAGAGGATTTTCATCAATTATTAACTAGTCAGGTGAATATTCAAGCTTTATTACAATTACCGACAACCCTATTTAAAACCGATGAGCACGGTAAAAGTTTGTTTGTGATTCAAAAACAAGGCGATTTTGTAAAGCCAGTCAATGAAGTTTTAGTAGCACAATTACCAAATCTTAATGATCCAACAAAATTCTCTCAAATGTTAGCTCGAGTTGAAGATTGGATTACCATTAATAAATAAAACCGGAGGGATATATAATGACTAAAATCTTATCAGTAAATGCAGGAAGTTCATCACTAAAGTTTCAATTATTAGACATGCCAAGCCAGGAAGTTATCACAATCGGTTTAGTTGAGCGTATTGGATTTGAAGATGCTGTTTTTAACATTAAATTCAATGGTGAAAAAACAGAGAAAGAATTACCTATCTTAGACCATGCTGTAGCTGTAGATTTAGTGTTAGATGCATTATTAGAGCTAAATATTGTGGCTAACTATGAAGAAATCGCTGGAGTTGGACATCGCGTTGTTCACGGTGGAGAAAAATTTGATAAGTCAGTTGTTATAACACCTGAGATTCTAGCAACAATTGAAAAATTATCAGAATTAGCGCCTTTACATAATCCAGCAAATATTTTAGGAGTTAAAGCATTTGCAAAAAAATTACCTCATGCCATTTCAGTTGCGGTATTTGATACAGCCTTTCATCAAACAATGGAGCAAGAGTCTTATTTATATCCAATTAAATATGATTTATATACGCAGCATGGTGTTCGTAAATATGGTTTCCACGGAACTTCGCACCAGTTTGTTTCAGAGCGCTGTGCAGAACTTTTAGAAAAACCATTATCAGAAACAAAGATTATAACAGTTCATGTTGGAAATGGTGGTTCAATTACAGCAGTTAAAGGTGGACGTTCAATCGATACTTCAATGGGATTCACACCACTTGCAGGACTTATGATGGGAACTCGTTCAGGAGATGTTGATCCAGCAATTTTACCGTTTATCATGGAAAAAGAGAATATAACAATTGATCAAGCAATGAATATTTTAAATAAAGAATCAGGATTATTAGGAGTATCAGGATTATCTTCAGATATGCGTGACATTGAGAGTGCTGAAAAATCAGGAAATGAAAAAGCGATGATTGCAACAAAGTTATTTGTTAAACGTATTACCGACTTTATTGGTTCATACTTAGTTTCTTTAGGTGGAGCTGATGCTATTGTTTTTACAGCAGGAATTGGTGAAAATGATGCACGTGTCCGTAAAGCAGTTTTAGATCGTTTAACATTCTTAGGAATTGAGGTTAATGAAGAAGCAAACAGCAAACGTGAAAAAGAAATCTTGATTTCAACATTAGAGTCAAAGATAAAAGTATTTGTTATCGCAACTAATGAAGAGTTAATGATTGCTAAAGATACATACTCATTTATTAAATAATCGATTAAACAATTAAATTTGATGTATACTAAGACGAGACTCAGGTAAGGGTCTCGTCTTTTATAGGAGGTTTGTGATTAATTTAATGATAATGATTGTAACTTTTGCAATAGAAAAGTATGGTTATGGTATAATCAAGTTAGGATTACAAACAGTGTAATGACTAGTTTCACTAACATTTTAAGAGATGTACACAATTGCAAGAAAGGTTAGCGTATGAAACTAGATGATAAAAGAGGTGGAGAAAGATGTTAACAGAAATTTGGAGTAAAATTATTCAATACGATAAAGTGATTATTCATCGGCATATTAGCCCGGATCCAGATGCTTTGGGATCTCAAGTCGGATTAGCAACTTTAATTCGTCATCACTATCCGGAGAAATGGGTAAAAGTTGTTGGCTTTAACGAGCCTTCTTTATCATGGATGGGAGAAATGGATGAAGTTTTTGATGAGGAATACGAAGGAGCTCTAGTCTTGATTATGGATACAGCTAATGGGGCACGGATTGATGATTATCGCTATCAATTAGGGGCGTTTACCATTAAAATTGACCATCATCCAAATGTGGATGAATATGCCGACTTAAACTATACCAATACAATGGCGGCTGCTACATGTGAAATGGTAGTTCAGCTGTTTGAGGCCAATAAATCGATCCATCAGTTAGAAATGCCAGTAGAAGCTGCTGAGCTATTGTATGCGGGTATAATCGCAGATAGTGGTCGTTTCTTGTACGATAGTACGACAGTCGCTACATTGGAGTCGGCTAAACAATTGTATGAATGTCAAATTAATCGAAATAAAATTCATCACTTACTTTATAAACGTACATTAAATGTTGTTCAAGCAGAAGGATTTGTTTTAAGCCAGTTTAAAATGACAACAGAAGGTGTAGCGTATTATAAAATGAGTAAAGAACAACAAAAGACATTTGGTTTGACCACAGGAACACGAGCTGCTTTAGTAAGCACATTGGCGAATATTGAAGGAATTAAAGTATGGGTTAGTTTTTTCGAAAATGAAGATGGACAAATTCGTGCAAATATTCGTTCAAATGGTCCAATTATTAATCAAGTAGCAGCTGAATTTAACGGCGGAGGTCATCCACAGGCTTCAGGAGCCATGTTATCGTCTTGGGATGTATGCGAGGATCTTGTTGAAACATTAAGTAAAGCTTGTCAGGAATATGTAGACTGTTAAAAGTATATTAAGAAAGGGTAGGGATTCATATGGAGTTCACACAGTTACAAGTACGTTCATCCTATTCCTTGTTGGGAAGTTCAATTCAAATTTCCCAGGTAATTGAACTTGCCAAGGCCCAAAAATTATCAACCTTAGCATTAGTTGAAGATTCAGTTATGCATAGTGCTATAAAATTTTATCAAGCATGTAAGAAAGCCCAAATAAAACCTATTATCGGGCTGAGTCTAAAAGTTAAAGCAGATTCTTATTTTGATCAATGGACCTTACTTGCTAAAGATAAGCAAGGCTATCAAGCCTTATTAAAATTTGCATCGAAGGTTGCCTTAGACGAAAGTGGGATAGAGATTGAAGAAATCATAACTGTATCTGATCATCTCGTAGTTTGTACAAATGGTGAAACAAGTTTGTTAGTTGCTCACGATGAGGGTATAAATACTTATTATGAGAAATATCTGAGTCGATTGCCTTATCTCTATGTAGGATTAAGTCGTATTAATTCCCAAAGTTTTGAAGCATCCCAACGTTTACTGATTTGGGCTAGACAGCAGAAACTACCTGTAGTCGCTTTAAATGATGTGCGTTATCTTTATAAAGAAGATGCAAATACTTTCCACTTTTTGCAGACCATTAAAAAAAATGAAATTTTTAATCAACATGCCATTATTGAAGAAAAACGTTATTTTATGACTCAAAAAGAACTACAAGATCTTTTTCATGATTGCCCAGAGGCATTAGCGGCAACGTTTGAAATTGCGCAACTCTGTCAGGTTGAAATTGAATTACAGCAAAAATTGCTCCCTAAATATCCAACTCCTGATAATATTACTGCTAATCAGTATTTAGTTGCTTTATGTCAAAAAGGGTTGGAGAAGCGATATGGGACTAACTTGTCTTCGGTTTACTATAAGCGTTTAAATTATGAATTATCCATTATTTATCAAATGGGCTTTTCTGATTATTTCTTAGTTGTTTGGGATTTCGTAAAGTATGCAAAGCTCAATGAAATTGTTGTAGGGCCAGGGCGGGGATCAGCTGCGGGATCATTGGTGTCATATGTTTTAGGGATTACTAATGTGGATCCGATAAAGTATGAGTTATTATTTGAACGGTTTTTAAATCCAGAGAGAATTTCGTTACCTGATATCGATATTGATTTTCAAGATAATCGCCGAGATGAGGTGATTAAGTATGTACAGGATAAATATGGGGCTCTAGGCGTGGTTCAGATTGTGACCTTTGGAACCTTTCAATCTCGTTCAGCATGGCGTGATTTAGCTCGTATTCATGATATTGAGACGCAATTAATTAATCAGGTGGCAAAATTTATTTATTCGGGAAGTACGTTAGAGGCTATCTATGATCAAAACTTAAATTTAAGGGAGTTTTTAAGGACTTATCCACGATTGGAAATGATTTATAAAGAAGCTATGAAAATAGAAAAATTGCCTCGACATACGTCTGTTCATGCAGCGGGAGTTATTATTAGCGATCATGATTTAACAGATTATACGGCTATTATGGAAGGACCTACGGGAATCTATCTTTCTCAATATGAAGCTGAAGATTTAGAAACCATTGGCCTTTTAAAAATGGATTTTCTTGGACTCAAAAATCTGACAATGATTAGACAAATTTCCCAGGTAATAAAAGAAAAAGAAGACCTAAGTTTTAATCTGAATCAACTTGAATTTGACGATGTTGAGACCTATAATCTTATTTCTAAAGGTCAAACCACAGGGGTTTTTCAGTTAGAATCAGAAGGTATGAGGCAGGTTTTAAAAGCTGTTCGTCCCACGAGTCTAGAGGATATAATTGCTTGTAATGCATTGTTTCGACCAGGGCCAATGGAGAATATTCCGTTGTTCACGGCGAGAAAACATGGACAGCAGGTAGTGGAGTATTATCATCCTGATTTAAAGCCGATTTTGGAGAAGACTTATGGGATAATTGTTTATCAAGAACAAATTATGCAAATAGCTCATTTAATATCTGGTTATAGCTTAGGTGAGGCAGATGTATTAAGGCGGGCGGTTTCCAAGAAGAATCGAGATGTCTTGCAGCGTGAGGAGGAGCATTTTATTCTAGAAGCCACTAAGCGTGGGTATTCTAAGGAGATTGCTAGTAAGTTATATTCGTTGATTTTAAAATTTGCCGACTATGGGTTTAATCGTAGTCATGCTGTTGCTTACAGTATGATTGCGTATCAAATGGCGTATTTAAAGGTGAATTATCCTTCTTATTTCATGGCTGTTGCTTTGACTAATGTGATTGGAAGTGAGGGGCATACAGCCCAGTATATTAAAGAAGCTAAACATTTAGGGATAAAGGTGCTGCCGCCCTCTGTAAATAAAAGTCATATTAGTTATGAGACTGAGCAAGGAGACATTCGTTTTAGTTTATTGCCTATTAAAAATATTGGTCTTAATGTTGCTCGGCAAATTGTGAAGGAAAGAGAGCGGGGCAAGTATGAGTCTATGTATGATTTTGTTACGAGAACGAAGTCTTTTATAAATCAACGAATTTATGAAAGTTTAATTGATGTAGGGGCTTTAGATGAGTTTGGTTATAACCGATCGACTTTGCATCAAAATATTATGCCAATATTGGATTTTTCTAAATATGCTGGGGGCTTATTTGAAACGAAGTTTGAGATAAAACAAATTCCTAAAGATTTTGAGCAAACAGAAGTCATGAAGCGAGAAAAAGAGTTGCTCGGTTTTTATTTGAATTCCCATCCCATTACGTTTATTAGAAAAAAGGTTGATGAAAAAGGGTGGTGTTTACCTAGCGATTTAGTTAGTGTTAATTCTAAATCAGTTATTTGTGTTGGATTTGTTGAAAAGGTGAGGCAAATTCGAGATAAAAATGGTCAACTAATGGGGTTTATGGAATTATCTGATGAACTAACTGCAGTAAATGTTACCATTTTTTCTAGAGTTTATGAAAGTCATTTTCGTTCCTTTGTTGGAGAAATTATTGCGATTCAAGGAACGCTTTCAATTAGGAATAGTGAAATTAATATCAATCTTAATAAAATAATACCGGTTACATAAAGGAAAGGAATACGAAAACATTTATAATTGTTAGAAATACTGATATAATATGGAAGAATAATCTTCATTAATTAGGTGAGGTGGAACACTATGGTGAAAAGAATTGGTGTATTAACAAGTGGTGGAGATGCACCTGGTATGAATGCTGCCATTCGCTCGGTTGTTAGAGCTGGTATTGCTAATAACATAGAGGTCTTCGGTATTTATAATGGTTATGCAGGATTAGTTAAAGGTGATATTAAGCAATTAACTAATACTGATGTTGGAGGTATCATTAACCGTGGCGGAACATTCCTTGGATCAGCACGTCTTCCGGAGTTTAAGAATATTGAAGTTCGAGAACTTGGTGTTGAACAATTAAAGAAAAATAAAATTGAGGCTCTTGTTGTTATCGGTGGAGATGGTTCTTATATGGGAGCCAAGAAATTAACAGAAATGGGAATTAATTGTATTGCCTTACCTGGAACTATTGATAATGATATTGTCAGCAGTGATTTTACCATTGGTTTTGATACGGCCCTAAATACGGTTATTGATGCTATTGATCGGCTTCGAGACACATCTGCTTCTCATGCTCGCTGTAGTGTTGTTGAAATTATGGGACGTCATTGTGGTGATTTAACTGTTTGGAGCTCAATTGCAAGTGGAGCAGAGGAGTTAATTGTTCCTGAAAAAGGAATTGACATGGAAGAAATTGTGGCACAAATTGAAGAAGGTAAAAACCGTCAAAAGAAACATTATATTGTGGCATTGGCTGAATTAATGACTGATGCTCATGAAATGGCAAAAGAAATCGAGAAACGTACTGGTGTTGAAACTCGAGCAACCGTTTTAGGACATGTTCAACGTGG
>Ga0153974_1000309_pt1 | contig 11421 bp, 9 predicted proteins | sample TSGA058MetaG_FD_104741 | JGI IMG/M metagenome (GOLD analysis project Ga0153974, IMG submission 104741) | Attine ant fungus gardens microbial communities from Georgia, USA - TSGA058 MetaG | ecosystem: Host-associated > Fungi > Mycelium > Unclassified | place: USA: Georgia, Yuchi Wildlife... | reverse complement strand
CGGCATTGGCGAAGTCGGCTGGGTAGGCATACAGGATCGCCGGCACGCGCTGGCCTTCCTTGTAGCCCGGCGGCGTGTACAGGGTGAACGACAGGTCCACGCCATCGGCGCGCTTGTAGGTCACCAGGCGCTTCTGGATCTGCCGCACTTCCGGGGTCGGGTCGACCAGCTTGGTCAACGCAGCAGGCTTGGACTGGAACTGTGCCTCGCCGGCCTTGGCATCGTTGATGCGCTCACCGAGCAGACGCACGAACGCGTTCGGCGGGTCCATCACCGACTGGTGCCAGGTCAGGAAGCGACCCGGTGTATTGCTGAACCCCAGGAACTGTTCGTACGCATCGGCATCACTGCGGAACAGACGTTCGCTCTTCAACGTAGCCAGATCGAGCGCATCCAGGAACGGACGGTCGCCCTGCGGCGACGCCCCCTGCCCGCGCAGGAACACGGTGTTGCCCTCCTGGCGCACCACCGGCGCACCGCTGGGCAGGCGCTTGAACACCAGGTTGCCCGGGTTGCCGTACAGCTCATCGCTGGACATGTCCCACAGCAGGCGACCTTCCTTCTTCGGCTGGTCCACATCGACGATGCGGGCCTGCATCCAGTGACGGTTCTCGTCGTTCTCGAACTGGAACGACACGGCCGGGTCGGCCGACCACGCAAAGCCCTCGAAGCGCTGTGCAGTGCGGGCGATTTCCACCGGCTTGCCGGTGAACGGGGCCTTCAGCATCAGCACGCGATCGCGATGCGGCACGCTCACCTTCCAGTCGCCCTTGTCCAGCGCTTCGGCATAGACCAGGGTGGCCGGATCGGTGGAGCGCCAGTCATAACCCCGCGGGCCTTCCGGCACACCGTGTACCGGCACGCGATCGGCCAGCGGCAGGCTGGCCAGAACCGTATTGCGGCCATTGGCCAGATCCAGCACCGCCACATCATTGGCGAAACGCTGGTAGGTCACCGCATGCGAGAACGGCGCCTTCAGGGTCTCGGTCAGCACATGCACGCCATCGGGCGCGGCGTTGACGTCGTTGTACAGCGCCGGCTGGCCAACCGGGCGCACGCTGCCGACAGCGGCATCGACCACCGCCAGCTGCGAGGCACCGTAATAGGCGAACAGCTTTTCATCGTGCACGCTGGTCAGCGTGTCACGCGCTTCATAGGTGCTGCTCTCGCCACTGCTGCCCAGCGACTCCTGCGCGTCCGGACCGGTGGGCGTACCGCCGTTGGACGGCGCCGGCCCCTGGTTGGCCGGCACCAGCTTCACCAGCAGGTTCTGGCTGCCGCCCAGCCACTGTACCGTGCTGCCGAAGATGGGGTTCAACTGCACGTTCGGCACCTGCTTCACCTGGCCGGTGGCGGCGTCGCCCACCCACAGCTGCACGCTGGTATCGACGGCATTCTGGAAGGCGAAACGGCTGCCATCGGCTGACCACTGTGCGCCACCTGCGCACCCCTGCGGCAGGTTCACCTTGGTGCTCTTGCCGCTGACGATCTCGACCAGGGTGAAGTCGGCCACACAGGCCGGAATGCCATAGCCACCGGGGGTGTCGTGGCGGCTGCGGTTCTTCGGTTCCAGGCGCACGCCAGCCAGCTTCAGGTACGGCTGGGCGACGCGGGTGATGGACGGATAGGTCTGTGCGGTGGTCAGCAGCAGGCGCTGGCCGCTGGGGTCGATGTTCGGTGCCGGCGGCGGCGGCGCCTTGAGCACCTTGAGCAGGTGTTCCGGCGGCTTGGCGTAGTCGGCGAAGGCCGGGCCGGCGGCCAGCAGGCCGAGCGTGGCAACGGCAACGGCCGCCGCCAGAGAGGTACGACGGATGAGCATCCTTTTCCCCTGGGGTGTGAGTTGGGTACCCGCACGGCGGGCATGGGCCGAATCTAACACCCCCTGCCCACCGGGAAATGGGCCGGAAGGGCTAGTCGCCCCATCCTGCAAAGCGTGGCCCTGCCTGGACCGGCCCCTCTCTGGATGCCCTTCGCCTACTGCCGCGCGTGCAGTTCCCAGGTGGACAGATAATCGGGATCGATCACCGTCACCCCGCTGGACCGCAACTGGTACTCGCCCGGTGCGGCCGGCAGGTACTGGTCCAGCATGGGCGGCAGGTAGCGCTCATGGCCGTCATCGCCATCGGCCAGCACCAGCCCTTCTTCGGCACTGACCCTCAGCACGGTGCCGGCAAACTGCTCCAGCCCCTGCACCTGGCCATCGCCGCCAAAACGGGTAACGCCCACCAGCACCAGCTTGCCAATCATCTGCGCGGCCTTGGCATCATCCAGATCCAGGGGCGGCAGGGCTCCTCTCGATTCGTTGCTCATCGTGCACCTCGGAAGCCTGCGTGGACATCGTGGACGAGATGCGCGCCCAGTGCTGCGAACGAAGCAGCGCCATGGGGCGACTCGCATGCATGTAGTGGCTCTGCGCATTGCGGGATGCAGAGCCAACCATCGGTGCTCAACTCACGGAAGAATTCTGTCTGAGGCTGCATGAACCGCAGCAACGTCTTCAGCATGTCTGCCAACACCAGCGCACGCTGCCTGCGCGATAGGCTGGTTGCTGATGCGGTAGGTATACGCGTGAACAGGACTGTGCATCGCGGGCCTCCTTGCCGAGGGGAGTGGCCTCGCAGGACCACGTTCAACGCTGCGCAAATGTGCCGGAAACAAGCTGGCGGGTGTCGGTCGCGGGAAAACGGCAGGGAGGCCTGCAATTCAAGGCCACGCCAGTGCTTGATCGACTCACGGCTGGATGCTGCCACCTCTCAAGGAATGAGGAAGTGAAGAAAATTCCATGGCATGCAGAGCCGACTGCGCGCCGCCAGGGAGAGCCCGGCGGTGGCAACTCCGCTTGCAGCAAACACCTGAGGTCCGAAGCGCCCGGCCCCGGTGCCAGCAATCGTCAATTGCATTTAACCTGTGATTCACCTGGCCCACTTTAGGGTCAGCGCTCAACATGCAGGGAACGCTTATGCTTGGGTACGCATTCACACGGCCGTGGACGATCGTCCTAAGTGCGGCCTCGCTCTGCGCCTGCGCACACGCGACTGACCATTCGTCGACTTCTCAAGGACCCGCTCCCATGGCATCGACTGCCTCCGACGCCGCAACGCCGTCTGCGCTCACCGCAGATCAGCTTCTTTTGCACCTGCTGGATCTGATCAAGGACACCACCTCCACCCGTGAACTGACCCTTGAACGGGTATCGCAGGCCATGCAGGCGCCCGCGCAGAGTTTCGGCCCAGGTCATTTCGGCTACGGTGGCACGCTCACTCCAGAGTGGAGCTACGGCCTCGAGGTCAAGAAGGCTGGCGCCGCCGATGCGCGTCTCGATCTCAATTTCATCGACACCACCGCCGACCGCAAAGCCAACGCATCGGCGATCTGCCAGGTCGACTTCGATCAGTTCGCCTCGGGTCTGCAGGCCGCGGGCTTCAAGCGTGAAACCATCCGCGGCGAGCACGGCCGCGTCATCCATGACCGTTTCGATCGCCCGAACCTGAGCATCAAGGTCGACACGATGGCTGAGAATCCGACCCCGTCTGGCGAGCCGGCGCATGCCTGTGTCCGCCTTGTGACCGTGCAGTAAGGAGCACCGCACCATGCCTACGCTTTCAGCGGATACGGAACGCCTGCTGACCGAATTTGCAGGAAAACCCGATGTAACGACCGATCAGGTCGACAACCTTCGCAAGGCCATTGCCAATTCTCCGGCGCTGGCAACCCAGGTCGACTTGGCCATCACCGCCGGTCATCTGCAGCGCTTTGAGCTGCTGCCTGCCGACAGCAGTGTGGGCGGCGAGTACGACGGCGGCGCAAAGACGATCAGCCTGCCGGCATCCAGTCTGTCCACACCAGCGGGGGACAGGCACGACGCGGCAGAGCTGACCTTCGTACTGGGCCATGAGCTGCAGCATGGGTTCAATGATGCAGCGACCGAACGGGCCTATAAGCAGTTTGATTCCGATATTGCAGACATTGCCGCACGCGATTCGACCCACGACTACACCCAGGCCATCGGCACCCTGCTCGCAGCCAACCGGCGCGACGAGGCATCGGCGAACATCGAGGGCTGGAATGCGCTGGTCGGCATGGTCAAGACCGCCAAACCGGACGCCACGCTGGAAGATCTCTACAAAGCAAGTACCCGTGCAGAGGAGTTCGTGCGCGTGCAGCCCGGCCCGCCGATGACCTATGCCGCGCATCCGGACCTGACGCTCAATGCAGACCTGAGCATGACCGCCACTGCCGCCAACATCGAGGGCATGGGCAAGCACTACTACGACGAAGGTGTGTCGTCGCGGCTGGGTCCCAACGGCAATTCGGATTACCAGAACTACTACGCCACCGATGCCATCGGCCGCGCCTGCAAGGAAGAAGCCAAGAACCCCGCACCCGATGGCATCAGCCGGATGTCGGTGAACATGGCACAGCTCGGCCTGCAGGAAAGCCTGCTGGAACAGAACGGTCTGTATCTGGGCAAGGGCACGCCGCCACGGCAGCCCTACTTCGATACCAGCACCTCGCCGTCCACGCTGCATTATTTCGATCACACCGAGGGCACTTACGCCCACGTGCCCATCACCGCGCAGGCGACCGCCACTCCCTCGGTCGAGGCCCACGCTGCGCCGCTGGCGGGCGGCAACGACCGTGCCCTGCACGACCAGATCCGCGGCAAGGTGGCAGAACTGGATGCCGCCAATGGCCGCAGCTTCGACGCCTCCAGTGAACGCCTGAGCGCAAGCCTGCTGGTGCTGGCCCGCGAGAACGGCCTGGACCGCGTGGATCATGTGGTGCTCAGCCGCCAGGCGGGAGATGTCGCCGCGGCACAGAACGTGTTCGTGGTGAAGGGCGCGCTGGATGATCCTGCGTCGCTGCGCGCATCGGCAGCTACGGCTGAAGCCGCGCAGCGGCCGGTGCAGGAAAGCCTGGACAGCCTCGCCCTCGTCAACCAGCGCCAGGCCGACCACGCCTCGCAGGAACAGACGCGCCAGCAGGTGCAGGAGCAGCAGCGCAGCGCGTTGTCGCACTGACGTCAGGGACAGCGCCGGGCACCACCCGGCGCAACCCAAGCATGGGCCACGCTAGAATGCACCCATGCGTACCGTCCATGCCCTCCGCTACATCACCCCCTTGCGGGAAGGTGGCTCATTGCCCGCCGTGGTCGAGACCGACGACGACGGTATGGCGGTGCTCAAGTTCCGTGGCGCTGGCCAGGGGCCCAAGGCGCTGATCGCCGAGCTGATCGCAGGCGAGATGGCACGCGCGGTGGGCCTGCCGATTCCGGAGATCCTGTTCGTCGAGCTGGACAGCGAGTTCGCGCGGACCGAGCCGGACCCGGAGATCCAGGACCTGATCCGCGCCAGCGAAGGCCTGAACCTGGGCCTGGATTACCTGCCCGGCGCGATCAACTACGATCCGGCGGCGATGCCGGTGGACGCCGACCTGGCCTCGCGCATCGTCTGGTTCGATGCATTCACCAGCAACGTCGATCGCACCACGCGCAATCCGAACCTGATGGTCTGGCACCGCAAGCTGTACCTGATCGACCACGGTGCGGCGATGTACTTCCATCACGACTGGGCCAACGCCGGCGATGCCTGCGAGAAGCCCTTCGTACTGATCCGTGACCACGTGCTGCTGTCATTCGCCAGCCGCATCGCCGAGGTGGATGCCGAGCTGGCCGCGCGCCTGCCTGATGCGGAGATCGAGCGCATCGTCGGCCTGGTGCCGGACAGCTGGCTGGTCGATGAGCCGGCCTTCGACAGCCCCCAGGCTTACCGGCAGGGCTACATCAACTACCTGAAGCATCGCCTGAAGGTGCGTGCGGTGTTCGTGCAGGAGGCCATCCGTGCCCACGCTGCACACGTATGACTATGCCGTCATCCGCGTGGTACCGCGGGTGGAGCGCGAGGAGTTCATCAACGTCGGCGTGATCGTGTCCTGCCCGGGCGCACGGCACCTGGAAGCGGCAATCGAGATCGATGCCGCGCGCCTGCACGCCTTCGCGCCGGCGCTGGATATTGAAGCGCTGCAGCCGTGGCTGGATGCCATCGTGGCGATCTGCCGGGGCGATGCCGGCGCCGGCCCGATCGCGCAGCTGCCTGCGCGCGCGCGCTTCCATTTCCTGACCGCCAAGCGCAGCTCGGTGGTGCAGATGTCCAGCACACACGTAGGCCGCACGGCGGACCCGGCGGGCGTGGTCGAACACCTGATGGCAAAGATGGTTCGGGTACCTGCCTAGCGCACTACTTGCCACCGCCCCAGCGTGCAGTCATTTCGCTGCGGATCGGCGTGCGCTCGGTGTTGCTGTCCGTTGCCGTGAAGCGCATCGCCTTGACCGCATTCAACGCCCAGCCACTGAAGGCCGTCGACGGCTTGGCCTCCACCACCTTTACGTCATACGTCCGGCCGCGCTTGTTGACCGAATAGGCCACGGTCACCTCCTCCGCGAACGGCACACGGCCGGGGTCGACATTGAGTTGTGGGCGGAAGGTGCCCTCCACCGGCTTCCAGTACGTCAGCGCTTCGGCCTGCGGCAGCTGCAGCGGCTCGGGAGATGCGGCGGTGGCGACCTGGCTCAGTGCCAGGGCAAGCGTGATGGCAGCAACACGGAGCAGCATCGGGGGCATGGTTGTCATTCCTTGTACGCCAGTGGTTGGTTTCAAGCGTACGCCATCAGGGGCCTTTGCGGTTCACCGCAACGGTTACCGTGAAGTAGGGAATCGCGCTCCACTGCGTGCGCGGATGGTGCAGCGATTCCACGCCCATGCCGATCTGGTACTTCACGCTGCCCGGCTGCTCATGCCAGAAATAAGGCGCGCCGCTGCTCCAGCCACAACATACATATGTCAATGACGGCATGCCAAAGGTCTGCTGCAGATAGGCTTCGATCTCCGCCGCCGAGGCACCGCTGACGCGATACCGCGCTTCCATCGGCTGGATGTAGGAATCGTCGTCCTGCGTGCAGCCTAGGTATTCCAGCTCGGCTGGTTTGCGTCCCATCGCCTGCAGGAAATCCTGGCAGACGGTGTCGGGGCGAGCCAGGCCTTCGGAGCGGCCGTGCAGTTCCCACTCTGCAAGCGCGGCGTCGGGACGCTGTGCCTGTGCCGTGCCGGCAAGAAGTAAAGCCATGCACAGCGATGACCATTGCAGTCCAATCAGGCCCCTCTTGCCGCTCTGCTGTCGGTCGTTGCTGCCGGCGCCGTGCATCACAGGGGCACGCGGCGGGCGATGTAGTTGATCACATTGCCCATTGCATCCGGATCGACGTTGGCCAGGCCGATCAGTACATACCCCTGCTCAGGCATCACCACAATGGCGCTGTTCGAGCCGGGCGCCCCGCCCTCATGGCCGAACTGGCGCTGCCTGCCCTCTCCCTGCACCATGAACCCGTAGCCGTACCAGCCCTTGTTGTTCTGCGGACGCGTGGCCTGCTGTAGCCACGCCGGCGAAACCAGGGTGCCGGCACGCAGGGCCTCGGCGAACTTCAACATGTCACCCACGGTGCTGTAACCGCCACCGGCCGCAGTCCCGCGCCATGGCAGGGATCTGGTTTCGCTGAGCCACTGTCCTTTCACCCGGGTATAGCCGGGTGCACGATGTGGAACGTCCACCGATTCCGGCTCAAAGCCGGTTGCCGTCATGCCCGCTGCGCGGAGAATATGGTCGTTGACGTAGTGGTAGTACGTCTGCCCGGACACCACCTCGATGATCCGGCCGAGCACAATGAACCCGTAGTTGGAATAGCCATCCTGGCTGCCTGCGGAAAACTGCGGGGGATCCTTGGCGAAGTGCTGCACATAATCGTCGTGCGTTCTCAGTGACGCGGCGTAGTGCTCGAAATCATCACCGAAGAAATCACCGAGCCCACTGGTATGGTTGAGCAGTTGCCGGATCGTGACCGTACCTGCCACCCCTTCGTTGGGATAGTCCGCCAGGCGTTTGCCGATGGTGTCATCCAGGGTAAGACGGCCGGCCTCAGCCAGTTGCAGGATCGCCACTGCGGTGAACATCTTGTTGGAAGAGGCAAGGCGGAACTGCGTCTGCGCATCGACGGGCACGCGCTGCTCACGGTTGGCGAGCCCTCCCTGCCACTGCATCAGCACCTTGCCATCGTGCGCGACCAGCACGGCGCCAGAGAGTGCGTCGGCCGCCTGCAGCGCGTTGAGCCGTGCCGTGATTTCGCCCAGAAGTGCCGGCAGCTCCATTCGTGCGGGCTGGAACTGTTGCGGCGTCGGCACACCTTCCAACTGGAACAGCTTCACGTGGCGTGGAGCGGCAGGGTCCATTTCCGCAGTCAACAGCATCGCCCGTTCACTGTTCTCGCCCAGCACCAGCACTTCGACCTTCTCCGGCGTGCTCAAGCGGACGTCGAGCATCTTCATCGGCCCACTGGACGCACGGAACTCCAGGTAATCCTGCGGGCCGCTGCCCGCCTTCTTTGCGTACCTGTCGGCGAACGCCTGCAATCCATCGAGGCTGCCCGCATTGAAGGCAGCCAACCATTCATCCACGGCATCCTGTGCGCGCGGACCGCTCGATCCGGCAGGTACTTCGGCCGCACCAACACTGGATGACAATGCCGGCAGCAAGGCGAAAGCCAACAGCAAGGCACAGAAGCGTTGACGGTACACGGACATGGCGAATCCTTCGCAGGCAGAACGTAGCGCCATCCTAGAGGACAATCGCACAGAGTCCATGCACTGCAGCCGCACTCACACCCTTGGGCTATTCCGGCAACGCATACGCCATCACGTAATCCCCCGCCGGCGTCTCCATGAAATGGTGCCCGCCAGCCATGATGACCACGTACTGCCGCCCGCCCTGCTCGTACACCATCGGGTTGGCCTGTCCACCTGCTGGCAGCTTGGTGTGCCACAGCTCCTTGCCGGTCTTCAGGTCGATGGCACGCAGCAGGTCGTCGGTCGCTGCGGCGATGAAGATCAGGCCGCTGGCGGTCACCACCGAACCGCCATTGTTCGGCGTGCCGATTTCAATGGGCAGGCCGGAGCGGATGCCGAAGGGGCCGTTGCCACGCGCGCTGCCGAACGGCCGGTCCCACAGCAGCTTGCCGCTGCGCAGGTCGATCGCACGGATACCGCCATAGGGCGGCTGCTTGCACAGCAAGCCGGTGAACGGCAGCCGCCAACCGGCGTTGACGTCGATGCCATAGGGCGTGCCGACCTGCGGATCCCCTGCCCCTTCGGCACCGCCCTTGTCGGCGCGCATCTGCTCGCGCGGCAGCCAGCCCTTGCGGTCGGCTTCGGCGCGCGGCACCAGCCGGTTGTAGTTGGGCATGTCGTTGTAGTTGGCCACGATCACGCCACGCCGCGTATCGATGGCCACGCTGCCCCAGTCCGAGCCACCGTTGTAGCCGGGGTATTCGATGGAGTGGTGATCGCTGCTGGGCGGTGTGTAGAACCCTTCGTAATGTGCCTTGCGGAACTGGATTCGGCAGACCAGCTGGTCGATGGGGGTGATACCCCACATGTCGCGCTCGGTCAGCGCGTCGTCGCGCCGCAGCGTGTGGTACAGCGAGAACAGCTGGGTGGCGGCGCGCTGCTCGGGCTCCACGCCGCCCTGTGGCACCTTGCGCTCCTCGGCCGGGGTCAGCAGCTGGCCGTTGCGACGGTCGAGGATGTACATGTCGCCCTGCTTGGTGGGCAGCAGGATCGCCGGCACCTTTCCCGATGCCGTCGGGTAGTCGATCAGGCTGGCCTGCGAACCCAGGTCGTAGTCCCAGACGTCCTTGCGCACGGCCTGGAAGTGCCAGACCGGCTTGCCGGTAGCCACATCGATGGCGACCAGCGAGGTCGCGTACCTGTTCTGGTTTTCGGTGCGCGAGCCACTCCAGTAGTCGCCTGCGGAATTGCCCATCGGCAGGTACACCAGGCCCAGTGCTTCATCGCCGGTAGCGGTGGTCCACATGTTCGGTGTGCCACGTGTGTAGGTCTGCTCGCGCGGTGGCAGGCCGCTGCGCTCGGGCTGGTCCATGTCCCACGCCCAGCGCAGCTTGCCGCTGATCGCGTCGTAGGCCTGGATGACGCCGGAGGGCGCGTCGCGGCGCTGGCCGTCCAGTACCTGGTGGCCGGTGACGATGACACCGCGGACGATCGCCGGCGGCGAGGTGATCGATACGTAACCCGGCGGCACCTCGCCCATGCCCAGGGTGATGTCGACCTGGCCGTTGTTGCCGAAATTCGCGCACGGGCGACCGCTGTCGGCGTCCACCGCGATCAGGCGGCCGTCCAGCGTGCCTTCGATGATGCGTGCGCTGCAGGCTGAGCGGCTCCCTGGCGCCGCGCTCTGGTGGGTGCGGGTCGGCGGCGGTGCGGGCAGCGCGAGATCGGCAGCCACGTCAGCCAGTGCGGCATCGGCGAGGGTCGGCGCGCTGGGCAGCTCGTAATAGGACACGCCACGGCAGGCGGCCGTGTACGGGATCGACGCATCCTTCACCTTCGGGTCGAAACGCCATAGCTCCTTGCCGCTGGCGGCATCGAGGGCGATCAACTGATTGCGTGCGGTGCACAGGTACAACCGATCACCGATCTTCAGTGGCGTGGTTTCCGCACCCCAGCGCTTCTTCGGCAGGTCGCCGGTGCGGAACTGCCACGCCAGTTGCAGGGTTCCCACGTTTTCCGGGGTGACCTGCTGCAGCGGCGAATAACGGGTGGCGGCATTGCTGCGCCCCCATGCCGGCCAGTCACCCTCGGCCGGCTGGTCGGCAGGCTGCAGGCCGGTGGTGTCACGGGTGGGATCAAGCCCGGCGCTGACCGCCGGCTCGGGGAACGGCCGATGCCCGTCGACCACGCCATGCGGGGTGAACGCGAGGCCGAAGGCGGCCACGAAGACCAGCATCAGTACAGCGGCCACGCTGCGCGACAGCCGCCTGGGCACCGGCGCCTGCAGGGTCGGCGCCAGCAATGCCAGGACAACGCCGAGGGCGGTCACCAGGCCCAGCCGTGGTACCCAGCGCCAGTAATCGCTGCCCGACTCCCACCAGGTCCACAGCAGGCTGCCGATGAACACCAGTGCATACAGCATTGCACCGCTACGTCGATTGCCCCACAACAGGATGCCGCAGACCAGCAGGCCCAAGCCGGCGATGGCGTAGTACCAAGAGCCACCGAGGCTGAGCAGCCACGCACCAAGGCCGCCGATGACCAGGCCGAGCACGATCAGCAACAGGGCCAGCACGGTAACGAGAGGATGGCGGGGCGGAGGCGCGGAAGCAGACTGCGGCGTGGCGGACATCGTCGATCTCCGGGGGCAGCATGCGCCCTTATGCCACCGTCACCGTGAAGTGCGTGCGTATTTTCGACTGCAGGCACGACGACGCCGGCACAAGGCCGGCGTCGTCGGGTACCTCAGCATCGCGGCAGGATCACTCCTGCGCGGCGTCCTCGCTGCTGGCAGCAGCCGGTGCGCCGT
>Ga0153974_1000308_pt1 | contig 11425 bp, 13 predicted proteins | sample TSGA058MetaG_FD_104741 | JGI IMG/M metagenome (GOLD analysis project Ga0153974, IMG submission 104741) | Attine ant fungus gardens microbial communities from Georgia, USA - TSGA058 MetaG | ecosystem: Host-associated > Fungi > Mycelium > Unclassified | place: USA: Georgia, Yuchi Wildlife... | reverse complement strand
GTGACAAAGCAAATGTAGCTACTCCAAAAGGAATCGTAGAAGTAACCATTGAAAATGTTCAATAATGGAAAGCTGCAGACCTGCAGCTTTTTTTAAATGTAGAAAGGGTGATAGTCTTATGACACTAGCAATTATTGGTGCTATGGAGGAAGAAGTAACCTTATTACGTGAGGCTATGGACGTAACAGAAATTAAAAGGATAGCTCATGTTGAGTTTACGATAGGAAAATTAAATAAAAAAGAAGTCGTTTTATTAAGAAGTGGAATTGGAAAAGTAAATGTTGCCATTGCAACTACTTTACTATTTGAGCATTTTGATATTAAAGCTGTTATTAATACCGGTTCAGCAGGTGGTCTGCATCCAGAAGCAGAAATCGGTGATGTTGTGATTTCAGACGGAGCGATTTACCATGACGTAGATGTGACAGGTTTTAACTATGAATATGGCCAAGTCCCAGGAATGCCAGCGGTTTATTTACCAAATAAAGACCTAATCAACAAAGTGGAACAAGTTTTAAAAGCCGTTAACAAAACGTACTGGCTTGGGAAAATTGCCACAGGTGATTCTTTTATTAATCGTCCTGAGCAAATTGAAGTTATTGAAAGAAACTGTCAGGCAGCTATTGCCATTGAAATGGAAGCTGCGGCTGTTGCCCAAGTTTGTTATCAATATCAAAAACCATTTATTATTGTGCGTGCATTATCAGATATTGCTGGAAAAGAATCTCATATTTCTTTCAATGAATTTATTACGGTTGCTGCCAAAGAATCAACGGAAATGGTGACTGAACTGGTGGCATTAATTTAAAATTACAAAACTATCAAAATTATTTAAGGGACTGTTTTTAGTTTAACTCAATTAACTGTTTATATCCTAGATAAAATTTAGCGTTAAGATTTACCATATTTATATAAAATTGTGATTTGTGAACGACTAGACGAGATAAAATTAAGTTAAAAATCTTCAAAGTGATTGTTTTTAAGTTATTTGAGACATAATACAAAAGGAAGTCTATATAGAAAATCATTAATTCTCTCCCTGTACAGAATACTTTTAATTCTTTACCTATTTCATGGACCCAGAAAATTTGTGCTATCAAGTCCAACTATAGGCGCAGTAAGATTTTTAAACTGCAAGATTCAACTGCGTCTAATATAGCTAGAAAAATTTTAAAATTTAGCTAATGATATTTCAAGCATTTTAATCGAGGTGATTCATTTTGTTAGTCGTATTTGGAGGTTCTTTTAATCCGCCCACCATTGCCCATTATCAAATTGCTAAATATGTTAAAAATCAACTTTTTTGCAAACAATTCTTCTTCTTACCTGTAGGCAATCAATACCCTAAAAAAAATCTTGTAGATAGCGTTCATCGGGTTAAAATGTTAAATTTAGTTTGCCAACATTTAGATGACACTGCAGTTTGCCAGCTAGAAACTCATTGCAAGCAAGTCTTAACTACATTTGAAACCTTAACTTTACTAAAAAAACAATATCCTAATGAAGAAATAGCCTTTGTCTTAGGTGCTGATAATTTAAAGCAATTAAAATCATGGATTCAATTTGAAAAACTTATTACAAATTTTAAACTCATCGTCTTTAAAAGAAATGACTTAGATGTGGAGGAGATTATTCAAACTGAATTTCTAAAACAAAAACAGCAATTTATTATTTTAGAATCTTTTGGAGAAATGAATGTCTCTTCCTCGTTATACCGAGAAAATTTAACTAACGAACATTTAGTTTTACCAGAAATCAGTGCTTATGTAAAAGCTCATAAACTTTATGGTAGAAATTAAGAAAAGGGCTCATAGCCCTTTAATTTTTAATAAATTCACGGTAAAGTTTCATCAATGCTCGTTTTTCAATGCGGGAGACATAACTTCTAGAAATTCCATAGGCGGTCGCAATTTCTTGTTGAGTTTCTTCTTCACGATTATCAAGCCCAAAACGCCGGGCAATAATTTCACGCTCTCTTTGGGTTAAAGTGCTTAAATTCTTTTGAACCTTTTCAACAGCTAGTTGTTGAATGATAATATCATTTAAATCTCGTCCTTCATCTCGTACCACGTCGATTAAACATATTTCATTTCCTTCTTTATCAAAGCCAATGGGATCGTATAAAGAGACATCGTTTCGCATTTTTTTCGTTGAACGAAATAACATTAAAATCTCATTATCGATACAACGAGCAGCATAAGTTGCTAGCTTGGCTCCTTTATCAATGGAAAAGGAATCAATGGCTTTGATTAAACCAATGGTTCCAATGGAAATTAAATCTTCCTTATCGTCAGTTTGATTATCATATTTTTTAACAATATGAGCCACTAATCTTAAATTATGTTCTATTAATTTTTGGCGGGCCACCTCATCTCCATCGGCCATACGTCTTAAATAATATTCTTCTTCCTCAGCACTTAATGGATTAGGGAAGGCTTGATTACTAACCGACCCAACAAGAGGTAAAAAATTTGAAAATAATGTCAGAACAAAATGAAATAAAAACATAAGAAATTCCCCCTAAATTAAGTAATGAGCTTAATTTGAAATCAAAGTTTTATTAAAACGACGTTTCAAAGCTCGCCTTAATAGATTATATGCAGAAGTTGTTGTCGATAGACTTAAAAGTATAGGGGATTTATGTTAAAATTGAGTGGTTGCGTAGAAAAATGGAAACTTTATATGTATAGGAGGTGTTACCTTGCTCCATTATTTTGTAGCTGATGACTACGGCAAGGATGTATTTGAAATTGATCTAAAGAAATTAAAAAAAACAGGAAAAAAAGTTATTTTTACAGACTTAGATAACACCCTTGTAGGTGCCACAACTCAATCACCTACACCAGAAATTATTGCTTTCTTAAAGGAGGCTAACGCTTTAGGATTTGAAATAGTCATTGTGTCAAATAACAAAAAAGAACGTGTAGCGTATTTTGCCCAAGGACTCACTCTAACAGCTCATCATAAAGCTCTGAAACCTTTGAAGCTTAAAATGGGTCGAGTTTTAAAGAAATATGATAAATCTCAAGTTGTGATGATTGGAGATCAATTAATGACTGATGTCTTAGTAGCCAAACGCTTAGGTCTTTATACGATTCTAGTTGAGCCTATTAATCTAAGTTCAGATGAAAATTCAACTAAAATAAATCGTAAACTAGAACGATACATCATTAACAAATTAAAAAAACAACAACTTCCAATTCCGACCTATTTAAATCAAAAATAGTTAAGAAGTAAGAAGGACAAGTAAAGTAGGAGGCACTTTAAATTTATGGAACAATTAAAATGTATCGGTTGTGGAATTAGTATTCAAACAACAAAACCAAAAGAGCTAGGATATACTCCAGCATCTAGCCTAAAAAATGTAGAAGATAAAGTGATATATTGCCAACGCTGTTTTAAACTCAAGCATTATAATGAGGTGCAAGATGTATCTCTAACTAGTGGTGATTTTCTGAAAATCTTACAACAGGTAGGAGAATCAGATGCATTAGTTATTAATATCATTGATATATTTGATTTTTCAGGAAGTCTAGTAACTGGAATCACACGCCATATCGGTGGAAATGATATTTTAGTCGTAGGAAACAAAGTAGATTTATTACCTAAATCAACCAATAAAACAAAGCTAAATCATTGGATGCGTCGTTCTCTAAAAGAAATGGGTCTAAAGCCCTTGGATGTAGCTTTAGTTAGCGCTGAAAAAGGGCTCGGTATTGAAGAGTTAATGGGCATGATTGAGAAATATCGTAAAGGCCGTGATGTTTATATTGTCGGATGCACAAATGTTGGGAAATCAACCTTAGTTAACCGTATCATTAAACGTTTTACAGAAGAGCAACAAGACATTATTACCACGTCACATTTTCCTGGGACGACTCTAGATATTATTGAAATTCCTTTAGATGATGAAACAGCTATTATTGATACTCCAGGTATTATTAACGAGCATCAATTGGCTCATTACGTGACACCAGCCGTTTTAAAGCAAATGACTCCTAAAAAGGAAATTAAAGCTGGAGTTTATCAACTCAATCCTGAGCAGACATTGTTTATTGGTGGACTAGCACGATTGGACTTTGTAAAAGGGGAGCGAACTTCATTTATCTTCCATCTATCGAATCAGCTCCATATTCATCGAACTAAGCTGGAAAAAGCAGAACAGCTTTGGAAAACTCAAGCAGGGAGTGTTTTAAAGCCAATTATTTTAGAAAATGATCAACCTCGCCCAATGGAAAAACATGTTTACCATATCAATAATCAAAAAACAGATATTGTCATTTCCGGATTAGGGTGGCTGACATTAATAGGAACGGGTCAAGAGATTCATATACATGCTCCAGTAGGAGTAGGAGTCTTTATTCGTCCATCTTTAATCTAATACGAATTTGGAAATAAAAACGCGACATCTTGCGGCCTTTTTTGCCACATCCGTCGTCACCCTTTCACACTCAATGCTTTGGCATCCCTTTGTTCCAGTCAATAAGCACTGGAACAAAAAATGTTCAGTATAACTAGTAAATTATTTATTTTAAGATAACGCTCTAAGTGATGAAATCAAGAGCATTTACTCCCTAAAGCATCATGGATCTTAATTTAACTATCAAGCTTGCTTTATTAGTTAAACGGATTCCATTTCATTTAATTTTAATACAGAGGAGAAGAAAATTATGTTAACAAGTAAACAAAAAAGTTATTTAAAAGGAATGGCTCATTCTATGCAACCTATTATCCAGGTTGGAAAACTAGGAGTTCAGGACACGTTAGTTAAAACTATAGCAGATGCTTTAGAAGCCCGTGAATTAATTAAAGTATCCGTTTTACAAAACTGTATTGAAGCTCCTAAAACAATTGCCGATCAAATTGCTGACGAGATTCAAGCAGAGGTTGTTCAAGTTATTGGGAAAACGATTATTTTCTATAAAGAATCAAGCAAAAAGAAAGAAATTATTTTACCTAAATGATAAAGTTAGAAGTCTTGAAGGCTTCAGTTAAAGAACAACTTTTCCCAAAACGCTATGACCATACCCTTAGAGTGATGGAAACTAGCATGATACTAGCGAAATCATATGGAGCTTGTCTAGAATCTGTTCAAATTGCCGCATTACTACATGATGTCGCGAAAAATCAAACAGATGATGAATTACAAAACCAACTAAAACAATCAGGTTTAATAGACTATTTAAACTATAATCCTTTAATTTGGCATGCACCTGTCGGTGCATTAATGGCTAAGAAAAAATATCATATTGATAATCAGGATATTTTAAACGCTATCCAATATCACACAACAGGACGGTCCCAAATGTCTAAACTTGAACAAATTATCTTCTTAGCAGATTATATTGAACCGAATCGAACACAACCTAATGTAGAGAAAATTCGCCAACTAGCCACTCGAAGCTTAGAGGCAGCCATAGCAAGGACATTAGCCGATACCGTTGCTTACCTAACAAGTAAAGGAAATGGCGAGATTCATCCAGACACTTTAGCTGCATATGAAGCATACAAACAATATTTATAAAAAATACTAGAGGTTCACAGCTATATTAGATGCAGTTGATTTTAGCCGTTTGAAAATCATACTGCGTTTATAGTTGACCTTTGTCCTAAATCATCTATGTAATACCATTTTGGAATAAAATTATCGACATCTTACCGGTCTTTTTCACGCCTGGACTTCGTTATATTTCCACACACGATGCATTGGCATCGCTTAGTTCCAATATGCCTCGTCAGTCGCAAAAAATCCTCGTCAATATGTCAATATTTTAAACTCAAAATGGTATAAGTTGCCACAGATTTTTAGCTATTTTAAAAATTATGCTGCACCAATAGTTGGTATGTATAACCGAATTATTTAAGTCTAAGGATGACACAAGCTATTTAAAGAATTAATTGTTTTCAATAAGATAATGGAGTGATTAAGATGGAAAATGTAACCCTAATAGTAAAAGCATTAGATGAAAAACATGCAGAGGATATTGTTGTTTTAGACATGCAAAAGCATTCACCTATTTATGATTATATGATTATTACAACAGCGAAAAATGATCGGTTAGCAGCAGGGATTATCCGTGAATTAAAAGATTTATCTGGAGCTCTAGAGTTAAACTTAAAACGGATTGAAGGGGCTGGACACGGTCAATGGATTTTAGCAGACTTTGAACGCATTATTGTTCATGTCTTTACTCCAGAAACACGTTTAGAATATAATTTAGAGAAACTATGGCGCGACGTTCCTCGCGTTGATGTTGAAGGGTTGTTGAAATAGGTGGCTTATAAAGCTTTTTCTTATTATTATGATATATTAATGCGTGATGTTGCCTATCATAAATGGATGAATAAAACAAAGCAATACTTAGCACCTGGTAGTTCAATCTTAGATGTAGGTTGTGGAACCGGAACGATTTCAATTTTACTAGCCAAGGAAGGCTATGAAGTAACGGGTGTTGATTTGTCAGAAGATATGCTCGCCCTAGCTTATGAGAAGACATTAGCTGAAGGGCTAGGGATTTCTTATATTCATCAGGATATGTGTCGCTTAGAAGGATTTAATGATTTTGATGGAGCTGTTATTTATGTGGATTCACTAAATTACCTAAAAAGTGACCGCGAGGTTTTTCAAACCTTTCAACAAATACATGAGAGTTTAAAAGAAGGTGGAATTTTAATCTTTGATGTCCATTCTCTTTATAAAGTAACAGAGATTTTTGATGACTATCTTTATGCAGATACTAGCCCAGAACTTACTTATATTTGGCATGTAGAAGAGGGTAAGTTTCCTTACAGTATTGAACATGAATTAACGTTCTTTAAACAAACCGATGAAGGTTATGAACGTTTCCAAGAAATCCACCATCAGCGGACCTTTGCTATTGAAGAGTACTCCCAATGGCTAGAAGATATTGGTTTTACCATTTTAGAAATTTCAGCAGACTTTTTAGATGAAGCTCCAACAGAAGAATCTGAGCGCATTATTTTCGTCGTTCAAAAATAAAATGGATAGTACCTTTTCTCGTGGCTCAAAAGATTCAGTTAGAAAAGTTAGTTTTGACAAAGTGAAATAATAAAATCGGAATCTAAAAGTGAAACACAAGGTGTTGAGTATGTATTTTCTAAATGTGGATTCATGATATACTCCCAATAATGTAGACATTAGAAACAAAAATTTTCTAAACTACTTGTTGGGAGTTTTTTTATGCTTTAATTTACAATTAAATGCAACACCTAGAAAATAAAAACAAATCGTTGAATGAATTCCTGTACTAGTGTTTGCACAGACTTCTATTAAAGGAACGATATTCAATGAGCCAAGCCCATCTTACCCTACAAGAACGTGAATGTATAGTTAACTAGTTAATATTAGGAAAAGATTATAAAAGGAAACAGATAAGCTTACTCTACTTGATTTCATGCCAAAATTAGGTAGAGTAACAGGAGAATTACACGTTTAAAACACCTACCTTAAATGCTTCGTACATGTAGCATTAAGGATTAGTATTAGAACTAAAAATTCACTTTCGAGCTTCAGTTTTAAATTTCAAATGTGACCAGATTGTGATCAATCTGTGGTAAAATGACAGTTAAGATGGGAGAACCAATTTCCTATATCAATTGGTGAATGAGTGAGTCAGTGTCGTCAATTTGTTTCTAGTAATGTTCAATGGCTTGAAGTAATTCTAACTCTAAAGAGTTAGAAGTTGTTCCAATAGAATGTTTTGTATCTTTTTTGATCTTCAGAACGGTGACGAGCTTAAATATTTAATACTGGGTAGAGTATGAGATTTCGTTCTTGAAATAACTTGTGTAGAAGGATATCTTTTGAGAATGGTATAAAATGATTGATTACGGGTAATAGTAATCTTTTCCTGTTCTGGAGATATGATATCAAGCAGACAAGTGTATTGAGATTTTGCATCGGAAATTTTCCGTGTAAGTCAATTGCGATAAGCACACTAGAAAAGCTCGGTGTAACTGAAACACTCATGACAGAGGTTAAATTTGCGACCAGACAATATATCTAATGCTTTAGAAAATACTGTTTGAAGTTACTAACAGCTACATGATGGTGACTTCTAACTTACATGACTCAATAAGATATTAGTATATCAAATACTTGTATCTCATGTGGTAGCTAACCACAATTATAATTATAGGGAGTCATCTTGTTATTCTGACAAAATAGATATAAAGGCATGGTGTCTCGAGCAAAATTAAGTAGCAGTTTAATTGTAGTTAAATCAGTCAGCAAGTGCTTCATATTGAAGAAGGTGTAGAGAAAGCCATGAGAATCATGGCGATGGAATAAGTATTTCGTCTTTACAGTCACAGGTTCGTTTCTTACAACAACGGTAATTCATCTAGATTATCAAAGTTGATTTGGCACTGTTAGGCCAGAAATATCAGCTTAGGCCGTTTAGCCCATGTAGTGTAAGAGTGAATCTTGAAGGATGAGGCAACATACTTTAATAGAAGTTGGAGAATTAGTAAAGATTCTGAAAAAACGGGATGCTTAAAATCTGATTTATCAGGACTTCGGCATTCCGGGAATGTATTCTATTTTTGGAGGAAGCAAACATGAAACGTATTTTAATTATTGAAGATGAAGTGAAGATTCAAGAGATATTGACTGAATTTTTGCAAGAGTATGGTTACGCCGTCGACAATGCAAGTGACGGTGTTGCAGGTATCGCAAAATTTAGTGAAGAAAAATATGATTTAATTCTACTTGATATTATGATGCCAAAAATTGATGGGTTAGCGGTGTTAGAATTGATTCGAGAAAAATCTGACATTCCCATTATTTTAATCACAGCGATGGAAACAGAAGAATATCAAATGAAAGGTTTCGATTTGAGGGCAGATGATTATATCACAAAACCCTTTTCTATGAACCTAGTCATCAGGAGAATCGAAGCTGTCTTACGTCGTACGCAAACGGCTGAAGTGCTTGAAAAGGAACAGGGGATTATAACACATGGTAGTGTAAAACTCGACAAGGAATCATGCGTTATCAAACTGTCTGATAATCCAATACCCTTTACTTATAAAGAGTATGAGCTTATCAAACTTTTTCTCGAAAACAAAAATAAAGTATTTACTAGGGACGACATCTTAAATCAAATATGGGGTTATGACTTTTTTGGAAATGATAAGATTGTTAACAATCACATTATGAGAATCCGCAAAAAGCTAGGAGAAAATTTTATCGTAACAGTGAGAGGAGTGGGGTATAAAATTGGTAAAGAAGATTAGAAGCAGCTTAAGTATGAAAATATTTACCAGTATATTAGCCATCTTGCTGGTCATTAGTTTAGTCATCTTTGGAATGGTCAGAGCTTTAATGTTAGGAATCTATGAACAAAGAATCGATGCCCAACTGTTTAATAATGCCAACCAATTAGTCACACAATTAAGTGATGAATCACAAGATCAGTGGGATAGGTTGCTAATAGATTTTCAACTTGAAAATAATGCAGTGGTAACCATAACGGACAGTCAAGGGAGTTATATATTTGACGGAGCAAGAAAAATAATTACTGGTAAATCGGGTGTTACAGTTCAGGAAAGAATTGAACCGACAATAGCACTTATCTTTGCAAATAACAACCAAGGTTTCACCCTTGGAGTTTCCAGCCGAGCAAACACTCTGGTTCAAATAGATGACATCTTTACACAAATTTTCATTTATGTTCTGATTTTTATTATCGTAGTTGCCATCCTTACGGCATTTTTCTATACGCGCTTTTTGGCAAAACCTATTATAGAAATAGCACACGTTTCAAAAAAGATGACCAATCTAGATATGTTGTGGCATTGTAAAACCAATCGAACGGATGAAATTGGAATGTTGGCAAATAATTTAAACCAGATGGCTGATCAGTTGAAGACCACATTAGAGAAACTACAAACTGCCAATATAAAATTACAAGATGATATTCAAAAAGAGCGAGAACACGAAAGGCGACGACGAGATTTCTTTGCGGCCGTATCACACGAGTTAAAAACACCTGTCACCATCTTAAAGGGTGAACTAGACGGGATGATTTTAAATGTTGGCAAATTTAAAGACCGGGATAAGTATTTACAAGAAGCTTATAAAACCAATGAATCCATTGAAAAATTGGTTCGTGAAATTATGATGTTGGCAAAACTTGATACGATTCGCTTAAACTTGGAACAGGTAAGTCTATCTTCTATTCTCGTGGAAGTGGCCAAACAGTACGAACCACTAGCTGGAAAAAAGCAACTGGATATTCAACTTAATAACGAATCTGATGTTTTCTTACAGGCTGATAGAACTCAACTGCTGACGGTGGTGTCTAATGTAATGAGTAATGCAGTCAAATATTCGACCTTTGGGCAGCGTGTCATAATTAATCTTTTTAAAGACAGTGAATTTGGAACGTTAACTGTTGAAAATGTGGGTGTTCATATCGAAGAAGATGAAATGACTAAGCTATGGGAGCCATTTTATCGAACGGAGAAATCACGAAATAGAGATACAGGTGGTAGCGGATTGGGGTTGTACCTTGTAAAGACCATTTTAGATTTGCACCGTTTTCCATATAAATTGGAAAATAGTGAGGATGGGGTAAGGTTTACGATGAACTTTCCAACTACCGACAGTAGCTAGAATTTTGAATGAGATGACATAGCGTTGTCTCTTTTTTTTATTTTTCTTAAAATGTGACCAATTTGTGATCAACCTGTGATCGGGCTGATATTTTCATGATTTATAATAGCATTATATTCAACAAGTCAGATGGTTGGTAGCCTTCTGAAATTTAATAGAGGAGATGATTGAATATGAAAAAAAATATGATGGTTTTATTATCAGCATTTGTTGTTTTAGGTTTAACGGCTTGCGGTGGTACGGTAGAAAATGAAGATCGTGCATTTGGTGTTGAAGACTTACCAGAATGGCTCCGAACTATGACAACAGATGAGGATTGGGAAGAGTCTTTTAGTTCATTAACACCAGAAGAATTAGAGTTATTTTTCACTGAAGGACTTGGAGCAATGGATGAACCCCCCGTACCTGAAGACGCACCTGAAGGATCCCAAAGTACGATAGTAGCACCTGGACAAGATGATTGTGATGGTTCTTTGGTGATGAATGAAAATGGACTAGAATGCATTGCTTTAGAAGACTTAGACGATGATCTCAGAGAAATAATAGAAAATGAATTAAATAATTAAAGGAAAGAGGGTTTAACGGTGCTGAATAGAACAATATTGTATTTAACACGAAAAAAAGGAAAAAGCCTGACCTTGTTCATCTTAATCTTGCTCATTTCAACTTTTGTCACAACCAGTCTTGCCTTAATGTATACAACGAATCAAGTATCGAGATTTATAAGAGAGTCAGTTGATGCACGTATTGAAATCAGGCAAATCGGGCAACAAATGATGAATGAGG
>Ga0153974_1000305_pt1 | contig 11514 bp, 12 predicted proteins | sample TSGA058MetaG_FD_104741 | JGI IMG/M metagenome (GOLD analysis project Ga0153974, IMG submission 104741) | Attine ant fungus gardens microbial communities from Georgia, USA - TSGA058 MetaG | ecosystem: Host-associated > Fungi > Mycelium > Unclassified | place: USA: Georgia, Yuchi Wildlife... | reverse complement strand
ACTAGTAAGTTTTACTGCAAAAAAATAACCGACGCACGGTTAATTAAAACAGTTTACGTCGGTTATCTCGAATTTTGCAGGCCGCGCATTGTGCCTAAATCCAGCTTTTAAAACAAGCCCTTCAGGGGAAAACCCCAGAATTTTCTTTATCGCCTTAATTCATCTAGCCGAGTGGCATCTTGAAGGGGTCGCTATAGCGGTAGTGGAACCCTAAGCTACGGCAAATCGCCTCACCGTTCACCCACTTTCCAGCAGGGGATTGCGAATCAACCGCTTCGAAGGTTGGCGGTTCGGCTCCCAACTGCTTCGCCACAAAGGGGTAGAATTCATCGCGCCTTGGGTGCTGATGTGCCGACAGATTGAAGGTCGTTCCTGACTGTGATGAGGCGAGTAACAGCGTAATTGCCTCGATGACATCATCAAGATGGACCAAGTTAACCGGGTGGTCCCCCTGCTTTAATCCTTTTTTACCCGCTAAGAAGCGGCCAGGGTGACGATCCGGTCCGACCAAACCGGATAACCGTAAAATATCGACTTCGATTCCAGGCAATTGGTGCAGCCATTGCTCTAATACGACGAGGCGTTTACCCGCAGGCGTGACGGGTAGGAGTGGGCTTGCTTCGACCACTTCCCCTGGCTGATCGCCATATACTGAGGTGGAACTGGTGAAAATCACCCGTTTCACGCCATTCGCTATGGCACTATCGACCAAATTTTGGACAGCATTCACATAGTACTCGCCACCATCGCCGCTACGCGATGCGGGTAAAGTGATGATAAGCGTATCTGCCGACATCAGTTGTTCGAGTTCTTCAAAATCGCACTCAATCTCGGGGGTCGTCACCAGTTTAACCGCAGAAATTCCACAGCGTAAGGCAGCAAGAATGCCATCTTCAGAGGTTTTCGATCCCTGTACATCGTAGCCACGCTGGCTGAGCGCCAAAGCCAGGGGCATCCCCAACCACCCTAATCCAATAATCGCTATTTTTTTCATACCGGCCTCGCCGTCAAAAGTCATGGTTCAAGGTTAGCGCGACTCTTCTTCGCTCACCAGTAAAGTTATCTGAGTTTGCTGTAAAAAAAATTCACTTTGGGTATGAAAAAACGGTTGCCAAGGCTAATCAACTCGGCTAGGTTAAATGACATCGCTTTTTTCCAAATATTGGATAAGAAAATTATGAATTTTGTTCAAACCCGCCATCATCACCATCATCATCCTGACTAGTCTTTCAGGCGATGACGGCTGGAAGACGATTAGGTCTTCCTCTGGTTTGAACGTATAGAGCCCTCGGAAGATCACTCTTCCGAGGGCTTTTTTAATGCCCATAATAAATACAAAACAATGACAGACAGAAAAGTAAATCAAGAGGATTGGTGTAATGTTGGATAACACGCGTTTACGTATTGCAATGCAGAAATCAGGCCGTTTGAGTGATGAATCTCGCGAACTGCTCACTCGTTGTGGCATCAAAATTAATTTACAACAACAGCGTTTAATCGCCTTCGCTGAGAATATGCCCATCGACATTTTACGCGTGCGCGATGACGATATCCCAGGATTAGTCATGGATGGCGTCGTGGATTTAGGGATTATCGGCGAGAACGTATTAGAAGAAGAAGTGTTAACCCGTCGCGCACAGGGAGAGGATCCGCAGCTCTCTATCTTGCGTCGTTTGGACTTTGGCGGCTGCCGCCTCTCTCTCGCCATGCCTGCCGACAGCGTCTACACTGGCCCAGAATGTTTAGATACTAAACGCATTGCTACCTCTTACCCACACTTACTAAAAAAATATTTTGATTCCAAAGGCCTAACCTTTAAATCTTGTCTGCTTAACGGCTCAGTTGAAGTCGCCCCGCGTGCGGGTCTCAGTGATGCTATCTGTGATCTCGTCTCTACGGGGGCAACCCTTGAGGCCAACGGACTGCGCGAAGTTGATGTCATTTATCGCTCCAAAGCCGTGCTGATCCAACGCGCAGGCGAGCTATCAGATGATAAGCAAGCCCTGGTTGACCGACTCATGACTAGAATTCAAGGAGTTATCCAGGCACGCGAATCGAAGTACATCATGCTGCACGCACCAAGTGATAAACTTGAGCAAATCGTCGACCTATTACCCGGTGCCGAGCGCCCAACTGTCCTGCCATTAGCAGGTGACCAATCGCGTCTTGCCCTGCACATGGTAAGTAGTGAAACGTTATTCTGGGAAACGATGGAAAAACTTAAGGCACTCGGTGCAAGCTCCATCTTAGTCTTACCTATTGAGAAAATGATGGAGTAGCCGATGAGCATCCTGAATCCTATCGTCTCTTGGGCGAAACTGTCGTCCGCCGAGCAACAAAAAATGTTACAGCGCCCAGCAATGGCCGCTGCGGATAACATTCGCCAAACGGTACAACAGATCCTGACGCAAGTCAGTGAAGAGGGTGATGCAGCGCTACGTCGCTTTAGCCAACAGTTTGATCGCTGTGAGATTGAGCAATTTGCGATCACACCTGCGCAGGTGGACCAAGCCTGTGAACGCGTGAGTCCTGCGCTTAAGCAAGCCATGGCGATTGCACGCGATAATATCGAGATCTTTCACCAAGCGCAGCAACTGACAAGTGTCGATATTGAGACACAACCGGGTATCCGTTGTCAGCAAGTCACGCGCCCTATTCAAGCGGTCGGTCTATATATCCCTGGCGGTAGCGCCCCCCTATTTTCGACCGTACTCATGCTGGCGACGCCCGCGAAGATTGCAGGCTGTACTCGACGAGTACTCTGTTCGCCTCCTCCGATCGCCGATGAGATCCTCTATGCCGCCAAACTCTGTGGTATCGATGAGATCTATCAGATTGGTGGCGCTCAGGCGATTGCTGCGATGGCCTTTGGTACCGAGACACTGACCTGCGTCGATAAGATTTTTGGTCCGGGTAACGCTTGGGTCACCGAAGCAAAACGTCAGGTCAGCCAACACCTAGCTGGTGCAGCAATCGATATGCCTGCCGGCCCGTCAGAAGTGTTAGTGATCGCCGACAGCGGCGCGACGCCGGCTTTCGTGGCGGCCGATCTTCTGTCACAAGCGGAGCATGGCCCTGACTCTCAAGTCATTTTACTGACACCTGACCAACAGATTGCAGAACAGGTGATCGCAGAGGTCAAACAACAATTAGCGCAACTGCCTCGCTCGGAAACTGCCGCGCAAGCGCTAGCCTCCAGTCAGATTATTGTTACCCATGATTTAGCGGAATGTATCGCTGTCTCCAATCAATATGGTCCGGAACACCTTATCTTACAGGTCAGATCACCCCGTGACTGGGTTGATAGTATCACTAGTGCTGGCTCGGTGTTCCTCGGCGATTGGTCACCGGAGTCCGCAGGCGATTATGCATCAGGCACCAACCATGTGTTACCGACCTATGGCTATACCGCGACCTATTCCAGCTTAGGATTGGCCGATTTCCAAAAACGGATGACGCTTCAAGAATTAACCCCGCAAGGGTTTCTCTCCCTTGCTGAGACTATCGAAACCTTGGCCGCAGCAGAGCGGTTGGATGCACACAAAAATGCGGTTACGCTTCGCGTTAAAGCGCTTAAGGAGTCTTCATGAGTGACCAACTGAGCCAGCTTGTCCGCAAAAATGTTAGAGAGTTAACGCCTTATCAATCTGCGCGTCGCTTAGGGGGCTGCGGTGATGTATGGCTTAACGCTAACGAATACCCAACGCCAGTCAACTTTTCGCTGACACAGCAAACGCTAAACCGCTACCCTGAATGTCAGCCTCGCGAGGTTATCAGCCGTTATGCTCAATACGCCGGACTGAATTCAGACAATGTACTGGTGAGCCGGGGTGCCGATGAGGCCATTGAACTGCTAATCCGCGCTTACTGTGAACCGGGACAAGATACTGTACTCTATTGCCCACCGACTTACGGCATGTATAGCGTCAGTGCTGAAACCTATGGCGTACAAACCAAGACACAACCCCTCACTGAGGCATGGCAACTCGATGTACCCGCCATCCTTCAGCAATTGGACTCGGTAAAAATTGTCTATATCTGTAGCCCTAACAATCCTACGGGTAACTTGCTTAACGCAGAGGATATTCGCCAAGTCTTAGCGGCGACGGCTGGGCGATCGCTAGTCGTCGTTGATGAGGCCTATATCGAATTCTGTCCGCAAGCCTCTGTGGTCAGCTGGATGCAACAATTTCCACACTTAGTGGTATTGCGCACCCTTTCTAAGGCCTTTGCCTTAGCGGGTTTACGCTGCGGCTTCACGTTAGCTCAACCCGAGGTGGTCCAAACATTACTGAAAGTAATTGCCCCCTATCCTCTTTCGACGCCAGTTGCCGATATCGCCAGCCAAGCGCTGAGTGATAAGGGCCTTCAGGCGATGCGCGAGCGTGTCGCAGAACTGAATACAATCCGCGACAGCTTTATTCCACGTCTTGCTGAATTACCTTGTGTCGAGAAAGCCTTCCTGAGCGATACAAACTATTTCCTGATCCGCTTCACTAACTCTCCAGTCATTTTCAAAGCGCTGTGGGATCAAGGAATTATCCTACGAGACCAAAATAAAAACTTGCTGCTCGGTGGGTGCCTGCGTGTATCGATTGGTACCGAAACAGAGATGGAAACACTCTATCAAGCATTAACACAATTTGGTTTGAAGGGAGAACGCCAATGACCACCAAAACCTTATTTATCGATCGTGATGGCACACTGATCAGCGAACCTCCTCTTGATTTTCAAGTTGATCGTCTTGATAAGCTGTCCTTCGAACCAGGCGTCATCCCCGCGCTACTCGAGCTGCAAAAGGCGGGTTACCAACTGGTGATGATCACTAATCAAGATGGATTAGGCACAGACAGTTTTCCGCAAGCCGATTTCGATCCACCGCATAACTTGATGATGCAGATATTTGCTTCACAAGGCATTCAATTCTCGGACGTGTTGATTTGCCCGCACTTACCGGTAGATAACTGTGCGTGCCGTAAGCCGAAAACGCAACTCGTCGAAAAATGGCTGACAGAAGGTAAACTTGATAAGGCTCACAGTTACGTCATCGGTGACCGTGCGACCGATATTACCTTAGCCGAAAATATGGGAATTGAAGGGATACGCTATGGCGCGGAGGGCGAAACTTGGCCGACTATTACCAAAAGACTGTGTCGTAAAGATCGTTACGCCAAGGTGGTACGCAATACGCACGAGACGCAAATCACTGTAGAGGTCTGGTTAGATCGCGAAGGCGAAAATCAGATTTCGACCGGTATTGGCTTCTTCGACCATATGCTCGATCAGATCGCGACCCACGGCGGCTGTCGTTTGAATATTCAAGCAAAAGGCGACCTGCATATCGATGATCACCACACGGTAGAAGACACCGGTTTAGCCTTGGGGGAAGCGCTACTCAAAGCCTTAGGCGATAAGCGTGGCATCGGGCGCTTTGGTTTTACCTTACCAATGGACGAGTGCCTGGCGCGCTGTGCGCTAGATATTTCAGGCCGTCCTTGGCTGGAGTACAAGGCTGAATTTACTCATCAACACGTCGGTGATCTCAGTACAGAGATGATTGAGCACTTTTTCCGTTCACTCTCTTACACCATGGCCGCGACCCTACACTTGAAGACCAAAGGTAAAAACGATCACCACCGTGTCGAGAGCTTATTCAAAGCTTTTGGTCGTACGCTGCGTCAAGCGATACGTGTCGAAGGCAACACCTTGCCTAGCTCAAAAGGGGTGCTGTGATGGACGTTGTTATTCTTGATACCGGCTGTGCCAACCTGTCGTCAGTAAAATGGGCCGTTCAGCGATTAGGCTATCAGCCGACGGTAAGCCGCGACAAACACTTAGTACTGTCGGCAGATAAGCTTCTGCTACCGGGTGTCGGGACGGCAAGTGCGGCGATGCAACAGCTCGAGGAGCGCGAACTGATTGCGCTGATTACTCGCTGTACCCAACCGGTGTTGGGTATCTGCTTAGGCATGCAAATCCTCGGCAGCCACAGTAAAGAGCGCGGCGAGATTAAAACCTTAGGCTTAATTCCACACGAGGTGCGCGCCCTAGAGACCGGTGAACTGCCAACACCACACATGGGCTGGAACCAAGTGACGGCGCAAGCTGGCCATCCGCTATTTCGCGATATCGATAAAGATGCCTATTTCTACTTTGTGCACAGCTACGCGATGCCGGTTAACGAATTCACCATCGCCCAATGCCAATACGGTGAAGCCTTCTCCGCGGCGGTACAACGCGATAATTTTTATGGTGTTCAGTTCCACCCCGAGCGCTCTGGCGCTGCGGGCGCTCAGCTGCTGAAAAACTTTTTGGAGATGTCATGATTATCCCAGCGTTAGACCTGATTGAGGGCGCTGTCGTTCGCCTACATCAAGGCGATTATGGCCAGCAGCGTGATTATGGTCGTGAGCCTTTACCTCGTCTGCAGTCTTATCAACAACAGGGAGCAGAGGTACTGCACCTTGTCGATTTGACCGGCGCCAAAGATCCGGCGGCGAGACAGATTAGCCTATTATCTGAACTACTTGCAGGGGTTACTGTGCCCGTGCAAGTCGGTGGCGGGATTCGCCAACGCGATGATGTTGTAGCGTTATTAAACGCGGGTGCTCACCGCGTCGTAGTGGGTTCTACCGCGATCCGCCAGCCTGAAATGGTTAAGGCGTGGTTTGAAGAGTTTGGACCCGAAGCCATCGTATTAGCCCTAGATATCCGTATTGATGCTCAGCAGCGTAAAGAAGTCGCGATTAGCGGCTGGCAAGAAGCTTCTGGCGTGACGTTGGAGCAAGTAATCGCCGATTACGAGCCCTACGGCCTGCGCCACGTACTCTGCACCGATATTTCGCGCGATGGCACTCTAGCGGGATCCAACGTCGAGCTATACCAAGAAATTACCGCTACTTGGCCTGCGATCGCCTTCCAATCCTCAGGGGGTATTGGTTCATTGGCAGATATTGCGGCACTGCGTAACAGTGGCGTACAAGGTGTGATTGTTGGTCGCGCATTACTAGAAGATAAATTTACGGTCTCGGAGGCAATTTCATGCTGGCAAAACGGATAATTCCTTGCCTCGATGTGCGCGATGGTCAAGTAGTAAAAGGGGTACAGTTTCGTGACCATGAAGTCATCGGCGACATCGTACCGTTGGCCGCACGTTACGCGGCAGAAGGGGCGGATGAGTTAGTTTTTTATGATATCACCGCCTCCTCTGCTGGACGCGTGGTCGATAAGAGCTGGGTAGCGCGGGTGGCTGAAGTCATCGATATCCCTTTCTGTGTGGCCGGGGGAATCAAATCGGTAGAAGAAGCCGGTGAAATTCTCTCTTTCGGTGCAGATAAAATATCGATCAACTCTCCTGCTCTTGCGGATCCTGAGCTAATCACCCGACTCGCTGACCGCTTCGGTGTGCAATGTGTCGTCGTCGGCATCGATACCTGGTTCGACGAAAGCACAGGGACTTACCAAGTCAAACAATTCACTGGGGATGAGGCACGGACGCGTAACACCTCGTGGCAAACCGCTGACTGGGTGAAAGAGGTCCAACAACGCGGTGCGGGTGAAATCGTGTTGAATATGATGAATCAAGACGGCGTCCGCCAAGGCTACGACTTAACACAGCTGGCGAAAATTCGCCAAATCTGTCGCGTACCGCTGATCGCCTCCGGTGGCGCAGGGACCGAACAGCACTTTCTCGACGCCTTCACTCAGGCGAATGTCGATGGCGCCTTGGCAGCCTCGGTATTCCACAAGCAAATCATCAATATTGGTCAACTCAAGCAGTTCTTAAAAGATAATCAGATAGAGGTTCGTCTATGTTAACGTCCGAAGCAATCGCCGCACTCGATTGGCAAAAAACCGATAACCTCATTCCAGCGATTATTCAACATGCTGTATCCGGCGAAGTTTTGATGCTCGGTTATATGAATCAAGAGGCACTGGCCGCGACCCAACAAAGTGGTAATGTGACCTTCTGGTCGCGGAGCAAGCAACGGTTATGGACCAAGGGCGAATCCTCTGGCCATTTTCTAACAGTTAAGCAGATTACGGCTGATTGTGATCGCGATAGCCTACTGATTTTAGCCCTACCTCATGGTCCGACCTGTCATACCGGTACCTCGAGTTGTTTCTCTCCTGCCACCACAGATTGGCACTTCTTATGGCAGCTCGAACAGCTGCTGGCCAGTCGTAAATCGGCTGATCCGAGCAGTTCTTACACAGCAAGCTTATATGCGAGCGGCACCAAGCGTATTGCGCAGAAAGTGGGTGAAGAAGGTGTGGAGACCGCTTTGGCGGCGACGGTCAATGACCGAGAGGAATTAACGAATGAGGCGTCGGACCTGCTTTATCACCTGATCGTATTACTGCAGGATCAGGATCTTGATCTCAGTTCGATTATTGCTAATCTACGTCAGCGTCATCAAGCTTAACGCTTTCTACTGGGCGGCGATGTGTCGCCCATTACTAATAGAATTACCCCTAATAAATCTCCTCTCGCGGTAAAATCCCATTCACACCCCCTGTACGACTCTGCATACTAGCGCCCTTTTCTCCTTTGGAGATGGTGAATGGATTCTCTTAGCTCTGAAATCAAACACAGTTTTGCGCTCTTCTCATTGTGGCGAACCTTGGCGTGGAACGATGTCCTTAACCGCTATCGACGCTCAGTCTTAGGGCCGTTCTGGATCACTATCAGCATGGCAACAACGCTATTGGCTATGGGGCCGCTCTATGGCAGCCTATTCCATCTCAGCCTACAAGATTTCCTGCCTCATCTGTGTCTTGGATTAATATTTTGGTCTTTCTGCACCGGAGTCATCAACGAGAGCAGTACCGCATTTAACGATGCTGCCCACTTTATTCGACAAATCCCTCTGCCTTTTACGCTCTATATATTTCGTGTCACGTGGCGCCAGCTGATTATCCTTTTACATAACCTCACGGTTGTACCCTTCATGATGCTTATTTATCCACCTCACTGGTCCTGGGCAATGTTTTTGCTGATCCCAGCACTGCTCATTACCCTCGTTTTTCTCAGTAGCACTGGATTAATTGCGGCTATTCTCTGTACTCGCTATCGTGATATCGCACCGATTATCACAAGCATAATGACATTACTGTTCTTCGTTACCCCGATCATCTGGCAACTCTCTTTGCTCTCGGAGACCCAGCGATATTTCGCTCGACTTAACCCTTTCACGCACTTCATCGAGTTATTGCGCAATACCGCTTTGGGTCATTGTCCCTCTTTACTGGAATGGGGATTAACCACCCTTTTTGCCCTGCTCACCGCAGTGATGGCTATGGCCCTTGTCTCTCATACGCGTAAGCGTATCGCTTATTGGATATAATCAATGTATATCGATTGTCAGCATCTCAAGATTGAATTTCCCATTTATAACGCTCAGCAACGTTCGGTTAAACGTTCCCTACTCAGTGTTGCAGGCGGGCGATTAGCTCAGGTTGATGGTTCTGTAAAAGTTAATGCATTAGACGATATTAGCTTTAGGTTAGACGAGGGAGATCGCTTAGCGCTACTCGGCCACAATGGCTCAGGGAAGACAACCTTACTGCGCGCATTGGCGGGCGTCTATAGCCCGAGTTCGGGTTACCTTAAGACTAGTGGTCGCATTAGTTCGTTATTGGATGCGACGCTCGGAATGGAGCCGGAGTTGACCGGCATTGAAAACATTAAACTAAGAAGTTTATTAATGGGGATCCCTAAGCAACAGCTGCCAACCCTGATTGAGGATGTGATTGCCTTCAGTGAACTTGAGGAATTTATTTATCTGCCAGTGCGTACCTATTCCAGCGGCATGGTATTACGCTTAGCCTTCGCTATCTGTACCGCGCAGCCTCCGGAAATACTACTGATGGACGAATGGGTCAGTGTCGGCGATGCACTGTTCAAAGATAAAGTAGAGCGACGACTACAGCAATTTATCCAGCAAGCCGCGATTCTGGTGATTGCCACCCACGATGCGCATTTAGCGCAACGTATCGCAAATCGACAATTACACTTAGTAAAAGGACGGATCGCTAGTTAAAAAAAAGCCAGTGACGAAGTCACTGGCTTGCGAGTACCTTCAACTTAAAAGTTAGTCTAACCACTCAGTGTGGAAAACACCTTCTTTGTCGGTACGCTTATAGGTGTGCGCACCGAAGTAGTCACGTTGAGCCTGAATCAGGTTCGCAGGCAGAACTTCTGAACGGTAGCTATCGTAGTAAGCAATCGCTGCAGAGAAGGTTGGCATTGGGATACCATTCTGTACGGCATAGCTCACTACATCACGTAACGCTTGTTGATATTCATCAGCGATATTTTTGAAGTATGGAGCCAGCAGTAAGTTAGCGATCTCTGGGTTCTCTGCATAAGCATCAGTGATTTTTTGCAGGAATTGTGCACGGATGATACAACCCGCACGGAAGATTTTCGCCAATTCGCCGTAGTTCAGATCCCAGCTGTACTGGTCTGATGCTGCACGAAGTTGTGAGAAGCCTTGCGCGTAAGAAACGATTTTACCTAAGTACAGCGCACGACGAACTTTCTCGATAAATTCTGCTTTATCACCGTTGAATGCAGCGACTTTTGGTCCAGTCAGGACTTTAGAGGCCGCAACACGTTGTGATTTAAGTGAAGAAAGGTAGCGCGCAAACACTGACTCGGTGATCAGCGATAATGGCTCGCCGAGGTCGAGTGAACTTTGGCTGGTCCACTTACCTGTACCTTTGTTCGCCGCTTCGTCAAGAATAACGTCGACCAAGTAGTTACCGGTATCATCTTTCTTAGTGAAAATATCTTTGGTGATGTCAATTAGGTAGCTGCTCAGCTCACCTTGATTCCACTCACTAAAGGTCTTCGCTAATTCTTCATTAGATAGACCTAAAGAACCTTTCAGTACTGAGTAGGCTTCAGCAATGAGCTGCATATCACCGTATTCGATACCGTTGTGAACCATTTTAACATAGTGGCCCGCACCGTCTGGACCGATATAGGTTACACAGGCTTCGCCTTCTGCGCGTGCCGCGATTTTATCAAAAATCGGTGCTACTAATTCATAAGCTTCTTTTTGACCGCCAGGCATGATTGAAGGGCCTTTTAATGCACCTTCTTCACCGCCGGAAACACCGGTACCGATGAAGTTGAAGCCTTGGTCCGACAACTCTTTGTTACGGCGAATAGTATCTTTGTAGAAGGTGTTACCACCGTCGATCAGGATATCACCCTTATCAAGGTGTGGAGTAAGCGAGGCAATAGTCTTATCTGTCGCTTCACCCGCTTGCACCATCAACAGGATACGGCGAGGTTTTTCTAAGGACTCGACAAACTCTTCAACGCTGTAGAACGGCGCGAGTTTTTTTCCAGGGTTTTCTGCAATCACTTCATCCGTCTTCTCACGTGAACGGTTGAAGATTGAGACAGTATAGCCACGGCTTTCAATATTTAGCGCGAGATTACGGCCCATTACTGCCATTCCGACAACACCAATTTGCTGCTTAGACATTACATTCTCCTGT